>Ga0209619_10003068_pt1 | contig 12043 bp, 8 predicted proteins | sample Rifsed16ft3_FD_184011 | JGI IMG/M metagenome (GOLD analysis project Ga0209619, IMG submission 184011) | Soil microbial communities from Rifle, Colorado, USA - sediment 16ft 3 (version 2) | ecosystem: Environmental > Terrestrial > Deep subsurface > Rock core/Sediment | place: Rifle, Colorado... | reverse complement strand
GACTCGCCGGAGAAGGGTAAGACCGACGGCTCGTCTGCGGGTAGCGGGAGGAGCCTACCGTGGCGGTCGAAATCGGCCAGAAGGCCCCAGATTTCACGCTCACTAGCGACGAGCGCAGAAAAGTGACCGTCTCACAGGAGTTCGGAGAAGGTCCGATCGTCCTGAGCTGGTACGTGTTCGATTTCACGAGCGTGTGCACAGGTCAGCTGTGCAGCCTGCGGGACGATTTCGCACAGCGGCAGAAGCTCGTCCCTTGAGACCGCTCCGACGTCGTATCTCGCGAAGAGCGGATTCCCGCACTCGCATGCGTTGCGCGGCGTCGGCTCAAACGAGCGCTCGCACACGGAGCATTCGAGTCGCGTGACGTTCGACGAGGGTGCGGGTATCCGGACTCCCGACTGAGGAGTTTCCCGCGGACTTTATTTCTCCGCGTTCCATTGGGGAGCCCGTTCATGGACGCGCGATTGCAGGACGCTTGCGAGAAGATCAAGGACGTTGCGAGGCGGCGGGGCCGTGTCCTCGTTGCCTACTCCGGTGGGGTCGACTCCGGGCTCGTCGCCAAGATCATCTATGATGCCATCGGCTACTCCTCCCTCGCCGTTCTTGCGGACACGGAGTCGCTCTCCCGTTGGGAGTTCCGGGAGGCAAAGGCCCAGGCGGAGGATATCGGCATCCCGCTCCGCATCGTGTTCGTGAGTGAGCTCGCGTCCGTGGAGTACCGCCAAAATCCGTCGAACCGATGCTACTTCTGCCGCGCCGGCCTCGCAACCGTTCTCCGTGAAATTGCCGAGCGCGAGCGCTACCAAGTCATCGCGGACGGGATCCACACGTCCGACCTGGGGGATGACCGGCCCGGCATTCAGGCGATGAACGAGGCCGGCGTGTGGCACCCGCTCTTGGAGATGGGCCTTGCAAAGCCGGATGTCCGCGCGATTGCTAGGTCATTCGGACTCTCGTTCCACGACAAGCCGAGCAACGCGTGCCTCTCCTCGCGGATTCCGCACGGCACGCCGATCACGGTCGAGGTACTCCGTGCCGTCGAGGCGGCGGAGGACTACCTGCGGAACCGGGGGTTCCGGCAAGTGCGGGTGCGCCATCATGGTCCGACCGCAAGGATCGAAGTCCTTCCGGAGGAGATCCCGAAGCTGCAAGCCATCCACGTCGAGATCGAGGGCATCCTCCGCACCTTTGGCTACCGAGAAACGGTGATTGACCCGGCTGGCTATCGCGCGAGGGCGTGACGGCCGCGCCGCGGTTTCGCGACGAGATAGCGGCAATGGAGTTTCGAGAGGTCGTAACACCGCGGGCAGGTGTCAGGCTGATCCGTCAGTGTCCGCAGCCGACGGGCCGTGTCCATGCTCAACGCGTGCTCCATCTTGCACGCCTCCTCGTGGAATCGGCCCTCCGGCAAACCGAGGCGGTGCGCAAGGAACCATTCCATGACGCAATGCCGTTGCAGGATTGAGACCGCGATCCGGCTTCCCCTTGACGTAAGGCGGGTCCCCCGGTACTTCGCGTGCCGCGCCAGGCCGTGGTCCGTCAGCTTCTCGAGCATCTCCGTGACGCTTGCGGGGGACACCTTGAGGACATGCGAGAGCTCCCCCGTCCGAGCGGGTTCGCCGGTGTCCTTGATCAGGAGGTAGATGTACTTCAAGTACATCTCGACGTTCTCGTTCGTCGTGGCGGGTTGGACCATGACAAGCTCGGCAGCCGGCGGACGGGGATAAAGTTTGTGCACGTGCTTATCCCATGCGGGTCAGAATTTTTTCGGAATGCCGAAAACATATATACAAAACCTTCATAGCAGATGAATCGCCGATTTAGGCTATCCGAAAAGGGAACCCGATGGTCGTCGCGCAATATGTCTTAACATTCCGAGAGGTCCTCGAGGCCGCCCTCCTAGCCGCCATCATCCTCGCGTTCCTCGTCAAGACCGGTCGCTCGTCGCTCGCGCGGTACGCATGGTATGGAGTCTACGCCGCGACTGGAGCGAGCTTCGGAATCGGCGCAGCGGTCCTCGTCGCGTATGGAACCCTGTCCCAGGTGGACAAGGTCCTGTTCGAAGGGATGGCGGCCCTCATCGCGGTCGCCGTGCTGACCTCGATGATCTACTGGATGGCGGTCAAGGGTCGCGCAATCAAGGGAGAGGTTGAAAACCGCGTCGAAGCCGCAGTCACCCACGGTACGATGGTGGGCCTTGCCTCCCTCACGTTTGTCCTCGTCTTCCGCGAGGGCCTCGAAACGGTCCTGTTCCTGACCCCCTTCCTCGTTGTGGACGTCGAGAGCACCATCCTCGGTGCACTCCTCGGGCTTGGTGCGGGGATCGCGCTCTCATATGCAATCTTCCGGGTTGGTCTCAAGCTCGACCTTCGGAAGTTCTTCTACTTCACGAGCATTCTCCTCATCCTCATCGCCGGTGGCTTGGCGGGGTATGGCGTCCACGAGCTGATCGAGTACGCCGAGCTTCGAGCCGTTGATCTTGGCTGGTTCGGCGCGACCGCCTACGCGTTGCCGATTCTGTCCGATAGCCTGTTCGGTCACAAGGGCGCCATTGGCTCGATCTTCGCAGTGATGTTCGGGTACACGACATCGGCCGAGTGGGGCCGCCTCGTCGTCCACGTTGCTTACCTCGCGATTGCACTTCCCCTCATCATCATTGTATACCGGCGACCCGGCTGGATTCGTGCCTTCACGATGCGTCTCCGGGGCGTCGCCGGACCCCGTGCCGCAACCGGCGGGACGGACCCACCTGAGCATTAGGCCGGCTCCCATCATTCGTCGAAACGTATTTTCGGCCGATAGGCTTGCGGTGGGCGATGGCGAGAACACGGAAGGGGCCCTCGGCAACGGTGGCGATTCATCCCAGGACGGAGCGAGGCCCCGGCCCCCTCGTCACCCCGATTTTCATGTCCTCGACGTTCCGTCTCAAGGATGCAAAACAGGGTTCGGAGTTCGCGAAGACCGTCGCGCCAAGGGAATATTACACACGCTGGGGAAACCCGACGACGGCGGACCTCGAGGATGCGGTCGCAAAGCTCGAGGGAGGTGCGGCCGCGCTCGCTACCGGGTCCGGCATGGGGGCGATTGGATCCTCAGTCCTGACGTTCGTGAAATCCGGTGACCGCGTCGTCTCAGGGAAGAGCTTATACACGGGGACCGTAGAGATCTTCGAACACCTCCTCCCGAGGTTCAACGTGCGGACGACGTGGGTCGACCAACGGAAACCCGGGGCCTTTGAGGATGCCATCGACTCGAACACGTCCTTAGTGTATGTGGAAACTCCGGCGAACCCGACCATGATGCTCACGGATTTTCGCGAAGCGGTAAAAGCCGCACGGTCCGTCGGGGCCGTGGTCTTGGCGGACAACACGTTCGCGACCCCGATTAACCAGCGGCCGTTCGAATTCGGAGTGGACGTCGTGCTGCACAGTGCGACCAAATACCTCGGAGGCCATAGCGATGTCATCGCGGGCGTGGCCGTCGCGAGGACGCGCTCTCATTTTGATCGCATCTGGTACACGTACAAGCTGCTGGGGCCGACACTGGGACCCTTCGAGGCCTTCCTCGTGCGCCGCGGAATCAAGACTCTACCGTTGCGGGTGCGGCAGCAGAACAAGAACGCGACGGCTCTTGCCGGACACCTCGAGGGCCATCGTGCGGTCTCGAAGGTGTACTATCCTGGCCTGAAGTCGTTCGAGCAGCACGCGCTTGCGCGCCGCCAGATGGATGGGTTCGGTGCGATGCTGTCGTTCGAACTGAGGGCGGGCTATAAGGCTGGACTGAAGTTTGTCGAGTCCGTTAAGCTGGCGAGCTTGGCGGTGAGCCTCGGCGGGACGGAGACCCTCGTCGAGCATCCCGCGAGCATGACCCATGGAACCCTCACGGTGAAGGAGCGGAAGCTACAGGGGATAAGCGAGGGCCTCGTCCGCGTGAGCGTGGGACTCGAGGACGTCAATGACCTCATCGAGGATTTTGATTCGGCGCTCCGGAAGGCGCTGCGCTAAGCCGGGACGTCCCCTATTTCAGGGCACCCTCGAGCCGGAGCAGCTTCCTCTTCCACGCGATCCCTCCGGTGAATCCACCGAGGCCGTTCGTCGCAACAACTCGGTGGCATGGGATCACGATGCACGCGGGGTTCTTCCCGAGGGCGTTCCCCACCGCCCGGGACGCGTGGGGCCTGCCAATCGCGTTCGCAATCTCGCCGTAGGTGCGGAGTTCGCCCGCGGGAATCGACCGAGTCGCCGCGTACACTTGTCGCTCGAACTCCGTAAACCCTGACAAGTCCACGGAATAGCGGTCGAAGTCCACGGTCTCCCCGGAGAAGTAGCGTGCGAGGTCCTTCGCGACCGGAGTTCGCACGTCCGTCGGCCGTCGCCGAGTTCCGAGATGGATTTCCCGCACGACGCCGTCTGCGTGATCGACCCGCACCCGCCCGAGGGGTGTATTGAGTATCTCTGCCATCGTCGCTCCCGCCACGGCGATATCGTGAAAGCGTATCTGCCTTGCGCCGTCGTTTGAGGGAACGCGTGCGCGTCCTAGCCGCCGGAAATCGCCTGTACGAGTTCGACCCGATCTCCGCTCTTCAGCGAGAGGTTCCGAATGCCCTCGACGTACATCTGATCGTTGATTGCGACGTTTACGAGGGAATCCTCGCGCTCGAGAGCCCGTTTCAGCTGGGGATAGCGCGCCGCAAGGAGATCGAGGAGCGCCCCGACGGTTCGGACCTCTTCCGTGACCGTCACCGCGCCGTCCTCGACCTCAACGAGGCCTCGGGGAATTCGCACGGTGATGTTGTGCCCGAACACAATCCGGTTTAGCTCCTCCCGCCATTCAAGGTTTGGGATTCCCTCGCGGTTCAGGCTGCAAAGGCGGTAGAACCGGTCGAGCATTGCGTCGAACGCATCGCGGTCGAGCTTCTCGCCTTCATAAGGACCACCCTTCACGGGTTCCTCGAACCACCGGTCCGGACACGTGTCGTCCCGCCGTCGTACCCCGAGCATGTGGTTGATCGTCCGCTCGATCCCGCGAATGTTCGCTCCGATTGCGCCGAGCTGCTCGGACGTGTATTGGAGGCCGGCCGCGTTCTCGATCTGCTCCACGAATTCCTCGTAGCCTGGCAAGTTCGGGGAATTGAACAGCTTCGTCGTGAACCGGCACATCCCGACGCTGTCGCCCACCGCGTACATCTCCTCACATACCTTTACCGCGAGTTCCTTCCCTTCGTACGACGTCGGCTTTCCGCTCACGTGACCGCCGTACAACTTCGCCTTGTAGGCGGGATCGTCGTTGATGCGCGCGTTGATCTCGAGGGTGACGCGGTTTCGGAGATGGTCGAACCCGCGTGTTGCAACCGCAAGGCCGAGGGCGAACGCCTTGAGGATCCGTGCATCGTGTGGGTCGGACTGCATCATCCGTTTTACGGCCATTCTGTACTTCAGCGCGTCCGGCGGGTAGAAGCCCTCTTCGACCGCACTGCTGCCTGCCGCGATCGCGCGTCCGAACCCCTTCCTGCGGGCGGTCAAGAACAGCAATTCGGCGACGGCGAGATAATTGCCCCACGCAAGGTCCAGGCCTCCCGTGTCCGCCCGTGAAATGAGCCCCTTCTGGTACAGCTCCATCGCCCAGGAGAGGTTCCCCCCGAGTGCAGCCGTGTCCAACCCGAGGTCGTTGCAGATGTTGTTCAGATAAATCACGATCTGCGGTTTCGTCATGCCGATGTTCGGCCCGAGCTTTCCAACGGTAACGTACTCCGGCCCTTCGCCGTGGAGGTAGCGCGAGCCATCAAAGCCGAGGGAGTCGACGTGCTTCACGAGGGATGTAAGATCCGGGTCCGACGGGTACAACGAGCGCACGTCGTTCAGCGGCCGGCAATTCACGGGACACCGGAAGCATCCCGTCATCCCGGAGCGGAACGGATCGAAGTTCTCCGAATCGAGGGCCTCGACCCACACCGTCTCTTGGTTGTTCTTCGTCCCCATCGCCCAGATCTGGCGGGACGGCTTGTACAGGAACGGTGTGCCCCGTTCGTGCAGGATTTTCGCAACACCGGTTTCCATGAACAAGGTCGCGATTCGCTTGTTCGTGGGCCCGACCTTGTCCGGGTGGGCGTACTCGAGGCGAATGAGGTTCTTGCACACAATTCCCTTCAGGTTCATGGACCCGAGCTTCGCGCCGCCGCCGCCCCGCGCGTGGCTCGACTTTGGCCCCGCCATGACGCCCGCAATCCGGACGCCGAGCTCTCCGGCATGCGTGGTGTTGATCATCGCGAGGTCCCCGCCCCAGCGGCCGTTGAAGTCCTGCGCGATTCGATGTCGAAGGTCGATGTTGTCCATCCCTTCGTACGGCGTTCCATCGTGGAACTTGACCTCGCCGGCCGTGATCGAGAGGAGCGTTAGCTTTGGGGCGCGACCGTACAGGACGAGGTGGTCAATCCCATTCAGCTTGAGAAACGAAGGGAAGTAGTCCCCGGCATTCGAATCGAGGAGGATCCGGCTATCCGGGGACCAGGAGGTCAGGTTTCCGCGCGAAGCGCTTGGGATGATGCCGGTTGCGATCCCCGCGCCGTAAATTACGGGAACGTCCGGGCTCAGGGGATCAAGGGAGGGATCGAGAAGATTTGCGAGGTAGAACATGTTGACCCCGCGGCCGCCGAGGAAACAGTCGACGACGCGCTTCGGCGTGTACGCGGCCCGCACTTCTCCCCGCTCGAGATCGATGAACTGCGTCCGCCCCTGCGTTGGAAATTCAGGATTCGCAGCGAGCCTAGCATGCAATGCGTCAACCCGGTCGCGAATCATTGGAGTCCTATCGGAGGCCGGCCTTAAAGCCATTTCCAGCCCGAATTTTGGAATCACTTGCCCTGCTTGTCTGGAATCATCCACGCATCAGGTCGGCCGGTCAATGCTTTGAAGGTTTCACGGTGGCCTTGAGGGTCTGGTGGCTCTCCTCTTCCTTGCGCAGTTCGTCCTCTCGCTGCCGTATCTTGTCCTCGCGGTCGAGGATATCGGACGCATGTCGCTGGAGGCCCCTCAATTGCCTTCCGATGTCCTCCGTCCACGCCTTGATGTCGCCCGCATCGACCGCAGTTGTCTTGTGCCCCAGCACTAGCTTCTCCCCAAACAGACGATCCAGTTCTTGGAGGAGTTTCCGCCACTCCCTCTCGATCTCGCCACGATCTGTATCGAGTTGGCGGTCCTTCATGTCAAGAATCTCTGCCCGCGCATCGAGGACGTCTTCCCTCTCTTTGATGGCGTTCTCGTGCGCACGCAGTCGTTCCTCTTTCTCGATCGCCTCGACGGCCCGCTTCTGGAGAAACTTGATGTGCTGGTCGATTTCCCGTTGTCGTTGCTCGACATCCTGAGCCGCCCTATTGGCGCCTGCGCGGGTTGTTTCAGTCGATGCGGACGATTGCTCAAGTTCCTTCGCACGGGCATCGAGACGGATCCCTAGAGACCGGAGCTCCGCATCCCGGGCATCGAGTTCTCTCATTCGCCGGGCAAGGGCATCTTCCTTTGCTGCGAGCGACGAGCGGAGATTCGTCATTTCCTCCGTTCCGCCGGAAACTCGTTTTTCTTTGGCAGCCACGTCCGCTTCCTTCTGGTGCAGCGTCGCCTTCGCTGCGGACGATTCCGCCTGAAGGGCCTGCAATTGCGCCCGCTCGCGATCGATTACCGCCCGCTCCCTCCTCGCTTCCTCTTCCTTCCCTGCGAGACCTGCGAGTCGCCGGGTGATCTCCTCTCCCTTCATCCGCGCCGCTTCCTCGTGCCGTGCAAGTTCCACCGCGCGGTCCCTCAGTTTCGCTTCGTGTGTTGTGAGATCGCGGCTTGCGCTATACAGCTCAACGCCCCGCGCCGTGACCAGCGTCTCTCGTTCTTGGATCTGCGCCTGAATGCGGGAAACCTTCTCCTCCTCGGTCCGGACGGCCGCCTCGCGGGCCGCAATTGTCCGTTCCCGGTTCTCCCCCTCCTTCTGGCGGCGCTCGATCTCTTGTCCGGCTCTCTCCCGCTGTCTTTCAGCGGCGTCGAGAGATGCCTTCCTTTCCTCGAGGCGCGCCACTTCTCGTTCCCGGTTCCTCTGGAAATCTGAGACCTCTGCGTCGAATCGCCGCCGTGTCTCCGCTGCCGCCGCGGCTGCAGCTTCCGCCGCTTCACGGTTCGCCCTCAAGGTGTCCTCAAGCTTGCGAAGTTCCATCGCGCGTTTGTCCAGAAGTCCCTCACGCTGCGCGAGCTGCCCTGCGCGTGCCTCGGAGGATCTCTGCTCCTCGAGCGACTTTCCCCTAAGGGCCTCAAGGCGCGCACGCTCCTCTCCGATTTGCCTCTCGGAATCCCGCAGGATTCGGGCTTTCTCATCGAGCGTCCTTTCCGTGGAAACTCGATCCTGCTCAAACTTCGTGCGTGCGGCAGCGAGTTGTTCCCCCCACGTCCGCAGTTCGTCCGCGCGCCGCTGCAATTCCACGTTGAGCTTTTTTGTCAGCGCTTCCGCTTCCTTCGCCATCCGTTCATATTCCACGCGGGCACTTTCCGTTGCGGAACGCTCCCCTGCAAGCTTCTGTCGCTCTTCCTCGAGTCGTTTCTGGAGGCCCTGAGCGGATGTCGCTTGCGCGGACACGCGGCTCTCCTCCTCCCGGAGACGAGACTCGAAATCGTTAAGTGCGGTCTCTTTTCGGACGATCTCGCTCTCACGTGCATCGAACTTCGTCTGAACCGCCGCAGAGTGGTGTTCGAAGGTGGCGCGCCGATTCCTCAGGTCCGTATCCCCCGCCGCAAGGGACGACTCCCGCTGGTCCAACGCTGCCACGTGAGCGGCCTCCGATCCGTGGAACGCCTCCGTGCGTGCCGCGAGGTCGGCCACGGCCCGGTCGAGCTCCGCCCGTCCACGCACAAGGTTCTCCTCCCGTCTCGCAAGGTCATCATGGCGTTGCCGGACCTCTTGCACTTTCGCCTCCGTTTCCTCCGCAAGGGTCTGGGCGGCGGCCTCACGATTCGACACGTTCTGCTCTCGATCCTTGATCTCGCGCTTCCACTGGTCGATGTCCGCCTGTTTCATCGCCGAATCCCGTTCAAAGGTCTCTTTCCGCTTTCTCACATCTGCCTCGGAGGCGGACACAGAAGCTTCCCGCTGATCCAAGGCGGCGATGCGGGTTGACTCAGTGGCACGGAACGTTTCCGTCCGCTGTGCGAGTTCAGCGAGGGCGCGGTCGAGCTGCGTACGCCCATGGGCAACGCTCTGCTCCCGGACTGCGAGGTTCTCCTCGCGTTTCCGGACGTCCAGTACCTTCGCCTCCGCATCCTCGGCGAGCGACCGGCTCGTCACCTCTGAGGCGACTGCCTTTCGCTCCCGTTCGTCAATTTCCTGCTCTCTTCCGACGAGGCGGGATTCCCGTTCGTTGAGTGTTGCCAACCGCCGATCGCAATCCGATTCCACTTGCCGAACGCGTTCCTCGCGAGTCCCCAATTCCTCGACCCATTTCTCCAGCCGGTCCCGTTCGAGGCCCACTTCGGAGGCTGACGTCTGGAGGTGTTCTCCGAGGCGACGGACTTCGGCCATCTTGCCGTCGAAGTACTCCTTTTGCTCGCTGATCTTCCTTGCCCGTTCGTTAAGGATTGCGGTCTCTTTCTCGATGGCTTCCTGTTGTGGGGCAAGACGTCCCTCGCCCTCCTGCAGAGCGGCTTCCCGCTGGGTCGCTGCCTGCTCACTGTCTGCGACTTGCGCGGCCCGCGTGACGAGCGCCTCATCGAATCGGTCTTGGACGGACACCATGAGGAACTTCGCAAAGCTCGGACCTTCCAAGGGTACGCGGCCTCGGAAGGCCAGAATCAAGCGTAGGTTGTCCGCGTGGAGCGACGTGAGACGGTAACCGGAGGTCTCTGTCTCCGCCTCGTCCGACAGCCCTCGATCCGGAAGGTGATCCTGAGCCTCCGACAGTGTGATTGGGCATCGCGGATCGAAGACAAGTTCCTTCAGCGGTGTTCCCGCCGAATCCAGCAAGAAGGCCTTCGCGATTCGGCCCTGCCTTGATTTAAGGACGTTGAACGCGACAACCGCGAAGGCGACCCCCGCGAGCGCGAGACCAACAATCCCTAACCACTCACCCAGTCCGAGGCCTTCCAGGAGATATGGGCTCAATAGAAATCCCAGGCCGAACGATGGGACGTCCTGATATCCACTCGAAGCCTCCCACGCGAGAGGCTCGAACCTCCGGTCGAGGTACCGAATCCGCACGGCGATATCCTCTCTGAGGGACGTGCGCGTAGGGACGTTTTCGATGGACGACGGACTCTATTTAACAGACAGGGCTCTGTTATCCGTGCTGATTCCGGCGCTCGTGCGGTTTCATCATTGATTCTCGTTCTCGCAACTTGAAGGGGAACCGATTTACCGCGGGATTCCCACGTTCACGATCTAGCCTGTGAGGCGTGAGGGATCACCATCGACCCAAGCGTGCGAACTGAGGGCGCTTACCGACCGTCTCCGAAGTTCGTCTTTGTCGTAGTCCTCTTTCTCTTCCTTGCCCTCCCCATCGCATACACTTCCGAGGCCGGCACGTTTGTCTTTCCGGTTCAAACGGAGCAAGTGATCACCGGGACCACGAGTGGGATTAGCGGCGCCCAAACGGACGACGGGATTCGCGAGAGCCTCCACGAGGTCGATATCGACGCGGACCCCACGACAGCCCCCGCCGCGCAGACGCTGACCTTGGGCACGGTCGTGGGCGGAGCGTTCCCCGGCGACATCGTATCCGAAGACGGGACGTTCATTCAATACCGCGAAGCACTGCCCGCGAATGCCAATGACTATCCGGGGGTGCAAACCGTGACGACGGGGTCGATCTGCGGTGGGTCCTTCCCGACAAGCCTCCAATCCTCGGACAACACCTATCTCTGCCTGCGCGAGACAACGATGGCAGAGGCGGAGGTTGCGTACCGCTCAGACACCGGCACGAGCACCGTCTCGAGCCCCAAGACGAGGACGTGGGATGGTTCGACATGGAGTGGAGAAACGGAGCAGTCGACGGCGGGTAGCCCGATCCGCGAGGTCCGAATGGCCTGGTCTCCGACCGCGTTCTCGACTCGAATCATCGTCACGCAGAGCGATGACGGATGGCTCGACGCCTATGTGTGCACGCCCTCCTGTACGGCGACGAACAACATCGGGCAGGTATGGTCGACCGCGCCGACGACGTCCGAAATGCGATTCGACATTGCGTATGAGTACCTCAGCGGGGAGGCGTTGCTCGTTTACCACAAGGAAGGCGGGACCGGAAGCCAGGACATCGCCTACCGAACCTACACCGGTGGGTGGAGCGCAGAACAATACCTGGATGACGCTGGCCAGGGCACACACGCCAATTACTCGTTGATCAAACTTGCCTCGAAGAGGGGCAGCGACCAGATCGGTTTGATCGGCGGGGACGATACGAACAACGACGTGAACGCCTGGATCTGGGACGGAACCGCGTGGGGATCCTTTACGGAAATTACGGCGGCGGCGCAGAGCCCGAACCGAGAGGAGGTCGCGATCGCGTGGGAGACGAACTCGGGCGATCTGCTCGCGGTTGCGGCCCTACTTTCCGACATCGTGTCCAAGGAATACACGACGAGCTGGGGTTCCGCGGTAACGTTCACGTTCGTCGAGAATAACCTCCAACGGCTCACCTTGAAGCCGAACCCCGTGGGGGACGACATGGTGATCGGGATGGGGGAGGACGGAGATCAGCTCGAAACGGCGTATTGGACCGGCAGCGCGTGGGCCAACAATGTCGTTCAAGATGCCGACCCCGACACCGGCGGCCGGGCATTCGACTTCGCGTGGGAGGCGAGCGGGAGCAATGGTCTCCTCGTGTGGGGCGACAATGCAGGGCAGATCAGTTACAAGACGTTCACCGCACCGAACACCTGGGGTTCGCAAACGAACGTCGCTATGGGTGCGAACGCGCATCCATGGGTGCAGCTCCGGACGAACCCGTTCGCGCCGACTGGCGCCACGAAGATCCTCGGTGCCGTGATGGAGACCACGGCGCTGGACCTCGGCGCGATTCGGTGGG
>Ga0209619_10003065_pt1 | contig 12046 bp, 7 predicted proteins | sample Rifsed16ft3_FD_184011 | JGI IMG/M metagenome (GOLD analysis project Ga0209619, IMG submission 184011) | Soil microbial communities from Rifle, Colorado, USA - sediment 16ft 3 (version 2) | ecosystem: Environmental > Terrestrial > Deep subsurface > Rock core/Sediment | place: Rifle, Colorado... | reverse complement strand
CCTCCCCGCGCGACACCGGCCACTCCACATCTGCGAACATTCCGGGCGCGAGGATGCGATCGGAGTTCGAGACGTCGAGCTCCACCATCATGCTGCGGGTCTTGACGTCGAGCGAATGGGCGGGTCGCGCCACCACGCCCTCGAACGTCCGATCGGGGAAAGCGGCCACCTTGAAGGCGACCCGCGCGCCCCGTGTGATTCCTCCGACGTAGATCTCGGGGACCGGCACCACCAGGCGCAGCTTCGAGACCTGTTCGAGCGTCACTACGGGGGCTCCCGTCGGCCCCACCAGGCTTCCCCGATGGGCGTTCCGCTCGGTCACGACGCCGTCGAACGGCGCCTTCAGCGCGAGATATGCCTCCATCACCTTGACGGCGTCGAGCGTCGCCTGCGCCGCCTTCACGCCGTTCGTCGCGGCCTCGCCGTTCGCCGACGCCGCCTCGAGGTTTTTCTCCGCGATCTCGAGGTCATGGCCGGCGACGACCCCCGGAGTCGCCGAGGCCGCCTTCAGGCGCTCGTACGCGCTCCTCGCCGTAGACATTCTCGCTTCCGCCTCCGCCGCCTGCGAGATCGCGGCCTGGAGCCGCGCTTCCGCCTCCGCCGTTCGCGCTCGAAGCTCGGGGGCAACGAGCAGCGCGAGCGCCTGGTCCCTCCGGACCCACGAGCCGCGGTCGACCTCGATGGACTCGACGAACCCCGAGACTTTGGCGTAGATCGCGACGGACTGGAACGCGATCAGATCGCTCGGCACCGAAATCGTCTTTTCGAGCTTCCGGGACACGACCGCAGCGAGCTCCGTCGCCTGCGGCGTGCCGCTCGACTGCGCTACGAGCGTCGAGCCGACCATCAAGGCAAGTAGCTTCATTCTGTTCCTCCATCCCGTACGCGGGATTCGTCGGGGTCGAGCGAGGGTGACTTTGTGCCGGCGTGGGCCTGCACCATCGCGAAGAACGAAGGGACCACGAGGAGCGTCGTGAGGGTCGAGGCGGTAAGGCCCCCGATCACCGCACGGCCGAGCGGCGCCAACTGCTCGGCGCCGAAGGCCACCGGAAGCATTCCGGCGATCATCGCGAACGTGGTCATAAGGATGGGGCGCATCCTGCTGGTGGCGCCCTCCACGGCGGCCTGCGCCGCCGGCCTTCCGTCGAGCCGGTACCGTTCGGCGAAGTCGGCGAGGAGAATGGCGTTCGCCACTGCGACCCCGATGGCCATGATGGCGCCCATGAACGATTGCACGTTCAGCGTGCTCCCGGTCAGAAGAAGCCCGAGAGCGACTCCGGCGAGCACCGCGGGGATGGTGGTGATGATGATGAGGGCTACGCGGAGAGACTGGAAGTACGCCGCGAGCAGCAGGAAGATGGCGACGATCGCGAGACCCAGGCCGGACCGGAGCCCGTCGAGCGTTTGCCGCATCGGGGCGAGCTGGCCGCGCACGCTCACGGTGACGCCCGGAGGCGGATCTCCCGCGCGCTCGAGGGCTGCCGCGACCTCCACGGAAGCGGAGCCCAGGTCGGTTCCGGAGACGTTCGCGGTGATGGTGATCATTCTCTGCTGGTTGTAGCGGTTGTATTCCCCGACGGCCGTCCCCTCGGTGACCTTCGCGACGTCGCCCACGAGAGGGCGTAGCGCTCCGTTCTGCATGACGGGAACGGTCAGAACGTCCTCGACGGAGTCCATCGCGTGCTGCGGAAACTCGACTTGCACCTGGTAGGCGATGCCGCTATTGGGGTCCGCCCAGTAGTTCGGCTGGACGAACCGGCTCGACGAGGTGGCGGCCACGATGGAGCGCCCCACGTCGTCGACGGTGACCCCCAACTGTCCGGCCCGCTCGCGGTCGACCTCGACCCGGAGCACGGGATAGTCCAGGGCCTGGCCGAACTGGACGTCCCGGAGGTTCGGGATCTTCTCCATCTCCGCCCGGAGCTTGTCCGCGTGGCCACGGCTCGCCGTCAGATTCGCGCCGGTCACCGCCACTTCGATGGGGGTGGGAGAGCCGAAGCTCATCACCTGGTTCACGAGATCCGCCGCTTCGAACGAGACCACGGTCCCGGGTGCTAACTGCGGGACCCTCTCGCGGAGGCGCTCCTGGAGTTCGTACGTAGAGACGGTTCTTTCCGGCTTCAGCGCCACGATCAGCACCGCCTCGTGCGGCCCGCTCGTCCAGAGATAGATGGTGTTGACCGGGTAGCTCGAGGGCTGCGCCCCGACGAACGCGAGACTCGAGGCCACGTTTTCCGGCCCGACCTCCTCCGCGAGGGCCGCGAGGGCCTTCAGCGTGATCGTCTCCGTCCGTTCGATCCTCGTGCCCGTGGGCGCCCGCAGCCGGAGCTGGATCTGGCCGGAGTCGGCGCTGGGAAAGATCTCGGTTCCGAGAGCGCCGCCGACGAGGACCACGAGCGTCCCGCAGACGACGAGGTACGCGGGTACGAGAATTCCCCGGGCTTCGACGCTGCCTGCGAGGATCCTCGCGTAGGGGCCTCGGAACCGCTCCAGGGGGTCTCTGGCCTCGCCCCCTCCGTGATGCTCGCCGCCAAACCAGGTGAAGAGGATCGGCACCAGAGTGAGGGCCAGGAGGAAGGATGCCGCCATCGCGAACCCGACGGAGAGAGCGAGGGGAACGAAGAGAGCCCGGCCAACGCCCACCATGAAGAAGGACGGCGCGAACACCGCGAGGATGCAGAGCATGGCGAGCATCATCGGCACGGCCACCTCGGAGACGCCGTCGAGGACGGCGCGCGCCCGCGTCTTTCCCCGGGCGAGATGGGTATGGATGTTCTCGATGGCGACCGTTGATTCGTCGACGAGGATTCCGATCGCGAGCGTGAGCCCGCCGAGGGTCATGATGTTGATCGTCTGACCCGCGCCCCAGAGAGCCACCACCGCGGCGAGGAGCGCGAGCGGGATGGTCACCATCACGATCGCCGCGCTCCGGGCGTGGCGGAGAAAGAGCAGCACCATGAGGCCGGTCAGGAGAGCTCCGAGGATCCCTTCCGACGCGAGGGACCGGATCGCGCTCGTAACGTACCCCGACTGGTCGAAGGCGAAGTCCACGTGGATGTCCTCGGGGATGGAGGCGCGCATTCGCGGAAGCTCGTTCTTGACCCGCTCCACCACGGCGAGGGTCGAGGCGTCGGCCCGCTTCGTCACCGGGATGTAGACGCTGCGCTTGCCGTTGACGAGGGCATAGCTCGTCAAGATATCGGAGCTGTCTTCCACGTATCCGACGTCGCGCAGAAGCACAGCCGGTCCCGCGCCCGTCCGAATCGGGATCTCGGTCAGCTCCGAGACCAGCGGGACCACGGAGTTCACCGGCACCATCCGCGTGAAATCACCGATGCGGACGTTGCCGGAGGGTATGACGGTGTTGCCTTTCGCGAGCGCGCGAACCACCTCTTCGGCGGACATGTGGTAGGCGCGGAGCCGGTCGGGATCGACTCGAACCACGACGGTTCTCTGGTTTCCCCCGAACGGCGGCGGCGCCGAGACGCCGGGTAGGGTCGCGAACATCGGCCGGATCCGGAAGAGCGCCAGATCCTGGATCTCGCCGAGGGATCGCGTCTCGCTTCCGAAAACCAGATAACCCACGGGGACGCTTCCCGCGTCGAACCTCACGACGAACGGGGGCACCGTCCCCGGAGGCATGAACGCTCTCGACCGGTTCACCTGGGCGACGACCTCCGCCACCGCCTGGCTCACGTTCGTTCCCTCGTGGAAGAAGAGCTTCAGGAGCGTCGCCCCTTGGATCGATCTCGATTCGACGTGCTCGATCCCAGTGACGTACAGGAAGTGGTACTCGTAATAGTTCGCGATGTACCCCTCCATCTGCGCGGGGTCCATTCCTCCATAGGGCTGGGCCACGTAGACCACCGGCGTTCCCAGTTCGGGGAAGATATCGACCCGCATGCGGCGGACCGCGAGGATCGACGTCAGCGCCACTCCCAGGATCACGATCACCATCGTGATCGGCCGGCGCATCGCAGCCCGAATCATCCACATCGTTTGCCTCCCGGAAGCTGGGTGTTTACTCGAGCTCGGAGAGCACGGGGGCGAGGTTGCCTTCCGCGGCCGCCACTTCGAACCGGGCCCGCCAGACGTCGAGCCTTGCTACGGCGTCTTCCGTTTCCGCGCGCCGAAGGATGCGCTCGGCCTCGGCCACTTCGAGGATCGCGGCGAGCCCCGCGTCGTATCGGGCGCGGGCCTGAACCTGGAGCGTCCGGGCCGCCTCCAGCTCCGCCGGAGTGTTCTCCGCGATCCTTCGGGCCGCGTCCAGATGGATGCGAGCCCGTCCGAGATCGGAAACAACGCGGTCGACGGCGTATTCGTAGCGCGCCTCCGCCGCCTGCTCGAGGTATTCCCGGACATTCGTTTGCTGGCGCGTTGCGAAATCGAGAAGGGGAAACCGCACCGCTAGCCCCAGCGCCCAGTTGGTTCTCTCCGGCCAGAGGCCCTCGGATCCCCCCTCGAAGCTCCCGTCGACAAGGGCCCCCGTGCCTCTCCCGTAAACCGCGCCGAAGAGATCGAGCTTCGGCCGGTGCGCGCTCGCGGCGAAGTCGCGTCGGGCGTGGGCGGCGTCGCGTTCGGCCTCCCCGAGCTCGGCCAGAGGGTGGACTCCGGACTCGTTCGTCCGAGCGCCCTCGCTCGCAGGAGAGCTCTCGAGGAGCTCGGAGGGATCGACCTCCACGCGCTCGCCGGCGCGGCCGAGCCATTCGGCGAGGCTCACCCGCGCGGCCTCGCGCAGTCCTTCCGCCCGGATGAGCTCGCTTCTGGCCCGGGCGAGCTCCGCCCGCGCGAGCGACAGGTCGGCTCCGGGGCGAAGCTCGTTTGCGACCAGCGCCGAGATGGCTTCGGTGAAGACCTCCATCCGGGCGACGGTCGCGGCCGCGGCTCGCGCCGCGGAATCGGCCGCCGCCACTCCGAGAAAGGTGTCCATGGTGCCGAGGGAAACCTCGAGCTCGGTCATTCGCATGCCGGCGGCGGCGCGGCGCCGGAGCGCCTCCGCCTCGCGAATGCCCGCCGCCCGCGATCCGAAGTCGAAGGCCTCCCAGCGGACGAGGGCGGCGGCGACGCTTCCGAACGTCCCTTGAGACGTTGCCTCGTCGAGGACGGGTCCGGAGATGGAGGGGACGCTCCCACTCGGCCCACCCGGGAAGAGGAGCCCGAAGACGTTGTTGCGGGTCGCGCGATTCCACTGGAAGTAGAGATCCGCCGAGGGAAGGTAGGTCTTCTTCGCGAGACTCAGAGTCTCGTCGCTCGCCGAAAGCTCCGCCCGGGAGGCGAGCGTCTCCGCGAAGGAGTCGGTCGCCTGGGCGATGGCGCCCTTGAGCCTCACGGGATCGGAGAGCGCGCTCTGCCCGGAGGCGCCGGACGAGCCGAGAACCAGCGCGCTCCACAACAACGACGCGGTGCAAGCTCTCAATGCTTCTTCTCCAGGATACGGCGCAGCTCGGCGTCGCTCAGCGCTTCGCTCACGAGCTCGACGAGGCGGCGCTTCTGCCCTTCCCAGTGGCGGCGTCCCCGGGCGGTGATGCGGTAGTACTTCCGGAGCTTCCCGTCCACGACCTTGCGGTCTTGGCGGAGGAGCCTTTGGCGCACGAGCCGGTGAAACCGCGGATAGAGATGGCTCGCGCTCAGCCGATAGCCGTGGTGGCCGAGCTCTTCCATCATCCACAGCCCGTAGACCGGCTCTTCCGACGCGTGATGAAGGATGTGGAGCTCGATAAAATCGACCGCGAGTCGTTTTCGATTCATGATATCGGCGGGAGATAATGGCAGTCGGCTTCCGCAGTGTCAACGAAAAAAGCTCGACTCCGCGGGCGACGACCCGCGAGCCTTCGTGACCCAGCTGCAGCTCGTGTTTTGAGTCCGGCTGCGGGCTCTCACCAGCTCACGCGCAGGCCCGTGGTCCAGGCGACACCGGAGTAGGCGCCCCCGTCGTCCGCGCGGTCCTCCATGTCCGCGAACTGTACTCCCGTCTGCAGCTTCAGCTTGTGCTGGTAGAAATAGTAGTTCAACCCCAGGTAGAGTTCCCGGTACTCGTCCCCGCGTTCCGGCACCACACGGTTCTCATAGGTGGCGAGACGCACCCCGTTGACCTCGTCGCTCTGAACGAAGGTGTATCGGCCCACGAGCTGGAACCCGTCGCCGAAGTCGTAGAACGGCATCGCCATGAAACCGTAGACGTCGCTTTCTCCGAGGTGTCCGTCTCCCGCTGCCAAATCGGTGCGGAGACCCCAATCGGCCGCCTGCACTTTGAAGTTGAGTGACGCGATGTTCCCGAATCTCCGTGTAAAGGTGTTGTCGGCATCGGCCCCTTGGTGGACGTAGTTCCCCGCGAGCACCGCCTCCTTGACACCTAACTGCTTCGCGAAATCGTAGCCGACGACGACGAGCCCGAAGACGCTTCCGTCGAAGTTCCCGAACTCGCGGTTGATGCTCCCGGAGGAGTACAGGCCCGCGTGATAGGTCCAGAGCCCGCGCTCCCCCTCGACGCTCACCCCGGGGAAGTACTCCAGGACGAACCACAGGTTGTTGGTAAGGTTACTGCGGTCGATGGCGATGAGCTCCTTCGACGAGGTCGATCCGTCCATGGTGAACGGGGCTCCGTGCTTGCCGACCGTCGCGTGAACGAGGTCGCTCCTGGCCCATTCGACGTACAGGTCCGTAATGCGTACATAGAGCGGATTCCTCTCCTGAGGATTGAGCTCCACTTCCCCGTGAACCGTGAGCCTTTCGAACAACTGCGCCTTGGCGCCGAAGCGGAAACGGCGAATGTTCCATTCGTCATGGTCTCGCTCGTCCGCATCCACGCGGGTATAGTCGAGCTGGAATCGGCCGCTGAGCGCCAAGCTCTGGATGACGGGGTTCTCGTCGTTCTCGTACCAGCGCGTGTACTTCCAGATTCGGTCGTAGACCGACTCTTCGGCCGATGCCGCATGGCTCGAGGCGAGCGCGAGGCGGACGGCGAGAACGAGCCTAGCCACCGGGTCGCTTACGGTCTCGGGATGAAGAGGTGTCCAATGATAAGGAAAAGAATGAGGGTGGCGCAGAGAGTGAAGTGCGGGGCGGTCAGCCGCGCGTAACGCCAGAGCCAGAAATTGCCTTTGGGCTCGCGGCCGTCCATCGCCATGCGAGCGTAGAGAATCCTCTGCACGCTGATGAGGTTCGTGAACACCGCGAGAATCCAGAGCGTAATGTGGACGTTTCCCGCGAGGAGGCCGATGATGATGGTGACCGTCCTCTCGGCCCGCTCCATGAACCCCACCTTGCACTCGGGGACGACGTTCTCCGCGCGGGCCCGAATGTAGGACGTGGTCGCCGTCCCCACGGTAGTGAACCCCCAGAGGACGAGATAGAGCGTCCGGGTCGGCCCATGAACGTGCCGGAGCAGGTACATCAGGATCCCGAGGAGCATCAAATAGTCGGTATAGCGGTCGGTGACCGAGTCGAGGAAACCGCCGAACGCGGTGGAACGACGGGAGATCCGGGCGACGGCTCCGTCCAGCATGTCGAACGCACCCGCAGCGATGAGGACTAACCCAGCGAGCCACTGGGTCCCGTGGAACATCGGCATGAAGACCACGGACACTGCCACCGGTCCGGTGAGCGTGACGGCATTCACGGGAATGCCGACGCGAATGATCCCCCGGGCGATGCTGTCCCGAGCGAAGCCGAAAATCCCCGCCACCGCCTTCGAGAGAGCGATCGCGATCAAGCGGAGAATCTCCCTCAAACCGGGCGGTTGCGGAAGAATGTTCTCCTTGAAGCCCATGTACTTCCCCGTGCGCCCATGGACTTTACCACACTTCCCCGAGCTTTCCGCGGGCGTCGGGCGCGCCGTCGCTGGCGTCGAGTAACACGAGATTCATCCAGGTGTCATAGACTATTAACCATCCTGTAATAATGTCCGTCCGCGAGCGGGCGGAAAATCGCTTGTTTCCCCTGGGGGGAAGAGCCAGTCTCCGGACAGGTTCCAGAAGGAGTGGAAACCACGATGAAGGATTTCGCGATTGGCCTCACTTGTGTGCTGATTGGGACCGTCGCTTTCGCCCAGCAGATAACGGTCGAGACCGGCGTTGGTCCCTACAAGAAGACTTCCGGCGTCTCCGGAAACATCAACAGCATCGGCTCCGACACGATGAACAACCTGATGGCGCTCTGGGGGGAGGCGTTCCAGAAGATGTATCCCAACGCCCGGATCCAGATCGAGGGCAAGGGGAGCTCGACCGCGCCGCCCGCTCTCATCTCCGGCACCGCGCAGTTCGGCCCGATGTCCCGCCAGATGCGGGCGACGGAGATCGATCAGTTCGAGTCGAAGTTCGGCTACAAGCCCACCGAGATCCGGACTGCCTATGACGCGCTCGCGATCTACGTGAACAAGGACAACCCGCTCGAGAAGATCACGATGGCCCAGGCCGACGCCGTCTTCTCCAAGTCCCGAAGGCGCGGAGGCAAGAACGTCGCGACCTGGGGCGACCTCGGGCTCACCGGCGATTGGGCGGCGAGGCCGATCTCGCTCTACGGCCGGAACTCGGCCTCGGGGACCTACGGCTTTTTCAAGGAGCACGTCTTGAAGAACGGGGACTACAGGGACCAGGTCAAGGAGCAGCCAGGCTCGGCGTCGGTGGTACAGGGCGTGACCGAGGATCGTTTCGGCATCGGCTATAGCGGGATCGGGTACCGAACCTCGGGAGTCAGAATCCTGGCGCTCGCGGAGACGGACGCGTTCTCGAGCGGCAGCTATGAGGACGTCAAGTCGGGGAAGTACCCCCTCTCCCGCTACCTCTACGTCTACATCAACATGGCGCCGGGTAAGCCTCTCGACCCTCTCAACAAGGAGTACCTCAAGCTCATCCTCAGCCGCGAAGGGCAAGAGGTGGTCCTCAAGGACGGCTACCTTCCGCTTCCGGCTTCGATCGTGAACGAGGAACTGGCGAAGCTCGAGTAGGATTCGCTTCCCGCCATGGCTTCAACCGCCCTCAGAGTTCGCGAGCGCATCGTCGCCGCTTCCAAGCGAATCGGCCGCGTCAAGCGCATCGATCGGGCGGCGAGCGCGCTCGTCACCTTCGGCGGCATCTTCATCATCATCGGCGTGCTCTTCATCTTCTTGTTCATCGCCGTTGAGACCCTGCCTCTCTTCCGCTCGGCGACGGCGGAAGAACTGCTTACCCTGTCGCTCGGTGCCGGGGCGTCGCCGCAGGAAGGGAGCGCGGCGCTCGGGATCGGCATCGACGAGTATCAGAAGTACGTCTACCAGATCCTGCCTGACGCGAAAGTCGCCTTTTACCGGGCAGATAATGGCGCCCTTCATCGCGAAATCCCGATCGCAGGCCTCGACGGAGCGCGGCTGACGGCGGCGTCCCGAAGTCTTCAAGGGGACTTCTTCGCCGCCGGCACGGACGATGGACGGGTGGCACTCCTCCAAGTCCGCTTCCGTCCTGTCTTCGAGGGCCAGGTCCTCGACGACCTCGAGATCGAAGTCCGCGACCGGGGTCTTTTGACCGTCGACGTCGCGGCCCGCCCGGTTAAAGACGTGAGCTACTGGGAGTCGCCCGAGGGCGAGAAGTCGCTCGCGGCTCTCGTCGGCGACTCCGATATCGTGCTTGTGCGCTTCGGAGACGACGGCTCGCCCGTCCTGGAAACGCTTCCGCCGAGGGCAGGCGAACGCGTGACTCACGTTCGCCTCGGTCGAAACGCCGAGCTCGTCGCCGCCACCGGGACCGGCCGGCTTCACCACTGGGATATCGGGGGCGGGGAAGTCCACCTCACCGAAACGATCAAGGTGAGCGACGTCGATATCACCGCGCTCGAGTACGGGCTCGGCGGCAACACCATCATCGTGGGCGACGGCAATGGAGCCCTGAGCGCGTGGTTTCGCGCCCGTCCCAACCCCGACGCCCCCCTCGAGCTGGTCAAAGCCCACGAGTTCGAGTCGCAGGGAGCGCCGATCGTGTCCATCGGGTCCTCGACCCGCGAGCGCAGCTTCGTGACCGGGAGCGCCGATGGCTCGATCTTCCTTCGGCACCTAACCTCCGAGCGCACTCTCCTTCGATTCAAGGGTTTCGAAGGTCGCGGGGATGCCGCGGCGGTCGATGCCGCCCTCATCACTCCCCGGGCGGACGGCATCCTCGTCCGGCGAAACGACGGAACCCTCGACCGCTATTCCTTGGCCAATCCTCACCCCGAGTTCTCGTGGCGCGCGGTATGGGGGAAAGTCTGGTACGAGGGTTATTCCGAGCCCGAGTACGTGTGGCAGTCGACCGGGGGCACCGACGACTTCGAGCCAAAGCTGAGTCTCGTTCCCCTGGTGTTCGGAACCATCAAAGCGACGTTCTACGCGCTCATCTTCGCCGTGCCGCTTTCGGTGATGGCGGCCCTTTACACCTCCCAGTTCGTCCATCCCACGATCCGCGCCCGGGTCAAGCCTACGGTCGAGATCATGGCAGCGCTCCCGAGTGTGGTGATCGGCTTCATCGCCGGCCTGTGGCTTTCCTCTCGAGTCGAGGCGGCGGTGGTACCGGTGCTGCTCCTCGTCGTCCTTCTTCCGCTCTTCGGAACCGCGGGGGTTCTCTTTTGGGAGCGGCTGCCGCAGGGGATCCTGAAGCGACTCCGGCCAGGGATGGAAGTGCTCGTCATCCTGCCGCTCCTTCTCGCCGGCGGAGCGGTCGCGTTCGGGATCGGGTCCTTGGTGGAGATTCTCGCGTTCGGTGGCGATTTCAAGGGATGGCTTTCGTCGTCTCTGGGACTGGTCTACGACCAGAGGAACAGCCTGGTGGTGGGAATCGCGATGGGGTTCGCGGTCATCCCCATCATCTTCACGATTTCAGAGGACGCCTTCTCGAGCGTTCCCCAGCATCTCACCGCCGCGTCCCTCGCCCTCGGGGCGAGCCGATGGCAGACCGCGACCCGCGTCGTGCTTCCCACGGCGAGCCCGGGAATCTTCTCCGCGACCATGGTCGGGTTCGGCCGCGCCGTGGGAGAGACGATGATCGTGCTGATGGCCACGGGGAACACGCCCCTTCTCGATTGGTCGCCGTTCAACGGGATGCGGACGCTTTCCGCGAACACCGCGGTCGAGATCCCGGAGGCGCCCTACGGCGGCACTCTCTATCGCATACTGTTCCTCTCGGCGGCGGTTTTGTTCCTGATGACCTTCGTTGTCAACACCGTTGCCGAGCTGGTTCGACAACGGCTGCGCGAGAAGTACAGGGCGATCTGACGATGTCGCTCCGAAAGCGGCTGGCGCGCGGCGACCACATGATCTGGTTCACCGGGAGCGCCCTCGGGATCTGTCTTCTGATGATCTTCGGGCTTCTCGCGATCATCCTGGTGAACGGTCTGGGTATCTTCTGGCCGCACGCAATCGAGCAGGTGACGACCGGGGACGGCTCCGTCCTCGCGGGGGAGATCGCCCAAAGGCAGGCAATCCCCAATCCCGGCCATGCCGACCACCTTCTGAATCACCGCATCCAGCTTCGAACCGGAAATCGTGACCTCTACGGCTTCGACTTCACCTGGGTGAACGAATCCGACATCGTGAAACGAGAGCGACCTGCTGGAATCTTCTTCGTGGAGCGGAGCGAGTATGGACCTCTCGTCGGCACCCCCGTCCGGATCATGGAGGGGGAACGGGAGATCGCCTCCGATTCGAAAGCCGCGCGGGAGAAGCTTCCCGGGCTAGTGACCAAGGCCGCGAGCGACCGCGAGGCCATCGAGGCGATCGAGAAGGACGAGATCGGAGAGGTCAACTACGAGATCGAACGGCTCCGTCTCGAGGCTCGGCGACTGGACTTTCGCCAGGGGCGGGAGCCGGGGCTCGACTTCGCGGCCGAGCGAGCCGAGATCCAGGGGCGCGAGCAGAGCGAGCAAGCCCGCTACGCCGAGCTCGAAGCGAAGCTCGTGGGACTCCTCGAGTCCGCCGCGGGCACCCGCGTGACGTTCGTGGCCGTGGACGGCCAGGAGAAAGAGCTCCGCAGCCTCGACATCTACCGGGCCTATCCCGCGAACGAGCTCTCGGTCTTCGAACGCGCGGGAACCTACGTCAGCCGCT
>Ga0209619_10003061_pt1 | contig 12052 bp, 11 predicted proteins | sample Rifsed16ft3_FD_184011 | JGI IMG/M metagenome (GOLD analysis project Ga0209619, IMG submission 184011) | Soil microbial communities from Rifle, Colorado, USA - sediment 16ft 3 (version 2) | ecosystem: Environmental > Terrestrial > Deep subsurface > Rock core/Sediment | place: Rifle, Colorado... | reverse complement strand
AATGCCTAAGCTAAAAGCTTGATTTCAGCATGTAAATTGCTCTGAGAAGTTTAGTAAGCTATGAGGCAAGCGGTAACAGCGGGGAATTTTACCATGCAACCCAAAGGACTTCGGAAGTCTGGCCGCAAATTTACGAAGAGGGATTGCGGCACAAATTATTCTCTTTCGCCAGTTTTTCAGGATTTTTTGAATCAGGCCCATACTGGCAGATCGCCTGCCAAGGTTGATATTGTGTGGAGATGGTATCCTGAAAAAGCACAGACCCATTGCGCCATACGGTGCGTGTAACAGTCACATCTGCTCCGTTGGCAGCCCAATCCACCTGTTTCATTTCATTCTTTCTCAATTCAGGATTTTCTTCAAATGAAGGCGGCGGGGCAGGAACAACATTGGTGGGACCTGTTGTATCCCATGTTACCGAACGTCCATCAGAGGTGGAATAGAACTTCCACGTAAGTGACCCGCTGTCCACGTATGTTTCCATTAATATCCAATAAGGTGAATCATTTGTAAATTTGAAATCAACCAGCGGGAAGTAAACTGTCGCATCCAAGCCAGCCAACCGTGGGTCTACTGCACCACTGGCAGTCTGCTCATAATAGGAGACACGGTAGGCATGGGAATTGCGTTCGACAATCGGAAATCCTGCGTTAAACACCGCCCGGAAGAGAGTGGTACTCACCTGACACACGCCCCCACCGACTCCCTTGATTGTGCGCCCGCCATAAATGATCAGCGCTTCCGCAAATCCGTTCTCAAGGCTTACATCTCCGAGATACTGACCCATTGAGAATGTCTCACCGGGCGCAACGAGCACACCATGGAAACTCGCCGAGGCAGCTTTGATGTTTTGAATGCGCTCTGGACTGGAACCATAAAAGTAGGATGTCTCCGCCCAGATCAACTCGGTAATACCAAGTTCCTGACCGGTGGCAGTGCCCGCGATTTTCGGCTGCGCTTCATTTACAACGAGAGGAATAGTATGTTCACCGCGCGCTAACGCTTCATTGATGGCGATAATACTGGCTCCCACATCCAGCTCGCGGCCCACACTGGAATTTTCCATCAGGTCCAGCTGGCGCGTCTCATCGTTGAAAATAAATTTCGCATTCGACGGCAAACGGTTCACATGATCCTTGACAGGCACCAGCAGATCGCGCAGTCCATTGGGGCTGAGAAGCACTTGCACGCCTGCCTGCCCGCCATCATTCTGCTTGCGCTGCACTGTAAGCAGGTTGGCAACCACCTCGGGGTTGTAGACATAGGGGCCCGGATCCCCTTGGGCTGCGTTCGGCATCACAAGCGTGAGCGGCTGGCTGAGGATCTGCCGGGCCGCATCCGCCTGCGCGCTCACATCCAGGATCTGCGGCTGGATCTCCTGCACGACCAGCGGCACTTCGCCATCGCTGAATGTCTGTAATTGCGCGCCAAGATAAATGAGCGTGGCATCCGTCTTCAACTCGCGTCCCACCTGCCCGGGTTGCGCGACTACATTCGTCCCTTCCAGGTTAAGGCTTGCTTCAACAACGGGTTGATTGATTTGCGTGGCAATCTGGCTGAGATATTGAACGGCGACGCGCTGATCGAAGACGATCACGGGCGGGATGTTGATGCCCCCGCCTCCCGCGCGAATTTGGCCTGATAACGCGCCAAACAAACCGCCGCTTCTACCCAGGCGGTAGGATGTCATCGCGCTGGAGGAGGGATCGAACACCATGCCGAGTTGCGCCGGAGTCGCCACCCATGCTTTTTCGCCATCACGAAAGAGGAGCTTCCCGCTGGTTGGATAAGACAGCGTCTGGTTCAACCGGACAGCCGCGTCAGCCGGGGTCAAACCCGAAAGGTCCACCCCAGCAACTGAAACCCCGGGAAAGATGCGTCCCGCGTACAAGAGCTGATAGCCCAAGGTCCATCCGATAATGAGAATAAAGAACAGGATCACACCGCTGACGAACGCGGCAACGATCTGGGGGAAGATGGGAGTCCGTCGGTAGGGATAAGAAACAGTGGCCATGATCGAAAATTATACCCTGTGGAAAACATAAACATTAATGGGGAATGAGTTCTTGATTGAGACGGTAACTGCCCACTATTTGTTCCCGCGTAATTTCAAGCCCGGCATCAGCATCGGTGTAACAGACCGATAATTTGCGTACTCCTGTCCGAACTCGCGCAGGAGTTTTCGCTCCTCGAAGAATGCCCCGACAAGGACATAAAGGGTAAGAGCCAGATACACAATGAAGGAATTAATGGTCACTCTCGGAGAAAGCCAGAGGATCAACAGTCTCAGTAGATGAAAAATTCGGGTCATTGGTCTAACGGTGCGACTTGTGCAAGGATACAAGAAAGTGGGTGATATATTTCATCGATCACCTGAGCAATAAACTGACGATGACGCTGTAACTCGTAAGTCTTTTGGTCTATGGAACGTCTGCCTGGCCTGGGGATCTGGCAAAAGCGCCAGCGAAGCATACACCATAGATTGATGATTAGGAAAGCCAGAGCCAGCAAGAAAAAGCGCAAGGCTGGATTACGAGAAGTGGTCATGGCATGAGTTTGGCGCATACAACGATAGCTGGTCTCGATGCCAAAACGAGAACGGTAACGAGCGCGAATTGTTTGCGGGTTCTTGGTTGAACTGTTGAGAGTGACATAGAGTAACCAAACAGCACGGCGTTTACCATGACGCTTTGCGTAGGTGCGGACTACTGCTAAAGGTACGGTATATGCTTTAGGCTTGCCTGTATAAAAAGTGTATTCAGTGAAATAGCTTTTTCGTCCATTACAAAGTGCGCGCGTTCCACCTTTTCGTCCGCGAATGGGGCACGCGATGATGACTTCATACGGTTTGCCCTCCAGAAATGTGATCACAGGCTGAACACAGAAGCCTTTGTCCAGATATAAGCCCCGAATTCGCAGTTCCAACGACTGGATTTGATGTAATAGGGCTTCCAGCACGTCCTGAATCGAGTATTCTGGCAGGACAAACACGATCCCCAATGTGCAAGGTATCTGGTGATGAACCACATACACTGTTGCTACTCGATAGAACCATGTCGTTCCTTTGTATGCTTCTCCACGACAGGCATATGCACACAAGGTAGGGTCTTTGCCATAAAACGGCTCATCATGCAAATCCATTGCCAAGTCCAGAGTCCATTTCCATAGGCGTTTTGGCAAATCAACCTTCAGCATGCTTTGCATCTTGCACTCGATTTCCTGCAACTCCGTTACCGATAGTTCGTCGTTTAAGTACGAGCGCACGGTCATCCCAGTCGGTGCATCCGCAAAAGCATTGCAAGTCCCTTCGATGGCTGCTCCGGTGGTCGAGGCTTTTACAACCATATCACTCACGGTTTGTCGGTCACAGCTATACCCAGCTATGGCGTTCGAAAGCAGATGTGACAGTTGTTCGGAGATATTATGATGCACATCGTCGCTGGATAGACGCAGTTGATTCGGATGGCGAGATGCTGATTGTGAGCGTTTCATGGCAGCCTCCTGTGAGCGTTGGAATGCTCAAGAGTTTGCCACTATTCTAAATTTTCATCTACTGAGTATATGTCTGGAAGAGTGATTTGTCCGATGAAGAGATATTGGAGAAGTTGCTGGCATTGAATTTCGAGAGGGCGAAGCAGGGAATAAAAATTGCTCCGCAGATACGCAGATAGATAGGTTGGACGCTTCGACACTACTTACAGTCGCAGCGCGACGCATCACCCCGTCCCCTCTCAAAAGGGAGATGGTTGTTTTGTTGAATCGAAGAATTGAGGCAACCAAACACAAGGCTGTGTGATATAATGAAACAAGATAAGTCAATTAGATATTGTAGCTGATACAGTTTACCCTTGCGGGCCGTCTGCGTCATTTGCAGATGGCCCTTTTGTTTTCGATAAAGGGCGGCTCTGCCCAAACTGTGCAACCAGTTACAACGGGGATCAACGCATTCGGACTTATTCCACCCCATCGTGCGCCTCTAAGAGACGCACACCAATAACAATAACATAAGGAGAATTACCCATGTTAACAGAAACCAACAAAACCGTCTCGCGCCGTTTCTTCGAAGAAGTCTTCAGCAAGGGGAAACTGGCCGTGGCAGATGAGATTATCGCCAAGGACCACGCCAACAGTGGCCCAGGCACTCTTCCCGGCTTGACGCCTGGCCCGGAGGGCAGCAAACAATTCGTCACAGTGTACCGCAACGCTTTCCCGGACGTTCATTTCACGATTGATGAGCAGATCGCCGAAGGGGATAAGGTCGTAACGCGCTGGACAGCGCACGGCACGCATCAGGGCGAACTGGCAGGCATCCCAGCAACCGGTAAATCTTCCACTGTCACTGGGATAGTCGTAGACCGACTTGTGAATGGAAAGATTGCCGAGAGTTGGGGCATCTTTGACCAATTCGGCATGATGCAGCAACTGGGCGTCATACCCATGCCGGAGATCGCAGGCAAGTAACTCATCGGGTCATTCCCCATGAGTCCTGCGAAGTATTCCGAATCATCGTGGTGTGCGCCTCTTGCAAAGGCGCACACTTACGAACTTGTACAACGCACGTCCCACCTGGCTTGATCTCGCGCACAAGCAGCTCGATGAAGCATAGACCTCCGAGTTCTTGAAGAACTCGGAGGTCTTGTGTTTAGTCTTCCAATGATTGCAAATACTTTCTCACATCATCAGGCAGGTAACGCGTCTTGATATATTCCATCACGAGCGTTTGATACTCCGCGGGCGAACCAAAGTGCTCTTGAATGAATTCCCGGTCAACCAACATGCCTTCGCGCTGACCAAGCCATTCGAGATAGTTGGAGTATATCCAATCTTCGGGTAAAGCAATCAGTCCATCTTTCACGGGATTGGCATGAATATAGACATATAAATTCAGCAAGTGGGAATAAGTTTCGATAGGCTTGGCTTGGAATTGTCCCTGAAACAGCGAGCCAAAGCGAGAAAAGCGTTTATTGATGGCTTTGGTGTAGGAAACCGAAAGGCGCATCATGGCGTTGGAGATAGTAGAGACCTCCGAGTTTTCCAAAAACTCGGAGGTCTTGGGCTCAACGCGCAACAAGATATGATAATGCGTGGGCATCAAACAATACACTGCCACCTTCGCCAATGGAACGATATATTTCTTGACGTTACGCAAGAAGTAAAAGTAATTTTCCGGCTGAAAGAAAATACTCTGGCGGTTGTTGCCACGATTATAGATATGATAGTACAAACCAGGAACAAAAAGCGTTTGTCTGCGAGGCATGGGTGCTTGCTCCCAGGACCTCCGAGTTCTGCGAGAACTCGGAGGTCTATTGGCGGGACGAACCGTTGAGGGTGATGGGCATGTAATTCTCCAAAGGAGATTTCTCTAAATTGTACACCTTTTACATGGGTGACCGCGGGCTCCAAGAGAACAGGGAACACCAGCGCTCGAGAACAACTTTTGCTGTAAAATAGAGGCAAGAGCGATCCAATGTCAGCCGATATCAAAAAACTGCTAAAGGAACTCAAGCAGGGACTCGTCCAACTATACGGTGAGCGCCTCAAGGGCACATACCTGTATGGGTCATACGCACGCGGAGATTATCAGGAAGGTTCGGATTTGGATGTGTTGGTTGTATTGAACGATTTCGAACGAGCCCCCATTGAGTTGGATCGCACCAGCAATCTATTTTGCGACCTGTCGCTCACGTATGAAATTACAGTCAGTCTTATGTTCATGCGCGAGAAAGATTGGCTGACCGCAGACAAGCCCTTACTGCGCAACGTGCGTGTTGAAGGCGTGCCAGTATGAAAGATTCGACCCGGCAATTACTATCCAATGCCGAAGAGACTTTGAACGCAGCGGAGGTTCTTGTCAAAGAGGACTATTTGCGGGACGCGGTCAATCGAGCTTACTACGCAGTCTTTTATATTGCAGAAGCCTTGTTGAATGAAAAGGATTTGCGCTTTAGAAAGCATGGCACTGCACATGGATCCTTTGCCCAGCACTACGTAAAGACTGGCATCTTCGATGCGAAATATCACAAACTGCTCCTGGACGCATTTGGTCGGCGCATGTTGGGAGATTACGACGAGGTGGTGAGTTTCAAAACCATCGAAGTCAGGGAGACCATTACCGAAGCTTGGGACTTCTTGCAAACCGCCAAAGATCACCCTGCAACCCAACCCTAGCCGGCCACCTCTCAAGTAAAAGGCGATGAGTTGACCGCGCAATATGCTTTTTTAGATTTATGTATGTGTATTTCACACCGGTTATGCAGCGCTACATCTTTGCGGCCAAGTGGATGTGAAAGTCGCGGATAAGCCGCCTTCACCGGTTGTGGGAGCCATGACTCCACGAATATCACCCGCAAATTGGCGACTCATGCACGCGGCGGGGTCCCGGCCAGCGGACGGTTTGGACGCGCAGGAAACGCTGAAGAGCTATCCGTCATTGACGAGAGAATCAATCCAAGCCGCCACCAACTATGCAGCGGAATTGGCGCGTGAAAGAGTGATCGCTGTTGCAGTATAACTATGAAATTCAAACTCAAAGAAACTTTGGATTATCGAAGAAGATAGAATTCGCGTTCGAGAGTGATTTGTCCGATGAGCAGATTTTGGAGAAGCTGCTGGCGCTGAACCTGGAGATGTGTAACTTAACCCATAAAATGGCCGGGGCTGGAAGCATAAAGTGGCCGCATTGTAGCCTATTTTGAGCACTCAAATCAACAGATGGGGGACATTCTGGAAAGATAACTTGGCCGCAAGTAAATCCTGGAAGGATAACATGGCCAGGAGTAAAAGTACGATGCCCAAAAAAGAAACTGGTGAGATATAGTGCGCCTGCACGATTGTCGATCAAATCTCTCATTCTTTTGGAGGCAAAGCCATGTTGAAGGAACCAGATTTACATCAGCTCTATCAGAAATTCAATTTGTCAAAGCAAGCGCAACAGGTTATTGATGAGATCCGTTCATCTCCTCCTGTGCGACGCGTGCGTAGCGCTGCCGGAAATGTTAGTGTCCGCTATCCAAGTCGCAAGATGGGCGTCATTATCCAGGCAGAAAGTCATCGAAATGAATTGGCTGGCATCTATGAGAAAGAATATGACCCGGAGACATTGGAATACTATGACCAGCCATCGCGCATCAAACTGATCTATGAGGCGAAGAACGGGCGGAGAGTAGGCATCTGGCACACTCCAGATTACTTTGTCATTCGAAGCGATAGCATTGGGTGGGAAGAATGGAAAACGGAAGCAGAGTTACCGCGTCTGGCAGAGCAAATGCCATACCGATACATACGAGAAGAAAATGTTTGGCATTGTCCGCCAGGTGAAGAACATGCGGCACAATTCGGTTTCTTTTATCGGGTACGTTCCTCTGCCGAGATCGAATGGGGGTTGCAACGCAATCTGCTATTCCTTGAAGATTACCTCCGCGCAAGTAAAGAGGATCTGGATGAGAAAGCAGTTTGTTCCGTGGTGTCATCGGTTGGCGAACATCCCGGTATAACGCTTCAGGAATTACTTGCGATTGGAAAAATTCCAAGTGATATCGTTTTTGCCATGTTAGCTCGAGGAGAACTTTACGTTGATCTACAGACCGCTCCTTTAGCAGAACCACGACGAGTGCGAGTTTTTCGAGATCAAGAAACTGCACAAGGTTACGCAGTGCTTAGAGCCGCTTCCAGCGGAAGCCATCCTTTTGTAACCGCAGCGCTTGGCGCTTCGGTAGTTTGGGATGGCCGGTCTTGGACGATTGTTAACCTTGGCGCTACTCAAGTTACTCTACTTGCCGTGGATAGCTCCCTGATTGATCTACCCCAAACAACTTTCGAAAGTTTGATCAAAGCAGGACAATTATCCAACCCCAAAGAGTCAATGCTCGCAGAATCGCATCCCGCTATTCGTGAGTTACTGGCAAAAGCCAGTCCAGCAGATTTTGAGGAAGCCAACCAGCGTTATGCACTCATTGCTCCCCGACTAACAGGTCATCGGTTGGACGACAAAAGCATCCCTGCCCGCACAATTCGAAGATGGGTGGGCAGATGGAAAAAAGCGGAAGTCCACTATGGCTGTGGCTATGTGGGACTGTTACCGCAACGTCGGGATCGCGGTAATCACCAACAGAAATTGCCAAATAGTGCTCTGGGTATGATGAAAGCCTTCATCGCCAATGATTACGAAACATTGAAACAAAAAACGAAGGTGGCTGTGTATGGCGCCTTGATACGCAAATGCGAAGAACAAGGGATCGTGACGCCCAGTTACAAAACCTTTTCCCAAGCAATCCAAAAACGCCCACGGACATTGCAAGTTCAAAAGCGCCAGGGAAAGCGAGCGGCTTACCAACACGAGACGTTTTACCAGGAGTTGACCTTGACTACGCCTCGCCATGGAGACCGTCCCTTTGAAATTGGGCACATAGACCATACCCAGCTGGACATTGAACTTGTATGTTCTCACACGGGACGCAATCTTGGCAGGCCATGGGCAACTTTTCTGAGCGATGCTTTTTCCAGACGTTTGTTGGCCGTGATTTTAACTTTTGATCCACCCAGTTATCGCGCTTGTATGATGGTTTTGAGAGAATGTGTGCAACGGCACGGCCGTTTCCCACAGATCATTGTGGTGGATGGAGGACGTGAGTTTGAAAGCGTTTATTTCGAGACTCTTCTGGCACGTTATGAATGCAGCAAGAAAACCCGGCCTGGAGCCAAACCCCGTTTTGGCTCGATTTGTGAACGTTTGTTTGGAACCACCAACACGCGCTTCATTTACAACTTATTGGGAAATACGCAGATCACCCGCAATGTTCGCCAAGTCACCAAATCTGTATCGCCACAGGAGCAAGCCTGCTGGACGCTTGGCCAGTTCCACACGCGCTTGTGCGAGTGGGCCTATGAGGTCTACGATATACTCGAACATCCAGCTTTAGGGCAGTCGCCGCGAGACGCTTTTGCGATGGGAATGATGCAGGGAGGACAACGACAGCAGCGGTTGATCCCTTACGATGAAACCTTTCGCATGTTGACCTTGCCTACCACCCGAAAAGGAACAGCCAAAGTGATGCCGCATTTGGGAGTCAAGATCAATGCCCTGTGCTATTGGTCGGATGCTCTTCTCGACCCGGAGGTGGAAAAGACTCAAGTCCCGGTCCGCTATGATCCCTTTGACGCCGGGACAGCTTATGCCTTCATAAAAGGTCGCTGGGCACATTGCCTTTCCGAGCATTATGCCATCTTTGCCGGGCGTTCCGAGCGGGAAATCCAATTGACCACGGCTGAATTACGCAAGCGGAATCATCTTCATGGCCAACAGTTTACGATCACGGTTCGCAAACTGGCAGATTTTTTGACCTCCCTGGAAGCAGAAGAACTATTGCTGGAACAACGCTTACGGGACGCCGAGGCGCGAGCAATACTCTCATCCCAAGAACAACCGATGCCTATCCAAACGGCCAGCTTGCGCGAAAAAGAACTCCACCCCATTGCTTCATCCGGGCAGGAAGTCCAGTCCAAAGATGAAACTCTGCATATCTATGAGGATTTCTAGACATGGCACCTCAAACTGAATTTCCTCCGGAATTACTCTCGCAACCCCCAGCCGCACGCCTGGCGTATTTTCGGGACAAAGTAGTCGCCCATCCACACCTCAAAGAAACCCACCAACAACTCTGGCAAGCGATCCAGCAACCAGGTGGAGCCTCCTTGATTTTTGTTTTTGGACCCACGGGTGTGGGCAAGACTACGCTTCGTTGCCGGTTGGAGCAACAACTTTGGGAAGCAGGGCAACCAGCAATTGAACAGGATCCGGGGCACGTGCCTGTGGTTGGATTGGAAGTTGCCGTGGCGGACGCGGATAGTTTTCGCTGGCGGGATTATTACCAACGAGCCTTGGTGGCGTTGGATGAGCCCATGCTTGACCACAAGATATTACCTGATCACATTCCGCATCAAAGAATGGAGCTGAAAGATAGTGGTCGTTACAAAGTTACTTCGGAATTACGCTGGGCATTGGAGCAAGCCTTGCATCACCGGCGACCGACTGCTTTCATTGTGGATGAAGCGCAGCACTTCAAAAGAATCGCCAGTGGGCGGCGATTGCTGGACCAGATGGATACCCTCAAGTCATTGGCGAATTTGACGGGCACAACCCACGTGCTGATCGGCACCTATGAACTGCTTGGTTTCTCCCAGTTGAGCGCGCAACTGGACCGCCGCAGTTGTGAGATTCATTTTCCGCGCTACCACATTGACATTCCAGAAGAAATGTTGGCCTTCAAGCGCATCTTATTGACTTTCCAGCGCCATTTACCTCTCACGGGTGAACCGGATTTAGTCGCTCATGCCGAATACTTTTACGAACGCTCGGTGGGTTGTGTGGGAGTGCTGAAAGATTGGCTAACCCGTGCGCTGGCTGCGGCTCTGGAAGATGGACAGGAAACGCTTACACAGACAGTTTTGGAACGGCAAACGTTACCAACTCGCAAACTTTTACGTATGGCACGCGAAATCCGGGAAGGTGAGGAAACTCTGACTGCCAATGGACGCGCACAAACGGAATTACGTTCTCTATTGGGAATGTCCATTGAATCTGTTGAACAGCAGAATACCGGTTCCCCGCGAAAAGTGGGAAAACGAAAGCCCGTGCGTGATCTGGTGGGGCATCATGAACAAGCTGCTTAATCTCTGTGAAATCTGGGATCTGACACTTCCAGCCTATTCACCACACAGCAGGCTTTATGCGCTCGAACCACTTGGAGTGGATACCTCTCATGTTGAGAGTCTCACAAGCTATATGGCTCGCCTGGCAGCGGCCCACAGCGTCTCACTTCGCACTTTGGTGATCCAAGAGTTGCTGCCTCTTTTGAAGCGAGATTATTTGTCTAATCCGTTCGGCAATTGCTTGGACTCTTTCTGGATAGAGGCGGCGCGTGCCCTCAATGGGACCGGTATCCTGGCTCGAGATTGGGCACAAGCTTTGGAACGCCTGAATCTGCGCACAGATCTGCGGTTTCTGACTCTGTTGCCCTGGACTGCCGTGCTGACCCAGCAAAGACTCATGAGGTTTACCCGGGCCTGGTGCCCTGATTGCTTCATCGAGTGGCAAGCCGCAGGACAGCCCATCTATGAGCCATTACTTTGGAGTGTGAACGCTGTCTCCCTATGTGTTCGCCACCAACAGACTTTGCTTGAACGATGCCCCTATCCAGATTGCCATGCAAAACTGCCTGTGTTGGCATCTCATTTACACCCCGGATATTGTTCAAAATGCTCGAGGTGGCTAGGTGTTGCCGATGATACATCCAATCTTTCCTGGACAACTGAACAATGGCGTTGGCAGATTTGGATAGCAGAAACAGTTGGGGAATTGGTTTCACTCAACATGAACTTAATGGTTACGCCTCACCTGAGAAATATCCCTGACCTGATCACCGCCGCTCGAGAGCAAGTTGCAGATGGCAGCATGCAGAATCTGGAAAAGAGACTCCAACTTTCGCGCCGCACTGTGAATGCCTGGCGTTCAGGCAAGCAAATACCGCAATTAGAATCCCTTCTGCGCTTATGCTATTGTTGCGGGGTTTCTCTTTATGACTTGTTCACTTTGCAATCCGGGACACTCAATTTGGGCAAACTAAAAATCCGTTCACTGCCAGACATTCCTAACCTGACCGGAAATCGCCGCCACCGTATTCCTATTGATCTTGTTTATATTCGGCAAAGTTTGGAGGATGTCTTGGCACAGGAAGAACAGCCGCCCCCATCCATGCGCGCCGTTGCAAAACGTTTGAATTATTCGCCCAGAGAACTACGTGAACATTTCCCTGAGTTGAGCAAGGCTATTTGCAGTCGCCGAAAAGATTACTACAAGGTCCGGCGTGAGCAGAGAATCCTGCAATTGAAAGATGAGATTCGCCAAGCCATGCTCGAAATCCATTCCCAGGGTTTGTATCCCAGTTCACGCCGGGTTGGTTTACTCCTGAGTGACCCCGCCATTATGCGTGACCGTGTTATCTCAAGACTTTGGCGCGAAATGCTTCAGGAGTTGAGATTAGCTGATTAGCCTGAC
>Ga0209619_10003058_pt1 | contig 12059 bp, 10 predicted proteins | sample Rifsed16ft3_FD_184011 | JGI IMG/M metagenome (GOLD analysis project Ga0209619, IMG submission 184011) | Soil microbial communities from Rifle, Colorado, USA - sediment 16ft 3 (version 2) | ecosystem: Environmental > Terrestrial > Deep subsurface > Rock core/Sediment | place: Rifle, Colorado... | reverse complement strand
CCGGCGATTTTACAGACCGCTCCCTTTGGCCGCTCGGGCACCCTCCCGGAAGCGAGACAGAGTCTAGCTAACAGCGATGCCCCGCGGCGGCGACCACCCGGTCATCGCCCCGGACACCGCGTCGCGCACGCGCGCGCGGAACCGGTACTCCCCCGGGCCCGAGTCGGGCACGAAGTGGGCGCGACGTGTGGTCACGCCGGTAACCCAGCTCTCGAACGGACCGCCGGGGCGCTCGATCTGCACGTCGTATACGAGATCCGCGGAGGCCGGCTCGGCAGCCCACGTGATGCGGAACGACGCCCCGGTCGATCCCCCGCTGGGATCCCGCCGCACCGGGAGGAGCACCACGCCCTCGGCTCCCGTAGTCGGATCGGCGATCCGGTACCGGCCGGCCGCATCGAACTGGAAGACGAAGGACCCCCCGGGGTCCACCTGACCGGAGCCGAACAGACCCAGCCCGCTCCCGTCGGCGACCGTGTGGGCGCTCGCGTTCGCCTCCCTGAAGTGCCAGGCCACCGAGTCGCCCAGCCTGGCGATCGATCGAACGGGCGAGAAGGCGCCGTCTCCCACCGTGATCTCGCAGAGCGAGAGCACCAGGGTGCGGTCGATCCCCCCGGCGTCGGTCGTCGAGCCGACGGCCCAGACCCTTCCTGAAGGAAGCGCCGAGGCGCCCAGCACCACGGAGCTTACCCCGGGGTCCGGCGACGACACCCTCCGCGCCCTGGACCCGTCCAGGTGCGCGATCCGGGTCGACTCGTTCTCGCCGCCGACCACCCAGAGATCGCCGGCTGAGACGCCCGCCAGGCCGTGCGCCGACATCCTCGCGGACCCGGGGACCTGAGACCAGGTCGAGCCGTCACGGCGTTCGACGAGGATCCTTCGCAGTAGGTCGTCGTTCCGGTGACCTGCCGCCCAGATCTGCCCGAGACCGATCGCCTCTACCGCTCGGAGGCTGTTGTAGACGTACCCGGGATCCACGGCGTTCCTCAAGCGCCAAGCGCTCCCGTTCCAGCGCTGGGTCAGGGCGCGGGTCCTTCCCTCGACGGGGTCGTAGTAGTCCCCGACCGCCCACACCTCGTATGCAGAAGCCGCCGCGACGTCCCACAGGAACGGTCCGCTTCCCGGATCCGGAGATGGCACGACGCTCCAGACGAGGCCGTCCCAGTGCACCGTGAGGGGAGCGCTGTAGTCGGCTCCGCTGGTCGCGTAACGGCCGACAGCCCACGCGTCCGTCGGCGAGATCGCGGCGACCCCCGCGAGCGCGTTGGCCATCGTGCCCACACTCGGCGTCGGCAGCACCGTCCAGTCCGCCCCGTCCCAGTGCATGGCGAGCGTCCTTGGGGCGGGATCGCCCGCCGGCCAGGTCGAGCCGACGGTCCACACATCGGTCGCGGAGGAGGCCGCAACCGCGAAGAGCTCGTCCGAGGCGCCCGGGCTCGGAGCGCGCACGAGGCTCCATTCCGTGCCCTCCCAGTGGAGCACGAGCGTGCGTCGGGCACCGGGAGACCCGCGGCGGGCCGAGCTGCCGACGGCCCACGCGTCGCCCGAGGAGATCGCGACGACGTCCTCGAGGACGCTGTCCGTCGCGCGGCTCGGGCTCCACACGACGCGCCACGCGGGGCGGCACCTCGGGGGCGCAAGCGCCCGCGCCGTAGGGGCGAGGGAGACGAGCGCGAGTACGAGTAGCGGGACGACGGCCCGCGGGGGGCGGAGCATCTCCGGCAACGTATCCGCTCGTCGGACCGACATCAACGGACTTCGCACTAGAATGCGGCCGGTATGGCCGGATCGTTCTCGTTCGACATCGTCTCGCAGGTCGATATGGCCGAGGTCGGCAACGCGGTCGACCAGGCCCGCCGGGAGATCGGGCAACGCTACGACTTCAAGGACACCCGAACCGAAGTCTCCCGCGACGCGGGGCTGATCGATGTCCGATCCTCGACCGAGGACAGGCTGAAGGCAGCGGTCGAGGTCCTGAAGGAGAAGCTGGTCCGCCGCGAGGTCCCGCTCAGGGCGCTCTCCGAGGGTCAGATACATCCGGCAGCCAAGGGAACGGTCCGCCAGAGCATCAACGTGAACCAGGGCATCGGGGACGAGAAGGCCCGCGAGATCACCAAGTTCGTGAAGGCAAGCGGCCTCAAGGTCCAGGCTCAGGTCCAGGCAGACCAGATCCGGATCACAGGGAAGAAGAAGGACGACCTCCAGGCGATGATCCGGGCCGCCAAGGAGCACGATTTCGGCATCGCGCTCCAGTTCGTCAACTACCGTCCATAAGGGCGGATACCAGGCGCCGGTTCGCTCCCCCGCGTCGTTTGCCGGGCCTCGGAGGGCACGGGTAACCTCGGGGAACGCCAACAGGAGGTAGGAAGTGGACGTAGATCGGCTGAAGACCCGGGCGGCGGAGATCGCCGACCGCGAGGGGAAGCGGCTGCTCGACCGGACCCCCGGCTCGGCGTCGCTCCACGAGCGGGCGGTGAAGAGCCTCCCCGCAGGGGTGGCCTCGAACTTCCAGGCCAACGACCCGTACCCCGTGTACCTGTCCCGCGGCCAGGGCTCGGCCGTCTGGGACGTCGACGGCAACGATTACGTCGACTTCCACGGCGGCTTCGGCGTGAACGTCGTCGGCCACGCTCATCCGAAGATCGTCTCAGCCATTCGCAAGGTTGCCGACCAGGGCATCCACTTCGCCGTCCCGACCGAGGTCACGGTAGCCCTGGCCGAAGCGGTCTGCGAGCGGTTCCAGCTGGAGCAGGTGAGGTTCGTCAACTCCGGGACCGAGGCAACGATGGACGCCATCCGCGTGGCCCGGGCGGCCACCGGCCGCGACCGCATCGTCAAGATGGAGGGCTCCTACCACGGCCACCACGACTCGGTTCTCTTCTCGGTCGTGCCAGAGGCCGACACGCTCGGGGTCCGGCACAGCGTGGGCGGCGAGGCGGCCGACTCGGCCGGCACCGCCTACACGACGAAGCCGACCTCCAAGGGCGTCCCGCGGTCGATGTGGAACGACACGATCATCGTCCCCTTCAACGACGCGAAGGCCGTCGAGGACGTGCTGGCCGAGCACGCCGACGAGATAGCGGCCGTGATCCTCGAGCCGGTCATGATGAACATCGGCCTGGTCGTGCCCGAGCCCGGGTACCTCCAGGCGCTCCGCGACGCGTGTGACAAGCACGGCGCGGTCCTCATCTACGACGAGGTGAAGTGCGGCGGCACGATCGCCTACGGGGGCGCCACCGAGCGCTTCGGGGTCAGGCCCCACCTCGCCGCATTCGCCAAGGCGGTTGGCGGCGGGGCGACGACCGGCGCGTTCGGAGGCGAGGCCGCGATCATGGACCTCGTCAACCGCGGTGCCGCCCAGCAGGGCACCTTCAACGGCAACCCGCTGTCTGCGGCGGCCGGCTTGACGGCCCTCACTCAGGTCCTCACGCGGGACGCTTACGACCAGCTCGGCAAGCTCGGCACGATGCTGGCCGAGGGGTGCCAGCGGGTGATCGACGACCACGACCTCCCCGCCCACACCATGGACCTGGGCGCCAAGGGCTGCGTCTCGTACCGCAAGGAGCCCCTGCGCAACTACCGGGACTTCCTCGAGACCATCCCCGAGCTCTTCTACGCCTCGTTCACCTGGATGGCGAACCGGGGCGTCTTCATGACTCCGGGCGACGAGGAGCAGTGGACGATCTCGGTGCAGCACTCCGAGGAGGACATACAGCGCTACATCGACTCGTTCGAGTCGTTCGCCGCAGAGCTCACGAAGTAGCGCGGCAGAGCACGCAGGACCGGAGGCCGGGGCCCGTCCCCGGTCTCCGCGCTTTTGGAAGGGAGCTCCAGATGAAGATGCACAGCTGGGACGAGGACATGGAGGCCCTGGCCGGTGCCATCGTCCGCTACGCGGAGAACCGGATCGCCAACCCGCAGCCGCTCGACGGCCCGCGCTCGGGGGCCGACATCACGGCGCGCGCGGGGACGACGATCACGTCACAGGGGCTCGGGGGGTTCGAGGCTCTGAGGATCTGGGCGGAGGTGCTCGCGCCGGCCACGGTCTCGACCGACCACCCGTCGAACCTCGCGTTCGTGCCCGCCGCGCCGACGAAGGCGTCGGTGCTCTTCGAGCTCGTCGTCGGGGCCTCATCGATCATCGGCGCGGGGTGGCTCGACGGCGGCGGGGCGATCTGGGCCGAGAACCAGGCGCTCCGCTGGCTCGCCGACCTCGCAGACTTCCCCGCCGGGGCGGGGGGGTGCTTCGTCTCGGGTGGCTCGGCGGGAAACCTGTCGGGGCTCGCAGCGGCGCGGAACGCCGCCCGCGACCGGAGCGGCGGAGACAGACCCGGACGGTGGACTATCGCCTGCTCCGAGGCGGCGCACTCGTCGGTGCGCACCGCGGCAAGGCTGCTCGACATCGACCTCATCCCGGTGCCCCACGACGAACGCGGGCGACTGACCCGCGACCTGCTCCGCAAGACGCTGGAGGAGGCGGACGCCGAGGGACTGTTCGCGGTGCTCGCAACCGCCGGGACGACGAACGCCGGCGTCGTGGACGACCTGGCCGGCGTCGCCGAGGTCTGCGAGGAGCGAGAGCTTTGGATGCACGTTGACGCGGCCTATGGAGGCGCTGCCCTCTGCGCGCCCTCGGTCCGGCACCTGTTCGAGGGGATCGAGAGGGCCGACTCCTTCATCGTCGACCCGCACAAGTTGCTGTTCGCCCCTTACGACTGCTGCGCGCTCCTCTACCGCGACCCGGCGATCGCCGCCCGTGCCTTCACCCAGGAGGCGGAGTACCTCGATGACGTCTGGGAGTGGGAGCGTGACGAGTGGACGCCCTCCCACTACGCCTACCACCTGTCCCGGCGGGTGCGCGGGACGCCATTCTGGTTCTCCCTCGCCGCCCACGGCACCGACGCGTACGCCGAGGCCGTGGAGATGGTGCTCGCGCTTACCCTTGAGGTCGCCGACGACATCCGCCGTCGTCCCGACGTCGAGCTCGTGCTCGAGCCCGAGCTGTCCGTCGTGCTGTTCCGCCGGCGAGGCTGGGGCGCGGTCGACTACCGTGCGTTCTCCGCCGACCTCCTGGACCGGCAGATCGCATTCGTGATGCCGACGTCGTGGGACGGCGAGAAGGTCATGCGCTTCTGCTTCGTGAACCCGCGCACGACGATCGACAACGTCCGGCCGATCCTCGACGCGATGGCCTGAGGAACAGTTGCGCGGCGGCGCGACCCCATGCTAGCGTCCCGGTGCCCGCAGAAGGAGGCCCCCCGATGAGGCGCACGTTGCTTGCCGCTGCGACGCTGGCGACCGCCACAGCGGTGCTCCTTCCGACGGCGGCGCTCGCCCGCCCGCCTGAACAGGAGCGGATCGAGTTCTCCATCAACGACCGGATCAGTGGCGTCTGCGACTTCACGATCGTCGCGCACGTCGAGCTCAAGATCACGAACCGAACGTTCTTGGACGCCGAGGGCAACCCTACCGGAGGAAGCAGCACCGGGAGCATCAAGGCTTGGCTGACGAACGCGGACACGGGCAAGATCGTCCGATTCGTGATCCCCGGACCGGCTTTCTTCCAGACGGACGGTGCCGTAACGGGCGCCGGACCTTGGGTGACCTTCACCGCCGACGGTAGATTCATGTACATCACCGGACGGATGACCTTCAACAGGCACGCCGAGGCGGTGACCTGGCGGGGTCTGGCTCGCGACGTCTGTGACGTGCTTGCCTAGCTAGACGTTCGCTCGGGCGAGCTCCTCGAGCCGAGCGACCCTGAGCTCCGTCGGGGGGTGCGTCGAGAACAGGCCAGCGAAGCTCACCCGGCGCCCGCTGAACGGGTTCACGATGAACATGTGGGCCTGCGCCTGGCTCACGGTGGCCGGGACCGGCACCTGGCGCGCGGCAGTCTCGATCTTGGCTAGCGCGCTCGCCAGGGCCCTCGGGTCGTGAGAGATGAGCGCACCGGACTCGTCCGCCTGGTATTCCCGCGAGCGCGAGACGGCGAGCTGGATGATCATCGCGGCGAGCGGCGCCAGGATCAGCATCGCGATGGCGCCGACCGCCCCGAGCGGGTTGTCGTCATCGTCGCTGCCAAACCAGAAGGCCATCCGCGCGAGGAACGTGATGCTCATGCCGATCGCGGCGGCGATCGAGCCGATCAGGATGTCGCGGTTCATGACGTGCGAGAGCTCGTGAGCGAGCACCCCTCGCAGCTCCCGCTCGTCGAGGATCTGAAGAATCCCGCGCGTCACCGAGACCGCGGCACGCTGCGGGCTCCTGCCGGTCGCGAAGGCGTTGGGTTGCAGCATGTCCGACACGTAGATCCGTGGCATCGGCATGTCTGTCCCTTGCGTCAGCTCGCGGACGATCCGGTACACCTGCGGCAGCTCGGCCTCCGAGACGGGCTTCGAGCGCGTCGACATCACGGCGATCCTGTCCGAGAACCAGTACATCGCGAAGTTGAACCCCAGCCCGAGCACGAGCGCGGTGGTGGCCCCGCTCGAGCCGCCCAGCCAGTAGCCGACCAGCACGAACAGGCCGCCGAGGGCCGCGATGAGGACCCACGTCTTGGTCCGGTTGATCCCGATCACTTGTTCCTCTCCCCCTTCGGGAACCCTCTCGCTCCCATGCTCTCACACGGGGTTCGATACGGCGGCGGGGGCGGTTCTACGGGACGAGTGTTGCGAGCTGCGGAGCGCGGGCCAGGAGGTCGGGGAACACGAAGACGGCCACGATCGCGGCGGCCGCCACCGCCACGACACCACGCACGAGCGTGGATCCGAGGAGCGGACGCTCCTCGCCCTCCTCGAAGATCATCATCCGCGGGATAAGGAGGTAGTAGTAGAGGCTTATCACCGAGTTCACGACCATTGCCGCGGCGAGCCATGGCCCCAGGCCGCCCCGGTCGATCGCCGCGGTGAAGACGAAGAACTTCGCCCAGAAGCCGCCGGCCGGCGGGATCCCCGCGAGCGACACCATGAACACGGTCATCGCGACCGCGACGAGTGGCGCGCGCTTCATGAGGCCGGCGAAGTCGGCGATCAGGAGGCCCCGGGACTCCCGCGAGAGGGCCACGACGACCGAGAAGGCGCCCAGGTTCATGACCGCGTAGATCAGGATGTAGGTGACCGCGGCCGAGAACGCGAGCCCGTCGGTCCGAGCGCCGCCGCCGGCGAGCGCGAACGGCAGAAGCATGTATCCGGCCTGGGCGATCCCCGAGTACGCCAGCAGGCGAACCGCCTGGCGCTGCTGCAGCGCCACGAGGTTCCCGAAGGTCATCGTCGCGATCGACAGAGCGGCGAAGACGGGCGCCCAGAACTCGGCGCGGTCGATGAACGCGACGAACATGAGCTGGAGGAGTCCGGCGAATCCGGCGGCCTTCGAGGCGACCGCTAGGAACGCCGCGACGGGCACCGGCGCGCCCTCGTAGGTGTCCGGCGCCCAGAACTGGAACGGCACGGCCGAGACCTTGAACGCGAAGCCTGTCACCACGAAAAGGATCGCGGCGAGCGCGAGGGTCTCCCGGCCGCCCTCGAGCCCAGCGAGCCCGTCGGCGACCGCGTCGAGGCGGGTCGCGCCGCCCGTGACCCCGTAGATCAGGCTCATCCCGTAGAGCATCACGGCCGTTGACAGAACGCCGATCAGGAAGAACTTGAGGCCGCCCTCCGTCGAGCGGACGTCGCCCTTGCGGAACGCCGCGATCAGGAACCCCGGAGCCGAGACCAGCTCGAGCGAGATGAAAAGCATCAGGAGGTCTCGGGAGGACGGCATCAGCAGGCACCCGAGGAAAGCGGTCAGCAGCAGGAAGTAGTACTCCCCCTGGTAGTACCGCCCGTCCTGGAAGTAGCGGAACGAGATGAGCAGCACGATCGTCGCGACGACCAGGAAGAAGATCTTGAACAGGACGGCGAAGTCGTCGACCACGAACATGCCGCCGAAGGTCTCGCGCGGCTCGCCGCCCACGAGGGTCAGCGTCGCCACCAGGCTCGCGAGAACCCCCACGAGCGCGATCGGCATCGCGAGCCACTTCCGCCGTGGCCGCAGGAACACGTCGACGACGAGCACCAGCGACAGTGCACCGGAGAGGATCAGCTCCGGCAGGATCGCGTGGTAATCGATCGACTGCTGCGTCACGGGCGGCTCACCATCGTTACCCGCCTCACGCCAGCGGGATCAGTCTGAGGAGGCCGTCCACAGCCTCTTTGGTCATCCCGAACACGAGCTTCGGGAACAGGCCGAGCGCGAGTATCAGGGCCAGCAGAGGAACCCAGGAGACCCACTCCACGGTCACCACGTCGGGGAAGGCGTGCTCCTTCCACTTCTCGGGCAAGGTGCCGAGGTTCACCCGCTGGATCGTCCACAGGAAGTAGCCGGCGGTAAGGATCGTCCCGATCCCACCGGCCACCATGAACCCCCGGAAGAGCCCGACGTTCAGACCGCTCGCGGGGGCGAACGACGACAGCAGCGCCATGACCTCTCCCCAGAATCCCGCCAGACCGGGCAGGCCGAGCGACGCGATCGCCGTGAACGCGAACACGCCTCCGAGGTAGGGGATCTTCTGCATGAGCCCGCCACCGATCGCCGCGATCTCTCGCGTGTGGTAGCGGTCGTAGATCGACCCGACCTCGAAGAAGAGCATGCCCGTGATCACGCCGTGGGCGACCATGCCGAAGATCGCCGCGTTGATCCCGATCGGGGTGAGCGTCGCGATGCCGAGCATCACGAACCCCATGTGGCCGACCGACGAGAAGGCGATCAGCCGTTTCAGGTCCTTCTGGGCGAGGCACGCGAGCGCCGCGTAGACGATCGCGATCGCGGCCAGGAGCCCGATCCAGGGTGCCCATGCGCGCGCGGCCTCGGGCAGAACGGGCAGAGCGATCCGGACGAACCCATAGGTCCCCATCTTCAGCAGGATCCCCGCCAGCAGCACCGAGCCGACCGTCGGGGCCTCGGTGTGCGCGTCGGGGAGCCACGTGTGGAAGGGCCACATGGGCACCTTGATCGCGAAGCCGAGGAACACGGCGGCGAACACCACCAGCTGGAAACCACGGGTGAACCCGCCGCCCGCGGCGAACTCCGTTAGCCTCACGATGTCGAAGGTGTGCGGCTCCGGCCCCCGGAAGTACATGCCCAGGAAGCCCAGCAGCATGAAGACCGACCCGAACAACGTGAACAGGAAGAACTTGATCGCGGCATACTCGCGGTTCGCGCTCCCCCAGATGCCGATCAGGAAGTACATCGGGACGAGCACGAGCTCCCAGAACACGAAGAAGAGCACCAGGTCGAACGCGATGAAGGTGCCGGCCATCCCGGTCTCGAGGAGCAGGATCAGCGCCACGAACGCCTTGGTCTTGCCGGGGCTCGGCACGTATCTCCACGTATAGATCGCGCACAGGAACGACAGGAGGAAGGTGAGGTAGTAGAGCGGCATGCTGATGCCGTCGATCGCGACGTGGTACCGGGCGTTGATCGCCGAGATCCACGACACGTCGGCCTGGAACTGCAGCTCGCCCGCGGCGCCGTAGTCGAAGCCGATCAGGATCGCCGTCGCGACGACGAGCGCCGCGCCCGTGAACACGATCCCGAGCCCGCGCACCACGCGCTCCTTCTCACTCGGAACGACCGAGATCACGGCCGCCCCAACTATCGGAAGGAACGTCGCGATCGTGATCGCCCACCCTGCCCAGCCGCTCATCGAACCCCCTAGAACCTCGTGAACACGAACGTCAGCACCGCTACGCCGATGAAGAGGAACGCGGCGTACCTCTGGACGTTCCCGGACTGGATGTACCGAAGAAGGCCGCCGGACTCGCCGGTGACTTGGGCCACGCCGTTCACCGCGCCGTCGACCGCGCGGCGGTCGAGGAAGTCGACCAGTATGGAGAGCCCACGGGCGAGGTAGGCGAACGAGTGGACGACGCCGTCGAGCACCACCTCGTTGAAACCGTTCGCCCACGCGGACACCCGGTACTGGATGGGCCGGACGATGCCGCGCAGGTAGATGTCATCGAGGAAGTACTTGTTCTCGAGCAGGACGTACGCAGGCCCGAGCGCCCGGAGCGGGTCGCGCTCGCGCCAGCGCGCGTAGAGCCGGTAGCCGGCCGCAAGGCCGAGGAGCGCCCCCACGATCGAGATCGCCGCGAAGCCGTAGCTGAAGGGCTCGGCGTGCGCCTCCTCTCCGAAGTGGACCCAGTCGGCGAAGGGCGCGCCGAGCTGCGGAGCGCCGACGAACCCGACGCCGGCCGCCGCGACGGCGAGCGCCACGAGCGGGCCGGTGATCGTGGCCGGCGACTCGTGCGGGTGGCCGTGCCCGCGGTACTCGCCGAAGAACGTGAGCAGTACCGCCCGGGTCATGTAGAACGCGGTGATCACCGCGGTGGCCATCGCCATGAACCAGACGATGTAGTGCCCGTCCTTGAACGCGAGCGTGATGATCTCGTCCTTGGACCAGAACCCCGCGAGCGGCGGGATCCCGGCGAGCGCCGCCGATCCGATCACGAACGTCCAGAACGTGACGGGCATGTGTCTCCGAAGGCCGCCCATCTCGCTCATGTTGTTCGAATGGACCGCGTGGATCACCGACCCCGAACCGAGGAACAGCAGGGCCTTGAAGAACGCGTGAGTGAACAGGTGGAACAGGCCCGCGGTGTACCCGGCCTCGCCCAGCGATAGCCCGGCGACCATGTAGGCGAGCTGGGACACCGTCGAGTACGCCAGCACGCGCTTGATGTCGTCCTGCACCATCGCGAGCAGAGCGGCGATCAGCATCGTGGTCCCCGCTATCGCAGAGACGAACGTGAGCGCGAACGGGTCGGCGTGCACGAAGACGGCGAACATCCGTCCGACCATGTAGACGCCGGCCGCGACCATCGTGGCCGCGTGGATGAGGGCCGACACCGGCGTCGGGCCGGCCATCGCGTCGGGAAGCCAGACGTGCAGCGGGAACTGCGCCGACTTGCCGATGGCACCGCCGAAGAGCAGGAGCGCCGCGGTGGTCAGCCAGAACGTCGAGATGTCGCCGCGCTCGGCCATCTCGGAGATCTCCCCGATGTTGCTCGTGGCGAAGCCGGTCGCGACTACCAGCGCGAAGATCCCGAACAGGAACGGGATGTCGCCGGTCCGCGTGGTGATGAACGCCTTGATCGCCGAGTCGGAGTTGACCTTCTCCTCCCACCAGTGCCCGATCAGCGCGTACGAGCAGAAGCCCATGACCTCCCAGCCGATCAACAGCTGGAACAGGTTGCCGGCGATGACGACGTTCAGCATCGCGGCCGTGAAGAGCGAGAGCATCGAGTAGAACCACGTGAACCGGCTGTCGCCGTGCATGTATCCGAGCGAGTAGATCTGCACGCAGAGCGAGACGCTCGTGACGACGACGAGCATCACGGCCGTGAGCCCGTCGACGGCCTGACCGAGCTCGAGCTCGAAGTTCCCGACCTCGAACCAGCGGATCGTGGACTCCGTCGGGCCGCCGCCCGTAACGAAGTGCCACAGGATCGCGACCGACATCAGCCAGCCCGCGCCGACGGCGATGATGCCGAGCTCGGCGCCCTTGCCGGGGAGCTTCTTGCCGAACCCCACGATCAGGAAGAACGCGAGGAACGGCAGCAGCGCGACGATCCACGCGAGCTCGGTCGCCCCCGCTTGCCCGGCCCCGGAGGTCGCTACCACTTGAGGAGGTTCACCTCGTCCACGTTGATCGTTTCCCGGTTCCTGTAGATAAGGATCACGATCGCCAGGCCGATTCCGACCTCGGCGGCGGCGACGGCTATCACGAACAGCGCGAAGACCTGCCCGACGACGTCCTTCATCCCCTGCGCGAACGCGACGAGGTTCACGTTCACCGCGTTGAGCATCAGCTCGATCGACATGAGCACCAGCACCGCGTTCCGGCGAGCCAGCACGCCGTAGACCCCGGTCGAGAACAGGGCGGCCGAGAACAGGAGCACGAAGGGGATCCGGATCACGACTCGTCCTTCCTGGCGAGCACCACGGCCCCGATCAGGGCCGCCAGGAGCAGGAACGAGATCGCCTCGAAGGGGAGAACGAAGCCCCCGAAGATCGACTCGCCG
>Ga0209619_10003055_pt1 | contig 12067 bp, 8 predicted proteins | sample Rifsed16ft3_FD_184011 | JGI IMG/M metagenome (GOLD analysis project Ga0209619, IMG submission 184011) | Soil microbial communities from Rifle, Colorado, USA - sediment 16ft 3 (version 2) | ecosystem: Environmental > Terrestrial > Deep subsurface > Rock core/Sediment | place: Rifle, Colorado... | reverse complement strand
TAACGACCGACTTCCGGGCCAACCTGTGGTTGATAGAGAATCGCCGAGTAGTCCAGTCCTCTGGCTTTCCAGTGCTCGACAGCCCGTCTCACTTCGACCCTATCCGCGCGGCCGACCATCTCATTGACTGTGCGGAAGCCGAGTCTGGCCATGTACTCGCGCATTTCCTGAGCGATGAAGCGCATGAAGTTGACGACATGCGAGGGATCGCCCTGAAATTTCTTGCGCAAGAGCGGATTCTGCGTCGCTATGCCCACCGGGCAGGTGTCCAAGTGACAGACCCGCATCATAATGCAGCCCAGGGTTACCAACGCCGTGGTCGCAAAACCGAACTCTTCGGCTCCCAAAAGCGCTGCGATCACAACGTCGCGGCCGGTCTTCAGTTGGCCGTCCGTTTCCACCGCAATGCGGCTGCGCAGGTTGTTGAGCACCAGCGTCTGGTGGGTCTCTGCGAGACCAAGCTCCCACGGCAAGCCGGCGTGCTTGATGCTGGTTTGCGGCGAAGCGCCGGTTCCGCCGTCGTGACCGCTGATCAGGACGACGTCCGCGTGGCCCTTGGCCACACCCGCGGCAATCGTGCCCACCCCTATCTCAGAGACCAGCTTGACGCTGATGCGGGCGTGGTGGTTAGCGTTTTTCAGGTCGTGAATCAGTTGGGCCAGGTCCTCGATCGAGTAAATATCATGGTGCGGCGGTGGAGAGATCAGACCGACGCCGGGCGTCGAATAGCGCACCTTGGCGATCCATGGATAGACCTTCCGTCCGGGCAGCTCGCCCCCTTCACCCGGCTTGGCCCCCTGGGCCATCTTGATTTGCAGCTCTTTTGCTTGAGTGAGGTAATAGCTGGTCACGCCGAACCGGCCCGAGGCCACCTGTTTGATCGCGCTGTTGCGCGAATCCCCATTGGGGTCGGGAACGTAACGCGCCGGATCCTCACCTCCCTCGCCCGTGTTGCTCTTGCCGCCGATGCGGTTCATGGCGATGGCGAGGGTTTCATGCGCTTCCTGGCTGATGGAACCGTACGACATCGCGCCGGTCTTGAAGCGTTTGACGATCGCTTCCACCGGTTCCACTTCCTCGATGGGAACGGGCTCGGGCGGGAACTTCAGCCCCATGAGGCCTCGCAAGGTCGCCATCCGTTCCGACTGATCGTCGATCAGTTTTGTGTACTCTTTGAATGCGGTGTAATCGTTGTTGCGGCACGCCTTCTGCAAGAGGTGGATCGTTTTGGGGTTAAACAAATGCAGTTCCCCATCTGACCGGTACTGATACTGCCCGTAGACTTCGAGTGTGTGGCCGTTGAGGGGGAACGTGGGAAACGCCCTCGCATGTTGTTGTTGAGCTTCCCGCGCGATGTCTTCCAGACCGATGCCTCCGACTCTCGATGGTGTCCAGGTGAAGTATTTATCGATCAGCTCCTGGCCGAGGCCGACCGCTTCGAAGATCTGGGCGCCACAGTAGGATTTGATCGTGGAAATACCCATTTTCGACATCACTTTTACTACGCCTTTGAAAACGGCTTTGATGTATCCTTTCACCGCCTTGTCGTAGGTGCTGTCCTCGAGCATCCCTTCACCGATCATGTCGTTCAGACACTCGTAGGCCAGGTAGGGATTGATGGCCTGGATGCCGTAGCCGATCAGCAGGCAGAAGTGGTGCACCTCCCGAGGCTCTCCGGACTCGAGTACCAAGCCTACGCGGGTGCGGGGGCCCGACCGGATGAGATGATGATGAAGGCCTGACGAGGCCAGCAGGGCGGGGATCGGGGCATGGCTTCGATCGACCCCTTTGTCTGATAAGATCAGAATCGTGGCGCCCTCCACAATCGCCCGATCGGCTGCGCGGAACATATCTTCCAACGCTCGTTCGAGCCCTGCTTTGCCTTTGTGAGGGTTGAAAAGAATCGGCAGCGTGACTGACTTGATCCCTGGCATATCGATCCGGCGCAGTTTCTTCATTTCCGAGTTTTTCAGAATCGGGGTCGAGAGCCTGAGTTGCCGGCAGCTTTCCGGCTTCGGTTCCACCAGATTGCCTGCCGAACCCAGGGTCAGGGTCGTTGAGGTAATCAACTCTTCGCGGATGGGATCGATCGGTGGATTGGTCACCTGCGCAAAGAGCTGCTTGAAATAATTGTACAGCAACTGCGGTTTGTCAGACAGCACGGCCAGTGGCGTGTCGGTGCCCATCGAGCCGACCGGCTGGATGCCGTTCTGGGCCATCGGGCCGAGGTTGATGCGCAGATCTTCAAAGCTGTAGTCAAACGCCTGCAAGCGCTGCAAGGTGGCCTGATGATTGTACGGAGGTTGTTTTTCAGGGAGACTCGGCAGCTCATCAAAGCGGACAAGGTGTTGGTTCAGCCATTGACCATACGGACGCGCAGTGGCCATCCTCTGCTTGATTTCTTCGTCGCTGATGATGCGACCTTCTTCCGTGTCCACCAGGAACATGCGGCCAGGCTGCAGGCGGCGCTTTTCCAAGACTCGCTCAGGCGGTACGTCGAGCACGCCAACCTCCGAAGCCATAATCACCAGATCGTCTTTGGTGACGTAGTACCGGGATGGGCGCAACCCGTTGCGATCGAGCACCGCTCCGACCACCGTGCCGTCAGTAAAGGCGATCGAGGCCGGACCGTCCCACGGCTCCATCAAGCTGCCGTGGTAATCATAGAAAGCCCGCTTCCGGTCATCCATGCTCTCATGATTCTCCCATGGCTCCGGGATCATCATCATCATGGCATGAGGCAGAGACCGCCCACTCAGCGCCAAAAACTCAAGGCAATTATCGAATTTGGCGGAGTCGCTGCCATCTTCTTGAATGATCGGGAACAGCTTCGACAAGTCATCGCCAAACAGCCCCGAAGCCAGCATGGCTTGACGCGCGTGCATCCAGTTCTCGTTCCCCCGCAGCGTGTTGATTTCGCCATTGTGAATCAGGTAGCGATAGGGGTGCGCACGTCCCCAACTCGGAAAGGTATTCGTACTGAAGCGCGCATGCACCACGGCGATGGCGGTTTCGACCAAAGGATCGGAAAGATCAGGATAGAAGGTGGAGATCTGCCTTGCCGTCAGCATGCCCTTATAGATGATCGTCTTGCAGGAAAGACTCGGAATGTAGAAATATTCGCCGACGGCCTCTTTGCCGTAACGGAGGGCGTTCTCCGCACGTCGCCGGATGACGTACAGTTTACGCTCGAAGGCCATGTCATCCTTGATAGCCTCGCTGCGGCCGATGAAAACCTGTCGGACGAACGGCTCGCACGATTTCGCTGTCTCTCCAAGATAAAGGTTATCTGTAGGTACCTTACGCCATCCGAGAAGACGCTGCCCCTCGCCGGCGATAATCTCCTCAAGCACCCGTTCACACCGATGGCGCTCATCCCCATCGGGCAAAAAGATCATGCCCACCCCATACTGCCCAGGTTCGGGCAAGCGGAATCCCAGTCCATCGCAGGCGTGCTGGAAAAAGGCGTGCGGGACTTGGAGCAGGATACCGGCGCCGTCGCCGGTATTCTCCTCGCAGCCACATGCGCCGCGGTGGTCCAAATTCTGCAGAACCGTCAGTGCCTGCTCGACGATCTGATGGGACTTTTTGCCCTTGATATTAACAACGAAGCCGATACCACAAGCATCGTGCTCGAATTTGGGGTCATAAAGTCCCTGTTTGGGAGGGAAACCGGGCTTTGTCATGCCAGTATCCTTTTATTAGTTTTTTAAAGTGATTTACAGTACTAGCCTTAAAAATAGTGAAAATAACGGTCTTTGTCAATAGTAAATTTGGACATATCTCATATTTTACGTTTTTTATTTTGTCTCGATAATATCACCTTTTTCTTGACCTCTCTGCGAGTGTCGCTGGTTCTTCCCCCTCCCCTGAGGTCTTTCTTCCACTCCGGTGCTCGCCAGCGAGTCCTTCATCGAATTCTAACTTCTGGCTCTCCTTGGGCGTGGAAAGAACCACCCTCGTCACTGTTCGTGTCACCCCCTCCACAGAACGGATCTCTCCGAGTAGCTTTTCCAGTGATAAGGTGTTGGCGGTTTTCACCTTTAAAATAAAGCTTTCATCCCCGGTGACATGATGGCATTCGAGTACATCGTGCTGCCGCACCACGTACGACGCAAACTCGCCAATGTACCGCTGGTGGCCAATCGAGACACCAATGAAAGCCGTGATATCCTTGCCCATCTTCTTAGCATCAAGAACGGCATGGTAGCCCTTAATGACGCCATGGGCCTCGAGCTTCTTTACCCTCTCCATTACGGCCGGCGATGAGAGATCCACCTCCTTGGCTATCTCAGCGAGGTGGGATCGGCCGTGACTTTGCAGAATAGAGAGTATCTTTAAATCTATTGGGTCCAGCAAGTTTACATCCTTAGCATTCTAAGGTCTATTTCCGAACTTAATTATGTGTTTTTCATATACTTGTCAAGTTTTTTTAACAGGAATGGGCGTTGCCTCCACGAACAGGGCAGGCACATCGAGCAGGGCTCCTTTTCCCCTTGGCTCTCTTTCCGGAAGGGGCCAGGGCCACCCAGTCAGGCTAGCAATCGATCGAACAAGGCGCCAGGTTGGCCCTAGCTAGGAAGCCCTGTCCTCGTCAATGGTGGGTGGCGGACTTGTGATGAAGGCGACGGTATCAACGATAGGAAAAAGTGGTCTTCCGGCGCGGCCGTCTCGGCGCACTCGTCAGGCCGCTCAATTATCCACGGATGTAGCGTTCCAGTTGTTCGATGATGAATTGCTGTTCGCTGATGATAGACTTCACGAGATCACCGATGGAAATTACGCCGACTAGCCGTTCTTCATCGATGACCGGTAGATGCCGAACACGCTTTTCCGTCATCACCGCCATACACTCCTCTATGTTTTGTTGGGGGTGAGTGTACACCACGCGGGTCGTCATAATTTCCTTAACCTGCGTGGTCCTCGAAGCACGTCCCTGGAGAATGACCTTCCGGGCATAGTCTCTCTCGGAGATGAGACCGACCAGCTTCGTGCCCTCCATAACCATAAGCGCGCCGATCTCTTTGTCCGCCATGAGCTTCATGGCGTCGTAAACCGAAGCGTCAGGTTCGATGGACCAGACATCTTGACCCTTGACCGCCAGTATATCCTTCACTCTCTTCATTGGCGACCTCCGCATCCGTCAGGTTTGGCGTTGCCTCGGGCTACGGTTCCATACGTGTGATCACCGCGTAACGTATAGCGCTTTGTCCGTTGCCCCTGTTTTTCTGGCGGGAGACTATCCGATAACGGGCCGTTATGTCAACTTGAGCCTGTCTTGACTATTTCCTCTCCATCGGGATATACGGCCACCTATCCTGTCTCTGAGATTGCAGTGAGGCTCTTTTAGCTTGAACCGAAGGGGGGGCTGTTGATGCAGGCAGTCAGTTTTGGCGTTGCTCTGTACGGAACGGAAAAAGCCCCGACTAGTGTCCGACTAGCCAAGTTAACAGAGGATCTTGGCTATCAGAGATTATGGGTTGGTGACTCCCACATGATCTGGCGCGAGGTCTACGTTCTGCTGGGGGCAATCGCCATGGCCACAAAACGATTACTGATCGGTCCCGGTGTAACCCATCCTCAACTCCGCCATTTGACTGTGACGGCGAGTGCGGTCGCCACATTAAACGAGCTTTCTGAAGGGCGCGCCTTTCTGGGTTTCGGTGTCGGCGCGACCGGCCCGGGAAATGTCGGCCTAAAGCCAGTATCGATTGCCCAACTGGAAGAGGCAGTCATGCTGCTCAAGCAACTGATGGCTGGGGAAGAAGTAGAACTGAACGGAAAATCGGTGCGCTGTGTGTTCGCTCAAAGGAATCAAATCCCGATTTATATTGGCACTAGATCCGCTCGGGCAATGCAAATGGCAGCCCGGCTGACGGACGGCATTATCTACACGGGCGAGGTGGCATTGACAAAAACATTTGTCGACTCCGTGCGACAATGCGCCGCTGCGACCGGGCGCGCTCCACTTGAGGTCAAAACAATATTTAGGGCCCCGTGTTCTATAGACGATAATCCGTCGGAGGCGAGAGAGGCCGTCAAAGGCAACGTAGCTCGTTCGGCCCTGACACACTTCGGTAGGTTGTACCGCAGAGGAGAGCTTCAAGAAAGAGAGGATCAGAAGGCGGTAGAGCGGCTCTGGCAAGAGTACAATTCCTATCATCACATGGGCCCGGAGCATAGCCACTTGGTTCGAGAGAAGTGGGTGGATCAATTCTCAATAGCAGGCACGGCTGATCAAGTCAGGGATAGGGTGCGGAAGATTATCGAAACTGGCGTGGACGAGATAACTATTATACCTTGCGGAAAGTCAAAAGAGTCCCTGATAAAGAGATTTGTTCGAGAGGTGATGGAGAGGCTGTAAGCATGAATGATTCACCCCGACGTACAGCAAGTCACCAAAGTGGTCCTCCGTAAACAGCTACCCCCAACTATGGACATCCAGCGACTTGACCTCTTCCAAGATGTGTCAAGAGCCAAGAGCGGACCCCTTCCAGAGGGAGGGGCAAGCTCGCCCGCACGAGCGCCGCGATCAGGGGAAGAGGCCCACAGCAAAGACGACGGCCGCAACAAGGAACCATGTAGAACCGAGGGCAAAGCTTGGCCGTGTATTCATCGCTCTTCCCTCCTTATATATATCGATCCGCGACGGATACTTGCTTTTTTGGCGTGCCCAGGCAATATTGACTCCGCATCATTTTCGTGATGAGGTTGTAAGGGTGCAAATTCGGGACATCAAAGAGTTGGTGGAAAGCACCGCGGATGCCGCGTTTGCGATTGACGGGTCTGGCCTCATCGTGCAGTGGAACCGGGCCGCCGAAGCGATGTTTGAAACGACGGCTGCGAGGGCAATCGCGAAACCCTGTGGCCAACTCCTTCAGGGTGTGGATGAGAGCGGCCCCGTCTGCTCTCCTAATTGCCTCGTACAGCAGGCGATACGAAAGCGCCGTCCGGTCAGGAACTTTGACCTACAGGTCAAAATCAGGCAGGGTAGGTTGTGGTGCAACATATCCGTGCTCATTGTTCATGAGGCTGGCTCATCATTGCCGTACGCGCTCCACATTATTCGCCCCATGGATGTTCGCAAGCGACTCGAGCTGCTGATGCGCGATTTGGTCTTGAAGGAGACCGGGCTTTCGCCTGAACAGGTCATCAAGATGATCTCTGTGACGCGCGCTCCTGCCCGGGAGGCGGATCTGACAAATCGGGAAATAGAGATTTTGCGCCTGCTCGCGCAAGGCGTTACCTCAGCCAGCATCGCCGCACGGCTGCACATTAGCCGAACAACCGTCAACAATCATGTCCAGCACATACTGCCCAAGCTCGAGGCGAGGTTATACTGGGGTTAGTTGAAATTTGAATGAGTGGCTCCAACGGTGGGAGAATCCACGGTTAAGCAAAACCAAAAGAAAGGAGCCACTCGGATGAGAGAAAGGACAAAGGGGTCAAGTCGCTGGTTGAGGGAAGTAACTGGTTAGGATGGACGTGCCTTCGTGCCGCGCCGCCTTCGAGGGCCTTAGCGCCTTCCAATCATTTTAAGCCGTATTCACGAGAAAGCTTTTCGATGAAGCCGGTTTCATCGAGATCCTTGACTAGAGATGAATCGACAAAGCGCTCGGGATTCTCCTTCAACACCCTGGGCTCTTTCCTTCCGACTTCCTGGATAGGAAGCTCAAAGTATTCTCTGGCCGGGTAAGGTCGTAGGGGGAAGTCGTACTCGCGAAAATTTTCCTCAGCAACCTCTCGATCCGTTATCCTCATGTATTTGGAGATCACCTTGAGGCTGAACTCCTTATTCGCCTTGTAGTAATGAATCCCTTCGATGACAGCCTTGATAAAGTTGCGAACAGTCTCGCGGTTCCTATCGAGGTAGGATTTTCGAACGACGACCATGTTGCTGGAATAGGGAATGCCCAGTTTGGATCCGTCCAACAACAGTGCAAACCCCAGCTTCCTTGGTGACCCAGAGGGGAGCGAACACCCCCGCCTCACTGGTCCAGACAACGTAAATCTGTGCGGCGGAGAGGGGATTGGAGTATAGCAGGAGGAAAAGTAGCAAGAGGAATGCGCCATGTCCAAATCTTGAGTGAGTGACCGAATGAGCGTTCATGGATCAACCTCCCGCAAGGGGCCGGGGTCATCGAACGGCTTCCGGTTGCCCCTCTGCAACCCTTCTTCTACAAATCGTCCGTTCCTCTAGCAGTATACGGAAGAACGGGGCACACATGAGCGCAGACTCCACAAACTGTGCATTTTTGCAGGATGTCTAGGATCTCGCGCTCTACATAGTCCTGTAAAGATCCACGAACCACGTAGGATCCTTGCTAAACTTCATGCCCTTCACCAAAATCAAATGCTACGAATTTTCTTTTGAAATGGCTCCATACCCTTTTTTGGCAGAGAGTATTCGATAAGGTGCTGTTGTGTCAACACAAGTTGGTTCGTAGGTAGGGATGTACATTTCCCCCAGATTGCACGGAAGGAGGCTAGGGCAAGTCAAGCGCCCTGTTTCCCGTGGTTCGTCATTTGCCTGGTTTTAATTCGTGCTAGAATGATTTCATGGGGTCGTCAACCGAACAGGCCAAGGCGAAGGTGAGCGAGTGGTTAGAGAAGCATCGCCACGCCGTGCTTTACGACGAGGAAAGCTCGACGCTTGTGGACGTCGCGTCAGGCAAGGCTGTACATCTTCCCTGGTACGACCTCAAAGCCTGCGACGAGAAAGCCCACCCTGAAGCTGGGGATACCTATATCGTGCTTCTTTTCGACAATGGAAATCAGATTGCTTTGGTCGATCCCGGCGGGATCGCTTTTTCCCCCTCCGACGCCAACACCGGCCCTCTGCGTGATCTCCCGTCCGTGGTCTGCCTGCAAGATTTCCATATCCTTAAGCAGCGCATTGACCATTATCTGAACGCCCATCGGGATGAGCCTCCGCCGCGGGAGTGTCTGGATCTGGTCATGATCGGTATCGCGATCCTCGACGGGGCGCGCCGGGTCGGCTTTGACGTTGGCGGCTTGGAGGGAGAACTGGACACCACGCTCCGCGAATTGGAGCGCCGGCGCTCTTAGGGAGGGATTATGGGCCTGGTGAAAAGTCTCAACTGTCCCCGGTGCAACTGGCGGGCTCCTTCAGGTCGGTCCTTTCAATGTTCCTCCTGCGGCGTCGTCCTCGAGGTTACCGTCGCGATCGAGCATCTTACCCGGTCGCACCTGCTGGAAATCCGAAAAAGGGCCGATCGGACCATCTGGCGCTGGTTTGAGTTCTTTCCGATCGAGGACCGATCGGCCATCGTTTCTCTGGGTGAGGGTTACACGCCGTTGTTGCGGATCAAGCGGCTGGCTGACGAGATCGGGCTCGCGCGCCTTTACCTCAAAAACGATACGGTCCTGCCCACGGGCTCATTGAAGGATCGAAGCAATGCCGTCGGCTTGTCCAAAGCCAAGGAGCTCGGGTTCCATACCGCGGCGGTGATCTCTACGGGGAATGCCGCCGCATCGGTTGCCGCCTACGCCGCTGCGGCGGGGCTGAAAAGTGTGGTCATCGTGCCCGCCGGGACTTCCCCCGCCAAGGTGATCCAGGCGCACGCTTACGGCGCCACGGTGGTTGTGGTCAAAGGAAATTTTGAGGAGGCTGCCCGAATCTATAAGAGGGCAGTTCAGGAATATGGCTGGTACGACTGCCTGTCGACGAATCCGTACCGGAACGAAGGCAAAAAATCGTATGCGTTCGAGCTTTTTGATCAACTGGATGAGCATGTCCCGCATTGGGTCATCCATCCGACCGCCGGTGGGACCGGTTTGTACGCCATCTGGAAAGGGTACAACGAGCTCATGAGTCTGGGATGGGCACACCGCCTGCCGCGCCTCGTGGCGGCGCAGAGTGCGGCGGCCGCGCCCATCGTGAACGCCTGGGAGAAAGGCCTGGACCATGTCGAGCCGGTCGTTTCGCAGGACACGGTTGCGGAGAGCATCCGAGTCGGTAACCCGAGTACGATGGGTTGGCGCGCTCTCGAAGCGATCAGAGGATCGAACGGAATGGCGCTGGCGCTAAGCGACCGCGAAATTCTCGAGGCCCAATCGCTATTGGCCCGCCTGGCGGGAATCTTCGCCGAGCCTGCCGGGGCGATTTCCGTGGCTGCCGCGCGCCGCTTAAGGGCTCAAGGGACGATTGGACAGGGCGACCTCGTCGTCTGCAACATCACGGGCCACGGCCTGAAGCAGCCTTCCGCCATCCAGATCCCGGACGAGGAGCTTCGTCCTATAGCTCCGGATCTTGCTGCCTTGCGAGAGCGCTTGCAAAGTGGTGAGCACGGCCTGGGCGGGTAGCCTTCAGGCACCAAATCCGTGCTCCCGGTACCAGCGCGCCGCGCCGGGGTGGAGCGGGACGTCCATCGGAGTCGCCTCGGTATCGCGCCCGAGTTGGCCGACCCCGGTATAGGAGGACTCCCAAAAGATCTCGTCCTTGCGCGCTTCGATAGCGTCGACCACCTTATAAGCGTCCTCATCGGGGAGCGAAGCGCGCGTGTAGAGCGGCCAGCCGCTGTAGTCGAGGCAGGCATAGTCGCTTTTCAGGTGAGGATAACGCCCGGCCGGGATGACGACCCCCCGCCAACCGATCGCTTCGAGCTTCCGGAACGCCGGCTCTTCCAGCGTAATGGGTTGCATTCCGGCAGCCAGGGCTTCGTCAAACCACCCCACCAAACCTTCATCGAAGATGGCATCGATTGTCCCCGCGTGCAGTGCCGCCAGCCGTCGCTTGTCGCTGGGAGGGCCGTTCAGTTGGAAACTCCCGCCCCAGGACTCGATGTCGGACAGGGTGAAGCCGTAAGCGGCCAGGGTCTGATGAATGAGGGCGTAAGTGGAATGAGTGGGGTCTTCGCGGATGGAAAGCCTGAGCGGATAGCGCCGCTCTTTGATCTGAGCCAGTGAAGTCAGGCCGGTTCGCGGGTAAATCATATAGGCGAAGCGATCCCAAGAAGGGTAAACCGCCAAAATTCGCATGGGGAGCGGTTCGGAAAATAACCCGGTGCCCCGATACGCCTGCGTCAGCAAGCCCGAGGGGTTGACCATGGCCATCTCAAGCTCGCCGCGCGCGACCGCATGGGCCAGAATCGGTGAACCCGTTGACATGCGCAGCCATGGGCGGAGTGTCTCGGCGGAGCCGCTGCCCACGACGATGCACATGTCGCGGTTTCCGGTATAGGGCTCATCGGGATTGCCTGCAATGTGTAGGCCGATTTCCCAGAGAAACTTGGCGCGCTGAAAGTTGGCTCCTCGCGGAAGTGGTTCCATGATCGACCTCCTAAGAAAAAGTGTGAGATCCTTTTTATGTTTAGTTGAGTGCAGTTGTCAAACAAACTGGCGTGATTTTTGAAATTTCTGGGATAACAACCTATCCCTTAACACAGAGGATTCCCGGCTTCAATTTTGATTGCCGGAGAAAATTCCCTTGACAACTATCCCAGCCGGGTCGGAGAATCCCTTCCTTAGAAAGGAAGGATCTTCCGATGTCAAACTCCCGTGCCGTGTATCCCATAGTGCTCGGTTGTCTTTTGGCTTCCCTCATTTTTCCGGCCGCATGGGCCGATGCTGCCGCCGCCATGCAAAAAGTCGTCATCACCTTTGCCGGTTTTAATGAGAGGAGCGGCTTTCTCTTCGTCGCCAAGGATCAACACTTTTTTGAGGAGCAGGGATTGGATGCCCAGATCGTGCAGGTGCGCAGCGGACCTATCGCCATATCGGCGCTGGCCGCAGGGGATGCCCAGTTCTACACTGCCTCCGCCACGGGCGCCACCCTCGGGGCGATGGCAGCGGGATTGGATTTGGTCTTCCTCGCCGGCATAGTCAATAAACTTGACGGGGATTTCGTCGTCTCACCCAAGATCAAAAACCCGTCCGACCTCAAAGGCAGAATCCTGGGCGTGCAGAGTATTGGCGGCGGGATTTGGATGTTCACGATGTTAGCCCTCGACTACTGGGGCGTGGTGCCAGAGCGAGACAAAATACAGTTTAGAATTGTAGGAGATCAATCGGTCATAGCCCAGTCTGTTTTAGCCGGGACTGTGGA
>Ga0209619_10003049_pt1 | contig 12073 bp, 8 predicted proteins | sample Rifsed16ft3_FD_184011 | JGI IMG/M metagenome (GOLD analysis project Ga0209619, IMG submission 184011) | Soil microbial communities from Rifle, Colorado, USA - sediment 16ft 3 (version 2) | ecosystem: Environmental > Terrestrial > Deep subsurface > Rock core/Sediment | place: Rifle, Colorado... | reverse complement strand
CTCCACGATCATCCTCTTGAGCGGAGACGATCTGAGGTCCCGGGGATCAGCCTCCGCAAGCTATCGATGGCGCAATCAGTTGTTCGGTGTGAGCGCACACGGTCTGGTTGCCAACAGGATGTACCTCATGGCCTCCCTCTATTTTTCCCGTTACACCGCCGCACGACTTCCCGACCAGAACTCGGTGATCACCTCCACCTCGACCGGTGTCGCGCAGCCGGGATTCCGCCTGGATGCCACTCTCTATTCGACAAGGCCGAACGATTTCCTCAATTTTGGGGTCGAATTCGTTCTTCCGCAAACCTCGTACGACTTCGTCAATAGCAACGGCTCGCAACGAACATATGAGAGAGAGTCCGCGAACGAGCTTACGGGATGGCTGCGCTCCCATAGCGAGTTTTGGGGGATGCAGGTGGAGGCGGGAGCTCATCTTCAATTTCTGAACATCCTTAAGAGGGGGTGGAGCGGGGTCGAACCTCGTGCGAGCATCTCCCAACCTCTCTGGGGGGACTGGAACCTTCGCCTTGCGTACGGAAGAATCTCCCAGAGCATGGTCACCGCAAACAACGAGGATGATCTGATCCCGATATTCGATGCCTGGATTGCGCTCCCGAAAGGGTTGCCCCCGGAGTTTGCCGACCACTATGTTGCGGGCCTTGACGGCGGCATTGGGAGCAGCCTGTCGCTGGGAGTGCAGGTCTATCGGAAGCAATACAAGAACCTTGTCCTCTACAATCGTGACAAGGTCACTCGCTTTGATCCCGATTTTCTCGCGGGGAGCGGAAAATCGTCGGGGCTCGAAACGACGGTCCGATTCGTGCAGGATCCGGTCGACCTTTCCGGCTCCTACACGTTTTCCAGGACGGAAGTATCCTCCGGCGGATTCACCTATCCTCCCCGATTCGACGTCCGGCACACGATCAACGCCCTCCTGCAATTTCGTCCGTCACCATCGGTCGATATCGCCTTGCTATGGGAGTTCAAATCCGGTTCTCCCTTTACGCAGACGATGGGATTCTACAGCCGCATGCTCCTCGGGAGTGCGTTCCTCGATCCGTTTGAGGACGATCCATCCGTCACATATGGAATTCTTGGCCCCAAGAATGCGGCCAGGCTCCCGTCATATCATCGTCTCGACATCAGCGCGCGATATCGATTTGTTGTCGGTTCCCTCTCCGGCGAAGTGGGCGGAAGTATCGTTAATACGTACAACAGAAAGAACATCTTCTACTTTGAGCGAAAAACCGGCCAACGGTTCGACATGATGCCCTTCTTCCCCTCCATGTATCTGAGTGTTTCCCTGTGAAAGTCCGATCTCTCATAGGCGCCGTCGCTGTGCTGCTTCTCTCGTGCGAAAATCCCTTCAACCCATACGGAGAATACACTCCCCGGCTCGTGGTCTATTCTGTTCTCACCAATATCCGCGGTCCGCAGTTCGTGAGGGTCTCAGCGACATATGATCCGTTAAGGATCGATCCGGGCGGACCGTTGACGGATACCGGACTTGAGGGAGCGTTTGTGAGGATCACCGGCGGAGGATCGACATTCGTTTTCAGGGATACTCTCCTGCAGGATACACACGCGTATGTGTGCGACTCAATGCCCGTGGCTCCCGGAGCGCAGTACTCACTCGAGGTGAGCAAGGATTCTCTGGGACTGGCCCAATCCAGCATCGTCATACCGAGTGCCCCTTCCATTGTCGTGCCTCGCGGAACCGCAAGTGCGCTCGACGGCCCGTCTTTCGGCTTTTTGGCATTTTCTGTGGGTCTTTCCGCCAACACGAGGCGACATCGGGTGCGGATGTTCATAGAATTTGATTCACCTGATTCGGTCCGACATCGCTGGGAAGTCCCCTTCGATGCTGTTGACACTTCGCTTTTCTTTATTACCTACCCGGATTTTCAGTACACGACGGCCTCTGCATTCGAAATAAAATATTCAGGGAGATCGTATGAAATCATGCTGACAAAGATCGTCTACCGCTACACGACTGCGGTGAAATGGAGGAATGTTGTTTTCGAAGTGTTTCAGGTCGGAGAGCCGCTCGAAAACTATTCGAGCGTTGCGAACGGATTCAAGGATGAACTCTCATTGCGGGCAGATGAGCCGGATTACTCAAACATTTCAGGGGGATTCGGATTGTTTGGTGCCTACACAGTGACCGAAATTGCCCGCCCATTTCCCCCCGGGTTCTTCTTCAACCCCTATCCTTCCCATTAGTCCACGTCGTTTACTCGTTTGCTCGTTGCTTCGTTGATTCGTCATCACATCATCCCCTGCGGATCCACATCGATTGTCATCGTGACTCCCGCGGCCTTTCCGCCTGATTCGTCAGAGAGACTCAGTGCCTTTTCAAGCACTCCCCGCAATCGCGACCCGGAAGGATCCGTGGACTTGATGTTTTTGATGACAATGAGCTTCCGATAGAACGACTTGATCCTCGGAATGGCCGCATCGGCGGGCCCCAGGACAATGAAGGCATCTGTCTGCATCTTCCTGAGAAGATCGGCGAATCGCCTTGCGCGCTGAAGGACGGCCCCTTCTTCCTTCCCCTTGAACTCCAAGAGCACGATCCTCGAAAAGGGGGGATAGTCGAGCTCCTTGCGATAGGCAAGTTCTTCGTCATAGAAGCCGGGAAAGTCGTGCGTGATGACATGCTTCAGGCTGTAATGCTGGGGCTGAAGGGTCTGAACGACAACCTCGCCAGCGAGGGTGCTTCGCCCGGCCCGTCCTGCCACCTGCGTGAGAAGCTGAAATGTCCTTTCGGATGAACGGAAATCCGGCAACAGCATCTGCGTGTCGGCAGAAATAACTCCGACAAGGGTGACCCTCGGGAAATCAAGGCCCTTGGCCACCATCTGTGTTCCAAGGAGGATATCCGCTTCACCCCGCCCAAACTGCTGCAGCATCTTGTCGTGAGCCCCTTTTTTGCCTGTTGTATCCAGGTCCATTCTCAAGACCACTGATGCTGGAAACAGCCGGTGCAATTCCTCGTGAACCTGCTGTGTTCCAAAAGACTGGTAGGAAAAATCTATTCCTCCGCACTGCGGGCATTTGGAGGGAGGTTTTCTGACAATTCCGCAGTAATGACACCGCAACTGTTTCTTTATCGAATGGTAGGTCATCGTCACTTCGCAATTATCGCATTTCTCGACATAGCCGCACTCGTAGCATTCGACGACATGGGAAAATCCGCGCCTGTTCTGAAGAAGAATTGTTCCTTCCTTCTTCTGCAACCGATCGGATATCTGATCTTTCAAGAGCTGCGAAAGTGATGTTCGCGGCAGGTGTTTCGGAAAATCTCCGCCCTTCTCCTTGACCTCGGCCTTGATCTTCGCATACACTCCTTTCCACTCTTTTGTCATATCCACAATATCGATCCGCGGGAGTTGCGCCGCATCGACCCGGGAGGGGAGCCTGAGAAGCTGATACTTCCCTGCGGTGGCATTGTAATAACTTTCTGCCGAGGGCGTCGCTGATCCGAGGAGAACCACTGCACCCGAACCGACGGCCCGAACAATGGCTACGTCCCGCGCATTGTATCGGGGGGTTGCGTCGAATTGCTTGTAGGAACTCTCATGCTCTTCGTCCACGACAATGAGCCCCAGGTTCTCAAGCGGCGCAAAAATGGCCGACCGTGGGCCAATGACAATCCTGGCGCGGCCCTCGCGGGCCATCCTCCAGGCGTCATACCGTTCTCCAACCGACATCTGACTGTGCATCACCGTTACGTCTGCCCCGAAATGTGCGCGGAAGCGCCGGACCGTCTGTGGTGTAAGGGAGATCTCGGGCACAAGCACAATCGCTGTCTTTCCGTTGGCAAGCAACGTCTTGATCGCCTCAATATAAACCTGCGTCTTGCCGCTTCCGGTAATCCCGTGAAGGAGGAAAGTCTTGTAGCCGGATTGAGCGATCGCCTCGCTGATGGGCTTCAACGCCTCGATTTGGTCGGCGTTGAGCGTTATCGCCGAAGGCGTTTGAGCCTCTTCGTATTCCGTCGTCCGGACGACCTCTTCCTTGGAAAAGGCGATGAGCCCTTTGGCGTTGAGAGATTTCAGCGTGGAAAGACTGCTGCGTGTGCTCTTCAGGATATCCGCCGCGGGGATCTTTGACCCGTCATGAGGCACAAGGTCAAACAGACCTTGCTGTTTTGGCAGGAGCTTGCGTTGGAGCCCGTGAAGGATCTCCTCGGCATCCGTCATTCGCTGGACGACAAGCCGGGTCTTAGCCTGCGCCTTTGGCTTTTCCACGTGGTCTTCGAGAACGATCCAGCCGCGCTGCTCCATTTCCGAAAGGATTGCATGGATGCTGGAAGCTTTGGCTGCGCTGCGAAGGTGCGCTGCGGTATCAGGATTTTTTTCCGACAGGGAAAGCAGAATCAGGTGCTTCTTCTTTGCCGAAGTTCTGGTCTCTTCGAGAGCCGATGGAAGGTCGGTTGCGACGAGCCGAACGAGCCTCCTGCTCTCCTGGCCGAGTCCCTGCGGTGTGGCAGACCTCAATACTTCGCCCCACGGCGCAAAATAGTAATCGGCAATCCAACGGGTCAGCTTCAACATCTCGGCAGAGAATGTCGGCCGGGAATCGAGGATGTCGCGGATCGGTTTCAGTTTCTGAACGGAGGTCGAAGCGGGAAGCGCAACGATGACGCCGGTAAGGAATTTTGTGCCGAAAGGAACCAGAGCGCGGCTCCCAGGAACTGCCTGTGCCTGAAGATGAGGTGGGACGAGATAGGTGAACGTTCGGTCCAGGGGGACGGGAAGAGCGATATCGACAAGAAATTGAATCATTTACTCATTTGTTCATTTGTAATGCTGGGGAGGAGGTTCGCCAATGAGTCCCCGCCTGCCTTTTTGGACTTCCATCCGGCGGGCAGGAATGAGAAAACGATTCAATGAATAAATCCTTGTTGCATCCTGCTGACGGAGTCCCCCTGATCAAACCGTTATTGGATCTCCTTCTCAAGAATCTTATACACATCCTTCAAAGCCATGTTCTTCTCTCTGGCAATCCTCTTACATTCTTCGAACTCGGGGACAATTCTTTCAGTCCCCTCATTGACAACGACTTTCACCTTAACAGGACCAAGAGAAGTCTTAACTTCCCTCGAAGAACGGGGCAGTTTGAACCGTTCAGACGGGATGGTCCTCACTCCCAGCGTGGTAGTCTCTTTGAAAATCACCGCGTTCACCGCGTCAAGCTTCCCGCGCTCCGTGATCGCTGACAGAATCATACCCGGGCGCCCCTTTTTCATCAACACAGGGAGCACGAAAGCGTCATAAGCACCAGCCTCCATCAGCCGTTCGATGACATACGGGTATATTTCGGGGTTCATGTCGTCGATGTTGGCCTCGACGACGATCACCGTGTCGGTCTCGTACTCCCGATCGATCTTCCCGATCATGACGCGAAGAAGGTTCGGAATTGCCTCAAACTCCTTGGTGCCGGCTCCGTACCCTATCGCCGTCGCCTTCAGCTTGGTCGTCGGTAACGTCCCCTTGGAAAGAGCCTTGACGATGGCAGCTCCGGTGGGTGTCGTCAGTTCATGTTGAATGTCCGTTAGAACAACCGGATAATCCTTAAGAATCTCCATCGTCGCGGGAGTCGGAACAGGGAGTTTACCATGCGCGCTCTTGACAAATCCGCCGCCGCCAACTTTGACGGGTGAGGAATAGACCTCGTCGATGTTGAAAAATTCGATGCAGATTGACGCGCCCACGATATCGACAAGCGAGTCAATGGCCCCCACCTCGTGAAAATGGATCTTTTCGATCGTGGAGCCATGGATTGCTGCCTCGGCTCTGGCAACTTCCAGGAAGATTTTCTTCGCCCGCTCCTTGACGCTCTGGGACAATGAACTTCGATCGATGAGTTCGTTGATGTCTTTCAGATGCCGGTGATAGTGAGGTTGATGGGAAACCACGACGTCGATCTTTGTCGCGACGATGCCGCTCCGCTCAATGTGCGACGCCTGCAGTTCGAATCCCTCAAGCCCGAGCTTCGCAAGCTCATTCGCTAAGGTGTCAAAAGGCATCCCGGCGCTCACAAACGCTCCAAGTGTCATGTCACCGCTGATTCCGCCAATCGTGTCGAGGTAGGCAATCATGATTTGTGTCCGTCGAGAATGGGGTTCAGGTAACCCAGAAACCGCTTCGTGGCTCCTACGTTCTCTTTCACCATCTCAAATGCAACCGCCCCGGTCTTTATTCTAAGTTGCGGGTTCGCAAACATCTCGTGCAGCCTTGCATGACACTCCGCCTGATCGTGAACAACAATCCCGCCGCCCCGGGCGGCCAGTTGGACCGCCTCACGCGATTTTTTGTGCTCCGGGCCGTACATAACGGGAATTCCGTAGACCGCGGGTTCCAAAACATTGTGAATTCCCTGTTTGAAGCTCCCCCCGACAAAAGCTACGTCGGCGTACTGATAGAGCGCCATGAGCACCCCCACGCTGTCGACAATGATCACCTGCTCATTGGAAAAATCATTGAGGTCCGAAAAACGGATCGCCCGAAGTCCCAAATAGGCGATCTGAACCTCAAGCCGCTCAATGGTTTCGACCGTAGGCTCATGTGGAACAAGGATCATCAGTGCCCCGGAATCATGACGATTCATCTTCCTGAAAGCGGGCAGAACGACCTCCTCGTCTTCTTCCCAGCTGCTTCCCACTACTAGCACCGACTTTCGTTTGAGCAGGGAGGGGGGAATCGGATGTTTCCGCTTCGCTTCATCGCTCCGTTGACGCACCTGGTCGTACCGGGTCTCCCCAACGACCCTGATTTCTGTCGCCTTCAGATTGAAACGGTTGAAAGAAGCTGCATCTTCATTTGAAACAGTCAGAATTGACGTGAGGGACTGGTACACAGTCTTGTGGAAGCTCTTGAACGGCCACCAGAGGCGGGCTGAATTTGCCCTTAAGGTGGCGTTGGCAATGAAAATGGGGACGTTTCTTTTGCGCAGTTCCCATACATGGTTGGGCCATGCGTCGTACCGGACAATGACGGCAACGTCGGGCCGGACCAAATCCAAAAACCTGCGTGCGTTGGAGGCGCTGTCGAAAGGGATATAGGCGATCAGGTCGGCAAGCTTGTAATTCTTGGAGTGTTCGTATCCCGACGGAGAGAAGAAAGTAACAATAATGTCAAGATTGCTGAACTTCTTTCGCAGCGCTGCGATGATCGGCTTTGCCTGCTCGAACTCTCCTAAAGAAGAAGAATGGAACCAAATGCGCCTCTTCCTCTTTAGCTTCCCGACGTTCTCCTCAAGGCGCTCGAACAAACCGGTTCGCCCGCGAATTCCGCGTCGGATCTTCGGGTTGAAAAGAGAGAGAGAACGGAAAACGATCCAGAAGATCGGAATCGCTATTCCGTTGTAGATATTATACCAGAATCGTTGCATCACGTGTGAAGGCGCAGGGGGAAGAGCGGTCCTTTCGAAGGACGACCGAAGCGGCGAAAATGTTAGACAAAAATTGATGGAAATGCAACTGACCTTTGCCGCGCACGCGGCTCTCAAGAGAAACCAAATCGGTGGTTCGTCTCCTTGACTAAGTGCCCGATTTGTGCTAATATCCAAGCCATGGAACGCCCTCCCCTTTCCATTGGAGTCGATAATGACTAAGGCCCTTGATCGGCAACTTCAGGCTCTGAAGAATTCCAGCCTTTTCAAAGACCTGGACGCAAAGACTCTGACGTCGTTTGCGGAAAACGTCAAAGCAGAAAAACACAAGGCCGGATCCGTCATTCTCGAAATGGATTCGGAGGTTGACAAGTTGTACTTCATCGAGAAGGGGAAGGTCAAGATCACCCGGACCACACGGTTCGGAGAAGAGACCGTCCTGAATATTGTTGAAGAGGGAAATGTTGTCGGTGAGCTTGCTTTGGTCGATGGGAATCATCGGTCGGCCAGGGTGATTTGTCTCGAAGATTGTGATCTTCTTGTTCTGCCGAAAAAGACCTTTGAAAAAGCCCTCAAGTCCGAACCTGCCCTTACAGAAAGTCTCCTGAAAGAAGTATGTTCCCGCCTCCGCCGGGCGAATGACAATGTCGTCCGCAAGCTCGAGAGCCAGCGGGAAGAAACAGATGAAAGCACCGAGCGCCTCCAGAAGCTGATCGAGGCCAGCAAGAACATCAATTCAACCCTCGACCTGGACAAACTGCTCGGACTTATTCTGGATGCGGCGGTCAAGAGCATCGACGCAGATCGGGGAACCCTCTATCTGGTTGACGATATCAAGAAGGAGCTTTGGTCAAAAGTGCTTCAGGGCGAGAATATGGTCGAAATTCGTCTGCCTGTCGGCAAAGGCTTGGCAGGGTTCGTGGCAGAAAAAGGAGAAGTGATCAATATCCCGGATGCCTACAATGATTCCCGATTCAATCCGGATGTTGACAAGCGGACGGGATACCGTACGAATAACATGCTTTGCATGCCGATGAAGAACAAAGACGGAAAGATCATCGGCGTTTTTCAGCTTTTGAACAAAAAAGGGGGGGTGTTCGGGAAGGAAGACGAACAGTTCATCGATGCCCTTTCATCCCATGCCTCCGTGGCTATTGAAAATGCCCGTTTGGCGCAGGAAATGGTCAAAAGTGAACGTCTCTCGGCGGTGGGCCGAATGGCAAGCACCATCATTCATGACATCAAAAATCCCATGGGGACTCTGAGAGTCTACGCTCAGGTCATGAAGAAGAAATCGGGCAACGAGGAGGCAGCCAAACTGGCCGATGAGATGATCCACCAGGTCGACCGCTTTGTGAACATGACGCAGGAAATACTCGATTTCACGCGCGGCGTGAGTTCGCTGAATATCACAGAGCTCGATTTTGCCGAAGTGATGGAAAACGTTCTCGCCTTCATCGAGAAGGATCTGGTGAAGAACAATGTCGAGTTGGTTCGGGATACGAAGTTCAAGGGGAAGGTCAGGATGGACCAGGACAAGATTGTCCGCGTGTTCTATAATATCGCCAGTAACGCGCGCGATGCCATGCCACAGGGGGGGAAGCTCACCGTGAAAACCGAACCGAGCAACGGATTCGTGAAGGTTGAGTTTGTCGATTCAGGAACAGGAATGCCCGAAGAGGTGAAGAAAAGGTTGTTTGAACCTTTTATGACATACGGCAAAAAGCATGGCACCGGCCTCGGCATGGCTATCGTTAAGAAAGTCATCGACGACCATAAAGGGAAGATCGAAATCGACAGTGAGATGGGAAAAGGAACCACCATCCGAATCTTCTTTCCTGCCGGCTAGCTCATCTAAGAGGAGACTCCGCACACCTGTTCTATTCCGCCCCGCATTGCCGCGACATTTCCAACATTCGACTTAATTCCCTCTTGTCATTGTCTTTTCGATGTTCTTTCAGCCACGGCTCAGAAAGGAGTCACGTATGTCATTCTCACCCTTGATTCCCCCAGGGGAATTTCGCAGCCGCCTCGCCCGGTGGCGTGAGTTCTTTTTCGCACAAAAGTACAGGTTCGACCTTGGTCAGTCGTTTCTCGTCATCCTGAACTTCACGCTGTTGATCATTACCGCAAGCGATAAGTTGCAGATCTTTTTCGGCATCCCCCGCCTGCGGTCGTTATTGGTTCTTATCGTCCCTCTCGGCTTTCTGGGCGTGTGGGTCTTCGGCTATTTTATGGACAAAATTGTGCGTGCTGCGCAAATGGCGGAACGCCAATCGATAAAACGGAGCGAGGTTTGGGCAAAGCATAACGAACAGATGGATCGGTTGGAGTCGGCATTGAATGAAATTCGGGTCAGGATGGAGAGGAAAGGAGGGAAGCGCAAGAAGAGGCGAAGCTGATTGCAGGCATCAGAAAAGAGAAAGGACTCCTGACACGTGGTCGGGAGTCCTTTTTCTTACGAGTTCGAAACGTGTCTATCCGCCGATGCCGAGGTATCCCACCCCAACAGCCCACAGAATCCACAATCCCATCGCATAACCGATCGCCGTCGTTGTCGGTTTCCCCGTAACCTTAGCAAGTCCAATGCCAATGACAAAGGCCTGCCAGCACGCGAAGACGTCCAGCCGCGTCAGTATCCGGTGGACCTCATTCAGTGGGTCGTACTGTGAATACACAGCCAGACCGCCGCTCGCGGATGCAAAGACGGAGCCCATGCTGAGTTGCAAGAGCAAGGTTATCACGGCCCCGAGGACTGCAATCCAGGCGGAAGTCCCGTAGAGCGCGAGATAGGTCCCGTACCCCTCGGGAGACTTCAGAGCTAGTTTCCCGACAAGCCAGAAGACAAGTGCACCTCCAAAGAAATAAGCGGTCATAATGAGCGCGTATCCGATCGACCCGATGATCGTCATGATACCGCCCATACTCTCCATCTGTTCCTGTGCCATGTCGGCCTGCTGTTGGGTCAATGCCCCTTCGTCGACGCGCTGTTGAATTGCACGTGATTGCGTTTCGGCAATCTGTTCTTTCAAAACGGGATTGGTGAAGATGATAATGACAGAAACGATTCCAATGACAATCACAGTCAGCCAGGGGATGATCCAGAACTTGGTTTTCGACGGAGTCGCAGTGATCCCGTCGAAAGCTTCAGAAGGGGAGGCGAACACATTTAACAGTCTACCGCCAAAGGACTGGGTAGATTCTGTGGCGGGCTCTTGATTCTCCATGTACAATCCTCCTACAAAAAGTGGTGGAGAGATTCGAAATGCGGGGATGAGGCTGGAAAAAGGTAAGTATTTCTTGGTTTGCGAGCAAAAGGCAGGTTGACATTCGGATGAGAAAGAGATATATTCTGAATGCGAATTATGTGTAAAATTGGCAGAATCTGAGACAAAAGCTGCCCCACCGCCTTACTGCAGGGGAAAGATCCGCTCCTTTCATGAATACCGCTGAATTAGAAGAACAAAGACGTAAGGTCGAAGAGCTTAAGAAGAAGATCCTTGAGCAGAAGCGCAAATCCGGTGATGGCACTGAGGATGCGCAGAAGCGTGCGGAAGAGGCGCGCAAAGCCGAAGAGGAGGCCAAAAAGCGTGAGGAGGAAGAGGCGCGGAAACGTGAAGTGGAGGAAGCGGCCAAGAAAGCCGAAGAAGATGCCCAGCTGAAGAAAGAGGAGAAGCGGAGAAAGGAAGAGGAGGAGAAGTTCAAGGAAGAGGAGGCCGAACGGAAGGCCGGGGAAGAGGAGATCAAGAAAGCAGAAGCGGAGGCCAAGCGTAAGGCGGCAGATGCTGCCAGGCTCAAGGAAGAGGAGGCCCGCCAGGAGGCGCTCGAGGAGGCTAACAAGCAGGCTGAGATAGTAGCCCAAAAGAAGGCAGAGGAAGAAGAGCGTCGCCGGGAACTGGATTCCCGCCGCAAGATTGAGGAGGCTCGGCGAAAGATCGAGGAGCAGAAGAGGAAGGAAGCTGAGCAGAAAAAGAAGGAAGAAGAGGCGATACGCAAGAAGGAGGACGAACGGAAGAAAGAGCAGGCGAAGAAGGTTGCATCCGGTGCAAAAGCGAGCCCTGCAGCGGTTCAGGCCTATGTTTCAGCCCTCAAACAGGCCTGGGGAGACGGCAACCTCAGCAAAGACGAAGAGGTCCTGCTTGCTACCCTCCGAAAATCCCTGGGAATTACCCCCGAAGATCACGCCGGCCTTGAGCAGGAAGTTCAGCTTGAGATCTATCTTGATGCAGTCGTGAACGGATGGAAAGACGGCTCCATTTCTCCAGAAGATTCGGAGCATCTTGACGGGCTGCGTGAGAAGTTCCGAATTTCAGCTGATGAGCACCTGCGGTTGGAAAAGCAGGTCAGGAATGAGATTCTGAAGCAGCGGGCGTAAGCGTTGATTGATAGGCCATCGCCTGAAGAGCGATGATCCGCTTTTCGATGGGGGGATGTGTACCGAACAGTTCAGCAGTAAACCCTTCCTTTGCATTAAGTGACCTCCCCAACGGATCCGCAATACACAGATGGGCCGCACCGCGCTTGATTGACGCCGTCGGCTCAACCGCTCCCCCGATCTTCTTAAGAGCACTTGCAAGCCCCAAAGGATTTCTGGTCATTTCGGCACCCGAGGCATCCGCAAGATACTCCCGTTTTCTCGACACGGCCATCGCCATCCGGACGATGGTGGTGAAAGACG
>Ga0209619_10003044_pt1 | contig 12082 bp, 13 predicted proteins | sample Rifsed16ft3_FD_184011 | JGI IMG/M metagenome (GOLD analysis project Ga0209619, IMG submission 184011) | Soil microbial communities from Rifle, Colorado, USA - sediment 16ft 3 (version 2) | ecosystem: Environmental > Terrestrial > Deep subsurface > Rock core/Sediment | place: Rifle, Colorado... | reverse complement strand
AATCTGACTTCGGACGGAGGACCGTGTGTGATAAGTGATTGGATTGAATGGCGGGGTCGACGGGATTTGAACCCGCGACCTCTGGATTGACAGTCCTATCTTCCAGATTGTGTAAGCGCGCAGAAATGTTTGATTCGAAAACAGAAGCTCTGCGCATAATCTTGCGCTGGAGTGAGCTGGAATGAGCCCGAATGCGCTCAGCGTGGGCACAAATTGGGCACAATCATCACCCTTTACTGGATGGTCTCCTCCGTCCAGTTCGCCGAGCGGACCCAGCCGTGGACAACGTACCCCTGCTCTGAGGACTCAGACCGAGCAGGTTTGATCGGTTCATGTCGCAACGTACAACGAGTTGAGCGGGTCCACCCGCTCGAACAACCGAATGCTGCTGAACCCCGCCGCTCGCAGCATCCGGTCCGCCACCTGGCTCCCCCACGCGGTTCCAAGCCCTACACCACCGTGGGCCAGCGAGACCGTCATGCAGTGCATGGTACTGACCGTGTAGAGAAGTGGCGAGTGTGGCAGGCTGAGGTTGTCCTCGAGATTGCTCGAGGCGTGAACGTCGAGCATGAGGAACATGCCTCCGGGGGACAAGGCCTGCCGCACCCGACTGAGCACGGCGGCCGGGTCGACCTGGTCATGGATGGCATCGAAGGCGGTGATTAGGTCAAATGGCGGTTCGACGGGAAAGACTCGGACGTCCTCGATTTCAAAGTGGGCGTTCTGCAGACCGAGCGCTGACGCCTGGGAGCGAGCCTGAGCGATGGCAGGCTCCGACAGGTCATAGCCGACAAACGTGCTTCGGGGGAACCGCTCCGCCATCAGTCCGATGCAGTACCCGCTTCCGCAACCGATGTCCGCGACACGGATTCCTTGCTCCAGGCGCTTAATGAGGTCATCGGGGGCAGCCAGGTACTTGCCGAAGAGATTCTCGTCGTATCGGGGTCGGCTCCGAACGTCCATGAGTCCGGTGAACTCTGGCTGGAAGGCCGAGTAAGGCACGCCACCACCTTGGCGAAACGCCTCGACAACGTCAGGCAGGACCCGCGTGAGCAGCGGGAACAAGGCGGTGGTCGTCGTCAGGTTGCGGGTCGTCTGCCCGGTCAGCAGAGCGGCATGCTCAGGCGGGAGCCGGTAAGTCCCGGTCGCCGCCTCGAACTCAACGACCCCGCCGCAGACCATCGCCCCTAGCCACTCCCGGACGTAGCGTTCGGTCAGGCCGGCCTGCTCGGCGACGACCGCGCTAGTAGCAGCCGGCACTGCGGCCATCGTGTCGAAGAGCCCCACTCGGCGGCCGATCTCGATCATCAGGGAAACCGACGCACCATTGATATGCGAGATCATCCGCTCGGTGAACGCTTTGACTTTCGCCTCGTCAAGAGGTTCGGGGGGCGTCGCCATGGCTCTTACCACCTCCATGCACGCGGTATCGCCTGGACTTTGCCGGACAGGCTCTAGGGCGCCGCCAGGGAAGACTCGGCGCAAATCTAAGCAGAACTGCCCATCTCGTCAAGGGCGAAAAGATCTTGTACGCAGGGACGGGATTGAACCGCCCACACAAGGATTTTCAGGACTCTCTCCCAGATCTTCTAAACACCTGAAAACGCTGGTCCCACAAGCAGAAACCCGTCGGATCGACTTGCGCTGGAGTGCGCTGGAATGAGCCTGAATGAGCCTGGCGTAGTCACACTTTGGGCACAGCCCGAGGATTTTACTGGATTACCTCATCCGCCCGCACGAGCACGGACGGCGGGATCGTCAAGCCCAGAGCACCCCCACAACCTCACGTCCCCAGGGCCTGCGCCGCGGCGAGCAGTTCTTCGCCCGTCGCGAACTTGCCCATACCGGCCACGTCGTGTTTGGCACCGCCTTCGATATATGTCCAGCGAACGACCCCATTCCGGTCCACCAAGAATAGTCCGATGAGTTGCGGGTTGACTCGCTGCTTATCGGCTCGGTCAGCCTCAGTTGGTACGAAGCCTTCTAGGCGGTCGAGCGCATCGCTCGCCTCAAAGAGAGGCAGCGGCTCTGACAGTTCCCCCGTCGGATTGATTCGCACGGACTGGAGGAGCTGGATGCGCTCCGGCGTTCTCGGGGGCTTCGGTAGCCCATAGGCCCGGTGCGTGACCACCTCTGGATCGGCGGCCAATGGCAAGCGGATGGGATGATACCGAAAGTAACGGCGGGCATGCTCCAAGCTGCTGCCGATGATCCCTAACGTCTCTACGCCCTCCGCCTGGAGCTTCGCCCCCGTCGTCAACGCGAGTTGCGCCATGTTCCGTCGGCAGAATGGGCAATAGATTCCGCGGAACATCGCCAGCAGCACCGGGCTCTTGCCCCGATAGTCGGCCAGCGACACGAATCCCTCCTCCGGAACCGTCGGCAAGGTGAAGTCAGGGGCACGCTCTCCCGGCTGCACCGGCGGTCGCGGCTCAACGGTAGCCATCTCGCTACCTCCTTTTTTGCCTGGACCTTGTGCAGCCCCGCCCTTCACGCGATGCCCTTATCCGCCCGCACGAGTACCGCCGGCGGGATGGTGAGTAACGCCTACCTCTCCCGAGTGAGCAATCGAGTCACTTCGCTTCGAGAGGGTGGCTACTTGAGTTCTACAAGAATCACGTGCGCATCGCCCGTTCCCGTGATCTCTGTGGTGTGCTCCACGCGATCGAGGTAGAGCGCCTGGCCGGCTTTGAGCTCCGCATCCACCCTCTGACCGTCAGCCGTGGTGAACCTGAACTTGCCATCGCGGATCGCCACCGCGACGTGGGCCGGGTGTGAATGCATCGCCGTTTTGAAACCGGGCTTGCCCCGTACTTCTAGCACGCGCACGCGGTCATTTTCGAGCAGCATCTTGTAGGTCTCCGGGGCCGCTTTCACCGCGTCAGCCGTCATGGTAGTCCTCCTCTTGTGACTTTCCGAACCTATTCAAACGTACATACGCCCCCGCCGGCCATTTCTATGGCCAACGCGGGCCTCGGTAGGCTGTCCGGGGACCCGATCGACGGGCACGGATGCCTCCCCTCAACGCTGCAAGGTTAGCGCGTAGAACTTGCCGCGACTCTACGTAGGATTGAGAACGCCGTCAAGCAGGAAAACAGAACTGGTGGGCAGGGACGGGATTGAACCGCCGACACCAGGATTTTCAGGGCTTGCCCCCTAGGGGACCAATTGCCGCGGGGGAAACGGCACCACCCTCACCTCTCCCGGACAGCGATCAGGGCGACGTCCCCGCGCTTGGGAATGGGTTTGTTACATGGGATTGAGGTTCGATGACCAGGACGCGGTGTGGACCTTTATCGCACCTGGCAGACCACCGATTGACGCGACTCTGCCCGTCAATAAGAAAAACCCGGTCCCAACCTCGAAACACGATGAGGGGCACATCGGTTCGTGCCGGGTTTTCATTCCTGTGCCACTGCGGGAAAACCTTCAGTTGTTCTAACGACCAGAGTTCCTCTAGGATATTCACTTCGTCATCTGACAATCGCAACAGTCTGACGTTCTGCATGGGCTCACCCAGTCGGCGGCCGAGGATACGCTCGTGCAGTTGGCGATTAAAGAACTGCTCGATCGATTCACCACGATTCCTGGCATGCCGAATCAGTAAGGCCTTAACCTCTTCCAGCAGTTGTGCCTGGTTGCCGGTCAATGCTTCTTGCTCCACCGGAAGCGTAACCCGCCGGCTCGTGCTCGACCACATATGCCCGAATGCGCTGCAGTAAGCCCTGTGTGGGCACAGTCGTCGGGCAGGGGCTACTGGATGACCTCATCCGCCCGGAACAGCAGCGACTGCGGGATCGTGAGGCCAAGGGCCTTCGCCGTCTTGAGATTAATCACCAACTCGAACCGCGTCGGCTGCTGCACGGGCAGGTCGCCTGGCTTCGCCCCTTTGAGGATTTTATCCACGTAGGTGGCGGCGCCTCGTACCTGGTCGTAAAAGTTCACCGCATACGACATGAGGCCACCAGCCTCCACAAACTGCCGATGGCCCCACATCACCGGTATCCGATTCTTGGCAGCGAGGTCCACGATGGCTTTTCGGTGCTGAAAGGTCAGAATACCCGCAGCCCCGAACAGCGCGTGGGCGCGCTTCCGGGTCATCGCGCCAAAGGCGCCCTCGAACTCGCCAGGTTCTCGCACCTCGAGCGGTTGCAGGGTTAGGCCTAGTGCCGGGGCCGCCTCCTGCAGCTCCTTCAATACCAGCACATTGGATCGGTCGGCCGGATTATAGAGGACCGCCACGCGGGAAGCCTTGGGGACAACTTCCTTCAGGAGCTCCAACCGTTTCCCGCCTAACTCGGCGCTGATGCTTGTCCACCCCGTGATGTTCCCACCCGGTCGCGCGAAGTTGGTGACGAGCCCGGCGCCAACCGCATCGGCAACGCCCGCGAAGACGATGGGAATCGTGCTGGTCGCCTGCTTGGCGGCCATAGAGGCTGGCGTACCTGGGGTGACGATGACGTCCAGCTTGAGACGGACCAGCTCGACCGCAAGTTCGGGCAGTTGCCCTACCCGCCCGCTTGCAAATCGATACTCGATGGTGACGTTCTGCCCCTCGATGTAACCGAGCTCACGCAACCCCTGCCGGAAGGCGTCGAGTTCTGGCGCGGGTCCGGGAGAGCCGTAAAACAGGAAACCGATCCGGGGAACCTTCCCCGCCTGCTGGGCGTCGGCGGCGAGCGGCGCGGCGAGGATGCCAAGGGCGAGGGTGACAATGAGCCCGATGCTCCTGAGCCTTATGATGCGTCCTCCGAGGTGTACGCGGGTCAGCGTCTGGAACTTCACTGGAGTGTAGGCAGGAACGAACTGCCCGTCAAGAACACTTTCGAAATGCGCTGGAATGAGCCCGAGATGGGCACAAAATAGGCACAATCGCAGGTGCAGCGAGACGGGGGAGAGTGCTAAGCGATGGAAATGAATGGCGGGGTCGACGGGATTTGAACCCGCGACCTCTGGATTGACAGTCCAGTGTGCTAACCAGGCTGCACCACGACCCCGCGCTGAGAATTTACATGGTTACGCGACGGCCGTCAAGCGCGGAATGCCCTGGTGTGCCCGAAAATGTGCCCGTGAGCCGCCGGGCGACCTCACGATGCGCTTGAAAGGCGGGTGCTCTACCAGTTGAGCTAACGGTTCGCGTAGCGTCGCTCACAATGGCATAGCATTGAGCCTTGCAGGGCTAGTCGTGTGCCCGGGCCCAGAGCACGCCGGGCGCGTGCATATGGGGGTGGTGCCATCACGAGCATCCAGACCGCGCCGCCGATGATCCGCGTCTCGTCGGTCGTCGCCATCCTCCGCCTCTGCTCGCGCTCGTCGGGCTACTTCTTCATCCCCGCCGCCGCCATCTTCATGAACTCGTCGGTGATGAATGTCTTCGGGTCCGGCTTCTCCTTGAGCGTGCCGGCCGAGATGAAGTAGTCGCCGACGGCAGAGAACCAGTTGTCCACGGTGCTGGGCTTGCCGTCCTTGCGGGCCAACAGTTCGAGCTGGCCCGGGATGGTCCACACCGGCCGCGTCTTGAACTCCTCCTCGAACCATTTCTTGTCCAGCACCACCCCACCCTGCTGGTTGAACTTGGCCAGCATGTCCACGGCCTCGGCGTGGTTGGCCTTCTGCCACTCGATGGCCTTGAAGTAGACGCGGAGGAACTTGGCCACCAGCTCGGGCTTCTCCTTGGCGAACTTCGGCGTGGCGACGATGGCGCCCGGCACCGTGACGCCCGCGGTCTTGCCGTTGGCCAGCACCTCGGCGCCGCGGGCCATGACCGTGTAGATATTGGGCGCCCAGAGGACGAAGAGGTCGCCCGTGGTCCCGGCGAAGGAGGAGACGATCAGCGACTGGTCCATGGGCACGATCTTCACGTCGTTCTTGGTGAGCCCGATGGACTTGAGATACGTGAGCAGCACGTACTCCCCGGTGGAGGTCGTGGTCACCAGCGCCGTCCGGCCCTTGATGTCCTTGGCCGGGTCCTTGAGCCAGGTCTTCCGCGCATCGCCGCGGATCATGACCGCGTTGGTGGCCGACTCGTCGTTGGTGATGCCGATGGTCAGCAGGCCGTAGCGCGCCCCCCCGGCCAGCGCCGGCGCCGAGCCCGTGCCGCCCACGTCCCAGGCGTCGGTGGCGCCCGCCGTGACCTGGGGCGCGCCCGAGGGGAAGGTCGAGAACTCGGGCTTGAGCCCCTCCGCGGCCCAGAGGTTCTTCTCCGTGGCGACGTAGAATGGCAGCGCCCAGTAGTTGTTCGGTTGGTAGCTCACGCGGATGGTGGTGGGCTGCTGGGCGAAGACCGGCGCGGCGCCGAGCCCGATCACGATCGCGCAGGCTGCCACGAGAATGCGCCAGAGAACGGTCGTCATGGGTTGTGCCTCCCGTCTGGTTGGGGTCACTGGGTCAGCTCTTCCTTGATATTGCGCCACACTTCGGCCTTGATGTGGAGATACTCCGGGTCCTGCATGACCTCCTCGATGGGCCGCTTGCGCCAGCCGAGCCTGGCGCTCACCTCGCGGAGGTCGAGGACGCGCTTGATGCGGCCCGGCCGCCGCGTCATCACGATCAGGTCATCGGCGAGATAGACCGCCTCGTCCACGCTGTGGGTGATGAAGAGCACCGTGCCCCCTTCCCGCGTCCAGAGCTGGAGCAGGTTCTCCTGGAGCACCACGCGGAGCTGGGCATCCAGCGCGGCGAAGGGCTCGTCCATGAGCAGCACGCGCGGCCGCACGGCATAGGCCCGGGCGATGGCCACGCGCTGCTGCATCCCACCCGAGAGCTGGTGCGGGAAGCGGTCGCCGAAGCCCTCGAGTCCCATCAGCTCGAGGTAGTGGCGGACAGTCGCCTCGCGCTCGGCGGGCGCCACGCCCAGGTTCCGGGGCCCGAAGGCGATGTTCTCCCGCGCCGTCTTCCACGGAAACAGCGCGAACTTCTGGAAGACCACCGCGCGGTCCGGCGCCGGGCCGGCGACGGGCTTGCCCCCCACCAGAATCTCCCCGGCGGACGGTGTCTCGAGCCCGGCCACCATGTGGATCAGCGTGGACTTGCCGCAGCCCGACGGCCCCACGATCACGGCGAACGTGTCGCCGGGCACCGTGAGCGAGATGCCGTCGATGACGGTGAGCTCGCCGTCGTCCACGGCGAAGCGCTTCACGACGGACCGGAACTCGACGGAGCTCATGCCATCTGGCCCAGCCGCGCGAGCATGCGGCGCTCCACCCGCCGCGTCGTCACGTCGATGATGAAGCCGATGAGCCCGATGGCCACCATGCCCGAGATCACGAACTCCGGCCGGAAGGCCTGCATCCCGATCACGATCTTGTAGCCGAGGCCCGATCGGACGGCGATCAGCTCGGAGCCGATGAGCGACATCCAGCCGAGCCCAGCGCCGATCCGGATCCCACCCACGATCACCGGGAGCGCCGCCGGCATCAGCACCTCGAGGAACATCCGATGCGCGGGAGTGGCCAGCGTCCGCGCCGCGTCCACGAAAGCGCGCGGCACGCCGCGGGCGCCGAAATAGGTATTGATCAGGATGGGCGGCAGCACGCCTGTGACGATCACGAAGGCCGAGGCCTCGGCCCCGATGCCGAACCAGAGGATGGCGAAGGGCACCCACGCCAGCGGCGGGATGAAGCGCAGCACCTCGAAGATGGGTGTGACCACGTAGTCCACCGGGCGCACCCAGGCCATGACGAGGCCCAGCGGGACGGCGATGAGCGCACCGAGGGCGAAGCCCAGGGCCCAGCGGCCGAGGCTCGTCGCGACGTCGAGTGGCAGCGTGTTGCCGGCAAACGGCACCACGAGCTGCTCGAAGAAGGTGGTGAGCACCTTCCACGGCCTCGGAATATGCGACTCCGGCGCCCAGCCCGTGACCACCGCCAGGTCCCAGACGACGATCAAGACGAGGAACGGGAGCACGCCCAGCGGGAGCCGCCGCAGCGCCAGAGCCCGGCTACTCACGCGGGGGCTCCTGCCAGGAGATCAGCCGGTGCTGGAGCCGCTCGAGCCCCTGGGTCATCAGCGCACCAAGGATCCCGATCATGGCCATGGAAAGCATGATGAACTCGGGCTGGAGGTTCCGGCTCGCATTGACCATCATGAACCCGAGCCCCGCGCTCGACGCCAGGAGCTCGGCCGCCACCACGGTGGTCCAGGAAATCTGGAGCGACAGGCGCATCCCCGTGAACATGAGCGGCGCCGCCGACGGGACCACCGCCTGCCTGACGAGCCGCCAGCCGCCGGCACCGAAGACCCGCGCCGCGTTCAGAAGGTCGCGGTCCACCATGCGCACCCCGATGAAGGCGTTGATGGTGCTCGGCACCACGGCCGCGATGAAGATCACGAAGGCCTTGGGCGCGAAGCCGATCCCGAACCAGACCACGGCCAGCGGCACCCAGGCGAGCGGCGGGATCTGGCGCACGGTGTTGAAAAACGGGCTCATCATCCGTCCCACCGTGGGCGACCAGCCCATGCTGACGCCGAGAGGAATCCCAACGGCGACGCCACCGACGAAGCCGACCAGCACCTCGTTCAGGCTCACCAGGATGTGTTCGGGGAGCGTCGCGCCGCCATAAGGCTCGCGCAGGCTTGTCGCGAAGGCCTCCCACAGGGTCGCCGGCGAGGCCAGGAACAGCGGCCTGATCCAGCCGAACCAGGCGGTGGCCACCTGCCAGAGGAGGAGAACGCAGAGCAGCGATAGGCCTCCGACGACGAGCCGCGCATGCCGGCGTAGACGGGGGCTCAACCGGGATTTCCGATATGGACCCATTTTCTACTCCTCCTATACTGCTAAGCGCGTCGCACGCTCTCCAACCTGCCGTTCCGCCCGGTGCGGAATCGATGACAGGGGGGCCTTCTCGGGGTTCCTGCCCTGCTGGCCCCGCGTGCTCCGAGGCGTGCCACTCCTGACCACCCACCTCAGAGACACCCCCGCCGAGATCGAACGGCTCCTCGTCTCACTCCCCCTGCGTACCGTCCTCTCGATCAGGCCCTCCAGGAGAAGGAGTAGTGGCATATGGTTTCCAAGGTTCGTTGAGAATCGAAGTTTAGGACACCGCTTCGCAACTGGGCGCAGCAAGTGCGCGGTGGGCCTCCAGGGGCCTACCACTCCCGCCCTCAGGAGCCTGGCCCGTCAGGAGCATAGCCGATGCTACAGCGCGGATGAAGAGCCGGTCAAGGGGAGCGCTGACGCGTTGGGCTGTGGAGCGGAGGTTGGCGGCGCGGTCGCGCAGGCCGGTCAGACGGAGCAGGGCCGGACAGGGTCGGGCCACGCTCCTGTTCACCCTCCGCGCTACCCGGCCTTCTCTCGGCGGAGCCGCTCAACGATCCACATCCGCATCAGGGTCTGATAGGGGACCCCCAGGTCCCGCGCGACCGCCTTGATCTCCCGCACCCGGGAGGGTTCCATTCGGAGCGTCAGATTCTTCTTGCGCTCCCTGACCCGCTCCCGAACCCGGCGGGATAGCTGGACTCGCTCGGGCACAAGCGCCGCCACGTAGTCGCCCGGTCGATGGGTCTCCCAGAAGACCCGCTCTTCCTCGTCCGTCCGGAATGCCGGCAGCCGGCGTCGCCGAGAAGTCACCCTGGCCACGCGCTTACCTCCTGTGACGATCGTAGTACCGCCTGGCCTTCTCATCCATGTCCATTGCTGTCACACACCGGGCGCGCCCCCGGCCCCGCGGGGAGAGGACGACGAAGAGATACCGCCCTCCCTCCGTCTTCCCCAGCACGTACAGGCTCTTCCGCCCGGTCTCCGGGTGCTTCCGCCCTCGCCGCCACACTGGACTGCCGGCCAGGACTTCTTCGACCTCGTCCGGCCTCACGCCATGACGGGCGAGATGCGCCACATCCCCTTCGGTCCATTCGATCCCGGAGATACGCACACGGCGGTCCTTTGTCCACCATAGCCTGATGCAAATGCATTGTCAATGCGTCCCAGGTCGGTACGCCGGCTGATGAGCAAGGGTCGGTTTCACGCCCACGCCCAGCAGCGGCTCTGATAGGGGCAGCCTTGGCAGTGCCAGCCGACGACGGGGTGGAAGGCGCCGGCCTCGATGGCGTGGAGGACCTCCGAGGCTAGGCGGAAGAGGCGGAGATTGGCGGCGCGGTCGCGGGTACCTCCTTAGCAGCAGGGCTTGCTACATCACACCACTTCCTCCCGGCGGATGAGGAAGCCGCAGGGAAGCGCTGAGTCGCTTGAGTTGACCGGTGGGATTGGGAACTTGATAATTTCCTTCGTACCTGGCTAAATACGGTCAGCTACAGCGGTCAGAATCAAGTGAAAGCCCTCGACTTGCCTGGAGGATGGTCTTTAATCCCGGTAGATGTCCTTTCGATGCCGAACTCGGTAGAGGACCACGTCCTGGCCGACGATGTCATAGCGGACTCGATACGGCCAGACCTCCAGACGCCACTGTCCCACCCCCTTGCCCTTGAGCTTCTTGATCTTCGGTGGGGGACCGGAGGGGGTGGCCTCCAACCGTTTGATCGCTTCGAGAATCTTGTCCTGGATTGAGAGGGGGCAGCCGCTTCGCGGGTGAAGCTCGGGGTGAGGCGAACAGTAAAGCGAGCTGGCATCAGCCAGCCCGGCGCGTGAGCCTCACTTTCAGGTAGTCCCTCAAACTCACAGCCTTCCCGGCTCGGTACTCCCCGGCGGCGATTTTGAGGCTCTTCTGGAACTCCGGATCGAGCTCTTCCAGCATGTCGTCAAAGTCCGCAGCTCCGAGCAGGACGGCCGTCGGCTTGCCGCTTTTCGTGATGACAAACCGAACCCTTTTGCGCGCCACCTCCCCCAGGATCGAGCCGAGTTGGGTGCGGGCGATGGAGGCGGGGATGGACGTCGTCAGAGTCCGTTTAGGCATTGATCTCTCCGTGCGAGAAATTGATTAATCAATTCTAGCCCGTAACCCGGACAAGTCAAGCGTCTGCGACGGCCCAAAACCCAGCCAAAACCACCCATCGCCAGCCAACGCGCAAACGAAAAACCCCTCGGTAACTTAGTAAGTTGCCGAGGGGCTCTGATCCGGGTCAGGGATTGACAGTCCAGTGTGCTAACCAGGCTGCACCACGACCCCGCCAAGAGGAATCGCGAAATAACTGGTGGGCGGAAGAGGGGTCGAACCTCTGACCTCAGCCTTGTAAGGGCTGCGCTCTCCCAGCTGAGCTATCCGCCCGCGCAAGCAATCTTACGGGGTTCCGGGACGGGCGTCAACATGCCCAATACGTCAGCGGCCGAGCGGTGTTATGACCTGGCGGCGCAGGTCCCTCATCCGACCGCCGGCCCGGGCTCAGCGCCCTGTTGAGCCGCGCCATTGACTATTTGCGGTCGTTGGCAATCTGCCCGGCTCTTTCCGTTCACGACCGATGGCCAGCGCGGCATCCCGAAGCACTTCGGCCAGACGTAATTTCTCGGACCATGTCAATTGCGCCCGGGACCGCTGCCACCGCTCCCGACGCTCCAACAAATCCGTGAGTTCACTCATCCAAATATCTCCGCCTGAATGCGCTCCAGCGATCGGAGAGACCATGGCGCGCCGCGAGCGCCTCAATCGTCTCGGCTCGCACCGATCCTGCGTCGAGCATTGAGAGAATGCGCAAGTGATCCTTGGGGCGCCCGACGCTCAGAGCGATCGCGGCCAAATGCGCAGCAGACACCACGCGCAACGGGACCCCTTCGATTTCGCCTGTCTCCGCCTGTCGGACGGCCTCTTCGGTGAGTGGGCTGAAAACGGGGACAAATTGGACAGGCCAGTCGCCCACCCGTATGGCCTCGCCCTGCGGTAAGTATCCGCGGGCCTCGCAGTAGCGGTAGATCGGGGACAGAGCGTCCAGACCCGAATCCTGGATGGGCATGACCAGGATGTCCGCGTCCAAAGTCGCCATCGGTTCGGTGTAGCGCATCTGGGCGATGGCGCCAAACACGGCGTAGTCGCGAATCACACCGGCGGTTTTCATCCCCTCAAGCAGTTCGGCAACTTCTTTCATCGTCCGGCCATGTGAGCTGACCCTGATCTTGGACCCATCCGGATCGTGACGCCAGGATGATTATAAACACATCACCCTGACTGCTCGACCGCCGTTTACCTGATCTCCCCCA
>Ga0209619_10003040_pt1 | contig 12089 bp, 9 predicted proteins | sample Rifsed16ft3_FD_184011 | JGI IMG/M metagenome (GOLD analysis project Ga0209619, IMG submission 184011) | Soil microbial communities from Rifle, Colorado, USA - sediment 16ft 3 (version 2) | ecosystem: Environmental > Terrestrial > Deep subsurface > Rock core/Sediment | place: Rifle, Colorado... | reverse complement strand
GGCGGGCGCCGAGGTCGAGCTGGGCTGGGTGCGGGCGAGCGTGGCGCCCGGCGTGATCGTGCCGACGCTGACCGACCCCAACGCGCTCGCGCCGACGCTGCGGCTGCGCATCACCGCCGCCCCGAGCCCCGCGTTGCAGGTGTACGCCGACGTGCGGCAGACGTGGGGCGAGCGGCCCGACCTCACGGTGCAGGTGGGCGTGAGCGTGGGCTTCGGCAGCGGCACGCCGTTACGCTCGGTCTCCTCGTGGTTTCGCCGCTCGGCGATCGACGGCATCGTGTTCGTGGACCGGAACGGCAACGGCCGCCCGGACCCGGGCGAGCCGGGGCTCCCCGGCGTGCGCGTGCTGCTCGAGGGCGGGCAGAGCGCGGTGACGGGCCCCGACGGCCGCTACCGGTTCACGGGGCTCCGCGACGGCAGCTACTCCGTCGGGCTCGACCGCGCGAACCTCCCGGCCGACCTGCGCCTGGCGTCGGCCTCGCCGGTGCCGGTGAAGGTGCCGGGCGGCGGGACGCAGGTCGCCTTCGCGTTCGCGGGCGCGGGCGCGATCCACGGCGTCGTGTTCAACGACCTCGCGCTGAGCGGGCGCTTCAGCGGGAGCCAGCCCGGCGTCGCCGCGAACCTCGTGCTCGAGGGGCCGGGGACGCGCCGCAGCCTCTCGGTGGCGGGCGCGTTCTCGCTGACCGGCCTCACGCCCGGGCGCTATCGCCTGACGCTCGACGCGCTCAGCCTGCCGCCCGCGTACGTCGTGGCGAATCCCGTGGTGGAGCTCGAGATGGGGCCGGGCGGCGTCGTGACCGCGCAGTTCCCCGTCGTGGCGCTCCGCGCGCTCGAGGTCGTCGCCTGCCTGGCGCGCGGCGGCGGCGGCGACTGCGCCCCGTCCGACGCGCCGGCCGCGGGCCTGCGGCTGCTGGTCGGCGCGACGCCGGTGACGCTCGACGCGCGCGGCCGCGCGCTCGTGCGCGAGCTGCCCGCGGGGCGCGTGACGCTCGCCGTGGACCCGGCGAGCGTGCCGGCGGGCTGGCGCGCGCCGCGTCCGGTCACGCTCGAGTTGCCGGAAGCGCCGGCGACGCTCCCCGTGCGCCTCCGGCTCACGCCCGCGCCTCGCTGAGCCGGCAAGAAATCACCTAGCCGCCGTCATCCGCGTCCGTCAGTCCTGACGCGCGCCGCCGCGCGCGATTTCGCGGGCGCGCGCGCTGGCACGCGCAAGCGCGCGTCGTCGCGCGCAAATGCCACGCGAGGCCCGGCTGGCATCGTTGCTGCTCTACCGGATCCTCGATGAAGATCCTGCTTTACACGGCGCGCGCGAGTCTGCTACAAGCCTTCTCCGTGCGCGGGGATCGGGCGCGATTTCCGCTTATTCTTCCGCTTATCGCGGGTGCCGCGGCGCTCTGCCTCGCGCTCGCGGGGGCGCGCCCGGCGGCGGCGGAGGTCGAGATGTGCAGCGCCCAGGGGTTCGCCGTCGCGCCGGGCACCGTCGCGTGCAACGGGAGCGCGAAGCCCGTGACGGTCACCGCCAACGTGAAGACGTACGCGCGCCTGGCGCTCGACGAGGTCTTCGGCAGCCCGGCGGCGAGCCTGCAGATCGCCCTCGGCGACGTGGACGCGCGCTGCGTGTCGCCGCCGGCGCCGGGCGTGAGCTGCGTCGCGGACGACGCGAGCGGCTCGGCGACGTGGTACGGCGCCATCCGCTTCAGGGTGAAGCTCGCGGGGGTCGGCGCCGCGCGCGCCAAGGTCACGGGCGTGCGCCCGAGCGCGGGCACGATCCCGGGCGGCCGGCTCCTCGACGGCCCCGCGGGCGCCGCGCCGACGAGCGCGTATCCGATCGCGCCGGCGACGCCGGCCGATCTGCAGACGGCCATCGGAAGCGGCGACACCGTCGTCGCGCGCAGCCTCGGGCTCAAGGTCACCGCCGCCGACCCGCCGGCCGCCTGGAGCGGCAACACCGTCTTCAGCCTCGTCCTCGAGTAGCCCGCCCCGCCCGGGTCAGGACGTCTTGACAAGCCGGCCCGCGGCTCGGTATCGTCGCGGTCAGACCAGCCGACCAGGAGCCCGAGGGCGGGCGTCTGAGCGCAGGAGGCGTGCATGGCAGCGCTGATCTCGGAGATCGTCTACCGCGGTATCTTCCAGAAGAACCTCGCCGCCCGCATCGCGCGCGGCATCGTGTTCTCCGCGCGCAAGTCGGGGCGCTGGGGCATCGCCTTCGGGCGCTACGGCGACAGCCCGCAGCGCAACGGGATCCCGGCGAAGGACTTCGCGATCGTCGCCGACTCCCGGGAAGAGCTCGAGCAGAACATGGCGCGCTTCGAGCCCAAGCACACCGACGTCACCATCGTGCTCGACGACACGCTGGCCAAGGGCGTGGAGTCGTGGGCGTGGTACGGGCTGCAGCCGATCAACCGGCTGACCGTTCCCGACGGGACGGTCCTGATGACGTCGGTCCAGCCCTTCGAGGCGCTGCTCGAGGACATCCACAAGAAGGACGCGCCGTACAGGCTGTCGCTCCTGCGGGCGAAGGCCAGCTTCTCGGGCCTCTGGGTCCACAAGGAGGACCACACGGAGGCGCGCGTGCTCGGCGCGCTCGCGAAGATCGCCCCGTCCTTCCTCACGCTCGACGCGGTGTGCCAGGCCATCAAGGAGATGGAGTGGGGCTCGGACCTCAAGGTCGAGTCGGCGAAGAAGGCCCACGGCCGCCTCGAGACGCGCGAGGTGAAGATCGCCGAGGGCAACGCCGAGATCCCGTACTCGTTCGAGATGCCGAAGTGGTGGGAGATGCGCGAGGGGGTCACGATCCCCGCGATTCCCGTCGGCAAGCCGAAGGAGGCGGGCAAGGGCTACGTGCCGGAGCGCAACCCCTACTTCAAGAAGTTCACGACGCGCACGATGCGCCCGGTCATCGACTTCGACAAGTGCGTGAAGTGCACGCTCTGCTGGATCCAGTGCCCGGACTCCTGCTTCGACGTGATGCCGGACGGCACGTACGACGCGAACATGGAGGCGTGCTGCGGCTGCGGGGTGTGCGAGGCGGTCTGCCCGGTCGAGAGCTGCATCACGATGGTCAACGAGGCGCTCTTCGACGACAACGCCAGCCAGTGGGAGGCGTGGCGGAAGGACGCGGGCGCGTACACGACGTGGATGCAGGGGAAGATCGGAAACAAGACGGCGACGGTGCGCTCGCACGGCTTCCGGTTCCGCGGGCAGTACCAGGAGGAGCTCGCGAAGAACTTCGAGGACGGCGGCGTCGAGCTGGCCGCGGGGATCCCGGGCGAGAACGCCGAGCACAAGACCCGGTAACGACGAGCGGAGCGAGGCACGGGCGCGGGCGGGCGACCGCCCGGGGGCCCGCGCCGAGGGAACGCGCGACGAGCGGAGCGAGGCACGGGCGCGGGCGGGCGACAGCCCGGGGGCCCGCGCCGATCCAATAGGAGGCACGCATGGCAGTGGCAGCGAAGGCGGCGCCGGCCGCGGCGGAAGAGAAGGAGCTCCTGATCTCGGGCAGCGAGGCCGTGGCCGAGGCGCTGGTCCTCGCCGACCTCGACGTCGTCACGGCGTATCCGATCCGGCCGTACGACACGGTCATGCAGGCGATCGCCAAGAAGATCGCGAACGGCCAGCTCGTGGCCGAGTACATCGTGGCCGAGGGCGAGCACAGCCAGTTCGAGATCGTCAAGCACGCCTCGACGGTCGGCGCGCGCGTGTTCTGCGGGTCCTCCGGCGTGGGCTGGATGTACGCGATGGAGTGCCTCGTGGTGACCCCGCCGCTCCGGGTGCCGATGGTGGCGCTCGTCGGCAACCGGGCGCTCGACGACCCGGGGGCGTTCGGGGTCGAGCACAACGACGCGCTCGTCGTGCGCGACCTCGGCTGGATGCTCTGCTGGGTGGACAGCTCGCAGGAGGCCCTCGACACGACCCTGATCGCGTACCGCGTCGCGGAGGACCGCCGCGTGCTCCTGCCGCTCGCGATCTCCGCGGACGGCGGCTTCCTCACGCACTCCCAGGCGCTCACGCTGGTGCCGCCGAAGGAGAAGGTGGACAAGTTCCTGCCGCGGTACGACCGGGGCGAGCTGCTGCTGCACCCGGACAACCCGATCACGGTCGCCCCGCAGGCGAACGAGGACTGGGTCATCGAGATCCGCCGCCAGAACAACGAGGCGATGGCCCGCGCGGCCACCGTCCTCGAGGAGGCGTACGCGGACTTCCGCAAGGTGTTCGGGCGCGGGCCCGAGAACCCCTGGTTCGAGGAGTACATGACCGACGACGCGGAGGTCGTGCTGGTCGGCATGGGCACGATCTCGCTGCCGATCAAGGTCGCGATCCGCGAGATGCGCGCCAGGGGCAAGAAGGTCGGGATGGTGCGGCTGCGCTGGTTCCGGCCGTTCCCGACCGACCGGCTCGTCGCCGCGCTGTCCAGGGCGCGGGCGATCGGGGTGATCGACCGCAACTACTCCTTCGGATCGCCGTTCGCCTCCGGCGTGGTGGCCAACGAGATCCGTGCGGCGCTGTACAACGCCGAGCGGCGGCCGCCGCTGCTCAGCTTCATCTGCGGCCTCGGCGGCCGCGAGGTGACGCTGGAGGACGTCAACAAGGCGACGGACATGTGCGAGACGGCCGCCAGGGCCGGCAAGTCCGACACGAAGACCCACTGGCTCGGGGTCCGCGAATAGAGGGAGAGCGCCATGGCTGAAACGACCACGTTCACGAACGCCACGCAGATCCTCGAGCCCTTCCGTGGCGTCAAGAAGGTCACGCTCGAGGAGTACTTCACGTCGGGCCACCGGACGTGCCAGGGGTGCGAGTCGGCGCTCGTCATGAAGCTGATGGTGAAGGCGGCCGGCCCGCGGACGATCGTGCTCGGCTCGACGGGCTGCATGTACGTCGCGAACACGACCTACTACACGACGCCGTGGGTGGTGCCGTGGATGCACACGCAGCTCGGCTCCTCCGGCTCGGCCGCGCTCGGGACCGCCGCGGGCCTCAAGGCCCTCATGCGGAAGGGCAAGCTCAAGGCCGAGCCGATCAACGTCATCGCGTTCTGCGGCGACGGCGGCGGCGCCGACATGGGCCTCGGCGCGATCTCGGCGACGCTCACGCACAAGGAGTACAACTCGCTGATCCTGCTCTACGACAACGAGTCGTACGCCAACACGGACATCCAGCTCTCCGGCTCGACGCCCTACGGCGCCCACACGACCTTCAGCCCCCCCGGCAAGGCCGTGCGGATCATCCACACGCGCTGGAAGAAGAACACCGCCGCGATGCTGGCGGCGGGCCACACGGAGTGCCGCTACGTCGCCACCGTGTGCCCGTCCTACGCGGTCGAGATGATGAACAAGGTGCGGCGCGCGCTCACGATCGGCGGGCCGACGTTCATCCACTCGCTCGACCCGTGCCCGAAGGGCTGGGACTACGACCCGATGCTCTCGCACGAGCTGGGCGAGCTGGCCATCGAGACCGGGATCTTCCCGCTCTACGAGGTCGAGGACGGCAAGCTCACGTACTACGGCAAGACGAAGGCGCTCGTCGAGGGCCGGCCCCGCAAGCCGGTCCGGGAGTACCTCCTCAAGCAGGGGCGCTTCGCCCACTTCACCGAGGAGGACCTCGCGTATTTCCAGGCGAAGGTGGACGAGATGTGGCAGAAGTGGGAGATTCCGGCGGTCATCCCGTTCCGCCGCCTGGACGCCGCGAAGGCGGCGCTCGCGATGACATAGCCGCCGCACGCAGCGCGGGCCGGAGAGAGGACGGGCCGGGGATTCCCGGCCCGTCGTATATTCGGAGCGACTAGAGCAATCGTGCTAGACGGACCAGACAAGGAGGCGTCGATGAAAGCGATCACCCCTGTCGCCATCGTCCTCGTCGCGGTGTCCCTGCTCCTGGCGGGCGCGCCCGCCCAGGCGTGGGAGCCGACCAAACCCATCGAGTTCGTCATCCCCGCGGGCACGGGCGGCGGGGCCGACCAGATGGCGCGGCTGATCGCGGGCCTCGCCGAGAAGCACAAGCTCTCGCCGCGGCCGCTGATCGTGGTCAACAAGTCGGGCGGCGCGGGCGCGGAGGGCTTCCTGCACGTCAAGGGCAAGAAGGGCGACGCCCACACGCTCATCATCACGCTCTCGAACCTGTTCACGACGCCGCTGGCGACGGGGACGCCGTTCAACTGGCGGGATTTCACGCCGATCGCCCGCATGGCGCTCGACCGCTTCATCCTGTGGGTGAACGCCGAGACGCCGTACAAGAGCGCCAAGGAGTACGTCGCGGCGGTGAAGGGCAAGCCCGGCGCGATGAAGATGGGCGGCACCGGCTCGAAGCAGGAGGACCAGATCATCACCGTCCAGCTCGAGCAGGCGCTCGGCCTCAAGTTCATCTACGTGCCCTTCAAGGGCGGCGGCACGGTGTGCGTGAACCTGGTGGGCAAGCACGTCGACTCGACCGTCAACAACCCGATCGAGTGCGTGAGCCACTGGAAGGCCGGCCGCGTCCGGCCGCTCGCCGTCTTCGACCCGGAGCGGATCCCCGACGCGGACTGGAAGGAGATCCCGACGGTCAAGGAGGCCCTCGCCCTCGACATCCAGTACAACATGCTCCGCGGCATCTTCGGCCCGCCCGACATGCCGAAGGAGGCCGTGGACTGGTACATCGGCTTCCTGAAGAAGGTCTACGACACCCCCGACTTCCAGGCCTACCTCCACAAGGGCGCGCTCAAGGGGGCGTTCACGACGGGCGCCGAGTACGTGACGTGGGTGGAGGGCGCCGAGAAGCTGCACCGGGAGCTGATGGAGAAGGGCGGGCTCGTCAAGAAGTAGATGCGCGTCGCGGACCTGGTCACCGCCGCGGTCCTGATGCTGCTGGGCGGCGTCGTCGTGTACGACGCCGTCCGGCTCGGCATCGGCTGGGGCGCCGAAGGGCCACGGAGCGGCTTCTTCCCGTTCTGGCTCGCGGCGATCCTCATCACGGTCTCGGGCGTCACCGTCGTCCGGGCCTGGCTCGCGCGCTCGGAGAAGCCGTTCGTCGAGCGGGCGCAGCTCGCCTCCGTCCTCAAGGTCCTGTGGCCCGCGGCGGCGTGGGTGGTCCTGATGCAGTTCGTCGGGCTCTACGTCGCCTCGGCCTGCTACATGGGCTTCTACATGCGCTGGATCGGCCGCCACTCGTGGCTCCTCGTGGTGCCCGTCGCGGTGGGCGTCCCCGTCGTGACGTTCTTCGTCTTCGAGACGTGGTTCCTCGTGCCGATGCCGAAGGGCCCGCTCGAGGCGTGGCTCGGGTACTGAGCGCGTGGGCATCGAGAACCTGCTGCACGGCTTCGCCATCGCGATCACGCCGTACAACCTCGGCGTCGCCGTGATGGGCATCGCGCTCGGGACGGTCATCGGCGTGCTCCCCGGCCTCGGGGGCGCCAACGGTGTGGCGATCCTGCTGCCGCTCACGTTCACGATGCCGCCGACCTCGGCGATCATCTTGTTGACGTCCATCTACTGGGGCGCGCTCTTCGGCGGCGCGATCACGTCCGTGCTGTTCAACATCCCGGGCGAGCCGTGGTCGGTCGCGACCACGTTCGACGGCTACCCGCTGGCCCGGCAGGGGCAGGGCGGCCAGGCGCTCACGGCGGCGTTCACGTCGTCCTTCGTCGGGGCGTTCTTCTCGATCGTGCTGATCACGTTCTTCGCCCCGCTCCTGGCCGAGATCGCGCTGCGCTTCGGCCCGCCCGAGTTCTTCGCCATCCAGCTCCTGACCTTCTCGAGCTTCGTCGGGCTCGGCGGCGGCAACCCGCTCAAGTCGCTCGTCTCGATCCTCATCGGGTTCATCCTGGCCACGGTGGGCCTCGACATCGTCACGGGCCAGCTCCGGCTCACGTTCGGCGTCGTGGACCTCATGAAGGGCTTCGACTTCATCGTCGCGGTCATCGGGCTGTTCGGGATCGGCGAGATCCTCCTGTCGGTCGAGGAGGGGCTGCGCTTCCGCGCGACGCGGACGGGGATGAACCTGCGCGTCGTGCTCGACACGTGGAAGCTCCTGCCGCGCTACGCGCGGACCTTCGTGCGCGGCGCCTTCATCGGGTTCTGGATGGGCTTCAAGCCGGGCGGCGCCACGCCGGCGTCGTTCATGAGCTATGCGTTCGCCAAGCGGTTCTCCCGGCACCCGGAGCGCTTCGGCAAGGGCGAGCTCGAGGGCGTGGTGGCGCCGGAGACGGCCGCCCACGCGGCCGGCGTCGCGGCGATGCTGCCGATGATCACGCTCGGGATTCCGGGCTCGCCGACCGCGGCCGTGATGCTCGGCGGGCTGATCATCTGGGGCCTGCAGCCCGGGCCGATGCTGTTCACGGAGAACCCGGACTTCGTGTGGGGCCTCATCGCGAGCATGTACACGGGCAACATCATCGGCGTGCTGATGGTGCTGCTGTTCGTGCCGTTCTTCGCCAGGATCCTGGCGATCCCGTTCGGGATCCTGACGCCGCTGATCGTCATCGTGTGCGGCATCGGGGCGTTCGCCGTGCACAACAGCATGATCGACATCTGGTATATGCTGATCTTCGGTGTCATCGGCTACGTGTTCAAGAAGCTCGACTATCCACTCGCGCCGCTGGTCCTGGCGCTCGTCCTCGGCGACCTCGCCGAGAACGCGCTGCGCCAGAGCCTGATCATGTCGCAGGGCTCGCTCGGCATCTTCTTCACGCGGCCGATCGGCGGGGCCATCAACGCGGTCGCGCTCTTCTTCTTCGCGATGCCGGTCCTGACGGCGTGGCGCCGGCGCGCGCGGGGCGCGCCGCTGCCGCCGCGCGCCTGAGCCCGGAGGCGGCGTGGACTTCCTGCTCAGCCCCGAGTTCTGGGCGCGCTGGCTCAGCATCGTCATCATCGATCTCTCGCTCGCGGGCGACAACGCGCTCGTGATCGCGCTCGCGGTGCGCACGCTGCCGCGCCGCCAGCAGTTCTGGGGGCGGGTCTGGGGCTCGCTGGGCGCGGTCGTCCTGCGGCTCCTGTTCATCACGATCATCACCTACCTGCTGCGGATCCCGCTGCTGCAGTTCGCCGGCGGGCTCCTGCTGATCTGGATCGCGCTCAAGCTCGTGCGCCAGGACGCGGGGGAGGGCGAGGGGGAGGGCAAGGCCCGGCAGGGCACGTCGCTCTGGGAGGCCATCTGGATCATCGTCGTCGCCGACGTCATCATGAGCCTCGACAACGTCCTGGCCGTCGCCGGCGCCGCCCACGGCGACCTGGTCCTCGTGGTCTTCGGCATCGCGTTCTCGCTGCCGCTCGTCGTCTGGGGCAGCGGCATCCTGGCGCGGCTCATGAACCGCTTCCAGTGGATCATCTGGCTCGGCGGCGGCATCCTCGGCTACGTCGCGGGCGAGATGATCCTGAAGGACACGCTGGTGGCCGGCTGGCTCGGCGACGTCGGGAGGGCGCTGCACTATCCGCTGCCGGTGGCGCTCGGCGCCCTGATCGCGGGGCTCGGCTGGTGGCTGGCGCGCGGCGCGCGGGCGGGCGCGCCCGAGCACGGGGGAGCCCGGTGAGCGACCCCGGGCGGCGCCGGGAGGGCGCGCGGCGCGAGCCCGAGATGGAGGTGGCGCCGATCCGCTCGACGCGCATCTACGAGGAGATCGTCCGCCAGGTGAAGCAGATGATCGCCGAGGGGCGCCTGAAGAGCGGCGATCGGCTCCCGCCCGAGCGGGACCTCGCCGAGAAGTTCCTGGTGAGCCGCACCTCGGTGCGCGAGGCGCTGCGGGCGCTCGAGAGCCTCGGGCTGCTCGAGGTCCGGCCCGGCGAGGGGACGTTCGTGCGCGAGGTCTCCGTCGAGTCGCTGATCCAGCCGCTGGCGCTCCTCATGGCCTCCCAGCGCGAGGCGATCGGCGAGCTGTTCGAGGCGCGCCGCCTGCTCGAGCCCGCGATCGCCGCGCTCGCCGCCGCGCGCGCCACGCCCGAGGAGGTGCAGGAGATGGAGCGCATCCTCGAGGAGCAGGCGCGGGAGGTCGCGGCCGGGCGCACCGGCCTCGTGCAGGACGCCGCCTTCCACGCGGCGATCGGCGCGGCGGCGCACAACCGCGGCATCACGCGGATCGTCCACGCGGTCATGGACCTGCTCACGCAGAGCCGCGAGGAGGCGCTCGGCACGCCGGGGCGGCCCTCGCGCTCCCACCAGGACCACCGCCGCATCCTCCAGGCCATCGCCCGCCGCAACGCCGCGGCGGCGCGGCAGGCCATGCTCGACCACCTCGAGGCCGTCGAGGCGCTGGTGCTCGGCACCGAGCGGGCGCCCCGGAGGTCTTGACGGCCGAGCCGCGCCGGCGGTATATTTCGTGATCATGCGTGCGACGCGGTCGCGGATGCTGTCCCTGGGGCTGCTGAGCCTGCTGGCACTGCCGGGCCTGCCCGGAGCATCCGCGACGTAGCGCGAACCGGATGCCACGGGCGGGGACACGGCCCGTGGCGACGACGGATCAGGGGCCACGGGTCGACGACCTGTGGCCTTTCGTGTTTGTGGAGGTGCGGGCGATGGGAGCGTGGCTGGGCGAGGGCGCGGGCGTGGCGAAGCCCGGGGGCCCGCGCCAAGGTTGACATGACTGCTTGCTATCCAATAAACTTTAAAGACTTTTTCCACCTCCGAGACGGAGACCTGCGCGCATGGTGAAGTACGTCTACTTCTTCGGGTCCGGCAAGGCCGAGGGCTCGTCGCTGATGCGCAACCTGCTCGGCGGCAAGGGGTGCGAGCTCGCCGAGATGACGAATCTCGGCATTTCCGTCCCGCCGGGCTTCACGATCACCACCCAGGCGTGGGCCCGCTACACGAAGGCGGCCCAGAAGTGGCCCGAGAGCCTCTGGGAGCAGACGACCGAGGCCGTCAGGCGCCTCGAGGCCGGCGCGGGGATGAAGCTCGGCGACCCCAAGCGCCCGCTCCTCGTCTCCGTCCGCTCCGGCGCGCGGGTGTCGATGCCCGGCATGATGGAGACGGTCCTCAACCTCGGCCTCAACGACCGGACGGTGCGCGGGCTCGCCGAGTGGACGAAGAACGAGCGTTTCGCCTGGGACTGCTACCGGCGCTTCATCACGATGTTCAGCAACGTCGTGCTCGGCATCAGGCGCGAGGCCTTCGAGGAGCACCTGCAGGCGGCGAAGACCCGGCTCGGCGTGAAGACCGACCCCGAGGTGCCGGCGGAGGAGCTCGAGCGGCTCACGCAGGTCTACCAGGGCGTCGTCGCCGAGCACGCGGGCGTGCCCTTCCCGCAGGAGCCGGCCGAGCAGCTCCGCCTCGCGATCAGCGCCGTCTTCGGCTCCTGGTTCGCCAAGAAAGCCGTCGAGTACCGGCGCATCCACGGGATCCCGGGGGACTGGGGCACGGCCGTCACGATCATGGCGATGGTGTTCGGCAACCTCGGCGAGACGTCGGGCACGGGCGTCGGCTTCACGCGCGACCCGCGCACGGGCGAGCGCCGCTTCTACGCCGAGTTCCTCGCCAACGCGCAGGGCGAGGACGTCGTCGCCGGCATCCGCACGCCCGAGCACATCGACGACCTGAAGCGCCGCATGCCGAAGGTGTACGAGGAGCTGACCACGATCGCCGACCGGCTCGAGCGGCACTACAAGGACATGCAGGACATCGAGTTCACGATCCAGGAGGGCAAGCTCTATCTGCTCCAGACGCGCGCGGGCAAGCGGTCGGCCGCGGCCGCGGTGCGGGTGGCCGTGGACCTCTACCGCGAGAGCGTGATCGACCGCGACACGGCGCTGATGCGCGTGCGCCCCCAGGACCTGCACCAGATCCTCCACCCGAAGTTCGACGACGAGGACCGCGAGCGCGCGATCGCCGGCGGGCGGCTGCTCGCGCGCGGGCTGCCGGCCGCGCCCGGCGCCGCGGTGGGCGAGGTGGTCTTCGACGCCGACCGCGCCGTGGAGTGGGCGCGGGCGGGCCAGCAGGTGATCCTGGTGCGGGCCGAGACCTCGCCCGAGGACGTCGCCGGCATGTACGCGGCCGAGGGCATCGTGACCTCGCGCGGGGGCCGCACGTCGCACGCGGCCGTGGTCGCGGTCGGGATGGGCAAGTGCTGCGTCGTCGGCGCCGGGGACGTGGTCGTGGACGAGGAGCGGCGCGTGTTCGAGGCCGGCGGC
>Ga0209619_10003039_pt1 | contig 12090 bp, 25 predicted proteins | sample Rifsed16ft3_FD_184011 | JGI IMG/M metagenome (GOLD analysis project Ga0209619, IMG submission 184011) | Soil microbial communities from Rifle, Colorado, USA - sediment 16ft 3 (version 2) | ecosystem: Environmental > Terrestrial > Deep subsurface > Rock core/Sediment | place: Rifle, Colorado... | reverse complement strand
ACTACACAAGCAGCGAGCCAGCATCCTTCGCAGCGTAGCGGCTGATTTCCTGCGGGATGATCCCTTTATGCCGCTGGAAGATCGCTTCCTGCTGGCCACGCTGCTCTTGGCGGCGGCCGAGCGGTTCCTGCCGCAGGTAGAGAAAGGAGGAACAGATGCCCGAAGACCATGAACAGTACGGCCGCGCTGCGATCCTGAAAGACGGGAACATCAAGAGCGACTTCGCCCACAAGCCGCTGCGGCTCATCGCCGGCAACTGCCCTGGCTGCGGCAGCGTCGTCGCCGTCGTCAACCACGGCCAGGTCTGGCCGCTCATGACCTGCTACGTGTGCGGCTGGCGGGGCGACACGAACGCGCCTGCCAGCAGGGTCAGGCTGGAACGGGTCAGGTTAGTGCTCACAAGGAGGCCCAGCCATGACCGACCGTGACCGAGAACTCTGCATCCAGTGTTCTGTCCCGCATATCCGTCTCTTCCATCTCCGGGGCGGCCCCTGCCGCTATGGCCGGTGCCGCTGCCCAAGCTTCCAAGGAAAGGAGTCCTCCGATGCTACTATTCTGGATCGTCCTGCTGTCGATAGCCCTGCCCCTTTGCGCCCTGCTGGTGAGGGAACAACTGTGGCGCTGGAAAGTGAACCAGCGAGTCCGCAGCCTGCGCCGGTAGCCCCCGAAGCGCTCGCGTTCCTGCAAGGACTGGAGACCATCATGCGCGGCCTCGCCGAACATAGGAGAGAGAAGCCCACGAGCCCAGACCCGGACGACAGCGAGAAGGATGGCGGCTTGGGTAGTGGTCGCTGGCTCATGGGCGATATGCCATAGAGGGAGGATGTAATGACAACTGAAACGGAGCCGGAGCTGTTCGGCGAGTTCACCCGTGAGAACCTACAGGAGATGCTGGCGGGAGCCTACGTGATCTACACCGAGAAGAACCGCGTCAGCGGCACTTGGGAGACGCTGAGCAAGCCCTTCCGCGCTTGGCTGGATAAGCACCCAGAGGAGGTACTGCGCGACGGCGAGACGGGCATCCAGGCCGCAATGCAGGGCGGCGGCGAGGAGCACCTGCTGGACTTCGAGCACCTGCGCGACCACGAAGACGCAACGGGTATGTTGTGGATGCTGGCGGACCGGGGCCTGCTGCGCCTCGACTACCAGGGCTTCATCCGGCAGGAGCAGACGATGCAGCACGGCTCCACCGTGCGGCGCTTCATCTACGAGACGCCGAGGACACGCCGGTTTAGGATATGGAAGGAGGGCTGATGAGCGAGACAGAGATCGTGCCAACGTCCGAAGGGATGGCGCTGGCTATCACCAGCGGTAGCCCAAAAGAGATCGTCGCACGGGCTACCGAGATGGCCGAGACGCTGCGCGAGGTGATCAACAAGCAGCATCTCTACAACGACATCCAGGGCAAGAAGTACGTCCGTGTGGAAGGCTGGACTACATTGGGCGCGATGGTCGGCGTGTTCCCCACTATCGAGTGGTCACGGCCTATCGACAAGGATGGCCAGCGCTTGGGCTGGGAAGCCCGCTGCGAGGTCAAGACACCCAACGGCAATATCATCGGTGCCGCCGAGGCCGAATGTACCTATGAAGAGCAGAACTGGCGGAAGCGCGACGATTACGCCCTACGCTCAATGGCCCAGACGCGGGCGGTCTCGAAGGCTATGCGCGTCCCGCTCTCATGGGTGATGACCTTAGCGGGCTTTGAGGCCACTCCCGCTGAAGAGATGCCAGCGGCCGGCTTGTTTGAACCAGGCCCGCCCATCCCTTCCTACGATGCACGAGCCGCCAGCCCGCCACCCCCCAAGAAGCCGCCCAGCGCCCCTACTAGGGTCGCACCCGCACCGCCGGCCCCTGCGCCCGTGCGGGAGGACGACCAGGCCCGTCCCATCACCACGAACCAGATCAGCGCCATCCTGGGCGCACTGAGCCGCGCCTTCAAAGGCGATGAGCGCCTGGCCTATCAATGGATGCGCTCTGCCGAGCCGAAAGCCTGCCAGAAGAGCGAGACAGAGATACACCTGGGCGACCTGACGATGGCCGAAGCGTCCGCCCTCATCGCTAAGCTGAACGAGGAGCTGCGTAAAGCGTGAACACCGCCGACCGACTCCGCGCCCAAGTAGCGGGAGCGCCACCAGGAGCGTATGGGAATAGTCCAGAACTCAACGAGGCCAGCATCCTCCGCGTCGCCTCCGTCCTCGACGCCGTGGCCCGCTGCCGGCATCTCAATGTACGCTTCCCATCAGGACAAATCTATTGTTGGTTTTGCGGAACGAACTGTGTAAAGCCATGAGCACGAAGATCGCTTGGACGGATGAGACCTGGAACCCCGTGACGGGCTGTTCCCACGTCTCCGAGGGCTGCCGCAACTGCTATGCGGAGGTTCTGTCGCTGCGCTTCGGCTGGTCAAAGAAGCCGTGGACGGCCCAGAACGCAGCCGAGAACGTCGTGCTCCACCCAGAACGTATCGATCAGCCCTTGCACTGGCGGAAGCCCAGGCGCATCTTCGTCAACAGCATGAGCGACCTGTTCCACGAGCAGATACCGGACGAGTTCCTCCATCAGGTCTTCGCCCGAATGAGCGCAGCACGGCAGCACATATTCCAGGTGCTCACGAAGCGGCCGGAGCGGATGCAGCGGTTCTGCGCCTACGGCAAGCCGCTCCCTAACGTCTGGCTCGGTGTGTCCTGCGAGGATCAGGCGACCTACGCCCAGCGCATCCCGCTGCTGCTGGAGACGCCAGCGGCGGTGCGCTTCGTGAGCTGCGAGCCGCTGCTAGGGCCGATAGACTTGACATGGGTAGGAAACGAGTTCGACCATCTCTCCAAGACGAAGTATCCGGCGGCGCTCGATTGGGTGATCGTCGGCGGCGAGTCCGGTCCGGGCTTCCGCCCTATGAACCTCGATTGGGCGCGGGCGCTTGTGGCGCAGTGCCATGCGGCTAGCGTGCCCGTGTTTTTCAAGCAAGCGGCAGGACTCCGACCAGAGGTGCCGTCGGGCGATCCCAATTTGGACGGCTGCAAGGAGTTTCCCCGATGCTCGCTGAGTATGCCCGCAGGGGATGGGAGTGATAAGCCGTGAGTAGAAGATTCGCTATCGGCGACGAGGTAATCTGGACATCGGGAAACTATAGGCCGGGGGGCAAAATCACTGCCGGCCCGTGGCAAGCCCGGAGGCTCGCATGGGACGACAAGCAGCAAACCTACACCGACCCAGGAGAGAACCACGGCGGCATCGAGGTCGCTTGGCTGGTTAGGCTGGACGACGGACGGGCCGCACTCCTTGGAGAATTTGTCCTGGAACACAAGGACTGCTGCCGGGAATGACCACCAGCTACGTGGTCAAGTCCTGCCGCTGCTGCGGAGCCCCTACCGAGTGGCCACCAGGCAACTACACAGGTGGTACAGCGCCCCGCTGCTGGGACTGCCGCCGCTTTTGCCCACCCCTGCATGTCGCCGGGACTCCTGGCTGTAGAAACAGAACGCCGCCAAGCGGGGGGCCACTTGACAGCGGACTGCGGGAGATCGTATGATCACCCTAGATGAAAGCGACTCCATTCTAACACAGTCGCCTTCTCACGCACCAGCCCCCCGTTGGGCTCGGTGCCCATATGATGCTGAGCCGCAAGACCTAGGCTACCCTTCGGGGGAATGGGCGATACCGACCGGGCGGCGCTCGGACAACGAGCCGAGGCAGGCACATCCAGCAAACCCTTCAGAGACCCTTCCGTCCGAAAGCGCAAGCGCCTGGGTGAAGCGGAGACTGGCAGGCAGTCCGGCCCTGACCGGAATAGCGCAAGTAGGAGGTGTGACCAAAGCTAACGCGATTCGGCGTACGGCAGAGGAGATCGCCCTTTACCAGGGTGATCTCTGCCCCGCTTCAAGCGGCACCGGCATGAGGGAAAGCGTGAAAAGGCTTAGGAACAAGCGCAAGAAGCAGGTTGACCTCGCTTAGATTCGATACGCTCCGTACCACTTTCTCGGCGGAAGGTAGGAGGAGCCATGACCGACATCGACAAGGCCATCGCCACACTACGGAAGTGGGAGGAGCGAGCATCGGGTCACTACACTGATGACGATCCCCCACATGGCTCTTGCGAAGGATGCCGAGCTAAGAGCAAGCTCGCCGCCCTCGGTCGCAACTGCATCCTGCCGCTGGTGGAGGCGCTGCGGGCGCTGCACGATGCCACCGACACTATCAACACAGAGACATCCTTGCCGGGCCGCTACTGCCGCGCCTGCCGAACGCACACATTCAACGCCGAAGAAGGTGTTGTCCACGAACAGTCCTGTGGCCTGGCCCTGGCGCGAAGGACCCTCGCCCAGGTCGCTCGGCAGGTGGAGGAGGTGAAGGGATGAAGGAGATGCCAGCCCCGCGAAGCGGAAATCCCCAGCACACGAAATGCCAGTGTCGTTGGTGCGCGGAGGGGTTACGGAAGGGCACTGGGGCTCGGCACCAGGAATGTCAGTGTACGGCTTGCGTGGGTTGGCGGCGCTACGCTCAGCAGGTGGAGAAGCTGAGATGGGTGCTACATGATCCCGCTTGAACCGTTCTCTGTGTTCGTCCGAGGCATCATTGCCCCGAAGGGCAGCAAGAAGGGCTTCGTCACAACGTCTAAGACGGGCAGGCAATTCGTCAACATCGTGGACGATAACCCCAAGGGGCTGCGCGCCTGGGAGTACGCCATCCGGCACGTCCTACAGGGAGCATGGCCGGGTCCTCCCCTGGCCGGCGCTGTCTTTGTCGGGCTGGAGTTCAGCTTTTTACGGCCGCCGTCTGTTTCGGCCAAGAAGCGGCCCTACCCAACAGTCGCCCCGGACGGGGACAAGATCGAGCGGGCGTGTTGGGACGCACTCAAGGGGATCGCCTTTCGGGACGACGCGCAGATCGTGGCGTGGACGGGCATGAAGCAGTACGGCGAGGAGAGCGGAGTCAAGATCACTATTCGGCCCTTAGAGGCCAGCTATGACCTGCCCCCGCTCTCTCTGCCCACCCAGGAGCCCAAAGCCCTCCTGGGCGATGGCGTGGACGCGCTGGTAAGCTTAGGGATGAGCAGGCAGGAGGCCCAGCGGGTCAAGGCCAAGGATAGGCCAGCGCTCATCGAGGCGCTGAGAACGGCAGGAAACAACGAAAGGAAGGTGTAGCTGATGGATACGAGACGATTCCGATCCGCTTCACGTGGCGAGGTCTTAGAGCAAGCCATTGAAGCAGCCTTGCACGAGATCGGCGTGCCTGGAGAAGGCTGTCCGGCGAACATCGCCAATGCGTACAAGATTCTCGAAGACGCGCTCACGCAGCCCATTACGGGCTCTGAAACCGCCCTGGCGGGCGCGGACGAAAAGGTAGCGAGATAGCATGGCACCTACCCCCTCGGCTCCGCTCGTGGGTGCTGGCGCTCGGTGTCCTCGCCCTTGCTGCGATGCCGTGGGGTACGAAAGGAGATGTGGCTGATGGCGAGAATCCGCAACCCAGACAACCCTGCGCCGAGGTTTTGGACCAAGGTCTTCCCGACGGACGGTTGCTGGATTTGGATTGGCGAGCGAACAGGTCGGGGCTACGGAGCCTTTGGCTTGTCGCGTCCAATTCGCAAAAGGACGGCTGCTCATCGGTGGGTCTACGAGGAAGTTGTAGGCCCAATTCCCAATGGCAAGCAGATCGATCATCTCTGCCGCAACCGACTGTGTGTCCACCCTGGACATCTAGAAGCCGTGACTGTTCGGGAGAACATTCTCCGTGGCAATGGACTGCCAGCTCGGAATGCCCGCAAGACGCATTGTCCCAGAGGCCATTCGTTGAGTGGCGACAATTTGTATTTAGCAGATGGCAGTCGCTACTGTCGTATCTGCATAAAAACAAAGAGTCTGGCTCGCTCCCGCAGACAATCCCTACACCCCAACGTGTTCGTGGAACAGGCGTACAGGAAGCGAGCACGGCTGATTGGCAACACTTCCTCGCCGCCTATCCCTGGCCCACCGACCAAGCCGAGCGAGTGATGATGTGCGAGAGCGGAGGCAACCCGAACGCTATCAGTCCAGATGGGGAGAACATCGGTTTGATGCAGATCAATCTCATCCACGGCTATAGCGCCGAGTACCTATTAGTGCCGGAGAACAACGTGGCCGTAGCCTATGAGATTTGGCTGGATCAGGGCTGGCTCCCTTGGGCTTGCCGATAGTCCGACGAGAAAGGAGGTGATGCACATGGGAACGACCCCCAACGGTGATCCGGCAGAGGAAGAGGCGCAGCAGAGCGCACCGACGCCAGCGACCGAAGAGCCGGCAGAGTCCGGCGACCAGCCGGCGGAAGAGCCGCCCGCAGAGCAGCCAGCGGAGTAGCCTCTGGCGAACTGGCCCTGTGCGCGGGAGTGCGTACCGGGCCAGTGGCGAGGAGCTAGTCGGATGACGAAACGTAACTCCGCAGGGCGGGGCAGCAGTGCCATTGTGTACTGTGCGTGCAAGAGGAAGATGACGGGATGAGAATCTACCTCGCGGCCGCGTTCTCCCGCCGCGCCGAGCTGTCGGCCTACGCCGCCGAACTTCGCACCCTGGGACACGAAGTCACCTCCCGCTGGCACGAAGGCGAGCGCCACCAGGCGAGCGAGGAGGAGCTGCTGGGCGCGGACCAGACCACGGCCATCCGCCTCGCCTCCGAGGACTGGGACGACCTGGAGCGGGCCGAGCTGCTGATCGCCTTCACGGATGGCCAACAGCACCGCCACGGCGCCCGCCACGCCGAGTTCGGTCTGGCGCTGGGCCTGCACATGGTCTGCTGGATAGTCGGGCCCCGGGAGCATGTCTTTCATGCGCTGGCGGATCGTCAGTTTGCGAGCTGGCAGGAGGCGAAGGCCGCACTGTGAAGCCGTACTACCAGGACGAGGCGGTGACAATCTACCACGGGGACGCACTGGACGTGCTGCCACGCTTGCCCGCAGAGAGCATCGATCTTGTGATCGCTGATCCGCCGTATGGTATGGCGCTGTCGCCGCACGGCAGACGGAAGCAGCCCCTGCCGATGGACATGATCACGAATGATCATGAGGGGTTCGATCCGTTCGACCATCTTACGCTAGCGCTCAAGGCCCTGCGCAACAACCGCCATTTTTACGTGTTCGGCCCGTTCGATGTGAAGCGGCTCCATCAATGCGGCCCTTCATGCGAATTAATCTGGGACAAAGGGATGATGTCTGGCGGTAACACTGCTTTGCCCTGGGGTCCGGCGCACGAGCGGATCACGTTTGGCACGAGGTGTAGGTCAAAGGTCAATATCGCCGAGGGGTACGGTAAGGGTGCAGTGAGGATGCGGAGGGCATCCGTGTTGCGCTTCGATCGGCCGAACGCAGCACGCCCGCGCAATCATCTAGCCGAAAAGCCTGTAGCGCTATTGCGCGAACTGATTGAATCATCCTCGCGCATGGGCGAGACGGTGCTCGACCCATTCGTAAGGAGCGGCTCAACGTGCCTAGCGGCGAAGCTCGAAGGCCGTCGCGCCCATCGGCATCGAGATCGAAGAACGCTACCGGACGGCCTGACTGAAGACGAGATGGCCGAGCTCAGGGTACGACCGGGAGACCAGTACCTACCGCACGTACCGCTCGCGGCTGACGGCGAGAGGACTCGTCACGATCAGCGGCGGGCGCGTTGTGGCGAGCGACGTACTCTTCCCGGAGATCTAGTGGTGGCCCTAAGGCAGCCGGCGGCGAGCCGTTTAGCCCTGCGCTTTTGCCAGCGCCAGCACGTACATGATCTGGTCGATGCGCCCCTTCGGCAGCCGCTGGCCCCGCGCGTTCGCCTCAGCCAGCTCCGCGATCATCGCAGCAAAGTTGTGGCGCGCCTTCAGCGCGGCGATCTCTTCCAGCAGTCCCATCTCAGCCTTCTCCTCCGACACAAGCCGGGCGAACACCGCCCACTCGTCCAGCGCTGCGTGACCGACGGTGTAGAGGTTGCATCCCAGGAAACCCCGTCGGTCGCTCTCCTCGAACTGCGCCCGCACGTCCTCGGCGCCGATCTGATCGTAGGCCTGGATCGTCGGCAGCACGGCCTTGCCCTGGAAGTCCTGGCCGCTGTCGAGGCAGTCGCGGAAGGCGGCGACGACGAACCCTGGCGGTTGTGCTGGCCTGAACGCAGCCGGGTAGATCATAGGCATCACACCCGCGCAGCGGCCGATCAGCTCCCGCTGGTAGGGTAGGGTCGTGCGGTTGCCCCGCGTATCGACCGAAGCGTAGACCTCCACTCCGGGCGCGAGCCGTTCCAGCTCGTCCAGGAGCTGGCGCATCGGGAGCGCAGGTTGGCTCTCCCATTCCACCTCAGCGTTGACGACGGCGAAGCGGGCGCCGCGCTGGATGCCCTCCGCCAGGTAGCGCGCCTCCTGAAGCGGCTGTGCCGGGTAGACATACCGCTCCACGGCGACCGGCGCGCCGGCGGCCCTGAACGCCTGTAGCTGGTCCCAGTAGCGGGCCTTCACGATCACGCCGCCGCACTTCTTGGCGCGGTCTACGCAGGCCGCGAAGGGCAGCGCGCCGTACGCGTTCCACCAAGTCCAGAAGCCAGCGCCTTTCATGTCTCTCTCCTTCCGCTCCTTTCGCTCCTTCCGCACTGGTGCGCGACGCCCGCCCAGAACGCCAGCAGCCAGCCCAGGGGCACAAGCCCGGGCCAGCACACGAGCCAGAGCAGCGCAGGGGCGTCTGGCGGCATCCCGGCGCGCCAGGCGGCTTCCGCGACCGCCTCAGCCTCGGTCTGGACGCTCACAGCGCCTTCACCGCGTCCGACAGCCGGCACCCGTCCTCCACCCACGCGGCCCGCCGCGCCACGGTCAGCGCCAGCAGTTGCAGTCCCGCACTCCGCGAGAAGCCGATGAGCCGTTGCAGCGTGCCCAGCACGCGGAGTCCCCTGGCCAGCTCGTTAGCTTCCACCGCCCCCGCTCCCAGCTCCGTTGCCGCCGTTGCCGCTTCCGTTCGCAGCGGCCGCGTCCACCGCCGCTTGCTTGAGCACCTGCCAGCCGCCCAGCCCCAGGATGCCAGCCAGCGCGACGCCGACCAGCTCCGGGCTCTGGGTGAACGTCTCCGGCCGGATGGCGGCCAGGCCGAGCACGAGCCCGACGGCGTGGCTCATGGCGGCGACGGAGCCGATCAGCTTCCTCGATAGCAGTGCGTTCATTGGTCTAACCTCCCAAACTTCCCGAACATGAACCTATCGATCCTGTCGACCAAGTTCTCCATCGCGCGCGCTGTCCGCTGCTCCTCCGCCACCATCTGCTCCAGGTGCCGCCCCTGGCCTGCCAGCTCGTCCAGCATCCGGTCGATGCGCTGCTCCCGCCCTTTCATCACGTCAAGCAGCTTGCCCACCTCGCCGTTCGTCTTGCCATTGCGCCGGAGCACCCACCAGACGCCGCCGCCGCCGATGAGGACGGCCCCCATCATGCCTAGGTCGGCGAGCATCTTGATCGCCTCTAAGCTGGCAGATTGCAATACAAGTCCTTCCAATCACGTTCCCTCCGCTTTACTGAGCCACGCGCCGCACTTCGTGCAACGCGGACGAACGACGATGCGATAGGCGCCGTCCTTGCCCCTGAGCCAGTACCAGCGGCCCTCGTGCCGGCAGGGAAACAGGCGGCGCAGCATGGGCAGTCTCCATCAGATCACCTGCGCCAACAACCGCCGCCGGTCTTCTGCGGCAGGCAGCGCGATATAGTCCACCCCCATCGCCTCGGCATGGATGGCAGTGTTGCGCCAGGCTACAGCATTTGCGCCACGGGTAGCCCGCGTCCCAGGTTCCCAACTGTTCAGCCCGGCCTGTGACCAGGGGCTTCCATCAGGAGCCCGCCAGAACACGGCGCGCTGAGGAGTATAGTCATCCACAGGGCCGTAGTTGGTCTGTACTTCCTCTTTGTTGGTTGTCCCGCCGTCGGTGGACATGCCGTAGGGACTGAGGGTTTTCGCAGCAATAGTTGTCCTGGCCCAATCGAAGAGCACCACGACTTCGGGGTTTGCCATCGTGATATTCGTGGTCGTGAAGGTCTGGCGGTCTGTAGTGTTCGCATCAGTACGCGAGTCCAGGAATGTTGTGTCGCCGTCGGGCGGGTCTTCGTCTACAGAGTCGTGACGCGGGGCAGTAGGCGGTGCCCCTGCCTCGTCTGCATAATATTCGTTGTACGATGTGCCGTTGCCGGAGACGACAAGTTCCTGCCCGTTCAGCGTCGAGGCGTCGATACGTTCGTCAGTGTCGCTGAAAACGGCCAGCACTTCGCGGACAGAGAAGCTCCCGTTAGTGGGATCGGTATGCTCTCTGGACAGGATCACGGTATTAGGAGTTGCACCTACGGTAAAGCTGGAGGAATCGATCTCTAGCGTACTGCCGATCCAGACTCGCCCACGGGTAGGTGAAGCGATTTGGCGGCTGACACTGATATTGTAGGCCGTGCCAAAGGAAAGCAGGGTTGTGCCGGTGACAATCGCTCCAGACTCCACCTCAATGACATAGTTGGAACCCGACTTCTTGGCAAAGATTTCCAATCCAGCATAGTGGAACATCTTGCGCCTCGTGCCATCCGCCCAGCTCGCATGGTCGGTAACGGTCAGGCTGTTGACTCCCAGGAGCGAATAGCTCATCCCTGCCGACGTAGGACGGTTGGTCCAGATCGCGCCGGCGTAGATCGCATCTACACCGAAATCGAATGAGCAGGCACCCACACTGAGCGTTGGAGTACCATAGATTTCACCAGTGAACCAACCGTAATAGGGCAGATGCGAGCTTAGCCAGGCCAACGAGGCATATGCCTTACGTGTCGCCACGTAGAAACTCCTGGACGTTCTCAATCGGAATCTGCGGGCTGTATGCGTCCTGATAGAGAGGCAGGATGACGGCAGCGTCAGCGCGTACCAGGTCGGGGAACGGCCGGGCCTCAGCCGCCAGATCGTCGCGGGCGTCCGCAAGCCGCGCCATCCAGATGTAGCGCCCACTCGTCCTGACCCGTCGTGGCCCTGTCTGGCGGAACCGGGGGCGCATCGCCAGCACCAGTGCCTCCGGGATCGTCGCCCAGACGGGGAGCGCCGCCGTGGCTGGGAAGCGCAGCGCCATCAGCCGCAGTGCTTCGGCGAGCATCGGCACCATCGTCGCAGCGATGAACGCAGGCCCGCCAGGCTCGGCAATAGGGAGCGGCATGAGGTCGGCCACGTGGGTCATCAGGCCAGCCCCCATCGGGTATGGGTAGCCCGTAGGCACCTCGTAGTGCGCGAGGCGGCAGACAGCCGGTATGCCGGTGTCGCCTATGAAAACCTGCGCGAGTGCCATCCGTTAGTACGCCACTGCCGCTACGACATCCTGATCCCCGTAGACGTATGCCGACCCGCCGATGTTTTCAGCGTTACCCGCCGTCTGCCAGGCCTCCAGCGAGTCGCCGTCCGCCAGCGTTGTCTCCGTGAAGGCGTCAACGGCGGCATCGCGGCTCCCAGAGTTCACGGTGATGCTGGAGCCGGTGATGGCCGTGCCGTTCTTTCGCAGTTCGAAGGTCGCGTTGGCGGCCAGGTTGCTCTCGAAGCGGATATACCAGTTGTTGATTCGGACAGCTTCATTTGTCCAAGGACTCTTGTACACCCAGTCGTCGTCCAACGTAGCGTTGTTGGTCGCGGCAGGCAGGGCTTTCTTGAGGACGAGACGCAACGGCCCCCAGGGCACCTCGCCGATCTTGCCGGTGTGCGCAGCGTCCGTGTGATCAGGGTGTGCGGTAGCGCTCCCTTCGTGCGTCACAAGCTCTGTGCTGAGCGTGTAGCCCGTATGCGGGTCGGCAGCTCCGGTGTGGGCGCTATCGGCTGCCGCGTAATCGGTTGCCAGCTCATCGATAGCGGCCTGAACGGTGGTAGCGGCGACGCTGCCCGCTGGGACGTTACTGATCGCGCTCGCGTCGTGGGCGTCGACGGCATCCCCGAGGTGATCGCCGACCGGATCGTCCGTGAGGTCGGCGTAGGCGAGCACCTCCTGGACCCAGCCAGCCGCCAGCTTGCCGCCCGCGCCCGCCTTCGGGATTGCATTGGCTCCCGGCGTTGCCGTCGCTACTTCGTCGGCGCCACCGTGGGTGTGGCGCGAGGCATGGCCACTCACG
>Ga0209619_10003036_pt1 | contig 12092 bp, 7 predicted proteins | sample Rifsed16ft3_FD_184011 | JGI IMG/M metagenome (GOLD analysis project Ga0209619, IMG submission 184011) | Soil microbial communities from Rifle, Colorado, USA - sediment 16ft 3 (version 2) | ecosystem: Environmental > Terrestrial > Deep subsurface > Rock core/Sediment | place: Rifle, Colorado... | reverse complement strand
CTGACCGAAGTCATGAACCTTGACGATCCCCGGGTGATCCAGCCGGGCGGCGGTGCGGGCTTCGTGGAGGAAGCGTTCCTGGAAGTCCTTCTGGCGGGCGATGTGGGGGTGAAGGACCTTGATCGCCACCTCGCGCTGCAAGGTCGCGTCGTGTCCCTTGAACACGGCGCCCATCCCGCCCTCACCCAGCAGAGTGACAACCCGATATCTTCCGAGAGAATGGCCGATCAGACTTTCCATGTTCACCTACTCGAGATCGAAAGGGACGGTCGTTTGGCCTCCCTTGTCGGTAGGCTGAGGCCCGCCGTTCGGAAGGTGTGGTATTGGGAGCTCAAGCCCAGGAGCAGGAGGCTCATGTCAGGTGCACTCTCTCGCCAAGTTGTCTGAACCTCGCCCACCCTATGATCGGTGCGTAAGTCAGCCGAGGTGCGTGGTTGCACGTTCACTGTCAAGGAACCTCAATATATGCAGTAATACACTTCTATCTGCGGAAACGATGAGCTCGGCCTCTGGCTCGTATTCCCCAGGCTATCCCTGGCATGGATGTAATACTCCAGGTAGGCCGCGCCCGGCCCCACGACGAGCGAAGGCGCGCTGAGCGTGGCCTCGTAGGCGGACCCCTTCAAGCTCATCGTGAGGCTGGCCCATTTCCCGAGGGTTGCGCCATTGAAGTATCGATAGAACAAGGTCACACTTGCCACGCCGGAGGGGTCGCTCACTTGGGTCTGGACCGTCGAGACGAAGGGTGAGCAATACGATCCGTCGGAGATGGAGCCCGGGCTGTGAGAGTAGGTACTGATGGATGGACCAGACATGTCCGGCGGCACGGGTGTGCTCGTGGGCGTCGGCGAAGGAACCGGAGTCGGTGGTGGGATCACCGGCAGCGTTTCGGGATCGCCACTGGCGACGCCAAAGGCCGCTGAGACCCAGCAATGTCCTGATCCGGCAGGACTGGTGATCCACCACCAGGTCTCGGCCGCATTCCGGCCTTCGAGAAGGACCGTCCTGGCGTCGGGGAGCGTCGATCGAGTGCTGTACCCGGTTCCTGGCCCTGAACGACAGCCGACATCCCCCTCTGATGTAAACGTTGGATCGGGGTTCTTGGAGGGATCTATGCGGATCGTCCGGAACATGGGCGGGTCGACGACGTTCCCCGCGCCGTCCGCAGCCGAGACCAGAACGAGATAACTGCCCCGGCCTCCGCCGAGATCCTCCGTGGCTTCCTCTCCCTCGGAGAGCTGATGAGGGATGCCCTTCGTTTGAAGCTCGAAGGGCCCGCTGTAACCCTGCCATGTGCTGCCGCCGTCAAGGCTGTATTCGAGCATGGTCACACCGCTCGGATCGGCAGCGGAAAGGTCCACGGTAACTGCGCCGTAGATCTCGCCCTCGGCGGTCGCCGGCCCGTCAACCGCCAATTCCACCTCGGGCGGCACAAGGTCGCGTATCGGCCGGCCCATGAGCGCGTAGCGGCCAGGGACCTCGACCAGGAGGATGACCTCGTTGAGCTGGAGGTCGATCGCGGCCGGAAGGAGAATCCAGCTTCTCTCGGTCGGTGAATACCAGTACATGCCGAGGCTAGGAAGGTCGATGTCGATCATCAGGCTGGGGTCGTAAGGGATCTGGACGCTCAGCGGAGGATCGAACTGGGTCACCTGGTTCCCGTCTGAGTCACTCGCCGAGATGTCAAAACTGTTTCCGGCGTCCGCGAGCTCCATGGTAGGGGCAGGTCCGGCGGACCACGACCATGAGATCGTCCCGCTGACCGGCAGAGAGCCGGGCGGCGCGCAGAGCTTCGGAGGCGCGACCAGGCCTCCTATCGCCGATGGCAACTCGATCAGTCCCCCGCCGCTCTCGTCGGGGACCGCGTCGACACCCAACGGATGGATCCATAGATAGGGGCTGATGTTGCGCTCGACCCCGGAATTGTCCAAGACGTGCATTTCCACTCCCCACGGATCATGCGGGTAATCCGGCGACGAGCGGAAGCCGTACGGATCGATGACTTCGGCCGAGGTGAACTGCCCGTCGCGGTTGGCGTCGAACCGGACTTCAAAGTGGAGATGGTGACCGGTACTATGGCCGGTATTGCCCATCGTGCCGATCCGCGTTCCGGCGGAGATCGGGCTGCCGATGGCCTGGCTCGTCGCTTCGAAGTACTGGTCGGGATGCAGATGCATGTAGATTGTCATGAAATCGCCGACCCCCTCGACCGTGTGCTTGAGTTTCACCGTCATCGATCCGCCGCAGCACTCGGCGGCAAAGGTGATGATGCCATCGGCGGCGGCAAAGACGGGCGTTGTCGGCTGGCGATACTCGAACGTCGAGTAGTCGAAGGCCGGGTGGCCGCTGTAGTAGTCGCGATCGTTTTCGCTGCCTTCGAAAGTGAGGATTCTGCCCCCGGCCGGGGGGTCGGACGATTCACGGCCATCGGGGGAGGGATAGAGCGGATCCTGATGATCAAAGAAACTGTTGATCCGGCCTCGGTTGCCGCGCCGTTGGCTGGCGGCACGAAACTGATCGTCGCTGCCCCCGAAGTTCGAGTTGCCACCATCGTAAGGGAAGGGGAATTCAAGGAAGGCGATGGAGGTATACGAGCTTGCCGCCGCCGAAGGCAGGCTGGGCCGTGGGCTGGGCGTGGGAAGGCCGGCCTGGGGGCTGGGGGCGGGCTCGCCGGGTTGTGACTCTGTCAGAGCCTGCGGAGGAGGCACCGCCTGGTAGCTCACCGTGCTCATCGCCGGCTGTATGCACGCAAACGCCCGGCCGGAGCCCCCTTCGACGGGCTCGGAGGTCTCAATGTAAACCGGGAAGGCGGTGGAAATGGGCCCTTCAAGCGGGATCCGGATCCCGAGCGGCGCGTTGCAGGCGAGGGTCATGGCAATGAGAGTCAGTGCTGAAATCGAACGCGCAAGTCTAGACTGGTTCACCTCTGCCTCAATCTGGTGTCGGTCGCTCCTGGACGTTGCACTATCGCACCAGCAGGGACGCACCTGCTGTTCGTCATCGGATTGCGCACTCTGGCTGCGGCAAGGGGTCGAGCATGTTGCAGCCGTATACACCATGCTGCAGGCTCAAATGGGTGATCTGATCCTGCAACTCCGCAAGCATCCTTTCGCACGCCCCTCCCATTCCAAGCTCGACCTGAATTCCCCTGCGGGTATCACTCCTCCTCGGGCGGTAGAACCAGTTCAAGCCCATCCGGAGTTGTGATTACACCTCCATATCGCCACAGATCTTCCTCACGCCTGCGTGCTTCCTCACGCTCACGACGCTCTTCGCGTCGTCTGCTTACGCCGTGGATGAGCCGGTTGATATTGGACACGCCGATCCCGTTGGGAGTTGGCTGTAATCGTGACTCCAGCATCCCTCCCAGCGCGCGCCAGAAAACGCGATAGTCATCGCCGACGGCTTCTCTTGTCTCCTGGACTCGGCCGGGATTGTCGGCAAACTGCGAGCGCCATACCTCCGTGGCCTTAAGGCGGGCAGTCCCCACGGAGTCGGAAAGGTCGGTGCCGAAGTAACCTCCATGTCGCGCTTCTGCAAGGAGCTGGGAGTGTGGTGAGATCGTGTCATCATTGAAAATCCAGGAGGCGAGGATGCCAGACACATCTGCAATGTAGAAAATCTTCCACAGGTTTTGATTTACGTCTGATGGGATGCTCGCCACAGCGATTAGGATAGCTACTGAGAGGGCCAGCATGGGCGCTGCCGCCCCTAGTTCGCCCAAGATGACTCCTGCCTGGGCGGCACCTGAAGTCACGGAGATGGCCTCAAGCTCAACAGCGGCACTCGTCAGAATGCTTACTGTTGTCGCCACATCGCCTCCTATCCGAATCAATGTTGCGGCGACGTCGGAATACCTTTCTGACTGTAGTTGGCTGATCAGGGCGGCGACTCGGATTGGGAGACCAGCGACGGGTGGCAGGCGCGCGCCTGCGCCTTCAAGGGCACCCCCCCTCACTTGGAGCAGCTGGAGGGCACTCGTCAGGACTTGTCCAGTCTGGTCACGCCCCTCCGGAGTATCAACCGGCAGCTGGCGAAGCAGGGCCTCAACATCAGCCAACGGTGGATTCGCTTCTGGACCTTCTGTGGGGTCATCCCGCTGGATCAGGTTGGTATGGGAAACCCCGACAGTACCCCGTTGCAACAGCAGACGCTGGAACGACTGATTGCCTGCAGTTTGCGCAACCCGGAGCGCCATCCATCGTCTCTGCAGGGGGGGCACTCCGGCTCTGTTCAGAATGGAGGCATTCGACCGGAAGAGGGCAATATCCCTTGCCTTCGTTGAACTACCAAATGGCGTTTCAAGGGCATTGGCATGCGCCAGGCTGTCCGTCGTAAGTCTCGACTCGCCTGAGCGGCCACTCTGCTTCGAGTCATCTACTTCGTTTGTGTGTCCCTGAATAGGCATGAATGCGTTAACCAGTGAAACGGGACATGGGCGGCATCGCGAGTCCATTCTCGTGAGCCCACTCTCGCGCCGATTCACCCTGGACCGGACCGCCGTTCAGGGTTGTAGGCGCGATTGCCACCTCACCCCTCCCCCACAATCTGCAAGGTGTACGTGGCATGGGCCGGCTTGCCGGCCAGGATGATCCGGTCGATGGTGCCGCGGTCCACCCTCGCGCCTTTCTTCAAGCGCAGGATCACTTCGAAGTGATTCGGCTTGTCGTCGGGCTCGAGGATTTCTGGGGCGACATCGGCGTAGATCTCGATGTGCCGGGCCAGCCCGGCGGGGGTCCCACGGCGCAAGTACAGAACGGCAGCCTCCGCCAGAATCATCCGCCGTTTTTCGACGGGCCAATTCTCGTCAAGCGTCAGACCGAGCCACGCCGCGAGCTCGTTCAAGAAGAACGGCGGCGCCTCCGCCGGATCGAGGTACAGATCGAAGTTGTCGACGATCTGTTCGATTGGCGTGAGAACAGCTTCCGAGGCGAGGAGAAAGCGCCCTAAGAAGGGTTGATTCTGATAGATCGGCGGCAGGTACTGCAAGTAGCGGCTCTCATCGGTTGGGATTCCGAAGACTTCGTCGAAGCGGAGGGGGGAAGCCTCGGGAACCGGTGATGGCGGAGGACCAGGAGGCTCATCACCCGGAGGGGGAGGGGGCGGAGACACAGCCTCCGTCCAAGACCTGGGGAGTTCTTCGACCCCGACTCGAACTTCGTCCGGCGTACCCGATTGGGGTGGGAGAGGCGTCGTCTGCGGCAATCGGAGGGGGCGTGACTCCCGCGCAGGCCGGCTCTCATCCTTCTCGGGTTCCTCTGCCGGCCCTCCTGCCGGGGGCTCCCCGGGCAAGGGCTCGGCCCCGAGGCGGACTTCATCCATTTCCCGAGGCCTGGTGGCCGGCGTCGGGAGCTCCGGCTCCGTCGCGGGAGCAGACTCGGTTGGCCGAGGGGGCCGGTCGGTCTTGGGTGCGCTGACTACGGCCAGCCGATACGGGCCGATAACGAACTCTTGTCCGCTCCTAAGCCTGTGAGGGACCTCGGCGTCCAAGCGATCGCCGGCGATCATCGTCCCATTGGCGCTCTTCAGGTCGATCAACACGACGTGTTCGTCTTCGACCAGAAGACGCGCGTGGCGCCGGGAGACTTGCGCATCCGGAAGCTGAAGGTCGTTCTCAGGTCCACGGCCGAAGGTAAATGTCGCCTGGACGATCGAGATCGCGTGGTGTGTGCCGTCCGGATAAAGGATGTGAAGGGTGTGAGGGCTTTCGGCCACGGTCCTCGCTCCTAATTCACGATCACTTTGTGTTGAGAGGAAGCGATCAAGCCGTGCTCAAGTATCGGAAGTCTCCCGGTGACTTCCTTGCGCTTGCCGTCGGCCAGGACCTGGAAGAGCTTCATCTCCTCGATGAACTCGACTCCCGATAGGCCCGCCAGGCAGGCATAGATGTCGGAGGGGAACAGGTCGCGGCCGAACGGCCAACCTCCGCCGTCCGGTCCACCCTCGATCGGATTGAGGAATCTGTACAAGCGTTTATCGGCCTCTTTGCGCACGCGATCACGGTCGGCCTCTGCCGCGGCAGAGATCGTGATCTCCACCCCCGCCAAGGTGTACTCTGGCTCCTGGATATTGAGACGGACCGTGAGCAGACGGTACTGATCGAGGGCAGCCGCAACCGAGCGCCGAAGCTCATCCGAGATCACTAGTTGCTCGCGGGGTATCGCAGCCTCCATAACCTGAACGTAAGGGACAAGCAGCAGATACACCTGGCCTGCGGTCGGACCCTCGCCGGCCGCGTCGGGACGCGGTTGGAGGCAGCGGGCGCGATGAACACGAGGGTCGGCCATGCGCGCCAGCAGTTCGTAGTCGGCAGATGTCACAGCCCGGCCTCGCGTTCGCAGGGTCTGAGGCGCCCGCAACTGGGCGAGCTCGATCGTCTCAGCATCCAGGCCGCCAGTGGCGTTTTCGTGATTGGTCACGCGTTCGATGTAGGGGATGGACGTCTTGAGTACCGTCAGAGTATCCCTGAGGATATTCCCAACGACCCCGCCTCCATGTCGATACGCCGAGAAGCTCAATTCAGCCCCCCGGAGGGGGATTGCGCCGTATGACCGGACAGAGCCGTCAGGCTGCCGGAGCGCCGGGCCAAACCGGATCTCCCCGGTGATACTGTCCAGTGTGAAGTGACGGTCTGAACCGCTCGACTCGGCAAAATCGTCGACTTCCGTCCATTCTTCACCGGCTTGATCGCGATCCGTGGGCACCTCGATCGCCTCTCCTTGCCTGCGGCGAAGCACCGGCGCGTGCTCAAGCTTGAACACCTGACCGGGGGATCCATCCGACCTCCCAATTCTCTCCCCGCGCACAAAGGAGGCATGGGTGGCCCAGCCTGTGATCCCCCACGAGCCGGCAGCGGCATTCATCAGGACGGGAGATCGTTCATAGTTGGTCCCCCGGGCCTCGGACTCGATGAGCCGACAGCGGACCCAGAAACCTTCTCGCTCGCCGAGTTCTCGTACGGCAAGCTGAGGCAGGCGAAGCCTGATCATGCCGGGCTGGTTCATTCCACCGGTCGCGTCGAGTTCAACCACGGCCGGGATCCAGCGTTGCTCGTCGCCGGCCCAACCCTCCCATGCCCAAGGCGGGTTTGTCGTATCGATCCCCATCCCGGTGGCGGTTTCGCAGCTCACCTCCAGGCCCAGGACGTGATGGCTGAGGTCTTGGGCAAACCCGAAATACAGCGCGTCATCGGGCTTCGGAGGCTCACCGAACGCCTGGAAGCGGAAGCCGGTCGCCCCGAGTTGTTTGAGGTTATGTACCCGGAAGCGCGCTCTATCTTCGTCGCCTCGCGAACTCTGCGTGAGGAGTGAGGTCAGATCGGCGGGGTTGATTGTCAGGTCATCATCCGCGCTGAACGCGATCGAAGGCCGGCCCTCAGCCCGCACCGTCGCCACCTCGGTCCCTTCCCGGATCGACAGGGCGTTGGATTGGGGAGCGGTGAGGTAAGACGTGACTCCGACGCGGGCCGGCTCGGCTTCTCGCAGATGGATGCCCAAGAGGTCCATCAGCTTGATGTAGTTCTTCTCCGGCACCTGGTTCAACCGATACAAGACCATCTCCGTCATCCAGGCGAAGAGCTCGACAAGCGTCACGCCTGGATCGCTTACATTGTGGTCGGTCCATTCCGGACACGAGGCGGCGATGCGTTTCTTGGCTTCGTCGACGATGTCCTGAAATGTCCGATCATCGAGAACTCGGGTTGGCAGGCTCATGCTGCGCTCCTCACACGATCAATCCGGCAGGATGGTGCTCGTTACGGGATTGGCTGGCGGCCCTCTTCGGGAATGACATAGAACGGATACACCAGACTTCGATTGCTGTGGGTCCCGCTGATCCGGTAATCGACGTCGATCAGCAAGCGCCCGCTGTCCGTCTGGTCAGGGACTACGTCGATGCGTTCCACGATGATGCGCGGCTCCCAGCGGGCGAGAGCCTCGCGCACGTAGCGGGAGGCCATCCCGATCGTGGCAGTGTTGTTGGGGGCGAAGACGAGTTCATGGATACGGCAACCGAAGTCGGGGCGCATCACGCGTTGGCCCGGTACGGTGCCCAGGATAATGCGGATCGACTGCTCGACCTCGTCATCATCGTGCGTGAGGGCGACATTTCCCCTTTCGTCCAGCCCAGGGGGGAATTGCCAGCCGCGACCAATGATCGGGTTGCTCATATGGACCTCGTCTAATTGATCTGCACCAGCGAGCCTTGCACCTTCAGCGTTCCGCTTGACTTCACCTCGCCCGAGCCGTCGGCGCTGAGCGTGAAGGTCGCACCTTTGAGCTCCAGTTTCGCTCCGGCCTCCAGGGTGAGGTTGGCGGCGCTCTTCACGGAAAGATCCCGCGTTGACTCGACCGACAACTTGCTGCTCGAATCATCGAGAACAATCTTGTGTCCTCCGGATGTTTCGAGCTGAACCACTTTGCCCTCGTCGAGGAAGGCGAGGCGGTGGCCCCCGGCCGTCTCGAGAGTGACCCCTGCGTCACTGTCGTCGACAAAGGTCAGGACGTGACCCGAGCGTGTCTTGAACATGCGGCGGTGGACCCTTCCGCTTTCCAGGGCCTGATCGGTCGGGACGGGCGGTGCGTCTTCTCCGTTCCAAAGACCGCCCAGGACATATGGACGCCCGATGTCCCCATGCTCGAATACGACCAGAACCTCGTCGTTGACTTCCGGGAGGCAGAACAGGCCGCGCTCGTTCCCGGCTCCGACTGCGACAAGCCTGGCCCAGTCGCTTTCGACGTCCTCGGAAAGCCATGGGAACTTGACTTTCAGCCGGCCGCGATCCTCCGGATCGTTGATGTTCGTGACGATACCGATAACCGGCCCTGACCGCCCATTGTCATGGCCTGGAATGCGGGATAGTTGGGAATACAAGCCGTCCGGCCGGCGACCGAGAATGCTGAAGTAGGTCTGGAAATGCGTACCGGCCCGATAGATGTGCGTCGCCGCGGTGACAAGGTAGGTACCGCTGAAACGATGGCCGAGCCCCGTGAGTCTGAGCCTTTTCCCGGCGCGCAACTCGGGTTGCGCATAGCATAGACCCTCGGCTTCGACGTAGGCACCGCTGATGTCGTCGAGGATCGCCTGGGCGAGGGCGTCGGCCTCCGCCTGGCTGTGAACGATCCGGTCCACGATCATCCGATGAGCGGGGTCGAACGCTTGAGAGGCAACCTGGCCGCCATTCTCCCCTTCACCGAGCTCGGGCTCAGCTTCCCCCTGAGTGGCCTGGCCGCTGACCACGTCGCGGGTCTTCGGATCCCAACCTTGGACGATCACCTCGTCGACCTGCTCGGCCAGGGTCTGTCTGGGCTGGAAGCTGCGCAACTGCCGGCCCCATTCCACCTCGAGCTCACCGCTGTCTGAAGAAGGACTGCGGAAATGGAGAGTCCGATCCTCGACGTAGACCTCATAGCCGATGCGCTGGGCGCGTGAAGCGAGGAACTCGAGATGGGTCTGGTTGTCCTGCATCACATGATCGTAGACCTCGTTGGTCGGATCGACTTCCGCCCTCAATCCGGCATCCTGCGCGATTCGCTCGGCGATGTCGCTGTCGGTCATCTGAACGAAGGCCTGGGCGTGTGTGCCGCGATGCAAGCGATGCGACCGGTCATAGCCTCGCAGACGCAAGGTGGCCAGTGCACCCTCGGCAAAATCCGGCTCCAGAGAGGTGATCTCACCCTTGATCAGCACTTTGCTCTCGCCACCCTCCTCGGGGAGGGCCGCGATCTCAACCTCTTTCCCCAGGACGAAGGGTCCCTCATCGACCCAACGCAGATCCACATCGTGCAGATGGATCATGAACATGTCGGGCAGACGCAGGCTGGTTTCGACACTCACCTCGATCAAGTCATCCATCGCGTCGGCGGGCAGATCCTGACCGTCGATTTTGATATAGAGATGGTCGGTTAGCCGCGGCTCTTGAGGCATGCCGATTGCTCTCTCTACTCCACCGGGGGCAGAACGAGCTGCTGGCCGGGTCGAAGGCGCATGGGGTGAAAGAGGCGGTTCTCGTCGGCGATCAGTCGCCAGTGAGAGGCGTCGCCGTAGGCCTTGGCGGCGATCAAATCGAGCCGCTCGCCCTCCTGGACGATGTGTGTCCTCAATGCCGGGCCTCTTCCGGAGGTCGGGTTCTGGAACGGTATGGCATACGGATCCTCAACCTGCTGGAAGTTCACATCGAGGGTCGTGCGCAACGGAATGCCTTCCTTATCGAAGAGCGTAAACTTCTGCGAGATGCTGGTGATGACGGCTTTGAAGTAGAAGCTGCCCCAGTGGAAGGCCACCTTCGGCGGCTCGGCCTTGTTGGATCGCGGGTCCTTTGGCCCCACCATCATCATGCTCCACAAGGGCTCGGTGTGAATCCGCACGTCCACCTTTTCGGCGAAGGTATCGAAGAAGAGCTGGAGCCTGAGGCTCTCAGCACCGCCTTGCCTGAAAGTCATCTTGGGCACATTCCGCCCGATGGTCTCGCCCGGTTGATATTGGTTTTGCTTCGCAACCGTGTACTCGTGAGGATTGAACATACAGTGGACAACCATGCCGGTGGCCAGGTTCACGATGTTGGCTGCGGTGAGATTACCTCGGCTTTGAGTCATATTGCAGCTTCCTTCCCATGATTCCGGTTAATCACGCTCACTACCTGCGGGCCCAGCCTCGGGCGCGTTCTTCTTCGACCCTCAACCGACGGCTGAGCATTTGGTAGACCTGACGGGCGATCGCTTCGGTGTCGACGCCTTGTTCGGTCCCGGCTTCGGACATCCGGCCCATGCTGGGCGCCGGGGTCTCGTTCGGGCTTGGTGCGGAAGGTGCTGATGGGACCTCAGACGAGGCCGCCATCTGCACAAGCGGGGAGTCGACGGTTGCGAGTCGCGCCGGGGCGATCTGCTCCATTCCCGAACCGGCTCCAGCGCTGCTGGATCGTGGCCTGCTGGAACGGCCTTGGACCGCGGATACACCGTCGGATGCCCTGGCTGCGTACCCGGAGGGTGCATGCGCCAGAGGGAGTTCGCTCCTTTCCAGCGAGAGCAACACCTCCAGTGGTTCCGCCTGTACGATGTCCCTCTGTAAGCGGACCGGAAGTGAGTGCGTCAACTTGAGAGGTCGCGGTTTCAGGGCGTGCGGCTTTTCAGCCTTGCGTGCCAGAGCGCGTCCTGCAGTCCACGGCCCCAACCGGGGAGGGACTTTCCGTGCTGAGGTCCCTTGAACTGGCCTGCCGCGATCCTGTGCTTTCCCCCGGGAGAAATCCTCCCGGAAAAGCGCCGGCGGTGACGCCGGTATGTGTGACACGACCACAGCGGGTGCCACATCCCCCTCGACCGTTTGCTCGACGGCTTTCGGCAACACTGGCTCTTTCGGGCGTAAGAGAGGATCGCTCTCCTGAGCGTAGCCTTCCTTTAAGGATGCCTGTGGTTGGGCAAGGGCAAGAAGAGGTCGTGCAAGAGTCCGTATCCCGTCCACCAGACGCCGGGAGATCCCCCTGGTTTCCGTCGCCGACGGCGCAATTCCGCCCCGAGGCCCGCCCTTGGGGATGGTAGAGCCTTCCGACCTGGGTGTTTCTGGATGATCCGCCCGCCGAGCGAGCCGGTGTGGGAATGTGTCGGCGACATTTCGCTTGACCAGGGAACCGACTCGCCTCACGAGGGGCATACGAGCTGAAGGGCCCACCGAGGTTGCCAATTTCGGGGCCCCCAAGGGCGGAGAAGGAACCTGGATTCTGATCGGGCTGGTCTCAGCCTTCCGGGGGTGCTCGGATCCAAGGTGTTCCCGCACCGGATGGAGTTCGGGTTTGGGCGCTTCTTGAACATGAGAGAGTCGATCCGTGTTTTCCTGAGGCCGTGGGTCGCCAGGCCCCGGGACCGGCCCTGCAAGTAGTGATCTCTGGTTGATCCGAAGACCTGGCTGATCGACAGGAGAGCTGGGTCGGGTGTGGGAGGCGGGTTCTCCGCGCTGGGGATCCGCCGATAGGAAGACAGGCCTCGGGTTTGCCGGCAATCGAGACAGCCGCACGGGCGGCAAAGCCAATTCGTGCTCCCGCCCCCTGGGGAGCGAAGGAGCCCAGCCTCTCCGTCCCTTGTGGCTGTCGGACAACTCCCGGC
>Ga0209619_10003034_pt1 | contig 12095 bp, 7 predicted proteins | sample Rifsed16ft3_FD_184011 | JGI IMG/M metagenome (GOLD analysis project Ga0209619, IMG submission 184011) | Soil microbial communities from Rifle, Colorado, USA - sediment 16ft 3 (version 2) | ecosystem: Environmental > Terrestrial > Deep subsurface > Rock core/Sediment | place: Rifle, Colorado... | reverse complement strand
GCCCCCCCATCGCCGTAGCGGACCGCGGGAGCCGCGTGCCAGTCGTGCAGATGGAGGACATCCGGGGGTCGTCCTTCGACCCGAAGCACCTCGAGCGCGGCGCGGCAGAACAGCCCGAACCGCCACGCGTTGTCCGGGAAGTCGCCGCTCGCGTCGCCGTAATAGCCACCATCTCGATCGAACGCGGCGGGGTGATCCACCAACCGCAGGCGGTACCCGTTCGCCGCAACGTCCACGATCCGGACGTCCGATCGCCCGCCGGCACGGGCACGCGGGTCGGCGACCCTGATCGTGCGCTCCCCGATCACGCGCTCCGACGGGATGGCCACGCCCCGGTAGCGGGGGAGGAAGACGTCCACTGGGGTCTCGAGATCGCCGGCAGCCACCGTGCCGAGCGCCCGGGCCAGCGCGTCGACCACGTCGGCGAGACCACCGGTCTTGGCCCAGGGCTCGCATTCGGCGGCGAGGAACGCGACACGCAGCGGCATGCGGTCATGGTAGCGCGGCGCACACGAGGCGAGGTGTCAGTGGGCGCTCCCGCTCCGCGTCAGCGGGCCGCGGCGGTACGGTCCGACTCCGCGTCAGCGGGGCGCGGCCTGCGGTGAACGCCCAGCGTGCGGTACGACCGCCGGCCGGAGCCCACAAGTGCACTCTGAACGCTGCGAGAGCAGCTTCGACACCGCGGCCCGGTTCGGCGACCGGTTTCGGGCAAACCTGCTCGCCGGACGAGCGAGTCGGTGCCGAGACGGCGTCTCCGCGGTCGTACCGCTCGCCCAGCGTTCAATCCAGCGCCCAGCGTTCAATCCAGCGCCCAGCGTTCAATCCAGCGCCCCGCGGTCAATTCAGCGCCATCTGGACCGCGCTCGCCCGGCCCGGCTGAACCGGTACAATCACCCATCCATGGATCCGCTCGTAAAGATCTCGTCGGTGCGACCGACCTTTGTCCGCGTGCCGCCGGCCCTCGAGGGGCTGGAACGACTCGCCTACAACCTGTACTGGACCTGGCACCCCAGCGCCAAGGCGCTCTACAGCCGCCTGGACCCGATCACGTGGAGCCGAACCCACAACCCGATCCCGGTCCTCGTCAGTCCGATCGAGTGGGCCGGGTTCCTCGACAACTCGGACTTCATGGCGGAATACCACGAGGTGATCGGTGCGTTCGATCGCTACCTCGCGAACGGCCGCGACCACTGGTTCCAGCAGCGTCATGCCAATGACCTGGACGGCCCGATCGCGTACTTCTGCGCCGAGTACGGGATCCACGAATCGCTCGGGATCTACTCGGGCGGCCTGGGCGTGCTGGCGGGCGATCACCTGAAGGCCGCCAGTGACATGGCCCTGCCACTGGTGGGCGTCGGACTCCTCTACCGACGGGGCTACTTCCGGCAGACGATCGACGCCGACGGCCACCAGGAACACGCCTACCCGAACTACGAACCCTCCCGCCTGCCGCTCAGCCGTGCCGTCGACCGCCAGGGCGACCCTCTGACCGTCACCGTCGAGCTCCCGGGCCGCGATGTCCGGGTCGATGTCTGGACCGCCCAGGTCGGGCGCGTACCGGTGCTCCTCCTGGACACGGATACGCCGGAGAATCACCGCGCCGACCGCCCGATCACCCACATCCTGTACGTGCGCGGTCGCGAGATGCGGCTCCACCAGGAGCTCATCCTCGGTGTCGGCGGCGTGCGCGCCATCCGGGCGCTCGGCTTGGCGCCGGCGGTGTGGCACCTCAACGAGGGCCACTCTGCCTTCCTCCTCGCCGAGCGCGCACGTGAAGCCGTCGCCGACGGCGCGACCTTGGACGAGGCGTTCGACCGAATCCGCCAGAACAGCGTCTTCACCATCCATACCCCCGTGTCGGCAGGAAACGAGCGGTTCGACGTCGAGCTCATCCGTCGTATCGCCGGGCCGGTACTGGACGGCGATGGCCGCCCGGGGACCGGTGGCGTGCCGGTGGATCGGGTTCTCGAGGTTGGGCTGGGCCCCGATGGCGATCCGACGCAATTCGACATGACTGCCTTCAGCCTCCGGCTGACGACCGACGCGAACGCGGTCAGCCGGCTCCACGCGGAGACCGCCAACGCGACGTGGCAGGGCACCGTGGCGCACGAGATCCGGGCCGTCACCAACGGCATCCATACGCCGACCTGGCTCGGCCGGCCGATCGGTGAGCTCCTGGAACGACACCTTGGTGCCGACCTGGATCACCTGGACGCGGCCACCCCGGAGGGCCGCTGGTGGGAGCGCCTGGACCAGATCCCGGATGCCGAGCTGTGGCAGGCCCATCTCCGCCAGAAAGGCGAGCTGTCGCACTTCGCGCGGGGCCGCCTGCGCGTCCAGTTGGCCCGCCATGGCGAAGCCCCGGGGACGCTGGACGAGCTCGAGGATGTGCTCGATCCGGCGGCCCTGACGATCGGTTTCGCGCGGCGCTTCGCGACGTACAAGCGGGCCAGCATGGTCTTCACCGACGTGGATCGGCTCGCGCGGCTCGTTCACGACACCGAACGACCGGTCCAGATCGTGTTCGCGGGCAAGGCCCATCCGGCGGACCGGCCGGGCCAGGCAGTGATCCAGGAAATCTTCGCGCGCACGCGCAGCCGGGCACTCCGCGGCAAGGTCTTCATCCTCGAGGACTACGACCTGCGCATCGGCCGCTTCCTCGTCCAGGGTGTGGATGTCTGGCTGAACAACCCCCGACGACCGCTCGAAGCGTCCGGAACCTCGGGCATGAAGGCCGCGGCCAACGGCGTCCTGAACGCCAGCGTGCTCGACGGCTGGTGGGATGAGGGCTTCGACGGCGACAACGGCTGGGCGATCGGCGGTCGCGAGACCAACCCGGACGAGGCCGCCCAGGACTGGTCCGACGCGCAGGATCTGTACCGAATCTTCGAACAGGAGATCGTACCGGCCTACTACGAGCGCGATGCGAGCGGCCTCCCGACCGCGTGGCTCGGCTGGATGCGTCGCTCGATGGCGAAGGCGATCTGGCGCTTCTCCACGACCCGCATGCTCCACGAGTACACGGAACAGGTCTACCTGCCCGCTGCGGGCGTCACTCCGGCGCGCGGGATGCCGGTCGGCTCAGCCCGCGACTGACCGGGTCGGCGCGGGGCTCAGTCGTCCACCAGGACGAGCGCACTTCTCCCGTCAAGGTCGAGTTCGCCCGTCTCGGCGTCCAGATCCGCCCGGCCGATTCGGAGACCCTCGATCGAGTGCAGGCCGGCGGCTGCCCCATCCGGCATGTGGATGCTGCGGGGCTCGTCGCCCGCGTTCACGATCACGAGGCCCCGATGACCCTCGGCCGCCCGTTCCAGGACCACGGTGCGCCCCTCGGCGGCAAGGACGCGGACCTCTCCCCGGCGCAGCGCGATGTGTTCGCGCCGGGCGCGGATGGCGGCCTTCACGTAGGCGCGATGCTCGAGCCCGGCCGGCTCGACATCCTCGAGGCGCTCCGGGTACGCCCGTCGGCAGTCCGGGTCGTGCCCACCACTCATCGCGACCTCGTCCCCGTAGTAGATCGACGGCGCGCCCGGCAGCGTGAGCTGGAGCAGCGCCGCAAGCCGCAATCGAACCGGGTCCTCGCCGAGCACGGTCCGTGCCCGCGGCGAATCGTGGCTGCCGATCAGGTTGAACTGCACGGCCGTGGCCTCGGGACCGTTCAGCGTCATGTTCCGTACCAGCCGCTCGCCGAAGCCGGGCCCGTCCAGCTCGACCAGGTTCTCGCGGTACTCCGACTGGCGCTCAATCACGGCTCGATCGAGGTGCGGGCCGCCGACGAACCCGAGGATCGCCATGGCCAGCGGGTAGTTCATCACCGCGTCAAACCGGTCGCCGGTCAGCCAGTCGGGCGCTTCGTGCCAGATCTCGCCGACGAGGTAGGCCTCCGGATTGATCGCCCGCACCCGCCGCCGGAACTCGGGCCAGAACGTGGGTTCCTCGACATCGGTCGGCACGTCGAGTCGCCAGCCGTCGATGCCGAATCGTGTCCAGTGCTCAGCCACGCCCAGGAGGTACTCGCGAACCTGCGGGTTCTCGATCCGGAGCTTCGGGAGTGAGGGCACGTCCCACCACGACCGGTAGCCGCGCGGTCCCCGCTCCGGGCACAGCCGATCCTCGTAGGCCACGACGTCACGATCCTGGGCAAGGACCGCGTCATCCAGGTAGAACCAGTCCCGGTAGGGCGACGCACCACCGGACTCCACGACATGGTGGAACGGCCAGAAGCCGCGCCCGACGTGGTTGAAGACACCGTCGAGGATCACGCGAATGTCGTGTCCGTGGGCAACGTCGAGCAGCTCGCGCAGGGCCGACTCGCCGCCCAGGAGCGGATCCACCGCGAGGAAGTCGTACGCGTTGTAGCGATGGTTGGACGCGGCGCTGAAGATGGGATTGAGGTACAACGCCGTGATCCCGAGATCGACGAGCTCGTCGATCCGGCCGGCGAGGCCCAGCAGGTCTCCGCCCTTGAACCCGTGCAGGCTGGGCGGCGTCGTCCAGGGTTCCATGACCCCGGGCTTGACGACCCGTGGACTCGCTGCGAAGCGATCCGGAAAGACCTGGTAGAAGACCGCGTCGCGGGCCCAGGCCGGGACGTCCCTGCTCATCGCGGCATCTCCGCTCATCGCGACGTCCCGGCGCCGGCACCGGCGCGGATTGCCGACACTCGTGCAGTGCGATACTGCGGCCCGGATGCACGACGGTTCACCTGGTCAATCTCCCTGGTTCTGATGGGTTCAGCACGAGGCCGCCCGGAGGGCTCGCGTCGAGCTCCCGTGCTGGTGTTGCTGGCGATGATCCTGTTGTCGGCCTGCGCGACCGAGCGCCCGATTGGCACGGCCACCGCAAGCCCCGGCGCCGCCGCTGAACCGACGCCCGGAACGCCGACGGCACCCGCCTGCCCCAGCAGCGTGCCTCCTGCGCCGGCGTCCGTGCAATGGTGGCAGGACCGCGTCTTCTACGAAGTGTTCGTCCGGTCGTTCGCCGACGCGGACGGCGACGGGATCGGCGACCTGGCCGGCCTGACGGCGAGGCTGGACTACCTGAATGACGGAGACCCTGGGACGACGGACGACCTCGGCGTGACCGGGCTCTGGCTGATGCCGATCTTTGAGTCGGGCAGCTACCACGGGTACGACGTGCTCGACTTTGACCGGATCGAGGCCGACTACGGGGATCATGCGACGTTCACGACCTTCCTCGAGGCCGCCCATCAGCGCGGCATCAAGGTGATCCTCGACCTCGTCGTGAACCACACCTCGGCCGATCACCCCTGGTTCAGGGACGCCCTGGCGGGCGGCACGCATCGTGATTGGTACAGCTGGGCTGATGCCGATCCCGGCTGGCCGGGCGTCGCCGGCGGATCTCCATGGCACGACTCCGCCTCGGGCTGGTACTACGGCGCGTTCGGGGAAGGGATGCCCGACCTCAACGTCGCCAATCCGGCCGTGACCGATGAGGTGGAGCGGATTGCGACGGCCTGGCTCGACATGGGTGTGGACGGCTTCCGCCTGGACGCGGCGAAGCACCTGATCGAGACTGGCCCGGACACCCAGGTCAACACGCCCGAGACACATGCCTGGCTCAGGGCGTTCCGGGACATGTTGCACGCCTCCCACCCCGAGGCGCTCGTGCTCGGCGAAGTCTGGGAGCCGCGGGTGGTGACCTCCGGCTACGTGGCCGACGGCTCGCTGGACATGGCCTTCGACTTCGGCCTTGGCTCGACGATCGTCGGCGCCGCCAGACTGGGCGACGCGACGTCGCTGGAGGTGGGGCTCAAGGAGGTCGCGGACCGCTACCCGGGCGGCGGTGCGGCGACGTTCCTGACGAATCACGACCAGCCGAGGGCGATGACCGTGCTGCGCGGCGATGTCGGTGCCGCCGGGCTCGCCGCGGAGGCACTCCTGACCGGCCCGGGCATCCCGTTCGTGTACTACGGCGAGGAACTCGGGATGCTCGGCACCAAGCCAGACCCGGAGATCCGGACGCCCTTCCCGTGGACGGCGACCGGGCCCGGCCACGGGTTCACGAGCGGGACGCCGTGGGAGCCATTCGGGGCCGGTGCGGACACGGCAAACGTCGAAAGCGAGGACGCCGATCCGGCCTCCCTGCTCTCCCGGTACCGCGCGCTGATCCGTCTCCGGGCGACCGAGCCGGTGCTGGCCACTGGTTTGGTCTTCCGCCTGGCGTCTTCGCGCCGCGACGTGGCTGCGACGCTCCGCTGGAGCGGTGGCCGCGGCGCGCTCATGATCCAGAATCTCGGCGACCGGCCGGGCGAGGCGCTCGCCTTCGAGCTGGAGTCCGGACCACTGTGTGGCCAACCGGTCGCGACGGTGGTCTTCACCTCGAGCGGCAGTACCGTCGCCACCGCACTCCCGCCCTCCATCACGCCCGCCGGCGGCCTCGACGCCTATGTACCGCTCCAGGTGCTTCCGGCGCGCTCCAGCGTGGTGATCGACCTCAGCCCTTGACCGCGCCGATCGCCAGCCCGGAGGTGATCCAGCGCTGGGCGAAGAGATAGACGATCGCCGGCGGGACCGCGACGAGGATCGCGAAGGCCGAGAAGGCCGACCACGGGGTGCTCGCGAAGTTGCCCCGCATCGAATTCAGCGCAAGGGCGAGGGTGTGGTTCTCGACGGTGCCGGACAGGAACGTGGATGTGAAGTAGAACTCCGTCCAGCCCGCGATGAAGCCGAGGAACGCGGTGACGGCGAGGGCCGGCATCGACAGCGGCAGGATGATCCGCAGGAAGGTCTGGTGGATGTCCGCACCATCCACGAAGGCCGCCTCCTCGAGGTCGCGCGGGATGGTGTCCAGGTAGCCCTTCATATTCCAGATCGCGAACGGCAGCAGGCCCGACACGATAGCCAGGCCGACACCGATCAGCGACTGGCGCAGGTTGAACTGGCCGAGCAGCGGGAGGTCAACCTGGATGGAGTTCAGGAGCACAAAGAGCGGGACCAGGGTCGCCACCGTCGGCAGCATGAGCACGGCGAGGATCACCAGCATCAACGGGGCTCGGCCGCGGAAGCGGAGCCGCGAGAACGCGTAGGCCGCAAACACCCCGATCATGACCGAGATCAGGGCCGTGCCCAGGGACACCTTGAGGCTGTTGAGGAGAAGGTTGAGGAACGAGATCGGGTTGTTCGTGGGTTGCTGGAGGACCTGCTCGTAGGACTCGAATGTTGCCCCGCTGGGGATGAGGCTCAGGCCTTCAGGGCGCGACCGGTTCAGCGGATCCAGCGACACGCTGAAGACCCAGATGATCGGGAACAGGACGGTCGCCAGGACGACCAGGCAGAGCACCTGGAGGAGCACCTGCCGAAGCAGTGTCGGCTCGTCGTGCCGCCGACGTTTCGCGGTCTTCGCAACGGGTCGGATGGTGTCGTAGAGCGGTTCCTTGGCCACGGCAGTCATCGTCCGTCCTCAGAGGTTGTACGACTGGGTCGCCTTCGTCAGCCGATTGGTAACGAGGGTGATCCCCAGCAGGATGAAGAACATGATCACGGCGAAGGCCGCGGCGACGCCGTACAGCCGCTGAACGTTGGCCAGGGCGTAGGCCTGGGTCACCAGCAGCTCGGTTCGACCCTCGGGGCCGCCTCCCGACATCCAGTAGGCAAGCGAGAAGAGGTTGAACGTGATCACGAACCCGTAGATCGCGTACGGGAGCATGGCCGGTCGCAGGTAGGCCAGCGTGACGTGCCGGAATTTCGCCCAGGGCGTCGCCCCGTCCATCTCGGCCGCCTCGTACAGCTCCTTGGGCACGCTCTGTAGCGCACCCGTCGCGACGACGGAGTTGAGCGGCCAGCCCAGCCACGTATTCGTGATCAGCATCGCGTAGAAGGCAAGCGGCAGGGACAGGTTCGGGCCGCCCTCCCAGCTCGGCAGTAGCCAGCCGACAGGAGCGGCAACCTGGCGCAGCCAGTCCGTCTCGAAGATCTCGGGCGAGATGCCGACGAAGCCTCCGATGCCGGCCAGCAACAGGTTCACGGCACCATCGTCGCGGTCGAACATGTTCCGCCAGACGGTCGCCACGATGATCGGAGGAATCACGACGGGCAGGATGTACAGCGCGCGGTAGACACGCCGGAACTTCAGGCCCTTGACATTGAGCAGGAGGGCGATCCCGACACCCAGCACGAGGTGGATGCTGACGTTGGAGACCGCCCAGAAGATGTTGTAGACGATAAGCCGAAGGAAGTTGTAGTTCGGGATCGCCAGCTGGCTCGAGATGATGTTGGTGTAGTTGTCGAGCCCGACGTAGTCCGGCGCGATGCCGGTCCGCATGTTCAGGTTCACCGGCGCCATGTTCGTGAACGACATCCAGACCTGAAACAGGAGCGGGTAGATCGTGACCACGCCCATGACCGCGAAGGCCGGGACGAGGTAGAGGTACGCACCACGCTGGCTGCGCCCGCCACCGAGCCCGGGAAGCCGGAGGCTCGCGAGTCGCGAGGTCAACGCCGTCATCGTCCCTCTCCCTGCCGGTGAGTACCACGATGGTAGATCAACGGGGGCGCCGGTTTCCCGGCGCCCCCGTTGGGGATTGGGTCGCGGAGCGACCCTGCGCTACTTGTTGTTGGCGGTGTCCATCAGGCCGCACGCGGCTGCCACTTCGGCGGCCGCATCGGAGCCGGCGGAACCGTCGGCCGGGAGGACCTTGTTCCAGGCGTCGCCGAAGGGTCCCCAGTAGTTGCCGAACTCGGCGCTCTGGGGGCGAGCCTCACCGGTCAGGATGGCGTCCGTGAACGACTTCACGAGCGGATCGAGGACGGTGATGCTCGTGTTTGCCGGCACGTGGCCGGCGATGTCGACGTAGGTCCGCTGGGCCGCGGCGCTCACGAGCTCCTTGGCGACCGCGATGGCCAGGTCGACGTTCTTCGACGCGGCATTGATGTACCAGCCGTCGACGCCGGTCATCGTGCGGGCAGGCCCGCCGGGGCCGGCCGGGACGGGACCGACGGCGAGCGCCGGGCGCGCGGCCTTGTAGTCGCCGAGCGTCCAGTTGCCGTTGAGCATGATGTCGATCTTGCCGCTCAGGAAGGCATCGTTGACCTTCCCGTAGTCGGGATCGACGAGCGCGCCCGCGTCGCGGAGCGCCTTGACGTATGAGATGGCGTCGGCGACTCCACTGTTGGCGCTCGCCGCGCACTTGCCAGCGGCGTCGAAGACTGCGCCGCCGAAGGCCGAGTAGAAGCCCCAACCGAAGTAGGCGCCGGTGATGAGGCCGACCTTGCCGCCGCCCTGGACGTAGGCGAGCAGCTCGTCAGTCGTGGTGGGTGGGGTGGTGACGATCGCGGAGTCGTAGTACATGGCCACGGCCTTGAGGGACTCGGGGACCATGTACACGGCGTCGCCGACCTTGGAACCGGCCACGGAGACCTCGCTCGATGCCGCCAGGACGTCGTCGATCTTGCCCGTCAGGTCGACGAGGTACTGGCCGCGCGCCTCGTTGCCGAGGTTGTCGTTCGGGGCGATGAACATGTCGGGCCCGCCGCCCGCGCCGGACTCCGTCTCGAAGTTCGTGTAGAGCTGGCCGAAGTCCTGCTCGATGGCTTCGATCTGGAGGTCCGGGTACTTGGCCTTGAGATCCTCGAGGATCCGCGAGAAGGCGCGGAACTCGGCGGACCCGCCGGACGAGCCATAGGCGTGCCAGATCGTGAGACTGCCCGAAAGCGGGGCCATCCCCGGATCGGTCGGGGCCGTGGTCTCCGACGGCCCCGTCGTCGCCGGCGCCGTGGTCGGAGCCGCGCTGGCGCCGCCGCCACAGGCCGCCGCGACGATCGCGACGACGCTGAGGAGCGTCGCAATTCGCTTGGTGCTGATCATGATCCTGGTTTCTCCTCCTGCAATGGTTCGGAACTGGGGCCGGGTGGTTCCGGCTCGTAATTCCCGGGCCCGGACGGTCCGGTGCCCTTCAACGAGGCGGCCCGCGCCTGCGGTACCGCCGATCCTCACATCCTGTCGTCGGCCACCTCCTGCCGCGTGCGCGGCGCCGGTGCGGTGGATCCGCGGACGACAAGGTGTGTGGCAAATTGGTGCTCGGCCGGCTCCAGCGGACCACGCTGGCGGCCCCCCTCCAGCACGAGCCGGACCGCCTCCTCGCCCTTCTGGCGATTGGGCTGGCGGACGGTCGTGAGGGGTGGATCCGTGTACTGGGCGATATCCAGGTCGTCGAAGCCGACGATCGACAGATCCGCCGGCACCCGCAGGCCGAGCTCGCGGGCGGCTCGAAGGACTCCGATGGCCATCGCATCGCTCATCGCCAGGACGGCCGTCGGCCGCAGGCCGCTCTCCCAGGCGCGATGGAACGCGGCGATGCCGCCCTCCATGCTGGCCGGGCCCATGACCACGGCGTTGTCCTGGATGGCGACGCCGGCATCGGCCGCCGCGGCGCGGTAGCCGCGCAGGCGCCTGGACGACACCCAGGCAGGGTCCGTCGCTGCACCGGCCTGGGGTGGCTCAATCCCGATGACGACGAACGACCGATGGCCGAGCGCGACCAGGTGAGCGCCGGCCGCCCGAGCACCGCCCTCGTCGTCGACGTGGATTGTCGGTTCGTCCGGCAGGGCGTTTGAGTCGACGAGGACGTAGGGCATCCCGGATCGGCGAATCTGGCTGATCTCGGGATGCTCGGCACCGAGGCCGACGGCGATGATGCCGTCCACGCTGGCCCGATCGACGGCCCGCGCCAGCGACCCATGAAGGGGCGAGATGAACTGGATCGCCATGCCGGCGGCCTCGGCCGCCGTCGCGACGCCGGCGCTGAACTCGCCGAAATACGGGTTCGTGAAGATGACATCCAACCCCTGCGGGGTGAGGATCCCGATGGTCCAGGTCCGCCGTTGGGCGAGCATCCGCGCAACCGGGTCCGGCCGGTAGTCGAGGCCCGCGGCAATCTCGCGGATCCGGGTCACCGTGTCCGTACTCAAGCGCTCGGGTGTGTTGAACGCGAACGACACGGCGGCCTTGGACACGCCCGCTGCCCGGGCCACGTCCGCGATCGTCGATCGACGCGTCGCCTGCTCCACCAACGCCTCCACGAGCCTCGAGTGCTCGACCCGATGTTCACACGGCATGGCCGTCTTGTATGATCGGGACGCAAACCGGAAAAGCGGTTTAGCAAACCGGTTTACGGGACCGTATCAGCGGTCCTGACCCCTGTCAAGAACCAATCCTCGGGGAGTTGCCCGTTGTCTCGCCGTATCGGGCTCGCGCTGACGCTGCACAACCACCAGCCCGTGGGCAACTTCGGCTGGGTCATCGAGGACGTCTACCAGACTGCGTACCAGCCGATGGTGGCGGCGCTCGAGCGCCACCCGGCCGTCCGCGTGGGCCTGCACTACACGGGCCCGCTCCTGGAATGGCTGGCGGTCGAGCACCCGGACTTCCAGGATCGGCTCCGGGCGCTCGTCGCGCGGGACCAGGTGGAGATCCTGGGTGGCGGCCACTTCGAGCCGGTCCTGGCCTCCATCCCGGAGCGTGACCGGATCGCCCAGCTGGTGCGAATGGCGGACGAGGTCGAGCGCTTGTTCGGGCGCAGGCCGAGGACGGCCTGGCTCGCAGAACGCGTGTGGGAACCCGACCTGCCGACCTCCCTGGCCGCGGCCGGCTACAGCGCCACGATCCTCGACGACGCCCACTTCCGGGCCGCCGGCGTGCCCGAAGATGCGATGTGGGGCCCCTACTCGACCGAGGACCAGGGCAGCCTCCTGACGGTGTTCGGGACGGAGCAGGGCCTGCGCTACCGGATCCCCTTCCGCGCCGTGGAGGAAGTCATCGACTACCTCCGGGAGCACGCGACCGAGGATGGCGAACGGGTTGGGACGATGGGCGACGATGGGGAGAAGTTCGGCGCGTGGCCGACGACAGGGGCACTCTGCTGGGGCGAAGGACGCTGGGTCGAGCGGTTCTTCGAGGCCCTCGAGTCGAACGCCGACTGGCTGACCACGATCACCCCGTCGGACTGGCTGGCGACGCACCGGCCGCTCGGGCGCGTCTACGTCCCGGTCGGAAGCTACGCGGAGATGGGCGCGTGGGCGCTGCCGCCGGACGAAAGCCGGGCGTTCACCGAGACGTTCGAGCGGGATCTGGCCGAG
>Ga0209619_10003028_pt1 | contig 12105 bp, 30 predicted proteins | sample Rifsed16ft3_FD_184011 | JGI IMG/M metagenome (GOLD analysis project Ga0209619, IMG submission 184011) | Soil microbial communities from Rifle, Colorado, USA - sediment 16ft 3 (version 2) | ecosystem: Environmental > Terrestrial > Deep subsurface > Rock core/Sediment | place: Rifle, Colorado... | reverse complement strand
TAACTGGAACTGGAAAAACACTTTCTTCAGGTCGTATCATCGACGAGATATTTTATTCATGGCAGGATTATGTTGCAGTTATGAACGATAGCCAAGAAGAAACTTATAGCTGGACTGAACCTTGCAACAATCCAGATTTCATTCACGAATTAAAGAAATTAAATCAGAAGCCAATTCCCTTGCCGGTTATTTATCTATTCCCTAATTTTCTAGATTTTCAACCAGATGATAAAGTATTACACGATAAGAATAGCATAACAATTTCTGTTCCTATGCGTGAAGTTATGCAGAACATTCAGAAATATATTCCAGATTTGGGCAATAGCGAAAAGTATTTGCTAAGCAAGAAAGAGGAATTGCTTGAAGCAGAGAGTGAAGAGCAGATTTTTGAAATAATAAAGAGCATAAATACTGGAACTAAAGGCATGGCTGAATCTGAACATAAGATTACAAGCAGTTTTAGAACTCTTATCGACGAAGGAATTCTCAATCTTAATAATCCTTCTGTTCCAGCTTATCTGACTATAATAGACAAAAAGAGAAAAGAAGAGATTTATACTGGAAATCCATTCACGGCAATAATGAAATCTGAGTGCATACCTTCTTTTATAACTTCGGATTTATACAATAGGAAGTTCAAAGATGCAATCTTTTCTTATTACATCAATGCTTTGTTCGAGGAAAGCCTGAAAGGAGAGATGAAAGGCAAGAGAGTATGGCTGTATTTTGACGAACTTACAAAGGTTGTTCACTCAAATCCTGAATATAATTCGCCAGAAACTGAAAGAGCCTTGACAAATATCGCTTCAAGAGGCCGCAACAATGGGTGCAGTATCCTCTATTGTACCCAGCGCTATAATGAGATTCCTAAGCCAATTAGGTCCCAAACTAAGTTTTCAATTCTGTTCCGACACAAAAGTAAAGAAGAAACTAAAATTATTGCAGATGATTTTGCATTGAGCCGTTCTATTCAAGATGAAATACTTTCTCTAAAAAAATTTGAAGTTATCGTCGCTACTACTGAACATTTTGTATGCTACAAAGAAAATAAAAGATGGACTGATGTCGGTCCGATAAAAGGAAAAATAATTCCAGCGCTTCATCGTAACAGATTTTTACACAAAAAGAGGAGTGACAATTAATGGATAAAAAATTATTATTCTCTGATGGTAAATTTATCCCAGTAAATTTTACTTACGCATGTATACTGAGAAGAAAGATACCCTTATATAGGATTTATTTGGGAGGTTTTCCATGATTAAAAGTGCCCGCCGTCTTGAGATGGACAATATAATCAGGATGGGTTCTTCGAAAGGAATAACTCCTTACTTTGAGAGTATGCTTCTGCGTGGACAGCCAAGAATATACAATAAATATGGATGCATAAAGATTAGATTTACAAAAGATTTATGGAAAGATGTTTATTACCTGCTCTCGATGTTCTGGCATTTTGGAATTGAATGCTCTGAAATAAAAAAGATGAAAGAAGGGCTTGAAGTTGGAAAAGGTTTTGTTATTGAAGAAGCATTTGAAGCTACTCTGAAAAAAATAGGGGCAATTATGTTTGAAGATAATGAAGAATATGCAGAGAGAATTAAACATCTTTGGGAGAATAAAAGATGAATAGAGAATATGAATATCCAGCAAGAAAGATAACATTAGAGCAAGCTGTTGAACTTGAGAGAGATAAAGATGTCATCATAGTTAGAGATAAGCCCGGAAAAGAGATTATGCTCTACAAGAATAATCATTTCTATTTTAATATGGATGGAAGTTATGTTTACATAGGAACTTTGAGAGGTGAAAATGGGAAGTAAATCAAGACCAAGATTTTTGAATAAATCAATAGAATGTATTAAATGCAAAAAGAGAACTTTCCCAGTTACTTCTACAATGGAATGCAGAGAATGTAATTCTCATAAATTCTTTGTTGAATATCAGAAAGAGGGAAAGAAATGATAAAGAAATGTATTTTATGCAAGAGAGAATTTGATACTTATGATAAACTTAGAAAGGGTAGGAATTTAGGAAGAAAATATAAACGCTCCCGCAGGTGCATAACTTGCTCAAAGAAATGCTCTGCTGATTGGTTTCATTTAAGCAAGAGAACAAAAGCCATGATTAGAAAGGAGATGAGAAATGAAATATAGAAAAGATAGCAAGAGGGAAAATGACTAAGATTGGTTATGGGATGATAGTTGGTGGAGCATTTATTATTCTAGCTTCAGTTATTAAATGGATGTTTCTGTTTCCGTTTATGACTGCTCTGGCATTTGGAATTTCTATTGGTATGCTTATAATGTTTCTAGGATATGCTTATAATTGGATGAGAAAAACTGACAAGGATATAGACAAACTTGAGGAAAGAATAGATGCTATTGTATCTTGGTGGATGAAAATGGAAAAGGACGACGTTATCAGCAGGGCAAAGGGAGAGGATGATGGGATTTAAAGATATTTTATTAACTTTGGAATATGAGTTCATGTCAGGCGTAGAATCATTAAAGAGAACTGATAGCTGGATGTACCTTGTTTCCTTATTAGCTATTGTTTTCGCAGTTACTGATAAAATGATACTTCTTGTAATCTGCTTGTTATCGTTAATTATAATTCAAATGAAGAGAGATTATGATACTGGAAAAGTCAAGGCTTATCAGAGAGAGAAATACAAAAATCAAATCTTGGATAATGAAGGAAATGAGACAGCGCAAGATTATCGATAGAATCCAAGTGGCTGTTGGTGGAAGATTGGTAGAAGTAACCGTAGTAGAAGCAGAAAATAAATGTTTGAATAGTGTCTTTGATACAATACAGAGAGCATATGCTAAATTTATTGACAAAGATGGAAATAAAGATAAAGAATATTGGGTTAAATATTATAAGAGTGATAAATGGCAAAATTATATTAAAAGATGGAGAGAGAAGAACATAGAGAGTATAAAAGCAAAAGCCAAAATATATAGGAGACGACCAGAAGTTATGGATATGCATAGAAGGTATGCGAGAATACGCAGGGCTAACACAAAAGTTTTGGTTGAAAAAGCTAAAAAGATTATAGAAGAAGAAAAGAGGATAGAGGAAGAGAGAAGAATGGAGGAAGAAAATGGTCAGCAATAGGGATTTATCTGATTATATAGCATGGGAAAAAAACAGAAATTCCTTTTTTACTAATTTGAAGAAGAGTATGAATGCTTCTTATATAATTGTTCTTCTTGGAATAATCATCTTCGCTTTCGTTGCTATACAGACTGCAAATGTTAATAAAAATATAATCTATCTAGGATTAGTTCTTGTTATAGTTGCTGTTCTTTGGAGAAGCAGGAAAACTGATAAAGAGCCAATCCCAGAGCCAATTATAAAAGTTCTGGCTATGCTTAATATGGAAAGATGCGTCAGCAAAGAATATCCTACAGGTACAATAGTAACTATTCTACCTTATTGCAAGATGAGATATGAAGGTGATTGGGGCGCTCCATTCAAACCTTGGAAGTGGGAAGTGGGAATAAGAGTTACATATCCAGATTTGAGAAAAGAAGAATTGCTTGTTATCTTACACCCTTATGATGGCTACGTTACTGGCAAGGTTAAAATGCCTGCAGGGTATACTGGAGAGCAGAGCCACGACTTGAAAGTATTATTGCCTACTCAGTTTGCATTGAAAGATGATAAACCAAAGAGTGAGGGATGAAAACTATGAGAAATCCTAAAAAATATTGGAGCGAAAGAGAAAAGTTTGATATGCCAGACGAATGTTATACACCTGAGATAGCGATTAGACCTTTATTGCCTTATCTAAAGAAAGAATGGTTAATATGGGATTGTGCTTTTGGTTCAGGCAGATTAGCAGAGCATTTAAAGAAATTTGGATTTTCAGTTATAGGAGATTCATCAAACTTTCTTGAGCAACAAGGGGCAGAAGAAGTAGATTGTATTATAACAAACCCGCCTTATTCTATCAAAGATAAGTTTTTAGAACATGCCTTTGAGATAGGAAAACCCTTTGCTTTTTTACTTCCATTAACAACTTTAGAAGGTATTAAAAGAGGAAAAATGTTTAAAGATAATGGAATACAGATTATAATTCCAAATAGGAGAATTAATTTTGAGATTCCATCTGGTAAAAAATCTTCTTGGTTTGCTACTGCTTGGTTTTGTTGGAAACTTAATCTACCTAAAGACTTGATGTTTGTTGAACTAAACTCGGATGGAAACAAATGAAGAAATCAAAAGTTATTTGTATACATTGTGATTATGCGAAAGAAATAGACTGGATAAAGAAGAAAGTTGTAGTTTGTGATAAGTGCGGCTCTACTTCTTGGAAGAGTGGAAAGAAGAAACTTCCTAGTAAGCATGATGTTATTGAAAAAATGAGGCAGGAAGATATTTGGGATAAGGAATTTGTTGACAAACAATTTGAATGACAGACGAAAGATATGAAACTTGCGTGGAATGTGGTGCAGTCTTAGTTATGAATGTATTAACTGGAAGCATTTTCTGTAAAATTTGCGGATGGTCGCCGAAGAGAAGTTCGGACACCGAAAATCCAAGTTATATAGGTTAAAATTTAAAACCATTTCAAGTAGATTAAACCACCAGCCATCCCCAAGCTAATATCCCAGAATATATCTAAACCACTCTCTTTCTTGAAGAATGGCTGTCCTACGACTATTTCAAATGCCTCCCATAAAACTAATAAGAGAAATAAATGAGATAAATAATTAAGGAAGTATTTCATCAATAAAAATCCAGTTATTAGATGGACTATTGTCCAGACATTAATGAAGATAAATTTATTATCAATCAGTTTTGTATTCAAAAAGTCAGTTATCTGGTTTCTTGCCATAGTTATATAGGGGTTTGTATTTTAAAAATCTTGTTATTTGCCTTATACTCTCTTATAATCCTATTATATTTTGTAATCATGCGCAAATTGATTAACGAGAAGATAACTAAGATAGCATACATCAAACCACCGCTAAAGAGAAGAATATCCCCAATAGAGAGAGCATAATCTCCAATAGGTATTATGTCTGTAAGATAGAAATGTTTTACATCTTCTTTATTGTCAAATCCAAAATGTTGGTCATCCTCTCCATAAGAATTATAGACGGGCATCTTACCCCCGTTTGCAGATACTGCAGTTTGGTTAAGAACTGCTCCAATTAAAACAAAAAGGAAAGCGCTCACTATTACAATAATAAAGATGCTCAAGAACCTAATTGTTTTTAAAAGTCCGTTGATATCCTCCAAACTATTTTGTTTAGTTTTATTCAACATCATGCTCTTTTGCATATCTTTTGTCAAAGAAAGATATATTTAATTTATTTTTAACATATCTACTTGGCTCATAAAGGCAGTCAAATCCATTACAGCTTAAACATTTAAGTGAAGGGTCTGGATTGCTAAAAGATGTTGAGGTCTTATCTTCCAAAGACTTTTTCCATAAACATTTGTTATCAGTTATCTCTTTATTCAACATCATACTCCCCTACATATCTCTTATCAAAATAAGGTTTATATTTATATTTCTTTAATACATAAATATCCTTTTTCTGTTTTATCATTCTGCCCAATAATACTATATCTCCTTCTATTTCCTTTCTTGTTCCGTGTTCCTTTTGTTTTCTTATATACCAAAAAGGTATATTTAATTTATCTGCGATTGTAATTGCATAAGCTATGCTATTCAAATCATTTCTTGCGTCGGCTATTATTCCATCAAGTCTCATTTCTCTCCTTTTATTTTCGCTTTTAATTTATTAAGAACATATTTTGTTTCATCATCGTGCTTATACTCGTCAATTATCTTCAAAATCCTTTCTCTCTCATTTTCAACACCAATCTCATATCCTTCTTTAAACATTTGTCTTGCTTTCTAATCTCATCGTTAATACTTTTTATCGTCATTTATTTTTCCCCAGAATTTCATTTCTTAATGCTTTCTGAAAAATAATTAAACTTTCTTCACTGCTTTCAGTAATTCCAATAATCTTTCTTGAAAAAATCTTTTCAATCAAATCCCTGACTTCTTTGAGAGTTTTGAGTTTTTCTTCAAAGATTTTTCCGATTACGTCTTTATTATATTCTGTCCCATCTATGACTATTGTTAAGAAATTGGTTTTTGGATTTGATAATTCTTGTAACTTCTTCTCAACCTTCCTTATCTCATCATTTATGTTTTTCATTCTTCCTTCCTACTTTTCAAATAATAAGCTTTCTGATAAGCTTTGTATTTATCAGTTTTCTGATAAGCTTTCTGATAAGCTTTCTGATAAGCTTTGTATTTATCAGTTTTCTGATAAGCTTTGTATTTATCAGTTTTCTTATAAGCTTTCATATAAGCTTTCTGATATTCTCTCGAACATTCCTTTGAGCAAATCTTCCTTGAATTATCACATGGCTCTTCGCATATAATGCAATAGGCAGTTATTCTATGCGGTTTCATTTCTTCTCCTTTATCTTTGCCTTTAATTCATCCCATTCAAATGGCATAAATTTAATTAATGCTGGTAGTTCTTTTTTAGTTTGATATGTTCTTTCTATTAGCCATCTATTAATTATTTGTAAAATTCTTTCTTGTTCTTCCTGTTTTGCCAATGCAAGTAACACCATAGCTTCACCTCTTAATTTGCTTTTTCCTTTTGGGAATTTCTCATCAAGGTATTCTTCTGCATTATATTCTGTCATTGTTTTCTTCTCCCAGAATTTCATTTTCTTTTACCAATCTTTCTACACAATCTTGACTAAATGCACACATTTCACAATAGCATTTAGATTTCTCAATCAGTTCCTTGACTTCTTTAAGGGTTTTGATTTTTGTGTTTAATTCCCAATATACATTATCTCCACCATCAGTATTCCATCTTTCCGAAGCTTCTTTCTCAACCTTTCTAATCTCATCGTTTATGCTTTTAATTGTCATTCTTCCCCCTTACTTTTCAAATAATAAGCTTTCTTATAAGCTTTAGATTTATCAGTTTTCTGATAAGCTTTCATATAAGCTTTGTATTTATCAGTTTTCTGATAAGCTTTGTGATAAGCTTTCTGATATTCTCTTGAACATTCTCTCGAACATATTTTTCTTGAATTAACGCATGGCTTATTGCACATAATGCAATAAGCGGTTATTCTATGCTTTCTCATATTCCGAGCTCCTTTTTCTTTTTATTAATTATTAACATCCCTTTTCTATTTAATGCAAGAAAAAATCTTAAACAAATATTTCTCTCATTGGAAATATCATCTGCTATCTTTTCAAATAAAGATTTTGTGTCATACCAGTAATAATCAAATGCCTTGTCAAATATTTCTCTTAATATTTTGATTCTTATTATTTCTTCTTTCATTATCCAGTATTATTTAAATTTATAATTATTGGTGGCGATGTGATATTGACATTTCCACATTTTATCTCCTGAGAAGGACATGATGGGCAGGCAGGGATATCTACTATAGGACAAGAAACATTAGGACAGGCTGGAATAATTGGGGCATCTGGGCATTTAATATTTGCCAGATTTATCTTCCCAGAGTAAGCTAACCATAGGAATAAAACGGCTATAACTAATAAACCTATTAAAAAGAATTTCTTAAAATCAAAATAGTTAGGTGAGGGCATAACTAATTTTGGCAGAGGCTTAAAGTTACTTTCTGTTGCTTCTAATTCCTTCCTTAAATCTCCTAAAAAGTCCATTCTTTTTTCTCCTTTTTATTGCGATTATAATACCAAATTGCACTACATTTCTTTGAACAATTTACAGCATTAATAGGTCTTTTACATCCTTTCTTGTCATTACTCCATTTCTTATTGAAAGTTTCAAATTTCTTACTACAAACCTTACATTTTTTTATCATTATTCCTACAATCCTCTGATTGGATATGTTGCCCCTATTCCAAAAGAGATTATTAAAATGCTGATTATTATTCCAAAAGTTATTAAGTAGATTGATAATATTTTTCTTTCTTTCCAAAATTTATTTACACACTCATCGCAATATATTCTCTTATTAAATTTGTTCAATTTTTTGTAATTATCAATACATTTCTTTCCGCATTTACAAGAATATTCTTTCCTCTCTCTTCTCCAGATATTAGTCATTATCTCTTTTCTGGTTCCTTTGCAACTATTGCATATTTCGCCCTTAGCTACGGGCTTATCGCAAGAATAGCATAGAGTTCTCAATTTTCTTTTTTTTGTTTTCATTTCTTTTCCCCAAAAGATTATTCTCTTTTATCTATAAATAAACGAATTTTCTTTTGACATTCTTGAAGTTAAATATTATTGATTTCTTGAATGTTGCCCTGAGTCTTCCATTCTTCAGTTTCTTAAACTCAAAGTTGCCACAAGTTGAAGAAATAGTTTTCTTTCCAAAGTCCTTGTAGATGTTACATACACTTTCTTCATTTATTGGTATGCCTTTCATCTGTCCATCTGACTCATAGGCAGCCCTTATTCTATTCAATATATCTACTTTTTCTTTGTTGTTCATTGTATAAGTTCCGAAAGAGTATCAAATATGTATTGATTTGAAAACTTCAAGACTCTCTTTCTTCCTCCAGCCCTTCCTAGATTTTCATAGCAATTCCCATCAATTATACCATATCCTGCAAATGCACTGATAAGCTGTGAAATCCTAGCAGGAGTAAATCCTTTTCCCATATCTTTAGCCAAATCAGAAGGATAAATATTCTTACTTCTTAACTGCAAGTCCAAGAGACTTTTCAGAAAGTCCTTTTCAAAAGGTCTCAGATTTTCGAGAAACTCTTTCCAACTATCTCTCTCAAGATTTTCTTTTATATTATCTATGAATTCAAGAGAGAAGTTATTATTCAGAACGCACTTCAGAGTTATATTCAGAACTATCCTTGCTGAAGCCTCTTTTCCTCCCATAGCACAAATTTTCCTTATTCCAGCCTCATTCTTTTCTATGTCGACTTTTATCCTGTCTTTTATCAAATCAAGTCTTTCAAAAATAATGTCATAAAGCTGTAGGGCATTATAAGATTCAAATTCAACCTTCTCGAGAAATAGAGTTAATCTGGCATCATCTGGAATATCCTCAAAAATTGTTCTCCTATTTGTAACAAGAATTAATGGACATCCTGTTTCCCTATAGATGGTATTGAGGTTGTTGAAAAGATTTGCTATATCCATAATTTTATTCAACTCATCTATGATAATAATTCCGGGCTCCTCTTTTAATTTTAGAATTATGTCCTTGAGAAGTTTTTCATAGGTATTGCAGTTCAAATCAAACATTGATTTGAGAGTTTTGAAAGAAGTGTTTGTGATGGCGCCTGAACCAAAATAATGATTATCTTCGTCACATATTATCTTTTTTATTGTTGTTGTTTTTCCGCTTCCTGTTACTCCGAAGACGATTAGATTTTGTGCATGCCCTTGTTCCTTGAAATTTTTAAAAACATTTTTTATTGAATTTATCTGATAATCTCGATGAAGAATTCTTTCTGGTTGATAATTGTCTGTTAGTTCAATTAGCATAACAATTCAGAACACTTTCAGATATTTAAATGTTTTTACCATTATAGTGTAACTTTTAAGTAGGATTTATTTTATTCGTAACACTTTATTAATTTAAAAGTTCGCTTTAATATAGAGGGCGCGCGCGTTTTGAATTGTGTTAAGTGTTATTTTAAGCCCATCATCTTATTAACACTTTAACATTTATTTCATTCGTAACACTTTATTAATTTAAAAGTTCGTTTAACATAACACTTTAGAAGTTCGTTTAACATAACACTTTAGAAGTTCGTTTAATCAAAATTTAAAAGTGTTAAAGTGTTTAAATCCATCTTATCTCTATATATAAATATTTCTATATTATATTATATTATATTATATTATATATATTAAATAAGTATAGAATTGTTCGTGTTAAATCACATAGCGCCCATAGACTCAAAATAACACTTAACACAATTGATTATGCGCGCCCCGTTTTAAACGGGGAATTTAAAATTCTAAAGTGTTAAATTCTAAAGTGTTAAAGTGTTATATTAAAGCGAACTTAGTTATTTCAATCTCTTGATTGTTCCACGCCCAGAATACTGGATAACCCCCAATTTCTCAAGAACCTTGATTGGATAGTAGTATTTTTGAAAATAGACACTTGTTCTCTTTCTCCATACTTCGTCCCAGCTTGGCTCTCCCAGAACCTCTGCAAAATAATAGCAATCGTGAACATCATTTATTCTCCATTTCCTAATAAATTTGAGTAATAGATTAACATTCTCGTGAGACACTTTATGTGTTATTTGCTCAATTTCTCCTGTTTCCTTATCTTTTCTATGCTCAAGCAAGACAAATTCATTATCAAACCCATCACAAAATTCTACTACATCTCTTCCTTTCCAACCAACCAACTCCAGCTCAACCACCTGCGTTTTCTTTTTCAGTTCATCATACTTCTCTAATGCTTCTGTAAAAACAAACTTCAATTCATAAGGAGTATAAGTTATCCCTTTTTTAGCGTCATTTCTGAACTTTGATAGCAAACCAAGTATTATTCCTCTATGAGATTTTGCGTTGGTTTTAAAATTAGGATTAGGGCAATCTTCAATAGTTAATATTTCTTTATCTTGATATTTTTTCTCAACCATTTTATATTTTCAGGCAAGGGAAGGCGCGACACCATAAAACATCGCCTTCTGCTTATTCAAAAAAGGATGCACGGCACATAAATTGTACGGCATTTACTATTTTGGTTTAAAGGAATTCCTTTGCCTTGCCTGAAAATCATCCTATCCTCGCCTTCAGCTTATAGAAGTATCTCCCAGAGAACCCAGTTTTCTCACAAAATTCTCTTTCTGCGTCCTTAACAAGTGTATTTTTCCTTAAACACTGAATTATCAGTTCAGCTTGTTCATCTTGCCGTATTATCTCTTTGGCTAACCTATCAAATTCTGTCTTTGAGTATCTATATATCTCATACAGCTTATACAATAATCTGAAATTAAGGTTCTTGGTTGCTCGGCTTGAGTTGCTTTTTATGTAGTTAAACACATAATTTCTATCTGCTTCGCTTAAATCTCTGTATTGTTGCTTGATTAAATCTGCTATAATCATCAATTTCTCCTCATAATTGAAATTAACCTCATAATATAGAACTCTATCCACAACAGCTTTCAAGTCCTCATTATGCTTCTCTTTCAAGTCATTTATGGCTACAATAATCCCACCTTCAAATATAAACTCTCGCGGGGCTTTCAATTTTGTAGTATTACTGCTATATCTCACTAATCTCTTTCCTGCGGGGCTATAAAGAGCTGCTTTTAGTATCTCTAGCCCTGCTTCGCTCTTAAAGATGTTTTTTGTGTCGTCAAAAAAGACTATTTTGAAGCGATTTTCGTATAAATAGTTATAGAGTTCAAGAGGAGTTGTAAAACCAGTGCAATAAACAAATTCTTTCCCACTCTCCCTTAATGTTTTAAGAATATTATACGATTTTCCTACGCCTGCTTCTCCCTGCGTAATCAATCCATTAACATTACCAGAACAGACCATCTTTACATATTCTCTCAAAATATAGAACTTCTGCTCTAACAAAAGTGTCTCTTTTTCTTTCCCTATCCGTTCAAGAGAGTTATCAAATTCCAGCTTTGCCTGTTTCTCCTGCTCTCTGTTTATCACTTGTAGCATTATCTCTGTCTGTTGCTTAGGCATTTCTATCTCTATCCTTTTCATTTTTTCTATGTTGTCGCCTATCAGTATCTTTATCTTTTCACGAAGAATTGTCTTGTTTTCATCAACCGAGATTTCTCTGTCTATCTCTGATTTAATATCAAAAATATCTATTGCTTTGTCTTTGTCTTTGAAGAACTGCCCTGCCCAGCTTTCCAATCTCTTTACTTCTGTTTCACTTAACATTTTTCTCCTTTGGGCATTTAGCAATTTCTTTTACATTTACCTGATAATCTTGTTCGGTTTCGTAATCCAATAGACATAAACTTAACATAGTGGGAGAATAAATCGCATAAACCCTATAAATTTCTTTATTTACATCATTCATAAGATAAACCATATCCCCAACTTTGAAAGGATTTTTTAACATCTTCCTAACCATTATTAAAAATTTAACACCTCT
>Ga0209619_10003026_pt1 | contig 12106 bp, 6 predicted proteins | sample Rifsed16ft3_FD_184011 | JGI IMG/M metagenome (GOLD analysis project Ga0209619, IMG submission 184011) | Soil microbial communities from Rifle, Colorado, USA - sediment 16ft 3 (version 2) | ecosystem: Environmental > Terrestrial > Deep subsurface > Rock core/Sediment | place: Rifle, Colorado... | reverse complement strand
CCCGCGCGCCGCTCGAACTCGGCTTTGAGCGTTTTGTTCGCGCTCACGCCTCCGGCCACGAAAATCTCGGCCACTTTGAATTGCTGCGCGGCGGCCACGGTTTTCCCGACGAGCACGTCCACGATGGCGGCCTGAAAACTCGCCGCGAGGTTGGGCACTTCGGCCACGTCGAGCGGCGCTTCGTCCCGCATCGGGCGGCCCGGGTGCTGCTTCTTCACCTCGTACAGCACGGCGGTCTTCAATCCGCTGAACGAGAAGTCCCACGTCCCCTCCAGCCAGGCGCGCGGGAACTTGAACGCGGCCGGGTCGCCGGACTGCGCCGCGTTCTCGACGCTCGGCCCGCCGGGGTAGGGCAGCCCGAGCAGCCGCCCCACTTTGTCGAAGGCCTCGCCCGCGGCGTCGTCGAGCGTGCCCCCCAGGCGCTGATACTGCCCGTGATCGGTCATCAGCACCAGCTCGGTGTGCCCGCCGGAGACGATCAGGATGAGCGCGGGGAACTGCACCGCGGGCGCGCCCTCGACTAACCACAACGAGTACACGTGCCCTTCGAGATGGTTGACGCCGATGAGCGGCAGGTTGCGCCCGAACGCGAGGCCTTTGGCGACGTTCATCCCGACGACGAGCGACCCCGGCAGCCCCGGCCCGCGCGTCACCGCCACCGCGTCAATGTCGCCGATGCCGAGGTGCGCGTCGAGCAGCGCCTGCTGCACCACCGGGTAGATCACCTCGATGTGCATGCGCGAGGCGACCTCGGGGAACACGCCGCCGTACTGCGCGTGCCTGGCCGCCTGCGAGGCGATAATATTCGACAAGATCGTCGCCCCGTCGGCCACCACGGCGGCGGCGGTTTCGTCGCAGGACGTTTCAATACCTAGAATGCGAGGCATAGAAATGTGGAAGGTGGCAAGTGGAAGGTGGAAAGTGAGACGTGCTACCTTCCACCTTCCACCTGTTACTTGCGCCTTCCTACTTCTTTCACTTTCAACACCAGGTCTTTGTGATAATGCGCCAGCGTCTCGAACTTCAGGGTCTCCGGGTTGAGCCAGACCGCATCTTCGATGCGCACGCCGAAGCCCTTCTCCGGATAGTACAGGCCGGGTTCCACGGTGACGACGACGCCCGGCTCGAGGCGGTCGGCGTTGCCTTCGAAGTCGGCCAACTGGGGAAACTCGTGGATGCGCAGCCCGATCCCGTGGCCGAGGCCGTGGACGTAGCCCTCGGTCGTCTGCGGGTTGGTCTGCAGGGTGGGATGGTTCCACGATTCGAAATAGTCGCAGACCATTTTCTGGTAGACGCTGCACAACTCACCCGGTTTCAGCGCTTTGATTACGGTTTTGAACGCGCCGAGCACGTGATCGTAAGCCTGCTCGACTTCGGGCGGGGCGTAGCCTACGCACCACGTGCGCGTGAAGTCGTAGAAGTAGCCGCCGCCGGGTTCTTGCGGAAAGATGTCGTACACAATCGTCTTGCCCAACGCGATGGGGTCGCGGTCTTCGCCGCGTGAGTGCGGCACCCCGGCGTCCGGCCCGATGGCGAAGATGGTCCCATCTTCGGCGTCCACAATGCCCTCGTCCATCAGCAGCTGCTTGATGCGCCGCTTCACGTCGCCGACGGTCAGGCGGGAGCCGTCTTTCTTCACGAGATAGCCGTTCTTCGCGCGGTGCGAGGTGAGGAACTCCTCGGTTCCGGCGACGACGCGCATGGTCTTCTTGCCCACCGCGCGGATGCGCTTGACTTCCCCGGCGTCTTTCGTAGCCGTGGCGCGGTCGAAGATCGTCTGCCCGAACTCCCCGGCGATGCGGATGCCGGGGTTGAGTTCCTCAATCGCGCTCAGCAGTTGATAGGCTTCGCCCTGATCGCGCCTGCCGAAGGCCGCCACGTTGCCCGCCGCGCCGACCTCCGCGAGGATTTTGCCGTACAGCCGGGCGGTGGCGCGCAGGCGGTCGCCTTTTTCTTGTTTGAGAAGCTCAGTCCGGTAGTTGTATTTGCTCAGTTCGATCACGCGCAGCCCGGATTTGGAGGCCTCGTCGCGCTCCATGGGGTTGGCGAAAATCACCGGGTCTTCGCCGCGCTTCTTCACCAGGAGGGTGGCCTCGGTGACTTTTGCGCCGTTGGTCAGGTAATACATGGGCGGGTTGTTCGCCGCGCCGCCGGAGACGAGCAGGGCGTCGTAGTTGCGTTCGGCCATGAGGCGGTCGAGGTCGGATTTCAAAATAAGTCCTCCTTACTTCAGTCTCTTCTTCAATTCATCCCGCTGCTTGATGAGCCGCTTGAGCATCTCGTGCTCCCCGGCCCACTCGGCGTATTCGATGCGCTCGTCAAGCTCGGCGTTGTGGAGTCTGCCGTAGAACTCTTCGGAGTCCATGCCGAACTCGGCCTCGAAGCGCTTGAGCCGCCGCTGGACTTGTTGGATATTTTCCTCCAGCCGCTTCAAATACTGGCGCAGGCTGGTGTGGGAGGGTTGGTGGTCAGACATTTAAAACGTTTCTCACCCCATTCAACAATGCCGCCTCTGCCTCCTCCAGCACCGTTCGCGGGTCGAGTGTGACCTTGTCCTCGGCCACGCGGGCGATGATGGGCGGGTCTTGCGCTCGAAGTTTCGCGGCGAAGGCGTTGGGCGATTTGACCGCGAGCGCGACGAGTTGGGTGGGCAGTGTCTCGCCGGGGAGGCTGCCCCCGCCCACAGTCGACGCGCCCTCCACGACCTCGCCCGCGCCGAGTTCCGCAACCCAGCGCCGGGCGCGTTCTTCGACGTCGGCGAGGGGCATGGAGATCATGCGCCACACCGGGATTGCGCGCGTGGCTTCGTCGCGGAGATAGTGGAGCAGGGTGGCGGTCAGCGCCGCAAGGCAGAGTTTATCCGCCCGCACCGCGCGCGCCAACGGGTGCTTCTTGAGTTTGGCGACGAGGTCTTTCTGGCCGACGAGGATGCCCGCCTGCGGCCCGCCGAGGAGTTTGTCGCCGGAGAAGGCGACGAGCGCGGCCCCGGCTTGCAAGGACTCTTGCGCCATCGGTTCGTGCGCCAGCCCGAACTGAGCCGTGTCGAGCAGCGCGCCGGAGCCGAGGTCGTCCACGACGGGCAGGCCGAGGGAGCAGAGTTCTGCAAGCGGCGGTTCGGTGGTGAAGCCGACGATTTTGAAGTTGGAGTGGTGCGCGCGCAGGATGAGCGCGGTTTTGCTATCTATCGCATCTTCGAAGTCGCGGAGGTGCGTGCGGTTGGTCGTGCCGACCTCGACGAGCTTCGCGCCGGATTGTTTCATCACGTCCGGCACGCGGAAGCCGCCGCCGATCTCGACCAACTGACCGCGCGAGATGAGCACGCCTTTGCCTTTGGCGAGCGCGGTCAGGATGAGCAGGATGGCGGCCGCGTTGTTGTTGACGACGAGCGCGGCTTCGGCCCCGGTGAGGCGCGTGAGGAGACTCTCGGCGTGTACGGCGCGTGAGCCGCGCTCGCCCTTGGCGAGGTCGTATTCCAGGGTGGAATATCCTCGAGCGACGGCTTCCACGTGGGCCAGCGCCGCTTTGGCGAGCGGGGCGCGCCCGAGGTTGGTGTGCAGGATCACGCCCGAGGCGTTGATGACGGGTCGGAGGGAGGCAGCGGTGAGGGCCGCGAGCCGGGCGCGCGCCTGGGTCAGGATGCCGGTCGGAGATGGGATGACTGCGTCCTCGCCGCTTCGCCCCGAGGAGCTTCGACGGCCGTCGCCCTCTCCGCTTCGCTGCGAGGGTCTGCGATAGTTCGCGCGGGCGTCGTCCAACACTTCCCTGAAAATTTCTGTGGTGAGCGGACGGCCATAGGCGGCGATGAGGTCGTCGGCTTGCGCCAGCAGTTTGTCCACGGAGGGAAGATCACGCAGGCTCATCGGGTTCACGTGCGGGCTCAGGCGTCCAGCGGGAGGCCTCGCGCCAGCGGAGGAACCACTCGACGCCGCCAAGGCCCGCGGCGAGCAGGGCGGCGATGGCCGGGTTGAGGAGCCCTCCTTTTTGCAGCCACGCGCATGTCGCGCCGAAGAGGCCGACCCAAATGGATTGGCGGAGCAGAACGCTCGGAGGGGCGAGGGCTGGCGCGAAGCGGCGATTGAGGTAGGCCACAAAGGGAACGGCCGTGCCGGTGAGCGCCATGAGCCAAAGGACAAAAAAGATCCAGACCGGCAGCGCGCCGAGGCGCGGGTCAACGTTGAAGATGAGGCCCAGGAGGCCCAGCCAGCCGATGAGGGCAAGCATCCACGCGGCGAGGGTGAGGCTGAGGGGGTTTTCAGAATTGTCGGTCACGAGGGGAATTATAGTATGAAGTGAGTAAGTGCGTGGATGCTGGTATGGACGGATAGAAGCGCGGGGGTGATTGTGTTGGCTGGATAAACAGGTGTATCCTATGTTTGTTCGCGCATAGGTTCTCAGCATGGCTAACCGAATTCTTGCTGCACTGAGGCACGGCGTATGGATTGGCCTGTTGCTGGCGCTACTTGCCCCAAGTCACGCGGCATCCAGCCAGGGCGACGCTCCCAGCCAACCGGGAGTAACGCCGCAGCCGCCGGGCGACCTTGTCCCGGTGGTTCGACCGTCGCTCCGGAACGACGTCTCGCCGGCCTTGCGTGAAATTCCCCCTCGTCCGGCCCGCGTGGAAAAAGCCCGGGAGATTCCACTGTTTCCGTTGCCACGCCCTGACCGGCCAGGGGGCGATGACCTGGACCAGGCCGGTTTTGATCCTGTTTTGCAGGATGGGGCTGGCAGCGCGCAGATGCCTGCCGCCGCTTTCAATTTTGAGGGCATTGACAACCGGAACGGCGTCTATCCCCCCGACACCAACGGCGATGTCGGCCCCAACCATTACATGCAGTGGGTCAACCTGTCGCTGGCAGTCTGGCAACTTAACCGCAGCACCCGCACCGCCACATTGGTCTATGGCCCAGTGGACGGCAACACGTTGTGGACGGGTTTCGGCGGAGTATGCGAGAACAGCAATGACGGCGACCCCATCGTGCTTTACGACCATCTGGCCGACCGCTGGATGGCGGGCCAGTTCGCGCTCCCCAACTTTCCTGATGGACCGTTTTACCAGTGCATGGCCGTCTCCCAGACGGGCGATCCGACCGGCGCCTGGCATCGCTACGAGTTTTTGATCAGCAACAACAAGATGAACGATTATCCCCATCTGGGCGTCTGGCCGGATGGCTATTACATGTCCATCAACCAATTCTGGGCCGGAAGCCTCAGCTGGGCCGGGGGAGGCGCAGTGGTTTTTGAGCGCAGCCAGATGCTGCTCGGCCAGCCGACCCGCATGGTGTATTTTGATCTGGGGAACGTCAACCTGAGCTATGGCGGCCAGTTGCCGGCCGATCTGGACGGCCCCGCGCCGCCGGCCGGGACGCCCAACTACTTCGCTCAAGTGGACGACATCGCCTCCGGGTCGTCGCCCGATCAGTTATCCATCTGGGAATTTCACGTGGACTGGGACACCCCGGCGAACTCCACCTTTGGGTTATCAGGCGATCCCAACGTGACGCTCGCGACCGCGCCGTTCGACTCCAGCATGTGCTTCGGTTCGCGGAATTGCATCCCTCAGCCGGGCGGGACGGCGCTGGACGCCATTTCTGACCGGCTGATGCACCGCTTACAGTACCGCAACTACGGCGGCCACCAAGCGCTGGCAACGAATCACACGGTAGATGTGGACGGCGCGGACCACGCGGGCGTGCGCTGGTACGAACTGCGCCGGGTGGGCGGCGCTTGGAGCATCTATCAGCAAGGGACTTACGCTCCCGACGCCGATCATCGTTGGATGGGCAGCGCCGCGCTGGACGCCAACGGCAACCTGGCGGTAGGCTACAGCGTCTCCAGCGCCACGGTCTATCCGTCCATCCGCTACGCGGGCCGACTGGCCGGCGATCCGTTAGGGACGCTGCCGCAGGGCGAAGGCACGCTCATCAACGGCGCGGGGTATCAGACCGGCTCCGCCGGGCGCTGGGGCGATTACAGCATGTTGGGGGTGGACCCTACTGACGGCTGCACCTTCTGGTTCACGAGTGAATATTATGCGGTGATCGGCGCGGTGAGCTGGCAGACCCGCGTCGGTTCGTTCAGGTTCCCATCGTGCTCACTGGGGCCGCAGGGCACGCTCAAGGGAGTGGTTTCGAATGCGGCGAACGCCGCGCCGCTGGTCGGCGCGGTGGTGCAGGCCGCCTCCAGCCCCACGCAAACCACTGCCACGCAGAGCGCCGCGACCGGCGCTTACACGATGACCCTGCCGGTCGGCATATACACCGTGACAACCTCTCTCTATGGCTATCTGCCGAGCACGATCTCGGGCGTGAGCGTCATGTCCGGAACGACGACCACGCAGAATATCCAACTCACCGCCGCGCCGGGTTACGTGGTCTCCGGGACGATCCGCGACGCGACCACGGGGTGGCCGCTCTACGCCAGCCTCGCGATCGGCGGATATCCGGGCGGGACCATCTGGAATAACCCGGTGACCGGTTTTTACAGCGTGACGCTGGCAGGAGGCGGTTCCTATACTTTCAACGCCAGCGCCTGGGCGCCAGGGTATCTGTCCCGAAGCCAGACGATCAATCCGCTCTCTTCCAACCGAACTTTGAACTTCGGGCTGAGCGCCGATGTGAACGCCTGCGCTGCGCCCGGCTACAAGTATGCCGGCAATGGCTTATTCGAGCGATTTGAAACGCAGGCTTTGCCTTCCGGCTGGAGCAACATTGACAACCTGAACAATGGCCAGGTCTGGCTGTTCAATGATCCTAAGGGTAGAGGCAATTTGACGGGCGGCAGCGGCGGTTTCGCTATCCTGGACAGCGACTATTACGGCGCGGGCAGTTCTCAGGACGCCGAACTGCGGACGCCGGTGCTGAACTTTTCTACGGCGGTCACCGTGCCATTAGAGTTTGACACTGATTTCAACGCCTACGACGGCGGCCTGATCGAGGTCGCCAGTGTGGATGTGAGCAACACCGGCGGCGCGAGCTGGACGACGGTGTACTCGCGCACCCAGAACACCGGGGACTTTCGCGAGCACGTGGCGCTGAACATCACCGCGCTCGCGGCCGGCCAGCCGGACGTCGTCGTCCGCTTCCATTACTACAACGCCAGTTACGAGTGGTGGTGGGAAGTGGACAACGTGAAAGCCGGCGTGGTGAACTGCGGTCCGCAGGCAGGCGGGCTGGTCGTGGGCAACACGGATGACGCGAACACCGGGGCTGCGCTCCCCGGTGCGAACGTCGTCAACGACAGCGGCGCGAGCGCTACGAGCCTGACCACTGCCGACCCGGCGGTGCTTGACTCTTTCTACACGCTGTTCTCCCCGGCCGGCTCCCACGTCTTCACGGCGACGAAGAGCGGGGGGTATGGCAACGAAATCATCACGGTCGCCGTCGTCCAGAGCAACACGGTGCGGCAGGACTTCAACCTCCCCGCCGGATATTTGGCCTATCTGCCGCCCGGTCTGCAGGCCACGCTCGACATGGGCCTCAGCGCCACCGTGCCTTTCACCCTGGCTAACTCCGGCGGCCTGGCGGCGGCGTTTGAATTGCTGGAGATTGACAAGGGCGTTTCCATTCTGGGGCCGTTTGAGAAGCCTGAATTTGTCGTGAGGTCCTTCCGGCAAAACGCCCCCACGGCGAAAGGTTTGGGGCTGCCGACCGCCCCAACAGCGCCGCCCTATGCGGCGGGTGACGTCATCCGCTCCTGGCCGACGGGCCTTTCCAGGGCATGGGGGATCGCCTACGATGACGGGAATGACGCGGTGTGGGTCAGCAGTCCCTCGCCCGGTTGGGGCGGGGATAATACGATCTACGAGTACACGCCGCTCGGGCAGCTAACCGGCCGCTCCCACACTTATACTTGGGATCCGTTCTATGGCCCCGCCGACGCGGCCTACAATTGGAGCACCGGGATGTTATGGCTCATGGACGTCAGCACAGGGGAGAGCAACTGCCTCTATGAGATTGACCCGGCCAGCGGCTACACCGGCAACACGATCTGCCCCGGCGGCCCGGCCGGTTTTGAGGTTTCCCAGCGCGGCCTGGCGTATGACCCGACGACCGACACGTGGTATGGCGGCGGCTGGAACGACAGCATGATCTATCACTTTGACTCGTCTGGCGCGATGCTGGATGAGGTCTATGTGGGCCTGGCAATCGCGGGCCTGGCCTATAACCCGGACACCCAGCACCTGTTTGTGATGGTGAACGCCGATCCGAACCCCGTCTACGTGCTGGATGCGGCCAATCAGTATGCGTTGCTCGGGCAGTTCGCCGTTAGCGCCGGCTTCGGCAGTTACGCCGGGGCGGGCCTGGAGTTGGACTGCGACGGGAACCTGTGGGCCGTGGACCAAAACACGGCGACGGTGTATCAGTTCGAGTCGGGCGAGACAACCAGTGCTTGCGGGCGCGATGTCACTTGGCTGATGGAAACCCCGGTGACAGGCACAGTCGCCGCATTGACGGGCCAGCCCGTCGCTATCACCTTTGACGCCAATGCGCCGGAGGTGACACAGCCAGGCCAGTATTACGCCCAGTTGAAGATCACGGAAGACACGCCCTATGACGCCGCCAAAGTCCCGGTCACGTTGACGGTAAATCCGCCGGCGAATTGGGGCAAATTGACCGGCGCGATCACCGGCCTGGGCTATTGCGATGCTGCGCCCGGCGCGCCGCTCGAAAAGGCGGCTGTCTACATCCAGGGCGGCATGGGCTTTACCCGGACGCTAGAGACCGATGTGGGCGGCGTCTATCACTTCTGGCTGGATCAGGCAAAAAGCCCGCTGACGGTCACCATCGGCTATGCCGAATACATGACGCGGACGCTGGCCGGCGTCTCGGTCAGCGCCGGTCTGACGACGACCCAGGACGCCGCCCTGCGCCGGATGACGCCCTGCGCCAGCAATTCCCCGGCGACCCTCAGCGCGATGGTCGTCGCCGGCCGCACGAGCTCGCGGACGCTCGTGCTCAATAACGCCGGGGCGGGCGCGCTCACCTACGAAACCCGCGAGAGCCTCTTCGACCTGCCGCCCGCGGGGCCGGAGACGGCAGCCGCGGCAGGTTCTCAGTCGTTCTCGCCGCCTGCGCCGGTCGGCCCAACTTCGGTGCGCTCAACTAAATCACTAACCGGCGCGAGCGCTCCCATCCCGAACACCCCGGCCTGGTTCAACGGGGCGCCAATTCCAGGAGGCCTGGTGCGTTACGCCCACGCCCAATGCCCCGACGAACCGGACAGTTTCTACGTGTTCGGCGGCGTGGATGGGAGCTACTACCTCACGACCAACGCCTGGCGTTACGACGTCGCCACGAACGCCTGGAACTCGCTGGCCCCCCTGCCGGTGGGAGGCGAAGGCCCGGCGGCAGCCTGTTATAGCAACAAGATTTACGTGATGGGCGGCAGCGGCGCGAACCAGTTCTTCATCTATGACATCGCCAAAGGCACGTGGTCAACCGGCCCGGCTTTGCCGCGCAACGTCTGGGGCGCGGCGGCGGGCGCCTGGAATGGCCGGGTCTACCTGATTGGCGGCGACGACGACTTCTTCAGCGACAACACATCCAACCGGGTGGACATCTATGACATCGCCGCGAACGCCTGGCTGACGACGCCGCCGGCCGCAGGGGCGATGCCGACGGCGGCGGTCGCGGCCGGTTTCGTCCAGGCTGGCCCGAACCTCTATGTCGTCGGCGGCTGGGGCGACGCCTCGCCGACGGAGAACGTCACGGCGACCCAGCGTTACAACATGCAGACGAACACGTGGAGCCTAGGCCCGGCGTTCACCAGCGGGCGCGCCGACTTTGCGCTCGCGATGACGGATCAGGCGCTGTATGCGATTGGCGGCGACGCGGACAGAGGGACGTTCCTTGACGCGACGGATGCGGTGCAGCGCTTGAGCCTGGCCGCGTGGCCGGCGGGCGCGTGGACGGTGGTGGGCGACTCGATCCCGGCGTCTTACCTGTCGAACAGCGCAGGCTTCTGCACGAGCGGCATCACGGCCAGCGAAGTCTGGTCGGTGGGCGGGCTGGACGGCGACTTCTTCAGCATCGTCGGGACCAGCCTGTTCCGCCCCTCGTCCACCGAGAATTGCTACTCGATCTACAGCGACGTGCCCTGGCTGTCCGAAGCCCCGGCCTCGGGTGGGGTCTCCGCCGACGGCGCCCTTTCGATGACGATTAACTTCAATGCTGCGAACCTCTCGGTAGGGGTGTACCGGGCGACGTTGACACTCGTGACCAACGACAGCGTCAAAGCGCTGGTGCGCGTCCCCGTGACGCTGACCGTCAACGCATTCAGCGGCGGCCTGAATCTGACGCCCGCCGCGGCGGCCAGGACGGGCCAACCCGGCGCGACGGTGACATACACCCTGCTGGTGACGAATACGGGGAATGCGCTGGACACGTTCAGCGTCACAGTCGGCGGCAACCAGTGGGCCACCACGGCCCCGGCGACTGTCGGGCCGGTGGCAAGCGGCGCGAGCGCCAGCCTTCCCGTCATGGTGACCATCCCAGCAAATCAGGTGATTGGGACAAGCGACGTGGTCACAGTCACGGTCACTTCGCAGAGCGATAACGCGAAATCGGCCCGGGCGGTGCTGACCACCACCAGCGGCCTGTTGCATGGCGTCGTCGTCGCCCCACCTACGATTGCGCGTTCGGGCAATCCGGGGGCGATTGTGACCTACACGTTGACAGTCGTCAACACCGGCGATGCGCCGGATCAATACGACGTGTCCGTCTCCGGCGCGGCGTGGACGACCACAGCGCCGACAACCATCGGCCCACTGGCCGGAGGCGCGAGCGCGAGCGTGACGGTGGCCGTGACAATCCCCGGCGAGGCGGAGGAGGGCCAGACCGAGACGGCGGCCCTGACGGTGACCTCGCGCAGCGACCCCACGAAATCGGCGTCGTCCACGCTGACGACCACGGCAACCGCGATGCCATTCCGGATGTTCCTGCCGGTGGTCAGGAGATGAGAAAAACAACGCTCAGAATGGTATAATCATTTGGCAAGCAGGAGACCGCAATGTCTTCTCCATTCCCTGGCATGGATCCCTATCTTGAAGGTCATCTATGGCCGGATGTGCATCACCGGCTGGCGACAGAGATCAGCCGCCGATTGACGCCGCGTCTAAAGCCTCGCTATGTGGCGCGTCTGGAAATTTACGTGGTGGAGGATACCGAGCCTGAGGCCGAGATTGGCATCATGTATCCTGATGTAGAGGTGTTGACGGCGGATAGGCGTCGCCCACTTTCCTCACAGGGCGGGGCGCCATCGGGCGAGGCCATTGCAGAGGCGCCGATGACGGTTTCGCTCGCGCCGCCCGAGGTGCGCGTGGCAAATGTCGAGGTGCGCGATGCGACGAGCAACAAACTGGTCACCGGCATTGAAATTCTGTCGCCGGTGAACAAGCGTGGGAAGGGTTTGGAGGCGTATCGCAAAAAGCGTGAGCGCCTGCGGAAGGCGAGCGTGCATGTGCTGGAAATTGATCTGCTGCGCCGGGGCGAACGTTCCCTTGCGTCTACACTCCCGCGTGTGCCCGACACGCCTTATCGAATAACGCTCATCCGCGCCGGGGCCGACGTGGCGCAAGTCTGGCCCCTGCGTTTGCAGGATAAGCTGCCCACTGTGCCTGTGCCGCTGCGCCCGCCGGATGAGGATGTGCCGCTCGAATTGGGGCCGGCCTTGAGCACGATGTACGACGAAGCGGCCTACGAACTCTCGGTAGACTACCGCCGCGACCCGCCCCCGCCGCCGCTCGCCGCGGAAGACGTGGAAAGGATGAAGACCATGGTCAAGATCGAGACGTCAGTGTAGATGGCGACAAACCGGGCCGCGCGCCCGGTTTTTGTTTCTCCCCCAATGGTATAATCCTCGGCGAGGTGTATCCGCCATGCCCACGACGCCGAATCTGGTCGAGGTCGCGGAAATCTTGAAGCGCCACCTGCCTGAGGGGTACCAGGCGGTGGTGTTTGGCTCGCGCGCCACGGGCAAGGCGCGAAAAGGGTCGGATTGGGATATTGGCATTCTTGGCCCGAAGCCTTTGCGAAATATCATTCTGGGGGACATTCGAGAAGAACTGGAAGAGATGCGAACGCTGCATACGTTTGACGTAGTGGATTTG
>Ga0209619_10003025_pt1 | contig 12106 bp, 11 predicted proteins | sample Rifsed16ft3_FD_184011 | JGI IMG/M metagenome (GOLD analysis project Ga0209619, IMG submission 184011) | Soil microbial communities from Rifle, Colorado, USA - sediment 16ft 3 (version 2) | ecosystem: Environmental > Terrestrial > Deep subsurface > Rock core/Sediment | place: Rifle, Colorado... | reverse complement strand
CGAGCGAGGAGGCGCGCGCAGAGTTCGAGGGGCCGATCTTCGACGACTACGAGCGCCAGGGCTCGCCCTACTACTCCACCGCCCGGTTGTGGGACGACGGCGTCATCGACCCGCTCGACACGCGGGCCGTGCTCTCGCTAGGCATCTCCGCCGCTCTCAACGCCCCGATCGCGGAGACCCGCTTCGGCGTGTTCCGAATGTGAGCGGCCGAGGTCCCGGCGCGGGATCGTTGCGGATCGGGGGCCAAGGCCCTCGAGGGGTCATCGCCCGCGTCAGGCTGGCCCGGCCGCACCGGGTGTTTGACGCCAGAGACGACAAACGCGACACTGGAGGGCGATGACCGAACCCAGGACGCCGGTCGGGCCCGGCGAGGCAGCCCGTCGGCTGGGGGTCAGCACCCGCACGGTGCAGCGTTGGGTACGACAAGGGCGACTCGTCGGGGTCCGGATCGGCGATCGCCTCAAGGTGGACGCGGGGGACCTTGACCGTCGGACCGTGGGCCAGCCCACTGCCCGGCGCCCGATCCGAACCGTCCTCGTCGCGAACCGGGGCGAGATCGTCGTGCGCATCGCGCGCACGTGTGGGCTCCTCGGGATCCGCTGCGTCGCCCTCGTCGCGGCGGACCAGGAGAGCGCCTGGTGGGCCGACCAGGCCGACGGACGCATCCCTTTCGACGGGGACTACCTCGACCCGGACGCCGTCGTCGCCGCGGCAGTGGCGGCCGGGGCCGATACCATCCATCCAGGCTACGGGTTCCTCTCCGAGAACGCGGCCTTCGCCGAGGTCGTCGCGGCGGCCGGCCTGACCTGGGTGGGGCCGCCGGCGGCGGCCATCCGGGCGATGGGCGACAAGGTCGCCGCGCGACGACTGGCGGCTCGTGAAGGCGTGCCCGTGCTGCCGGGCAGCGATGGGCGCAGCCAGTCCGACCGGGGGCTTGGCGCCGCGGCCGAGCGCATCGGCTACCCGGTCCTCATCAAGCCCGTCGGCGGAGGCGGCGGCAAGGGGATGCACGTGGCCCGCACGGCCGCGGTCCTGCGCGGCCTGCTCGGTCGTGCGCGCCGCGAGGCCGGTGCGGCCTTCGGCGACGACCGCCTCCTCCTCGAGCGCTACCTCGATCGGCCGCGCCACGTCGAGATCCAGGTCCTCTTCGACGGCGACGGCGAGGGCATCTCTCTCGGGGAGCGGGAGTGCTCCCTCCAGCGGCGCCACCAGAAGGTCGTCGAGGAGAGCCCTTCCCCAGCACTCCGTCCCGCGTCACGCCGCGCCATGGCCGAGGCGGCCCGGCGGGTCGCGGCCGCCGCCGGCTACGTCGGGGCCGGGACCGTCGAGTTCCTGTTCGACGAGGAGCGGGACGAGCACTACTTCCTCGAGATGAACACGCGGCTCCAGGTCGAGCATCCGGTCACGGAGCTGGTCAGCGGTCGGGACCTCGTGGCCGACCAGCTGGGCATCGCCGCGGGGGCGAGGCTGTCCGAGCTGGAGGTCTGGGGAACAGGCCGGAGAGACGAGTCCCGTCCATGGGGCCACGCCATCGAAGCGCGCCTCTACGCGGAGGATGCCGAGCAGGGCTTCCTGCCCGCCAGCGGGCGCGCCGTCGCGGTGCGCTGGCCCGAGGGGGAGGGCATCCGGGTGGACGCGGGGATCGGCGAGGGCGACGAGATCGCCACGCGCTACGACCCGTTGCTCGCCAAGATCGTCGTCGGCGGCACGGATCGCGGTGACGCCGTCCGACGCCTCCGCGAGGCGCTTTCCTCAACCCTCGTCCTCGGTCCGGTGACGAACCTCCGCTTCCTGCGCTGGATCGCCGCGGCCGACTGGTTCGCCGCCGGCGAGACGTTCACCGACACGATCCCGACCCGCTGGCACCCCGAGGGGATCGCGGTGCCCGAGGCAGCCTGGGGCGACGCAGCCGTCGCCCTCGCGGCCGCGTCCGGCCAGGCCCTCGCCGGGTGGCGGGTCAACGAGGGGACGCGCCTCCGGCTGCGGTCGGGCGAGGAGGAGCGCAGCGTGCAGGTCGCGGGTTCCGGATCGGCCGCTGCCGTCGCGGTGGAGCGTCGCCCAGAGCCGGTGGCCCACGTCGATGTCTCCGGTCGCAGCGTCCCCTTCACCCTCGCGCCCGCGCCGACGGTCGAGTCGGCCGTCCGTCATGCTGGGCATGCGGCGACGGCGTCACGAGCCGTGACGGCCCCGATGCCGGGCCGCGTCATCGCGGTGCCGGCCATCGAGGGCGCCACGGTCGAGCTCCACGAGCCCCTCGTCATCCTCGAGGCGATGAAGATGGAGAACGCCGTGACCGCGTCGGTCGCGGGCACGGTCGCCGCCGTACTGGTGCGGCCGGGGATCCAGGTCCAGAAGGGGGACCTTCTCGTCGAAGTGGTCGAGTAGCGGCGTTAGGGCGGGCTGAGCCACAGGTAGCGGGCGTCGGAGTCGTCGGCGCCCGTGACCGCGAGCCGATCATCGGCCGGCGACCGACCAGATAGTCACGCCGGACAGCGCGAAGGCAGAGGTCGGACGCGCCGCCCACGTGCTCCCGTCGGCCGACCAGAGGACGATCACCACCGCGGCCTGCTCGACGACCCGGGCGTCGAGGATCGAACCGTCAGCGAGCTCCGAGCTCGCACCGAGCGGCGCGCTGCCGATGACGACGAGGCCGCCGGTCACCGAACCATCGGCTCCACGGTGCGCCGACCGGGCGCACGGCACCAGTGCGGATGGGCCCGATCGAAGGCCGGTAGGATGCGAGCGTGGCAGGGGAAGGGCGGGAGCGGGTCCGCATCTACGAGGTCGGGCCACGGGACGGGTTGCAGGCCGAGGCCACAACCCTGTCGACGGAGACGAAGCGTCGCTTCATCGGGCTCCTCGTCGAAGCGGGCCTGCGCGAGATCGAGGCGACGTCGTTCGTCTCTCCGAAGGCGATACCGCAGCTCGCCGACGCGGATGAGCTGCTCCCCACCCTCCCCCGGCGCGACGAAGTGCGCTACCCCGTGCTGGTGCCAAACCAGCGGGGCCTCGAGCGGGCCGAGGCCGCCGGCGCCGACGCGATCGCGGTCTTCACGGCTGCGACAGACGCGTACGCGGAGCACAACATCGGGATGACCGTTGCCGAGTCGCTGCGCGCGTTCGGCCCGATCCTGCGCGCCGCCAACGATCGGGGCTGGTGGACGCGCGCCTACGTCTCGACGGCCTTCGGCTGCCCGTACACCGGGCGAGTGGCCCCCGAGCGGGTGGTCGACCTGGCGCTCCGGCTGGCCGAGAGCGGCGCGGGTGAGATCGCCATCAGCGACACCATCGGCGTCGGGGTGCCGAGCCAGGTCGGGGAGCTGGTCGTCCGCGCCGCCGCGGCCGGATTACCGGAGGACCGCCTGGCCTTCCACTTCCACGACACCCGCGGGACGGCGCTGGCCAACGTGGTGGCGGGGCTCGAGGCGGGCGTCCGCTGTTTCGATGCCTCGACGGGCGGTATCGGCGGCTCCCCGTTCGCCCCGGGGACGACCGGCAACCTCGCGACCGAGGACCTCGTGTACCTCCTCGACGGCCTGGGATACGAGCACGGCGCCGACCTGCTCGGCGTGCTGACAGCCGCCCGCTTCATCTCCGATGCGCTCGGCCGCACGCTCCTGACGAAGGTCGGCCAGGCGGGCGGCTGGGATCCGGCGACCGGTCGACCGATCGCCCGAGGCTGAGCGCTGTTCCTGCTACGATGCCGCCAATCGGACCCGACGTGGTCCCCGGGTTGGCGCATGGATAGTCCAAGTCCAGTACTCCTCCTCAACGCGAACTACGAGCCGCTCAACGTCTGCGACATCAGGCGGGCGTTTCGGCTCGTCTACCGCGAGAAGGCCGAGGTCATCGAGTACAACCACCACGAGATCCGCTCGGTGAGCATGGTCTTCCGCGCGCCCAGCGTCATCCGCCTCCAGTACATCGTGAAGCGGCCGCGCCCCCGGGTGAAGCTCGCGCGCCGCGAGATCTTCCAGCGGGACCACCACACCTGCCAGTTCTGCGGCAAGGAGACCCACGACCTCACGCTCGACCATGTCGTGCCGCGCCATCGTGGCGGCCTGCACGTCTGGGAGAACCTCGTGGCGGCCTGCCGCTCGTGCAATCACCGGAAGGGCGGGAAGACGCTCGCCGAGGCGCACATGACGCTCCTGCGCCCGCCGTTCGAGCCGCGCAGCGACCTGTACTCGCTCTTCACGCCATACCTCCACGACCCGCGCAACGAGCCCTGGCGGACCTACCTGTTCCTCGGCGACCGGCGCCACTGAGCGTGACGCCCGCCGGCGCGGGCTCGACCCACCGCGCGGCCTCTCCGCGCCAGCCCGACCGGTCCGCGATCGACGTCGCGGCGCGCATCCCACGTCCCGTCCGCGGGATCCTCGAGCGCCTCTGGGCGGCCGGCTTCGAGGCGTACGTCGTCGGCGGCAGCCTCCGTGACCTGCTCCTCGAGCGCGAGGTGGCCGACTGGGACGTCGCGACCTCGGCGCTCCCCGAACGGACCCAGGAACTCTTCCCGGGAAGCGCGTACGAGAACCGCTTCGGGACGGTGGCGGTGCGGCAGGGTGGTTCCGTGTACGAAGTCACGACCTTCCGTCGCGAGCATGTCTACGCCGACCACCGGCGCCCGGAGCGGGTCGAGTTCGGGGCCAGCATCGACGAGGACCTGGCCCGCCGCGACTTCACCATGAACGCGATCGCATGGGCCGGGCGTGCCGCGCCGGCCGGCCCCCACGACCCCTTCTCAGGCATGGCGGACCTTCGCGCCCGTTCGATCCGCGCGGTGGGACGACCCGACGACCGCTTCAACGAGGACGCGCTGCGCATGCTCCGCGCAGTGCGCTTCGCGGCCACCCTCGGGTTCACGATCGAGCCGGCGACGCTTTCCGCCATCCGGCGCCACGCCGCGCTCGCGGCCGCCCTCTCCGGCGAGCGAGTGCAGGCCGAACTGCGCCGCATCCTCGCCGCGCCACGGCCGTCGGTCGCTCTGCGCCTCATGGCCGACAGCGGGCTGCTCGACGTGCTGTTCCCGGACCTGGCTGCCCAGCGCGGCATCGCCCAGAACAAGATCCGCGGGCGCGACCTGTGGGACCACACGATGGCCACCGTGGATGCCGCCGATCCGACCCGCCCGATCGTCCGACTGGCCGCCCTGTTGCACGACGTCGGCAAGCCGTCGACCCTGCAGGACGGGCACTTCCCGGGTCACGAGAGCGAGGGGGCGAGGATGGCCGAACGGATCCTGCGGGAGCTCGCCTTCCCGCGACACGAGATCGAACGGGTCGTCCGGCTCGTCGCTCACCACATGTTCAGCTACTCGCGCGCCTGGAGCGACGCGGCCGTGCGCCGTTTCATGCGTCGGGTGGGGGTCGAGGATATCGACGACCTGCTCGCTCTCCGTGAGGCGGACAACCTGGGATCCGGCCAGCCGCGTTCAGCCGGAAGCCTGACGGGGGTGCGCGAGCGCGTCGCGGACCAGCTGGGCGCTCGTCACGCCCTCCGCATCGCCGATCTCGCGCTCGATGGTCATGACCTCCAGGAGGGATTGGGGATCGCGCCCGGCCCGGAGGTCGGGCGGATCCTGCGCGTGCTGCTCGACCGCGTCGTCGCCGACCCCTCGCTCAACGAGCGTGAGCGCCTGTTGCTCGCGGCCAGGCGCATCCATGCCGCGGGCGGCCGGAACGCAGCCAGGGGTGGCCGGAACGTGGCGACCCGGTGATCGAACTCCTCCTCCATGCCGAGCGCACGCTGGCGATGGGCCGTCTCGACGAGGCCGAACGGTTGTACCGCCAGGCGCTCGACGCGGATCCGCGGAACGCGATCGCGACGGTGGGCCTGGCGCGTCTGGCCATCGAGCGCGGCGAGGACACCGAGGCCTACCGGCTGGCCGAACGGGCCCTCGAGCTCGACCCGGAGAATGCGGCCGCGGTGCGTCTGGCGGTGCGCCTCCACGAGGTCCTCGGGACACGGGGCGAACGCGTCGATCTGCCCCCGGCACTGCGCCGCCCGGGCGGCACCGGGGTGCGCGACGACGCGCAGGGGCGAGCGCGGCGGGGCCTGCTCGATCGGTTGTTGCGGCGCGGTCGAGCGTGACAGGATCGCGAGCGCCATGGGTCTCCTGAGGTGAGGGTCCTCGTCACCGGCGGGGCGGGCTACGTCGGCAGCGTCTCGGTCGAGGCGCTCCTGGCCGCCGGCCACGAGGTCGTCGTCCTCGACGATCTCTCGACCGGTCACCGCGGCGCGCTTCCCTCGGCCGTTGCGGCCGTCGAAGGGTCCGTGACCGGCGCGGTCATCCTGCGCGAGATCCTCGAGCGCCAGCGCAGCGAGGCGGTCCTCCATTGCGCGGCCCGCTCCCTCGTGGGCGAGTCGCTCGCCGACCCGGCCGGCTACTACCGCGACAACGTCGGGGGCGGGCTCACCCTGCTCGAGGCGATGCGCGCGACGGGGGTCCGCCGCCTCGTCTTCTCCTCGAGCGCGGCCGTCTACGGCGAACCGGCCTCGGCGCCGGTGACCGAGGATGCGCCGCTCCAGCCGATCAGCCCGTACGGCGAGACGAAGCGCGCGTTCGAGGCGATGCTCGAGTGGTACGGACGGGCCTACGGGCTGCGCAGCATCTCACTCCGCTATTTCAACGCCGCCGGAGCCAGCGCCAGCAACGGCGAGGACCACGATCCGGAGACGCATCTCATCCCCAACGTGGTAGCCGCGGCCCTGGGGATGCGGGAGCTGGTGCTGTTCGGTGACGACTACCCGACACCGGACGGGACCCCGATCCGGGACTACATCCACGTGGCCGACCTGGCCGACGCTCACCTGCTCGCCCTCGAAGCCACTGCCTCGGGCACGGGTGCGGAGGCGTACAACCTGGGCTCGGGTCGCGGGTTCAGCGTCCGGGAGGTGCTGACCGTGGCAGAGGCCATCGCGGGGCGCCCGATCGCCCACCGGATCGGCCCTCGCCGGCCGGGCGATCCACCCGTCCTCGTCGCATCGGCCGAACGGGCCGCATCGGTGCTCGGGTGGCGCGCCCGGCGCGGCAGCCTCGAGGAGATCGTCGGCTCTGCGTGGGCGTGGGCCCAGCGGCACCCCGCCGGCTACGAGGACTGAGCGGCGCCCTCGCGCGGCGGGCCGACCGACTCGGATGCCGGGAGAAGGTGCTCGGGCGGCACGACCGGCTCCGGCGGCTCGGTCGGGCGGTCCGGCACGCCCAGGAGCAGGAAGATGCCGACGGCCATCAGGATGAGGAACGTGAAGATCCCGACCTGGTAGGCGCCCTTCTCGAGGCTGGGCAACAGGAGCGCCACGGTCGCGCCATAGAGGACCGGACCGGTCACCGCGCTGAACTTCCCGGCGAGGCCGTACAGGCCGAAGAACTCGCCGACCTTGTCCGGTGGCGAGAGGCGGAGCATGAACACCCGGTCCGAGGTCCACACGCCGCCCAGCCCCGACCCGAGGAGGATCCCCCCGACGATGAACGTCGGGAGGCTGAGCACGCTGCCGACGATGAGCAGGCCCACGATCCACGAGCCGAGGACCACCAGGAGCGTCCGTTTCGGCCCGAAGCGCTCGACCGCCTGGCCCCATCCGAAGCTGGCGATCACAGCGACCACCGTGAGGAGCAGCAGAACCAGGTTCGCCTCGCCCTTGGTCAGCCCGATCGCGTTCGTGGCGAAGACGGTCATGACCACGATGACCGTGTTCACCGGGTCCGTGTAGAAGAACCGTGCGACGAGGAAGCGCAGCAGGCCGGGGACCTCGCGGGCGTCCCGGAGCGTCGTGCCCAGCTGCGCCCATGAGGTCAGCGCGTGCTCCACCCGGAAGCGGTAGTCCGACGTCCGTCGTTCCCGCACCACGACGAAGATGGGCACGCTGAAGAGGGCGAAGAGGCCGGCCGCCAGCGCGAAGGTGACCGGGGTCGATCCGGAGTCGAGCACCAGGATGAGGACCGCGATGAGGATGGTGCCCAGGTACCCGATGGCCACGCCCATGCCCGAGACGCGCCCCCGGGACCGGGGTCGCGACACCACCGGCAGCGTGGCGTCGTAGTAGATCAGCGCCGCCTGGTACGAGAAGTTCGCGAGCGAGAAGAGGGCGAGACCCAGGAACGCGAGCGGCGGAGCACCGGCCGGCACGAGGGCGATCGCCCCGGTGGCCAGGATGCACTGGGCGGTGAAGAAGGCCAGGAACGGCAGCCGCCGGCCTCCTCTGTCGCTGATCGCCCCGAGGACCGGCGAGACGGCCGCGTTGATGCCCACGCTCACGGCGTTGGCGATGCCGAACCAGAACTGGCCGTCGCCGGGACCGAGCCGATCGACGGCCCACAGGCCCATCGCGTACGACACGATCGCGTATGAGTAGATGGTGTTGGCGAAGTCGTACAGCGACCAGGCGACCGGCACGCGGGCCCGTCCGGTGGGCGTCAGGGCACCGACCGCTGCAGCGAAGCGCGCGAACGGGCTCGCGGGACGCAGGGCCGCGGCACCGGCCATGGCGCGGATGATATGGCGGTCCGTGGTGGCCTGGCGAGCCGCCGTGGTCGCGGGCCGCCAGCGCTATGCTGGCCGTTCGAATGGCCGGCCCATCCATCCCAGCCGACCGCACCCTGTGGCGGCCCCAGGTCGCCCGCCCGTCGCGGCGGGCGAGGACGATCGTCGACCCCATCATCGAGCCTCTCTGGGAGGGGGTCCACGTGCTCGTCCACGCGCGCGACGGGACGGTTCGGCTCATCGACGACGAGGGCTACGACATCGGGCGGGAGTTCGCCGCCATCCTTGCCGCCTTGCGCGACGACCTCACCGTGAGCGACGCGATCGTGGACGGCTGGCTGACCAACCAGGCGACGCGTTCCGGGGAAGGCCTCGCCCTGGTGCCTGTGGAAGCTCCACGAGGGATGGGCATCTTCCGGGCTCCCAAGCCCGGGCCGCCCCGGATCGCCCCGCACGACCGCCCCGGATCGGTCGCTTTCGTGGCTGTCGATCTCCTCGTCCTCGACGGACAGGTCCTCCTCGACCTCCCCCTCCTCGAGCGCAAGCGGCTCCTCGAGTCCGTGATCGTCGGCGGCGAGCTCGTGCGCACGTCCCCGTACGTTCGGCCGCCCCTCGACCGCTGGCTGCCGTCGTGGCGGGCCGTCGGCTTCACGGGCGCCGTGCTCAAGGCGGCCAACAGCCGGTACGTCCCCGGGGCGCTGGCAGACGACTGGTACGTCGCCCAGCCGCTCCAGCGCCGTTGAGCCCTCGGTGGATGCCGGCAGCGTGACCGAGGCCGGGCGTCCGCTGCGCATCCGCGTCCGTCGCGCGAGCGAGGAGGACACCGACGCCGTCCTTGCCTTCTCGCGCACGACCTTTGATGGGTGGGACTACCTCCCCGGCGTGTGGGCGTCGTGGCTGGAGGCGCGCGACGGCGCGGTCTTCGTGGCCGAGCCGGTGGAGCCTGGCGAAGCTGCCGGAGACAGGAACGGCCGCCCCATCGCCGTGGGTCGCGTCGCGTTGCTCAGCCCCGCAGAGGCCTGGATGGAGGGTCTCCGGGTCGACCCCGCCGTTCGCGGCCGGGGCGTGGCCACGGCGTTCCAGGTGGCCGAGCTGACGTGGGCCCAGGCGCAGGGTGCGGCAGTGGTGCGCTACGCCACGGGCGAGACCAACGAGGCGTCGCTGCGCCTCGGCGCGCGCCACGGTTTCGCCCCGGCGGGCCGGTGGCGAGCCCTCCGACCCCAGGAGCCCGAGGGGTCCGCGGCCCACGCCACGGCCCCACGGGCGGCACCCTCGGCGGAAGAGGCGACCCCCGCGACCCGGCGGACGATCCTGTCGAACCTCGCCGCCGCCGGCCTGGTTGCGGGCGCCGGCGAGGCCGGGCGCCGCTGGGACCGGCTCGCGGGCGACGCCACGTTCCGGCATGGGGGAGGCCTCTACGAGTGGCGGGCGTGGGCGTGGCAAGCCCTCAGCCGGGAGGGGCTGGAGCGCCATCTCGAGCGGGGCGACCTGCTCGAGGTCGAGACCGCGGAGGGATGGGCTCTCGGGCTCCTCGGCCACGAGCGTGTCGCCGGCGAGACGCGACTGGTACTCCTGGGCGGCGACGCCGAATCGGCACGGCGCCTCGTCGATGCGGTCGCGCAGGCCGCCGGACGGCGCCCGCTCATCCGCCTTCCAGACGAGTCCCTCTTGCTGGATGGCCTCGGCCCTGCGCTCGAGAGCGCGGGCTGGAGGATCGCCGAGCACGTGCTCGTGCTGATGGCCCGCCCGCTCGCAGATGAGGCGGGCCGACCCCTGCCGCTCCCCGACGACGGCACGGACCGGGTCGAGTTCGCCGAGGCGCCCCGGCCCCTCGGCCTCGTGCCGGAGGACGAGCCCGAGCCCCTCCCCGCCGCCGGCCGGTAGACTTGGCGCGTGCCCCAGTCGAGCCTCCCGGAGGCCGTCCGCGAAGAGGTCGGCCGGCTCGGCCAGGCCGACATCATGGTCGGCATCCCGAGCTTCAAGAACGCGGCCACGATCGGCTACGTCGTGCGCGCCGCCCACGCCGGGCTCGTCCAGTTCTTCCCTGACCTGCGCCCGGTCCTGGTCAACAGCGACGCCGGTTCGCCGGACGGCACGCAGCGTGTGGTCATCGAGACAGAACCCCCCGACTACGTCGAAGAGGTGCTCCTTGTCCGGCCGCGGAACCGGCTCCAACGCGTCACGCTCACGTATCCCGAGGTCGACGGCGTGGCCGGCAAGGGCGCCGCCCTGCGCGCCATCTTCGAGATGGCCCATGCGCTCCGGGCACAGGCCCTCGTCATCGTCGACTCCGACCTGCGCTCGATCGGGCCGGAGTGGATCGAACTCCTCGCCGGGCCGATCCTGAAGGGCGGCTTCGATTTCGTGGCGCCCCTGTACGCCCGCTACAAGTGGGACGGCACGATCACGAACACGGTCACCTATCCCCTCACCCGGGCCCTCTACGGTCACCGTATCCGGCAGCCCATCGGCGGTGACTTCGGGGTCTCGGGCGACCTCGTGGCGTACTACCTCGAGCAGGACGACTGGTCGGCCGACGTGAGCCGCTTCGGGGTGGACATCTGGATGACCACGAAGGCGGTTGCCGGCGGCTTCGCCGTTTGCCAGGCGCGCCTCGGCGCGAAGGTGCACGATCCCAAAGATCCCGGCTCCGACCTTGGGCCGATGTTCCGGCAGGTCGTGGGCACGCTGCTCCGGCTGGCCATCACGCACACGGGCGCGTGGGCCGAGGTCAAGGGTTCCCACGATACGCCGATCTACGGCTTCGAGCGGATCATCGACCCGCCGCCGCTGCGCGTGGACGTGGTTCGCCTCCTGACCGAGTTCAGCGCTGGCGCTGGCGCCTTCGGCCAGGCATGGAATGAGATCCTCGCTCCCCGGACGGCGGACGTGGTCGCAGAGCTGGCGGCCGATGCGGGCCGGGCGGCCAGCGCGATCCGCCCGGGGCCCGACTGGCCGGAGGACCCCCGTCTCGCAGCGGCACCGCCGCCGTTCCATTTCCCTGACCACGCGTGGGCGCGGGTCCTCTACGACGCGATCGTGGCGACCCGCGACGGCATCGTCCCTCCGGAACGGCTGACCGCGGCGCTCTTGCCGCTCTACTTCGGCAAGGTGGCGGGGCTGCTCCTCGAGACGAGGACCGCCGACGCGGAACAGGCCGAGGAGGCGGTGGAGCGACTGGCCCGCGAGCTCGAGCTGGCCAAGCCATACCTCGTTCGGGCCTGGGAGGGCGTCAGCTCGCCGGTCACGGCGCCGGCGTGAACCGTCCTCGGTCGTTCGGCGCATGAACGGCCCGGGTCCGCTGCCCGCGCGGATCCTTATCCCCCTTGCCAACCCGCGCACGGCGGGGGACCTGATGCGCCTCGGCGCGGCGCTCCTCGACCCGGTGCATGGCGGAGAGCTGATCGCGCTCGGGATCGTCGAGGTGCCCGAGGGCGTGCCCCTATCGGAGGGAGCGACCCAGGCCCGCCACGCCCGCCGGCTGCTCCAGCGGGTCCATGATCTCGTACCGGAGAAGACAGTCCTGCGCACCATGGTCCGCATCGGGCGACGCGCGGCCGAGGGCATCCTCGAGGCGGCCAGGGAGGAGGGCGCCGACCTCATCGTCTTCGGGTGGGGCGGGCGGG
>Ga0209619_10003022_pt1 | contig 12108 bp, 8 predicted proteins | sample Rifsed16ft3_FD_184011 | JGI IMG/M metagenome (GOLD analysis project Ga0209619, IMG submission 184011) | Soil microbial communities from Rifle, Colorado, USA - sediment 16ft 3 (version 2) | ecosystem: Environmental > Terrestrial > Deep subsurface > Rock core/Sediment | place: Rifle, Colorado... | reverse complement strand
CCGGGCGGTCGGCCCGGAGCGGCTCATCTCGATCACCGGCAACGATGCCCTCACCGGGTTCACCGCGCCCAAGCTGGTGTGGGTCCGCGACCACGAGCCGGACGTCTGGCGACGGATCGCGCACGTGCTGCTGCCCAAGGACTACGTGCGACTCCGCCTGACGGGCGAGTACGCCCTCGACAAGGCGGATGGCGCGGGCACGCTGCTCTTCGACCTGGCCGCCCGGGACTGGTCGGCGGAAGTCCTGGCCGCCCTGGAGATCGACCCTGCCTGGATGCCACCGACGTGGGAGGGACCGGAGGTCACCGGCCTGGTCACGGGCGAGGCCGCGGCGGCGACCGGTCTCCGGCCGGGCACCCCGGTGGTCGCCGGCGGCGGCGACCAGGCGGCGAATGCCGTGGGCGTGGGAGCCGTCGCGGCGGGCACGGTGGCCCTCTCGCTCGGGACGTCGGGCGTGGTCTTCGCGACCACGAACCGGCCGCTGTTCGAGCCACGCGGCCGCGTGCACGCGTTCTGTCATGCCGTCCCGGGCCGCTGGCACATGATGTCGGTGATGCTGTCCGCGGCCGGCAGCCTGCGCTGGTTCCGCGATGCCCTGGCGCCCGGCATGGAGTTCGCCGACCTGGTGGCGCCGGCCGCCGAGGTTCCCGCCGGCAGCGACGGCCTGTGGTTCCTGCCCTACCTCACCGGCGAGCGCAGCCCGCATGCCGATCCGCTCGCGCGCGGCGCGTTCGTGGGGCTGACGCTGGCGCACGATCGGCGCCACCTCACCCGCGCCGTCCTCGAGGGCGTCGCATTCGGCCTGCGCGATGGCCTCGACCTGATGATCGGCGCGGGCATGCCCGCGCCGGACCAGATCCGCGCCTCGGGCGGCGGGACGGCCAGCCCGCTGTGGCGACAGATCCTGGCGGACGTCCTGGGCGCCGAGATCGCCACCGTCAACACGTCGGAGGGAGCCGCCTACGGGGCGGGACTCCTGGCTGCGGTCGGCGCGGCCTGGTATCCGAGCGTCGAGGCCGCCTGTGACGCCCTCGTCAGCGCGACCCCAACGGCAGCGCCGGGCCCGGACGCGGCTCGCTACGCCGAGGCGCACGCCGTGTACCGGGATCTCTACCCGGCCCTGGCCCCATCCTTCCGTCGGATGTGAGGCGCGTGGCAACGCCCGTCAGCCGTGCAGCTTGGCGAGCTCCTTCTGAGTCACCTCCTCGGGCCTCTTGCCGAGGATGATCATGCCCAGGACCTGGTCGATCGTGACCTCATCCTTGTTGACCGTGCCCACGATCTGGCCGTGGTACATGACGCTGATCCGGTCCGCGAGGTCGAAGACGTCGTGGATGTCGTGGCTGACCAGGAAGATCCCGATGCCCTCCGACTTGAGCTGGCGGATGAGGGCCCGCACCTGCGCGGTCTCCGCTGGCCCGAGCGCGGCCGTCGGCTCATCCATGATGAGGATCTTGGCGTTGAAATAGACCGCCCGCGCGATGGCCACCGCCTGTCGCTGCCCACCCGAGAGCGACTTGACCTGCGTCTTGAACGCCGTGAAGTTCGGATTCAGGCGGCCCATCACCGTGCGGGTCGCCGATTCCATCGCCGAATCGTCGAGCGACCCGAGACGGGTGGTCACCTCTCGACCGAGGAACACGTTCGACGGCGCGTCGACGTTGTCGGCCAGCGCCAGCGTCTGGTAGATGGTCTCGATGGCCAACGTCTTTGCGTCGCGCGGATTGGTGATGGACACGGGCTGGCCGTCGATGCGGATCTCGCCCGAGTCCGGCGGGTGGGCACCGGATAGCGCCCGCATCAGGGTGGACTTCCCCGCGCCGTTACCGCCGACGAGGCCCACGACCTCGCCCCGGTAGAGGTCGACCGTGCAACCGTCGACGGCGTGGACGCCGCCGAACGCCACGCGGATGTCGCGCATCTCGACGAGCGGAACGAGCTCGGTCGTGGTCATGTTCGCCTCTCCGCTGCTCATCGGGTCGCCCGCCGGCGGACGAAGGTGTCGAGGCCGACCGCCGTCACCAGCACGATGCCGACGACGATGTCCTGCGTCGGTGAATCGACCCGCAGGAGGACCATGCCCGAGCGCAGCGACTGCATCACGACGGCGCCGAGGACAGCGCCCGGGATCGTGCCGATGCCGCCCGAGAAGGAAGTGCCGCCGATCACCGCGGCGGAGATCACGTCGAGCTCGTTCTGCACGCCAAGGTTCGTCACGGCGCCGTTGAGGCGGGCCGTCTGGATGGCGGCGCTGATCGCGACCAGGCTGCCGAGCAGGGCGAACGTCAGCATGATGGTCCGACGGACGTTGATGCCGCCGAGCTCGGCCGCCTCCGGGTTGCCGCCGATGGCGTAGGCGTAGCGACCGAAGCGCCGGCGCGTCGCGATGATCGTCATGACGATGGCGACAGCGATCATGAGCAGGACGGGATAGGCGATTCCGACCGGGATCTGCAGGCCACCGGGCGGCTCGGTGATCCCGTGGTCCAGCGCGTACTGGGTGGCCAGCGCGGGGGGCCAGAAGTAGTTGTTCGCGATCCACACGGCACCCAGGACCGCGGCGGAGCCCGCGACGATCACCGTCACCAGGGCCCACGTCGGGCGCACGGGGAATCCGTACCTCTGGCGCCGTCTCCGGCTGCCGATGACCGAGTAGACGATGCCCGCGCAGGCGAGGGCGCCGACGACCCAGCTACCTACGTCGCCGAGGGAGCCGATCGGCCCGCCGCCAAGCAGCGCATAGGTGCTGTCCATGGGCGCGATCGTCTGGCCCTGGGCGTACTGGAAGATGAGGCCACGCCAGACCAGGAACCCGCCGAGGGTGACGATGAAGGAGGGCACCCCGCCGTACGCGACGATGAAGCCCTGGAAACCGCCGAGGGCCGCCCCGAGCAGAACGCCGACCAGCAGCGCGACGACCCAAGTGTAGGGCTGATAGAACCCCAGCCCGAGGGCGGTCGGGATCCAGATGGCCTGGACCATGGCCATGGTGTAGCCGAGGAATCCGAGGAGCGATCCGACCGATAGATCGATGTTGCGCGAGACGATGACCAGCACCATGCCGGTCGCCATGATCGCGATCGATGAGCTCTGGACCGACAGGTTCCACAGGTTCCGCGCGGTCAGGAACAGCCCGCCGGACATGATGTTGAAGCCGATCCAGATGATCGCCAGGGCGCCGATCATGCCGAGCAGCCGCGTGTCGATCTCGATCGACCGGAGGAGCGACCGCGGTGAGCGGCCCGACGGCCCGCGGATCGCGGCGCCGGTGATGCCAGAAGCCTCAGTCATCGTGACGACTCGCTGACCGGTTCATTGGAGGGAAAGCGCCCTGCGCCGCGGCGTTCCGCGGCGCAGGGCGCGTCGATGGCGAGGGTCGGTGACCCGTGTTTAGCAGCCGCCGACGGAGCCGGGGGTGACGTCCTTGCACAGGACGTCCTTCGTGATCCACGCGGCGTCGAGGACGAGGTTCAGGTTGTCCTTGGTGATCGGGATCGGGGTGAGCAGGATCGACGTCATGTCGTTCCCGCCCGGGCTCTTGAAGATGATGGTGTTCTTGACCTTCGAGATGTCCTTGTCCGCGCAGAGCTGGATGGCCGCCTCACCGGCTGCCTTGCCGAGCTCGCGCGCGTCCTTCCAGACGTCGACCGTCTGGGTGCCGAGCGCGACCCGGTTCAGGGCGGGGAGGTCGCCGTCCTGACCGGAGACCGGCACTTTGCCCGCGAGACCCTGTGCGGCCAGTGCGGCGACGACTCCGCCGGCCATGCCGTCGTTCGACGCGACGACCGCGTCCACGTCGTTGTTGTTGGCCGTCAGGAACTGCTCCATGTTGGTCTGGGCGATGGCGGGATCCCAGTTGTCGGTGTACGACTCCCCGACGTTCTTGATGTCGCCGGAGTCGATCGCGGCCTGGAGGATCTCCTGCTGGCCACCGCGCAGGAAGTCGGCGTTGGCGTCTGCCTGGTTGCCCTTGATGAAGACGTAGTTGCCCTTGGGCATGGCCTTGAAGACCTCGCGCGCCTGCATCCGGCCGACCTCGACGTTGTCGAACGTGATGTACACCGCCTGCGGGTCCTCGATGAGGCGGTCATAGGCGATCACCGGGACTCCCTGGCTGATGGCGCTCGCGACCGATGGCTTGATCGCGGTCCCGTCCTGGGCCAGGATGACCAGCACCTTCGCGCCCTGCGAGATGAGGTTCTCGGTGTTCGACGCCTGCGTCTCTGCCGACGACTTCGCGTCGTTCGAGATGTAGGTCCCGCCGCCCGCCTCGATCGCGGCCTTGAGGGCCGGCTCATCCCACTTCGCCCAGCGCTCCTCCTGGTAGTTGTTCCAGGAGACACCGACGGTGCACCCGGCGCCTGGCGCTACGGTGGCCCCGCCCCCACCAGCCGGCGTGGGACTCGCGGCGGCCCCGCACCCGGCGGCCACGATCGCGGCGGCCCCCACGAGCGCCGCTACTCGACGATAGAACATCGTTGACTCCTCCTCTGTTTCTTGCCGTTGCCATTGCCTCTGAATCGAGCGCAAGAGTCCGTCTAGGCTACCACCCTCCGCATAACGGCTTGTGGCTCAGGCACTCGCGGCCAGGACGTCGCGCGGGCGCAGCCAGATGGCCGGGTCGGCCAGGAGGGGCTCGAACGCGAGCTCGGCGGCTCCGAGCAGCGGAGCGTCCACCCCGAGGGTCGCGGGGACGACCCGGACGAGCTTGCGGGACGCCGGCAGGGCGAGCCGGCCCAGCTCGTCCTCGAGGGTCTTCGTGACGAATGGATGGATCCGGCCGAAGAGCCCGCCGAGGACCACGAGCCGTGGATTGAACACGTTGACCAGACCGGCCAGTCCGAAGCCGAGCCAGCGCCCGACGTGCTCCAAGGCGCCGAGCGCCGCGGGTGAGCCCGCCTCGGCTTCCCGGAGGACGGCCTCCACCTCGGCGCTGCCACCCCCGGGAGGGTGTCCGGCGCGGAGGAGCAGGGCACCCTCCCCGACCTCGGTCTCCCAACACCCGGTCGATCCGCATCGGCAGGGGGCGCCGTTCGGGTTGACCGGGATGTGGCCGACCTCACCGCCGTACCCGGCCACCCCGGTGAGCGGCTTGCCATCGACGATCAGGCCACCGCCGACGCCGACTTCTCCGGAGATGAACAGGACGTCGTCCACGCCCATGGCCGCCCCCCGCCGGACCTCGGCCAGCGCGCCGACGTCCGCCTCGTTGGCGACGGAGATGGGCGCGGGCGCGTCGAGCGCTCGCGCGAGTCGCTCACCGAGGGGGACATCACGCCAGCCGAGGTTCGGTGCCATCGGGACGAACCCGTCGGAGCGCCGGACGACGCCGACGACGGCCACGCCGATCCCGATGAGGGCGCCGCGCGTCGGCGGTCGGGCGCGGATGGGGGCCGCCAGCTCGACGAGGTCGGCGACGATCTCATCGACCGAGAAGTGGCCGCGGGGCCGGTCGACGCGGACGAGGTCGAGGACCTCACCGCCCAGCCCGACCGCGGCTGCGGCAAGCGAATCGACTGCGATCTCGAGGGCCAGGACGACGGCGCCCTCCGAATTCAAGCGGACCAGGGGTGACGGGCGCCCGGGCGTCCCCAGCGGTGCGGCGCGCTCCTCCGAGACCAGGTCGGCGGCAACGAGCTCGCCGATGAGACCGCGGATCGCGCTCCGCGTGAGCCCGGTGCTGGCCACGAGCTCGGACCGGGAAAGCGGGCCACGGGTGTGCAACTCGCGAACGATGGCGCTCAGGTTCGCTCGGCGAACGGTCTCGCTCCGCTGCCCGATCGCGTGGGGGCGCATCGCCACGGGGTTTTGTGTTCCTCTCTTTCAAATGTTTGTGACAGACTCTACCAACGCTGCGGTGGTGTCAAGCAGGCAGAACGGAGGAGTAGTTCCATGAAGAGGCTGGACGGCAGAGTCGCGCTGGTCACCGGCGCGAGTCGCGGCATAGGCGCGGCCATCGCCAGGACCCTGGCGGCGGAGGGCGTTCGGCTCGGCCTGGCGTCGAGGAGCGGCGACGACCTCGGGATCGCCGGGGCGGTCGCTCGGCCCTGCGACGTCCGCGACCCTGCGTCGCTCGAGGCGATGGTCGCCGCCACCGTCGACCGCTTCGGCGGGCTCGACATCCTCGTGGTGAACGCGGGCGTCGGCGCGTACGGTCCCTTCCTCGACCTCCCGGCCGATCAGCTCGAGGAGTTGATCGATGTGAACGTGAAGGGCGCCATCTACACGGTGCGGGCCGCCCTTCCACACCTCGTGCGGAGCGATGCCGCCGAGCTTGTCACCATCGCCAGCGAAGCGGGCCGCCGGGGCCTGCCCTTCGAGGCCGTCTACTGCGCGTCGAAGTTCGCCCAGGTCGGCCTGACGCGAGCGCTGGACCACGAGCTGCGGGAGCACGGCATCCGGTGCACGAACGTCTGCCCCGGGGGCGTGGCCACGGACTTCGCGATGGGACGCGGCCGGACCCCCGACATGCCGCAGCTGGCGGGGATGATGGCCCCGCAGGACGTCGCCGAGACGGTCCTCTTCGTGCTCACGCGCCCGCGCAACCACCGGATCCTCGAGGTGGCGCTCCGCCCGATGACCGAGACGTCGTGGGGGTAGGCGTCCCATGAACAAGCTCCGCTGGGGGATCCTGTCCACCGCCCACATCGCGAGGGAGAAGGTCATCCCCGGGATCCAGAAGGCCGATCGCTGCGACGTGGTGGCCATCGCGTCGCGCGACACCGACCAGGCCCGGCGCGTGGCCGACCAGCTCGGCATCCCGAAGGCACACGGCTCGTACGAGGCGCTGCTGGCGGACCCCGAGATCGACGCCGTCTACATCCCGCTGCCGAACCACCTCCATGCGGAGTGGACGATCGCCGCGGCGCGGGCCGGCAAGCACGTGCTGTGCGAGAAGCCGCTGGCGATGAGTGCCGCCGAGGCCGAGGGGATGGTGGACGTCTGCCGCGCCGAGGGCATCCGGCTCATGGAGGCGTTCATGTACCGCCTGCACCCCTCGTGGATCGCCGTTCGCGAGCTCGTGGCCTCGGGTCGCATCGGTCGGCTCCTGGCGGTGCAGAGCTGGTTCTCCTACTTCAACGACGACGCGGCGAACATCCGGAACATCCGCGCGTACGGGGGCGGCGCCCTGATGGATATCGGCTGCTACTCGGTGAACCTGTCCCGGATGCTGTTCGGGGGGGAGCCGGTCCGCGTCGAGGCCTCGGTGACGCGTGATCCGACCTCCGGTGTCGACGTGCTGACGAGCGGCCTCCTGGAGTTCGACGACGGCGTGGCCACCTTCGCCTGCTCCACGCGCGCGGAGCCCGACCAGCGCGTCCACGTCTACGGCACGGAGGGCCGCATCTCGGTCGGGATCCCGTTCAACATCCCTCCGGACCGGCCCACGCAGGTGTTCGTCACCGCCGGCGGCGATCCGCCCGTCGCCCCGGACACGGAGGTGCTGACTTTCGAGACTGCCGATCCCTACGCCGTCGAGGCGCAGCGCTTCGCCGAGGCGGTGCTGGACGGTGGTCCCACGCCGATCCCGCCCGAAGACGCCGTGGCCAACATGCGGGTGATCGAGCGGATCTTCGAAGCCGCGGAGCGCGCCTGATCAGGGGCGGGCCGACCCGTCGAAGTAGGTGATCGCCTTCGCCCAGGCGTCCTTGCCGCAGATCGAGCCGATCTTGCGACCCTCGAGGTCGTCGGCGGCGATATGGATCCCCATGAAGAGGCGCGAGATGCCAGCCTGGTCGGCGGCGTCGAAGTAGGTGGCCCACTGGAGGGTCACGTCGGTGGTCGGTCCGTCCTCGTGGAGCAGCTCCCCGGTGCGGGTCGTCCACTTCGAGAGGCCGCCGGGGAAGAACGGACTGCCCGTGAACGCGGTCATCACCTCGGCGGCAGCGCGGCTGAACGTGCTGTGCCCCGAAACGTAGGCGGCGAACGCCGGGGTCACGAAGGTCGACCGCTGGTAGGGGACCCAGTCGACGGCCCGGATCCAGCCCACCCCGCTGGTCTGCGTCATCGGGTCCTTCGGAAAGCCGCGCCATGACCGGACGGCGATCTCTCCGACGTGATCGGCGAGGTTCGCGTGCCGCTGCCCGGGAGCGCTCGACTCTGCGGTGATCACCTCGACGAGCCCCGCGACGAGTGGCAGGCCGGCGGGGTCGTAGGCCGGGCCGGCGGGGTCGGTCGACTGGCCCTTCCCGCCCATGTAGCGGATCATCGACATCGGCCGGGCGGAGTCGTAGTAGCCCTTGAGACCCCAGGCGGCGACCGCCGCGTCGTGCACCGCCCCGTTGAGAGCGTAGTAGAGCTTGACGTCCCACTCGAGGCGGTCGAGCTCGGGGCCCTGGCCCCCGATGCGGTGCTCGAAGCCCGGCGAGTCCGACACCTCGTTGGCGATGGCATTCCAGTGCCCCGGCGGGGTTTCCGACTTCGGGCCGTCCGCCCAGAACTCGGCCAGGACGCGGGCGAAGTCGGCACGCAGGACGCGCTCGGGCGCGTAGGGCTGGCCGGTTACCGGGTTCGCGTCGTATCCGTCCCCGTCGTTCGTCCCGAGGGTGTTGTCGCCCAGCGCCGCGGGGCTGACGTCGATCGTCACGCCGTCGGACGGGTCGAGCTCGCTGCTGTAGCGGAGGACGTCGATCGCCGCCTGTCTGTAGGAGGCGTCGGTCGCGGGGTCGCCCAGGCGCGGCGGGGCACCGGGATCGATCGGCGTGCCCGTCGTCGATGGCGGCAGGGCGAACGTCTTCACGTGACCCCAGTTCGGTCCGATGAACGTCTGGACCTTCCCCGGGATCGGCAGGCCGTTCTGTGAGAGCTGCTTGTCGAGGGCGAGGGGTTGCCAGCGGTTGGGATCGCGCATGACCGTCCCCGGATCGGCCACGACCAGCGGGTCGTTGACCGGCTGGTACGACGAGTCGACGTAGCGCTCGTCCTCGAGGGAGCCATCGTCGCGACCGTACTCCAGCACGGCTGCGGCGATGCGATTGCCGAGCGCCGCCGGCGAGTCGCCCTCGGTGCTCGTGAAGTCGGTCCGGTAGCAGAGCGATGCCATCGTGGCGTCCAGCTGCTCTGTGGCGACCGGCAGGTCGGCTACCTGTGCGTAGCGCCACGAGAGGATGCGGTAGGCGGCGTAGCTGATGGCGGCCTCGCGAGCCGCCTTGACGTCGCCGGCCGTCTGCTTCTCGGTGACGAAGTAGCCGTCGACCCCCGGGTCGTAGGCGGCCCACGCGTCCCACATGGCGGCCGAGGTGTGGAACAGATTCCGCGCGTGGACCGTAGGAGCGGGCACGACCTGGCGGATGAGGTCCAGCAGCTTCTCGTTCCAGGCCCGCGCCACGGACTGTCCGCCGAGATCGGCGCGAACGCAGTCCTTCACCAGGTAGGGAGGGGTCGAGCTGCATCCGGCCAGCACGGCAGGGACCATCAACAGCAGGGCGGCCCATGGGCCCGCCCGTCTCCGTCCCGGGGCGGCGCCACGACGCGATCGCCGGGTCGGGGCCGTCGGCGCGCTCGAGCTCATGATCGGGCCTCCTCCACCGGGAACCCGTGCACCGTAGCGCCCCGACCCCCGCGACGCAAGAGGGACCCTGGGCGCCGATGCTCCTCGCTCCGTCGGTCCGACCCCTGCCTCGCTCCTCGCTCTGTCGGTCCGAGCACCGCGCCTCGCTCCTCGCTCTGTCGGTCCGACCACTACGGGTGGTCAGATCACCAGCCGACGAGCACCGTCGAGGGCCGGATTCGGGTCGGGTGCGTGATTGGGGCAGCTCGGAGAGCGCTGACTTGACCACTCGGGGTGGTCGCGGCCCCGCCACCCGTCGCCTGCCCGACCTGCGGCAGCCCGCTCATGCCAACGGCCGGGGCCGCGCCGGCCGGCTATCTCCGGGGACGATGAGATCGACCGATCGGACCGCGGGCTTGTCGATCTCATGCCCCCCGACGATGAAAGTGCCACCACGATCTCCGCCGGAGGTGAAACCGACCGGCAAGCTGTCGTCCAGCTCAGGCTCATCGCGCAGGGAGATGACGGCCCTCAGGGGTAGATAGGCGGGGCTCGGGGGTAGAGAGGCGGGGCTCGGTGGTAGATGGTCGGCAGAGGGAGAAGGGATGCCAGCCGGTTCGACCCGTGAGATGTGCTTCAATGCCATGGCGCCGGGCGTCCGAGCGGCGCGGCGCGGGGTCAGCGCGATCGGCTGGTGGACATGGGTACCCCCAGCCCCATCCAGCCGGGAGGGACGGTGAGCTCTGCGAGCCGCATGACCAAGGGAGTGTGGCTCGCCGTCGGCCTGGCGACGGTGTCCCTGATCGCGCTCGCCCTCACGGCGGCCGCGACGACCCTCCTCGGCCCGACCACCCCCGCGGCCGCCCTGGAAACGCCCCGCTTCGTCGAGGAGGCGAGCGCTGCCGGCATCGACCACGTCTATGACGGCGACTGGCCGTTCTTCGTCGGCGGCGGCGTTGCGGCCTTCGACTGCAACGATGATGGGCGGCCGGACCTCTACTTCGCGGGCGGCGCCGATCCGGCGGCGCTGTATCGCAACGACAGCCCGACGGCCGGCGCGCTGCGCTTCATCCCGGTCCCCGATCCCGTCACCGACCTCACGAACGTGACCGGCGCCTACCCGCTGGACGTCGACGGCGACCGCCGGATCGACCTGGCCGTCCTGCGGTTCGGCGAGAACGTCCTCCTGCGCGGCCTCGGCGATTGCCGTTTCGAGCGGGCGAACGAGGCGTGGGGATTCGATGGGGGCGACGTCCTCACCACGGCGTTCAGTGCTGCATGGGAGGGCTCGGCGGCCTTGCCGACCCTCGCCTTCGGCAACTACACCGACGAATCCGGGGCCGCGGAGCCGCCCCACCTATGCTCCGCCAACGCGCTGATCCGGCCCGACGCATCCGGGGCAGGCTACGGACCCGCGATCCCGCTGTCTCCGGCCTGGTGCGCGCTGTCGATGCTGTTCAGCGACTGGGATCGTTCGGGCCGGCGCGATCTCCGCGTCAGCAATGACCGTCACTACTACGGTGACTACAGCGACGGGGAGGAGCAGTTATGGCGCATCGCCGAGGGCGACCTTCCGCGCCTGTACACGCGCGACGACGGCTGGGCACCACTGCGGATCTGGGGCATGGGGATCGCCAGCTACGACCTCACCGGGGACGGCTACCCAGAGTACTTCCTCACGAATCAGGGCGACAACAAGCTCCAGACGCTGGCCGACGGGCCGGCCAAGCCGACCTATCGCGACATCGCGCTCAAGCGCGGGGTCACCGCGCATCGCCCGTTCACGGGCGATGTGACGCTGCCCTCGACTGGCTGGCACGCAGAGTTCCAGGACGTCAACAACGACAGCTTCATCGACCTGTTCATCGCCAAGGGCAACGTCGAGGCGATGCCCGATTTCGCCGCGAAGGATCCCAGCAACCTGCTCCTCGGCCAGGCCGATGGCACGTTCATCGAGAGCGCCGAGGCGGCCGGCATCTTGAGCTTCGCCCGAGGCCGCGGTGCCGCCCTGGCCGACTTCAACCTCGACGGGATGCTGGACCTCGTCGAGGTGAAGCGGCGCGAGAACGTCGAGCTCTGGCGGAGCGTGGGGTGGGGCGACGCCGCGGGACCGGCGCCGATGGGAGCCTGGGCCGCCGTCCGCCTCGAGCAACCCGGGCCCAACCACGACGCGATCGGCTCCTGGATCGAGGTCCGGGCCGGCGGGCGCACGATGCAGCGAGAGGTGACGATCGGAGGTGGCCAGGCCGGTGGTCAGCTCGGCTGGATCCACTTCGGCATCGGAGCGGCCGACCGGGCCGAGATCCGGGTGCAGTGGCCCGACGGCGAGACGGGGCCGTGGTTGACCCTCGACGCCAACCGGTTCGCCGTCGTCGAGCGGGGAGCCGCCGAGGCGCGCCCGTGGCTCGCGCCGCCGGGCTGAGGGCGCGATGATGACGCGATGACGAAGGCCCGCCTCGCACAGATCGAGCTGCCGGACTTTGGCATGCCCGAGGCGATGCCGGAGATCCCGGTGGCCGTCTATCGAGCGCGCGTGGAACGACTCCGCGCACGGGCGGACGCCCGCGGCTACGACCGGCTCGTCGTCTATTCCGACCGGGAGCACAGCGCCAACCTCG
>Ga0209619_10003021_pt1 | contig 12109 bp, 10 predicted proteins | sample Rifsed16ft3_FD_184011 | JGI IMG/M metagenome (GOLD analysis project Ga0209619, IMG submission 184011) | Soil microbial communities from Rifle, Colorado, USA - sediment 16ft 3 (version 2) | ecosystem: Environmental > Terrestrial > Deep subsurface > Rock core/Sediment | place: Rifle, Colorado... | reverse complement strand
CAGCTCCTCGGCGGTGTTCACGTTGTAGAACAGCAGGGTCGGGTCGCCGTACCGACCCACCTCCTCCAGGGCCAGCGTCCCGACCCGCACCGCGTCGTGGAACCCGATGGCCCGGTAGTCCTCTTGCTCCAGCCGCTCGCGGATGGCCGGACCGCAGGCGGGGCCGTACACGGCGCACAGGGGCTCTACCCCTCGCTTACCGCCACTCTCCGGGAGGAAGGCATCGTACCCGTTCGACCCCTCAATGAGCGCCTGGAGCAGCGGCACCGGGACGAACGGCATGTCCCATGCCACCAGGAGCACGGGCCCCGGCGCGACCGTGACCGCCGTGTAGATCCCGCCCAGCGATCCGCGCTGCGGCAGCACGTCCCGCACCACCTTGAGCCCGGGGTACCACGTCTCCGCGTCGGCGGCGTTCGCCACCAGCAGCGGCAGCTCACCGGTGGCTTGCCGCAGGTTGGAGACGACGTAATCCAGAATACGCTGGCCGCCCACGCGCTCCAGGCCCTTCGGCCGCCCGCGGAAGCGACTGGCCGCCCCGCCGGCCAGCACCGCGCCGCAGACCTTGCCCGTCACACCCCACCCGGTGGGTGGACGTGGGGCGTCCCGCTCACGGCCCGGCCCACCAGGACCATGCCCGCCCGCCCCGCAATCTGGAGCGCCAGCGACGACGGCACCGACGGCGTGGCGATGTAGGCGATCTGGGCGCGCGCTCCCTTGAACGCCAGCTCGCCCGAGATGCGACCGGTGACCAGCAGCCCCAGCCCGGGCAGCCGGCGCCGCGCCAGGATGGCGGTGCCGATCACCTTGTCCACGGCGTTGTGCCGGCCGATGTCCTCGGCATGGTGCAGCAGCGAGTGCCCGTCAGTCAGGGCCGCCGCGTGAATCCCCCCGGTCTCCTGGTATCGCGCGCCGCGCGCGAACAGCTCCTTGAAGAGCCCCCGTAACAGCTCCGGCGCGGGAGGATCGTCGCGAGAGGGCTCGCGGGCGAGCATCGTGGGATCGGCGAGCATCGTGGCCACCGCGCCGCAGCCCGATGCCAGCACCGGCTTGCGGTTCTCCCGCTGTACCGCGAGCGCCAGGTCCGCGTCCACATCCGCCCAGAAGCCCAAGTCGGTAGCGCAGGGGCGGAGCTTCTTGAGGTCGTCCAGCGTGCGGATGTACCCCTCGCCGTGCAACCACCCCACCACCAGCTCCTCGAGTTGCTCGGGGGTGCACATCCACGTCACGGCGGGCGCGCCGTTGACCTCCAACCACACGGGGACCTCCTCGACGATCGCCGAGTCGGCCACCATGCGGCCGCCGCGCTTAGCGGGCCGAGTGGGCTGCATCCACTCAATGTATCCCCGCATCAGAACACCCGCACGGCCATCGTCTTGATGGACAACACCACCGGCGATCCGATGGTGAGTCCCAGCTCCGCCAGTGCCGAGTGGGTGATTCGCACCACGAGGTCCACCCCGGCGTCCACGGCCAACGTGACGCCGCCTCGGCCGTCCTCGCTGATGCGGCGGATCCGTCCTTTGAATTCGTTGCGGGCGCTCGAGTGCAGCGGCTCGGCGCTCACCACGATGTCGCCCGGCGGGAGCGCCAGGATCGCAGGCCCCGACTTGTCGGTATACACCTGCAGCGTCAGCGGGCCGGCGCGGACCGTCTTGGTGCCGGAGCCGGGTGGCAGGTCGGTTCGGAACAGGTTCTCCGGCGTCACGGGGGACGCCTGGCCGTCGGTCAGGGCCAGGAGGCGGTCCGACCAGCGGTAGGCCTCTTCCAGCTGGTGCGACGCGAAGCACAGGGCCGCGCCGCGACTTCGCTCTTCGTCCAGAATGCGATACAGCGCGCCGGTGGAGGCGGGATCCGCTGCGCTCGCCGGCTCGTCCAGCAGGAGCGCGTCGGGCTCCAGCGCCAGGGCCCGGGCGATGGCCACCTTCTGCGCTTCGCCCTCGCTCAAGCCCCTGGCGTTTCGGTCCCCCAGCCCGCCGACCCCCAGGCGCTCCAGTGCGGCGCTCAGGCGGGACTCGGCGCCCGGTCCGGGCACGCCGTGGAGCGACAAGGCGTACCGCAGGTTCTCCCGTACCGTCCCGGCGAACAAGAACGGCCGCTGCTCGACCAGCGTGATCCGTTGCCGCGCGCGCCGCCGATCGGCGCCGCTGCGCACGGCCTGGCCCTCGAGCAGCACGGTTCCCTGCGCCGGGGCCTCGACGCAGGCCAACAGGCGGAGCAGCGTACTCTTGCCTGAGCCGTTGGGGCCCACGACGGCCGCTACGCTGCCCCGCTCGAGGTCCAACTCCCGGATGGCCAGGACCCGGCGCCCGCCGTAGCCGTGCTGTACGTCGCGGAGGCTAAGCAGCCCCATGTCCCTGAAACAGCTGGAGCAGCAGGTTCACGGTGAGCGCGAGTGCCAAAAGGACGAGTCCCAGGGCCATGGCCAGCGCGAAGTCCCCCTGCGAGGTCGCCAGCGCCACCGCGGTCGTGAGGGTCCGGGTGTGATACCGGATGTTCCCCCCCACGATCATCGCGGCGCCCACCTCCGCCAGCACCCGCCCGAACGCCACCATGACACCGGACATCAGCGCGAAGCGGGCCTCCCGCGCCACCGCCCAGTGGGCCCGCCAGGTCCCGGCGCCCAGGGTGAGCGCGGTTCGGCGCACGCGCGAGTCAACCCCCTGGACGGCGGCCGCCGTGAGCGCGGCCGCTATCGGGACCGCGAGCACCACCTCGGCCATGACGATGGCGACCCAGGTGTACAGCAGCCCCAGCCCACCGAGCGGCCCCCGCCGAGCGAGCAATCCCCAGATCAACAGGCCCACGACCACCGTGGGGAACGCCAGCAGCGTGTTGAACGCCGTCAGGGCGGCGCGCCGGCCCCAGAACCGCGTGGTCCCCACCACGAATCCCAGCGGGACACCCAGGCCGCAGGCGATGAGCGTGGCGACGACCGCGACTCGAAGCGAGAGCCACGTGATGCCGAACACTTCCGCGTCGCCGCCCAGGACCAGCTGGGCGCCGCGACGCAGCCCGTCGGCGAAGAAGTCCAAGCGCTCAGGTCCGGAGGATGAAACTCAATCCGACGAGGAGGGTCGGATGGTGCACCCACTCCCGACCCACGCTCACCCGTGGCGTGGCCCCCGACTGCCACGACCCCGGGTAGCGCAGCCGCCAGATTGGATCCCAGGCTTCGATCCACAGGCTTACGGGTCCGGCGCCGTAGCGTCGCAGGCCCAGGCGGGGCCCAAACTGGAACGGGTTGCCGAACGCGAACCCGCTGCTGTCCTGGGTGACGGTGCTCCCGGTGGCCAGGCCCAGCGAGGCCCCCACGTACGGCATCCATCCGTGCCAGGTCTTGGGGCCCGTGATGCGCAGGGTGAACCCCGCGTCCGCGATGATTACGGACTGGCGGGCGATACCTAGGCTGCCGCTGTCAGGCGCGGCCGTCGTATCCACCAGCCGGCGATCGAGGTTGGCCCCGTGCACTCCGACCGTCATCTCCAGCGAGCCGCTCAAGGAGAGCGAGTAGCGTAACCCCGCCAGCGGTCCCTGTTTGGGTCCCGCCCCGGCCTCGCCCCCGCCCCCCGCGAGATACCCTCCGGTGAACGTGATCTGATGGCTGGCGCGCAGGTCCCGGTAGGGCGAGTGCGCGGGGTCGTGGCCAATCTGCGCCAGAGCGGTGGGCGGAGCGAACGCCGTCACCAACGCGACCAATGCAGTGGTGCCGAGCGACGTCCGCGGGTTGTTTGACATGGAGTTTGGGCTCTCGTACAATGCTTCGGAGTGAGGGTGATGGCGCAATCTAGCTTCGTGCGGGCGGCCCTACCAGCCTGGCTCGTGGCGTGCGGATGGGCATTGGCGGGCGCGGTGCCCGCTCCGGCCCACGCGCAGGCGCGCTTCCGGGCCGCGCGCGCCGAGAATTTCCGCCAGCAACCGGGGCCGGACCAGAAGATCTTGGGCTCCGTGTACCAGGGCACCGAGCTGGTCGCGGGCCAAACCAAGGACGGCTGGGTGGAGGTCACCCTCGAAGGATGGATCTTCGGCCGGTCGGTGGGGCGGACCACACGCGACGGCTTCAATCTCGCGGTCACCGTGAGCGGGGGGGAGAACCTGCGCGCGACGCCCGGCGGGCGGGTGTTGGCGCGGTTGGCCAACGGGTTCTTGCTCGATGAGGTGAGCCGCAGCACGAATGGATGGGTTCAGGTCCGGCGGACCGGGTGGGTGTGGGGGCAGTCGCTGGAGCCGGTAGGCAGCGTCGCGGGCGCGGGGGAAGCGGCTGCGCCGGCGCCGGCACCCACGCGCTCTCCCCCCGCGGCCGACCCATCGGGATCTGCGGGGACCGCGTCGCTCGACCGAGCCGTGACCGCCCGTCAGACCGGGGTGCACCGCCTCCCAGACAGCGAGCCCACCGGCTCGCTGGCGGAGGACACGCCGGTGCGGGTGCTGGCGCGCTCGGGTCAGTGGGTGCGGGTCGCGATGGAGGGCTGGATCAAGGAGAGCGACCTCAGGCCCTCGTCGCCCGGGGTGCTCGCCGGGGTGAGCGGGGCCGAAGTGCGCGCGCGACCCGCCGAGTTCGAGGGGAAGACCGTCCAGTGGACGGTGCAGTACGTGGCACTCCAGACCGCCGACGAGCTGCGCCGCGAGATCCCGGCCGGGCAGCGCTACATGCTGGCGCGAGGTCCGCTCCCGGAATCGGGATTCATCTATGTGATCCTGGCGCCGGCGATGGTCGGGCGGATCGAGCAGGTGCAGCCGCTGGCGGAACTGGTCATCATCGCGCGCATCAAGGCCGGCCGATCGCAGTATCTGGGGAACCCGGTCGTGGAACTGGTGGACCTGGCGGTCCGCCGACCGTAGGAGATCGACGCCATGGACGAGATTTTACGCAAGCGCATCGAACGCAAGTTGGATGGTTTGCCGGAAGACAAGGGCTACCAGGTCCTCGATTACATCGAGTTCCTGGAGTCGAAGTACGGCACCACGGCACGCCAGCCCACGCCCGTCGAACGTATCACCGAAGGTGTCGGAGACACGTTGCGGGCGGTGCGGGTTCCGGCGGAAGCGATCCGCGGGACCATGGGCGTGGTGGACTCGGCCAGCCGCATGATGCAGAGGCTGGCGGCGGCCGGGCGCGCGGCGGTGGAGGAGCTCAAGCAGGGCACGGCGGCGCCGCCTCCGCCCACTCCCCCATCGGCGGCGGAGGGTGTCTCAGACCCGGCGCCGCCCGAGCCGGCGAAGCCCGGCGGCACCGCTTGACCCTTCCCGGCCGGAGCGGATAACTTCGGCCATGGAACGAGGGAATCGTGACACCTGGACCCGCGCGGCCGAATTCGGCCGGCGGGTTCTTGCGTATCTGGGGGGAGACCTATGAGTCGATTGCACGCCGGCGTGGCGCTCACCTTCGACGACGTGCTGCTGGTACCGCGGCATGCGAGCGTCCACCCGCGCGACGTGGACGTACGGAGCCGGTTCACTCGGGGCATTCCCCTCAACGTGCCGCTGGTATCGGCGGCGATGGACACGGTGACCGAGGCCGAGATGGCGATGGCCATGGCGCGGGCGGGTGGGATCGGCGTCCTCCACAAGAACATGCCCATCGATCGGCAGGCGGCCGAAGTGGACCGGGTAAAGCGATCGGAAAGCGGGATGATCTTGAACCCGATCACCCTGGGGCCGGACCGGCCGCTCCGCGAAGCGGCGCAGCTCATGGCCCGGTTCAAGATTTCGGGCGTGCCGATCGTGGACGACCAGGGACGGTTGGTGGGCATCATCACCAACCGGGACCTACAGTTCGAGCGGAGCCTGGACCGGCCCGTCCGCGAGGTCATGACCAAGGAGAAGCTGATCACCGCGCCGGTTGGCACCACGCTGGACGAGGCGGAGCGCACCCTCGGTAAGCACCGCATCGAGAAGCTGCCGGTGGTGGACGACAAGGGGATCCTCCGGGGGCTGATCACGGTGAAGGACATTTTCAAACGGCGGCAGCATCCGGACGCCAACAAGGACCAGCACGGGCGCCTGCGGGTGGCGGCGGCGGTGGGCGTGGCCCCGGACACCCAGGCCCGCGCCCAGGCCCTGCTGGCGGCGGGGTGCGACGTGATCGTAGTGGATTCCGCCCACGGCCATTCGGAAGGCGTGCTCAACACCATTTCGCTCCTGCGCGAAGCGTTCCCCGAGGCCCAGATCGTGGGCGGCAATGTGGCGACGCAGGACGGTACCCAACGGCTGGTGGAGCGCGGCGTGGACGCGGTGAAGGTCGGCGTGGGGCCGGGCTCGATTTGCACCACGCGCGTGGTGACCGGGGTCGGCGTGCCGCAGATCACGGCCATCGTGGACGCGGTGCGCGGCGCCGGCGACGTCCCGGTGATCGCAGACGGCGGCATCAAGTATTCGGGCGACGCGGTCAAGGCCCTGGCAGCCGGCGCGTCCAGCGTGATGATGGGCGGCATGCTGGCCGGTACCGAGGAAAGCCCGGGTGAAAGCTTCTTGCTGGAAGGACGCCGCTTCAAGGTGGTGCGCGGCATGGGCTCGCTCGCCGCCATGCAGGAAGGCTCAGCAGACCGCTACTTCCAGGAAGGGGAGCTGTCGTCCCAGAAGCTGGTGCCGGAAGGGATCGAGGGTCGCGTGCCCTACCGGGGGCCGGTGGCCGACGTGCTGTTCCAGATGACCGGCGGCATCCGCAGCGGGATGGGGTACTGCGGCGTGGTCACCATCGAGGAGCTGCGCTGCAGCACGGAGTTCATGCAGATCACGAGCGCCGGGCTCCGGGAGTCGCACCCGCATGATGTGGTGCTGACGAGGGAGGCGCCGAACTACTCGCTGTAACCGGTGTCGGACATCCAATGTCGGAGTCACGCGCACACGGCGACCCACGCTTCGCCCGTCGCTGGGCCAAACGCCCCGGCCCGGGTACGTTGGCCGCTGGGTGAAATAGCTGAGATTCGGCAGGTTGCTCACCCCAACCCGGACCCGCTGCCAGTGCGCGGGATCGGCTCACCCGTTGATCTCCATCACGGTGTAGGCCGGCACAATCCCGCGCCCCCCGTCTGGCGTGGGTGCGACGGTGTTCTTGCGGGTCGGCGAATGAGCTGGCCACGTGGCTCACCATGGCTGTGGCCGTCCACCGGGCGGCGGTGGCCGTGAGGCCGCTCTGCGCGATCCAACGCGGTACGCTTTCCACCCGGTTACCCGCCACGCTCACATTCTGTCCACCCACCGCCACGGTCCGGGCGCGGTAGCGCGCGTCGAAATACGCCGTAGCGGTGAACGTCCGGAGCGACAGAAACCTGCCGCCCACTGTGGTAGACGAGATGCGAACCGCCTACGCCTGGGCGGGGCCGGCCCTGACCGGTACTTCCGCGAGCTGGTGAATCGCGGTGCCGTTCCCTCGGAGAAGCCATGCACAATGCTGCGCCGGGCGCGCGCCCATCTCAGCGGTTCAGGTCCAGCCGCTGAAAGACGAGCGCCCGGCGCTGACCTGATTCCTCCACCAGCGACAACCGGCGCATCCACCCGTCGCGTCGCGAGATCTCCGGCGACGAACAAGCCCTCGCTCGGGTCCCGCTGCTCGGTGATCGTCGTCAGTGCAAGCGGCATCTTAGCCCACCCGAAGGAACACGACCCCAGAGGGATCATTCGCTTCCGACCAGAAGATCACTTCCGACCAAGTCGTGGTTCCGAGCCGGGTCACGACGACTTTGATGTCCCAATTCCGCCCCACGGTGGTGTTGAAGTTCAGGCACAAATCCGAGCCGACATCATCCACCGTGTATATCTCTTCCCTTACTTTGGTCCAGTACTGACTCCCCGGGCCGTTGTTGCGGTAGATGGTCACCTGCAATAGGGACTCATCCTCGGCCGGCAGCAGGCTCGCGATTTCGAAGCTCACCGAGTACTCGGTGTAGACCCCGTTCGCGTCCTCCAAGTTGGAGTAGGCCGCGCCGCCGTTGGTATAGATGGTGACGTCGCCCATTTCGGGGCCGTTCAGGCCGGTGGCGAAGCCGTCGTGGATGAGAACGGTGGTGGGTACGTAGTCCAACGCCGCATTCGCGTTCGGAATGCCGTGGCCAACCTGCTCGTTCGGACTCGCGTGGTTGGACGCCGTTGCCTGCATGGCGGCTACGATCAGTGCGGGCGGCCAATCCGGGTGGTAGGCTTGCAGCAAGGCAATGACTCCGGCAACGTGGGCTGCGGAAGTCACACTTGAACAGTAGTGCAGGTACGAGCCGCGCGTGTCGATGAACTCCTGCTGCCCATATGCGTCCGTCCACGTAGTGTACGACCAGAATGGACCTGCCAGGTCGACGTTCGGGCTGGAGCCCGAGCCCCCACTCGAGCAGCCGGCCACGGGATACGCCGCGAACTGCCCGTCGTCCCGTACGCCGGAGACGCCAACAACCTGGTCCACCGCCGCTGGGTAGATGTACGTCGCGTCGAAGTAATCGGGTACCGCAGCTACCGTAACGCCATTCCCGTAGTTCCACAGGTACGCCATCCAGTCAGCCTCGGTTTGGTCGGGCTGCTCGTGATAGAACGCGTACAGCACGGTCTTGTAGCCGTTGTAGTAGGCGGTACTGTACCCTGCGTAAACCAAGATCGGGTCGTAGGTACCGAATCCGTAGAACACCCTCCAGGCATACACGTTGGACGGCGCCAGCCCCTTCGCGACCCCGATCACCCCGACCCCGTTCTCTCGAGCGAGCATGTTCCCCATGTGTAGCACACCGCTGATGTACTCCGAGTCGCACGAGTGGGCCAGGCCGCCGCAGTTCGTGACGTACGGGTTGTCGTAGTGCTGCCTGATTCCTCCCCCGATGAGCATGATCTTTGCGCCAGCCCCAGTAGAGCGCGACCACGCAGCCGGTGCATTCACCTGGCTCACGTTCCAGGGGATGACCTCCGCCATGGCGGCGTCAGGCGCGCCCGGCACGGCGGACGGGGCGACCGGACCGGTTCCGCCGGGCCCAATCGTTGGCTCGGTCGCCAGTTTCCGGGGCCCCGCCGGCTCCGTCCAGTCTACAAAGGGGCTCTCCTGAATCTCCCGAACCCGCTCCGCGGGAATGCGCACCACCGCAATGTTGACGACATCGAAGAAGTCCAGTACCTCGGCCCCCATCCTCACCACGGCCTCCAGGGCGCGAGCACCGTCCGTAGCGCTGACCGCGGCGCGATATCTCGTGGCCGTGGTCCGCGCGCTTCCCGGAGCCTTGAGTGCGACACTTGCCAAGCCGCCGGCTTCCCGGATCGCCGATTCGATATCGTCCAGGGAGCGCGGGTTTGGCGGCACATACACCGGATGGCCCCGCGTGTCCTTGAACTGGATCTGGGCGGGAAGCACGGGACCGCCGGCGTGCTCTGTGGGAGACGGCCCGTACGGTTCGGTCCGGTCGCACGAGAGCAGGGCAGCTGCGGTCAACGCCGACAGCCCAACGAGACGCAATTCTCGTGATCTCATCGTCCGATCCTCCTCGGAGGGCCCAATGATGGATGTCGGCCAAGACCAGGGCGGGCGACGTGCGTGGGGTAGCGAGAGCCCGCTACCCCGCGCCGCGCCCAAGTGCCGAGCGCGTACCCTGCTACGATGACACGACCATTCACAGACCGAAACAGATCGGAGGATTCAAAGACGATCTATGTAAGGACTGGACCTTACGACTCAGTCCCGTACCAGCCAAACTCCACGGATGGTCCCGATGACCAGCTGGCCGTCCCGGTCCACCATCACACTGTAGCCGGCCGCGGCGTCGGCCGGCGTGGGTAGCGCGGTCCATGGCCCCTCCACCGCCGGAGCCACGTAGAGACCCAGGACACCCGGCACCCAATCTGAGAGCCATTCGTCGCTGACCGCTACCACCATGGTATCGGTCATCGCGAAGGCCCATGCGGCCCGGCCCTGGTGCGCGAGCTCCAGAACCGTCCGCCAGGTAAGTCCACCGTCGCTCGTCGCCCATAGCGATCCCCAAATCGAAGCAACGACGACGTCAGCGTCTTCTCGGTCGGCTACGAGCGCCACAACGCCTCCGTACCCTTCAGGCCCCGGCCGACTCGTCTCCTCCCAGGTGCGGCCCCGATCGTCGCTGCGAAGAACAAACTGCTGGTGGAGGACCGTGTTGCCCCCGCCCACCCACGCCCGAACACCATTGGCCGAGGATACAGCGAGCGCGTTATACGCCACTAAACTGTATGGCCCGCCCAGCACTCTCTCCCACGTGCCACCACGATCCACGCTCAGGAAGAGGCCGCCGGGGACTTTCAGCAACAGCCGTGTGTCGTCGAGCGGGTCAATCGCGAATGGACCGACCATGCCCGCGAAGTGGTTCTGGGCGGCGAGCCCGCCGTCGCGGGGCAGCCAGATCCTACCGCCGGCCGCGCTGAGAGAGTCTGAGCCCAGGTAGAGGTACGAGTGTGTGGTGTCGGGGTACCCGTTCACCGTGACCCAGATCGCCCCTGTGGATGGCACCACGACGATTGATCTGAGGCTCTTTCCGGGAAACGCCAGATCGCGCCAAGACCGTGCCTGCGTGTCGTACCAGAGTATGCCCCTGGTGGTGGTACCGATCCACAATTCGCTGCCCACCTCGGCCACCGCCCTGACGTCCACGCTGTCTGGACCCAGGTAGACCCAGCAGCGGCCGCCCACCCACGTAGTGCATGGGAGCGAGGATAGCGGGGGAGGTGGAGGTGGAGGAGGCGGTGGGGTGGGGTCATTGCAGGCGGTGGTTGACCACGTCAGGACTGCCAACCATACCAGCAGCCCAACGCCGAAGCCCGGGCGCGCCGGGGACCATCCAACGGCCAGCCGGCGTGCCCGCGCCGCGGCTTCGCCTCGGCGCTTGGCCCCGAACTTCTGCAGGAGGTTGTGCACATGGTTCTTGATCGTGGACACCTCGACGCCCAGTCGCACGGCAATCTCCTTGTTGCACAGTCCCTGGTCGACCAACGCGACGATCTGACGCTCCCTGAGCGTCAAGCGGACCTCCAGGTTGGGTGTGGAGTGAGCGGCAACGGCGGCTAGGCGTCTCAAGACGATGCCTGCGATGCGTGGCGGGCAAGCCACGTCGCCCTGGGCGACAGTCAGAAGGGTGGCCACCAACTCCTCGAGGCTGGCGTCCCGGGTCACGTACCCAGCCACTCCCGCGTGGGCGCACCCAACGACCTCGTCGTCCCGCCCTGCGACGCCGCAGGCCACGACACGCGCGCCGCTCCTGTCCGAGGCTTCGTTGACAGCGGCGCCATCGTGGATCGATGACGCATCAATGAGGACGACGGCAGGGGATGTCGCAGAGACCGTCGCAAAGCCGTCCTGATCTGCGGGGGCGCACCCAACCACATCCAGGGCGTCGAATTGAGCCAGTGCCTGCGCCAGGCCTTCCCGGTACAGCCGGACATCCGCGAGGATGAAGACGCGTACTGGAGGATCGGGACTCACAGGTGGCGCACCCGGCACCTACTTGGTTGCTCCAAACTATGCTTGCTGCCTGTGCTGCCCGAAAGGGCGTTTCGGGGACACCTGACCTGCGTTTTGGGGACATTTCGGATTGCTTTTCGAAAGCGAGTCTGAAGGACGAAGTAAGGTCCCTGCAGAGTGACACCCAAAGCCGCTCGGAGCCTGCGGCGCGGGTCGACCCGTTGCGGGGGCCGGCTCCGGTGGGCGACGTGCTGTTCCAGATGGCCGGCGGCATTCGGAGCGGGATGGGGTACTGTGGCGTCGCGACCATCGAGGAGCTGCGCTGCAGCACGGAGTTCATGCAGATCACGAGCGCCGGTCTCCGGGAGTCGCACCCGCATGATGTGGTGCTGACGAGGGAGGCGCCGAACTACTCATTGTAGGCGATGTCCGATGTCCGATAGGCGATGTCCGTTGTCCGATGTCCATCGTGTGTAATCCGGCCGGTCCCACACTGGATGCCAGGTGACGCCCCCCTTATGGCTCCAGGAACGTCAGGGGGAAGCCGGAGCGGCCGGAGAATCGTGCGTGGCGGGTGCGGCGTTTCTTCGACCCGAAGCTGCAGGGAGTTGGTGCCGGAGCGCGGAAGACAATGCGGTGTCAACGGCGGTTTGGAATTGCACAGAAACGGCGGGGAAAAGTGCACACTCCGCCGGTGGGGAGACGAGCCTAGGGCGT
>Ga0209619_10003017_pt1 | contig 12123 bp, 9 predicted proteins | sample Rifsed16ft3_FD_184011 | JGI IMG/M metagenome (GOLD analysis project Ga0209619, IMG submission 184011) | Soil microbial communities from Rifle, Colorado, USA - sediment 16ft 3 (version 2) | ecosystem: Environmental > Terrestrial > Deep subsurface > Rock core/Sediment | place: Rifle, Colorado... | reverse complement strand
ATTTTTTAGGAGGTTTATCATGTTCAATTTTCTTCAATGCTGCAACGACCGTCTGCATGAGACCAGGATGAGAATCTTTTTCTCCAACTTAAGTATCTTGTTCTCTTGGGCAAGGGTTTTGTTTTGCAGTCTCATATTTTGTTGCTTGAGAGTTATAATTTGTTGCTTAAGAGTTACATCCGATTCAGGCTTTTTTGTTTCGCTCTTTACTATTTTATTTTTCACGGGGTTGTCCTCTTTCGTAATGATGATTCTGATACACAACATTCATTATTATCTTTATTCTACTATTGCCAGCATATTAATGTGTGAAATTACGGGTGTCAAGAGAAATAGGTTGAATTATATTGTTATCACACAAACATTATTTTATAATTACCCAACCCGAACAAGTCTGAAGAGTTTTTCATTTTAAGATTTTAAACTGTCTACTGCTCTTGTCAAAGCGATTATGTTTTCCAGACTCTTTCTGGTTAGTCTTGAAAAAATTATTATATGAGATTTGGTTATACAACCGGTAGCTGTGCAACGGCGGCGGCCAAGGCGGCGACTATTGGATTATTTACAGGGAATATACCTGATGAGGTAGAGATTGATACACCGATTGGGACAAAACTCAGGCTCAAAATTTACCATAAGCAATTATCCGCCGATGAGGCAGCGTGTGCTGTACAGAAAGATGCAGGAGACGACCCTGACGTAACCAACGGTTGCTATGTACACGCAAAGGTTAAACGAATTTTTACACAAACAATAGAAATTGACGGCGGTGAAGGCGTTGGTCGAGTAACAAAGCCAGGATTGCAGGTACCCGTCGGTCATGCGGCAATCAACCCTGTACCACGACGCATGATTGAAGGCGCCGTAAAAGAGGTCATTGGTAATGGCTGTGGACTAAAAATCATCATCTCCGTGCCAGATGGAAAGGCTTTGGGGGAAAAGACGTTTAATCCAAAACTTGGTATTATCGGGGGTATCTCCATCATAGGAACTACAGGCATTGTTAGACCCATGTCTGAAGATGCCTTCAAGACCTCTTTATTGTGCGGACTTGATATTGCACAGGGAATTGGTTATGAAACGGTAGTGCTGGTGCCAGGCAGTCTGGGTGAGCGTTCTATTCTTAATCTTTTTAACATTCCGAAAGACCAGGTTGTTCAAATAAGCAATTTTGCTGGCTTTATGCTTACTGCTGCAGGGCAAAGGAACTTTAAAAGGGTCATCCTTGCGGGACATCCAGGGAAATTGGCCAAGTTGTTACGCGGTGATTTTCAGACACACAGCGCAGTCTCAAAGCCTGCAAATGACATCCTCATAGACATCATAGAGCAGCATTATTGCAAGCAATTAACCACCCCTCTTTCCCCTCCTTCGCAAGGAGGGGACTTTGTCGTGAGCGCTCAGTCGAACGATGAAGGGGAGGTCAAAACTTGCAAAAAAAAGAAGTTTTTAGGATGTAATACTATAGTGCAGAAGGTACAGAATGGGGGTCAGGAGTCAGGGGTCGGGGATCAGAAGACCGAAACAAGACTACCAAATGCAATACTCAATCATTTGAGAGAGGTTTCAACCGTAGAAGGAATCGTTGAATTATTAAGAGAGTATAAATATTTATCTATAATGGATGAAGTTGCCGAAAAGGTTGAAACTAAGGTACTTGAATTTTACAGGGACAAACAGCCGTTTCCCACCTTAGAGGTCGGTGTGATTTTATTTGATATGAAAGGCTCGATTATAGGCATTTCAAATAGCGCTCAGACATGGTTGAACGTCACAAAAACAAAGTAATAATCGTGGGTTGTGGTCCTGGAGTAAAGGCGTATATTTCTCCCAAGGCCCTTTATAACGTTAAAAAGGCTGATGTCCTTGTGGGGAGCCGGCGTTTGTTGAAACTTTTTTCAGATGTTGATGCAGAAAAAATAGCCCTGGAGAAGAATTACCGTGTCTTAGTAAACAGGATTGCGGATTGGAGTTCTACGAAACAGGTCGTGGTACTGGTGAGCGGAGACCCATGCTTCTTTAGTTATACGAAGTTGATAGTAAAGAAGCTGGGTCGTGAATTTTGCACAATTATTCCCGGTATTAGCAGCATACAGTTTGCCTTTGCAGCTATAGGAGAAAGCTGGGACGATGCCTGCTTTATCAGCCTGCACGGAAGAGATGCTGAGTATGCACAACTCATGAAAAATGTCAGGGAACATTCGAAAGTCGGAATACTGACAGACCATAAAAATACCCCTGCTGTTATCGCCCGTCAATTATTAGCAGGCGGAATTCGGGACAGGCAAATGTTCATTTGTGAAAATCTCTCTCTTCCAGAAGAACGTATCCTGGAAACAGATTTAGCCTCTGCTGTAAATATAAATACGAATGGTGCAATTGTGGTAATTATAAAGAAGGATTAACGGACTGTCTTGCCACGAATTGACACGAAATAATGTATCAATTCACCCCCCCTCCCCTAACCCCTCCCACCAGGGGCGGGGGAAAAACGTTTCCTCCCCCTGTCCCCCTCACTGAGGGGGAGAAAGGGGGAGAGGGTGAGGGGGATTTGGGGATGAATAACTACGTATGAACATAGGCAACTTTTTTGGCATTGGTCTGGGTCCAGGCGACCCTGAACTCATCACATTAAAGGCTCTTCATACTATTCAGAGGGCAGATTGTATCTTCGTCCCAAAGTCTGATACGAAAGAAGACAGCCTGGCGCTGGAGATCGTTAAAGATTATGTAAAAGGAAAAAGGGTAATAGAACAGGTTTACCCCATGACAAAGGACAAAGAAACCCTGAACACTGCATGGCTGAAAGCTGCGGAAGAGATTCATACTGAAGTTAAGAACGGATATGATGCGGTTTATCTAACGCTAGGCGATCCCATGACCTTCAGTACTTATATCTATTTGCTTCGCCATCTGAACACCATGTTGCCAGCACAAGCCATACACACAATTCCCGGCATTACTTCTTACAATGCCGCTGCATGTGAAGCCAATTATCCTCTATTGACAGGAGACGAGCAGTTGGCTGTAATTCCTGTCCCAAAGGACATTACAGAATTGCGCCCTATTCTGGAATCATTTGATACGGTTGTTCTGATGAAGGTTGCAAAAAACCTGGACGAAGTGGTCCAATTACTTGAAGATATGAAACTTTCTGAAAATGCCTTGTTCGCCTCTTATATTGGACAAAAGAATGCATATCTTACATGCGACATCGTATCATTGAAGGGTAGTGGAAGAGGATATATGTCAGTTCTGATTGTAAAACGGAGGAAATATATCACCTAAATTCTGCAATGGGGCACAGATTAACGCAGATTAAAAATCTTTTCTAAAAAGGCACAAAGGCATAAAGATTAAAGTTAGACAGGATTAACAGGATAAAACAGGATGAAATAAGGTAGCTTTTATCTTGTTAATCCTGTCTAAAAGATTTAAGGAGCAGGCTCTGACACCCTCGCTTCGTGAAATGTGGCCATTTCATTCATTAATTTTACCGCTGCCTCCATCAGACCTATGCCCAAGGCAGCGCCTGATACCTTCACCAACCGTATTTCCCCCAAATCCTCAAGATTGGTGACCCAGTTTCTTTCTACGCATCCTCTTTCCACACGTTTTTCTATATAACTATACTGCAAAGGTTAACAAATAGTGTTTTTCCAATTTATAGATTAGTCTTAACATTTGTTTGTAGCTATGGTTAAGATTATTTTGCAAATCACAATTTGTGAACCCTTACAGTATAGCTACAACTAAACCATTGTATTCGCATGAAAAACGAATTTCTCCGCTGCCACACGACTTAATTCATCATAATTTGCTACGACCAGAACTTTTTTTCTCCAGACATACTGAACCTGTGTTTACTGTTTACATCTTCTCCACTCCCGTCCATCCTTTGCCATCAGGTCGTCTGCTTCTTGCGGTCCCCACGTACCTGCCTCGTAGTTAGGAAATTTTCTATATGGTAATGCTTGCCACACGTCTTGTATTGTTGATACTACATTCCAACTGGTTTCGACCATGTCAGCGCGTTGAAATAGAGTTGCGTCTCCTACCATACAGTCATATAGTAACCTCTCGTGCCCGGTGCTCGGAGTACTGCCAAAATAATCCTCATATTTGAATTCCATATCAACCGTCCCCAGCCGTACGAGTGGGCCGGGAATTTTGGCGCCGAAGTTTAACGAGATGCCCTCATCAGGCTGGATATGAAGCACTAATAGGTTCGGTTTCAGATGTCCGACAGAGGTTTTACGGAATAAGACAAAGGGGGCGCTCTTGAATTGAATGGCAATCTCGGTAACGCGGCAGGGAAGCCGTTTCCCCGTCCTCAGGTAAAATGGCACATTCGCCCATCGCCAATTATCAATGTACAACTTCAGCGCTACAAAGGTCTCTGTATCAGAGTCGGCAGGAACGCTTGGTTCTGACCGGTAAGCAGGCGCTTGCTGATCACCGGCAGCGCCTTCATAATATTGCCCTCTCACTGTTGACCTGAGAACTTCCTCATGAGATAGGGTTTGAATTGCCCGCAAAATCTTGACCTGTTCATCCCGCACAGCATCAGCATCAAAAGAAATCGGCGGTTCCATTGCTGTTAGAGTAACCAACTGAAAAATATGGTTTGGCACCATGTCCCGCAATGCCCCTGCTTTGTCGTAATAGCCGCCGCGTTGCCCCACGCCAATATCCTCAGCAACCGTTATTTGCACATGATCGATGTATCGCCGGTTCCAGATGGGTTCGAAGATACCGTTTGCAAAGCGAAAGATCATGATATTTTGCACAGTTTCCTTGCCAAGGTAATGATCGATGCGATAAATCTGACTCTCACTCAATACTTTACTGATTTCTTGGTTAAGGGCACGAGCGGATTCGAAATCACGCCCGAAGGGTTTCTCAATAATGACCCGCTTCCAGTGGCCATTTTCCTCACGTGAAAGTCCTGCTGCGCCAATTTGCTGAATAATTTGTGAAAACAAATCAGGCTCTGTAGCAAGGTAGTAAAGATAGTTCCCCTGTGTGCCGTATTTTTTGTCTGCTTCTGCTAACTGATTTTGAAGCCGTTGGTATGCGTTTGGGTCCTGCACATCACCCGATACGTAATAGAGCCGTTGGATAAACCACTTCCACAGGTCTGGATCAACCAAGCCTGTAGCAAACTCTTTTATATCCTGACTACACTTATCGCGAAATTCTTCGTGGCTCATCCCGCGGCGACCAAATCCAACAACGGCAAACGCCTTAGATAATAAGCGCTCTTTTGCCAGGTTGTAAAGCGCAGGGATGAGCTTGCGTTTGGCCAAGTCACCGGACGCTCCAAATATTACCATGATACAGGGGTCACCGACATGCCCCAATGGTTCGCTGTTTCTGCTCTTTTCACCAGCGCCGTCCATTCGTATGTCCTCCTCTATAGTATTACTTTGTAAAAACTTGTATTCCCCATTTTTATGAGGACAAGTTTATGTAAGTTTTTGTACATTGAAAACCACTAAAACCGAAGCACTAAATCCGAAACCTCGTTTCCAATTTAGGTCATTTGATATTAGAATTTATTTCGAATTTGTCAAAAAAAACAAACGATAGTATTATTATTCAGCACTGAGTAACTCTTTTTGGTTGCGGCATAGCCGCGCTACGATTTCTCCTGATTAATTGGAAATCTCATCTTTACCACACTGAATAATAACAACCGAACGTAATAGTTCTGCTACCTTAGACAGGATAAACAGGATTAACAAGATAAAAGCTACCTTATTTCATCCTGATTATCCTGTTAATCCTGTCAAAAATTAATTTATTTATATCCTGTTATCTTGTCAAATCTTTTTCCTCCGGTGAACTATTACAACCAATGCTATCCTTCCTGTTTCCGTTCAGTATGGCCACCAAATTTTTGTCGCATAGCCGATAACAACTTTTCAGCATACGTGTTCCCCTGGCGTGAGCGGAAACGTGCAAATAGTGATGCTGAGAGCACATCAACCGGCACTGCTTCTTCAATAGCCGCCATAATTGTCCAGCGACCTTCGCCGGAATCCTGCACATACCCGGAGTAATTTGATAAGGTTGGGTTCTCAAAGAGTGCCATTGCCGTAAGATCGAGAATCCACGATCCGACAACGCTCCCGCGACGCCAAACCTCAGCTATGTCGGCAACTTTGAAATCGTAGCGATGGTCTTCGGGTAAATCGTTGGTGTTGGCATTTCGTAAAATATCGAAACCCTCCGCATATGCCTGCATCAAGCCGTATTCAATGCCATTGTGGATCATCTTCACGAAATGCCCGGCGCCATTTGGACCGCAGTGAAGATAACCATCTTCCGCGGTGCAATCCATGTTCTCACGTCCCGGGGTACGTGATATTCCTCCAGTCCCTGGCGCAAGGGTCTTGAAAACAGGCGTCAGATGTTTGACGACATCGGATTCTCCGCCAATCATGAGACAATAGCCCCGCTCTAGTCCCCAGACACCACCGCTTGTGCCTACATCAACATAGTGAATACCCTTTCCCTTCAAAACTTTTGCACGGCGCACGTCGTCTTTGTAATAGGAGTTGCCGCCATCAATGATGATATCGCCTGTTTCCATGCGTTCGGCCAACGCTAATACCGTCTGTTCGGTCGGATCACCCGCCGGGACCATGACCCATGCCGCACGTGGTTTGCTTAATTTGTTAACAAAGTCATCCAGGGACGTCGCTCCGATAGCCCCCTCACCGGCTAATAGCCTCACATTGTCGGGATTCCTGGTGAACACAACGCACTGATGTCCGCCTCGCATCAAGCGCCGCACCATGTTCGCTCCCATTCTTCCCAAACCAATCATACCTAATTGCATACTCTTTCTCCTTTCATACTTGTTGTCTGATGGCCATAACGCATCTCCAATATGCGGATCTTTTCCAACCTTCTACTGTGGCGCTCTGCACCGGCAAATTTAGCCTCCACAAATGCTCGAACAAGTTCTTTGGCCAGTTCAAGCCCAACCACACACGCCCCCAACACCAGAATGTTCATATCATCATGTTCTACCCCCTGGTGAGCCGAGTATGTATCGTGACAAAGCCCTGCGCGAATACCGGGCAGTTTGGTTGCCGCAACTGAGGCGCCAACACCACTACAACAAATTAGAATTCCACGGTCTGTCTGATTCTTTAGGAGAGCCAGCCCCACTGCTTCAGCAAAATCCGGGTAATCGACAATCTCAGTACTAAATGTACCCACATCCACGACCTGAAATCCCATCTCTCGAAGAAAAGTGGCCAGATACCCTTTCAATTCGAATCCCGCATGATCTGCACCAATAGCAATCCGCATATTTACCTCCATGTCATCTACGACTCTTCGACCAACATTACATCTCTCAATGAGAAATATTTTAGAAGCAATATGTCAACTGCATGTGGTTCCAGCACGCTTGTCAATCATTTTCATAACAGTTCACCCCCACCCAAACCTCCCCCCTCCCCCTGTCCCCCTCAGTGAGGGGGACAGGGGGAGGAATACAAGGGAACTATGAGTATTCCCCGCCCCTGGTGGGAGGGGTTAGGGGAGGGGGTGAACTGTTACTCATTTACTCATTTTCAAACCCATATACATGTTCAAAATAGGCTCGCAGTATCTCTGCCACACTCCATGCCTGTGAGATGCACCCGCGTGGCGTATGGGGTGGGTCTCCATCAAATATCTCAGAAACTGTCCCTAATCCAGCATCAAACAGGTGTTCATAAAATGGCACAAAAAGTCCTTTGATATATTTCAGGGTATCCTTATTACCAGCGTAAGCCCTTGCATAGGCCGAAATATACGGGCCTATCAACCACGCCCACACCGTACCCTGATGATATGCCTTATCTCTTTCGTAAACATTCCCGCGATAATAGCCAGTATAGTCTTTATCCTTTGGTGAAAGGCTTCGCAAGCCGTATGGCGTCAACAGATGCTCTTTCACTATCTCAACCACGTTCCTCTGCCTCTTTTTTGACAGCATCGTATAAGGCAGACTCACTGCAAACACTTGATTCGGGCGAATAGCCGTATTCTTTGTTTCACCGTTAATAAAGTCATATAGACACTGCCCTTCATCAAACCAAAAGGCATCATTAAATGACTTACTTACGTTCTCTGCTAAAACAGTATAGTCTTTGCTCTCATCGCTTAAATCCATTTCGCGTGCAAGAAATGACATGATTTTTAAGGCATTATACCATAACGCATTAATTTCCACAGCCTTTCCCATGCGCGGCGTCACCACCCAGTCGCCCACCTTCGCATCCATCCACGTCAGTTGAACTCCCTCGACGCCTGCATAAATTAACCCATCCAAATCCATATGAATGTTGTATCGCGTCCCCTTCTGATAATATTCAATAATCTCTTTTAATACACCGTATAAATCTTTACGAACAGTCACCAAATCCTTTGCGAAGCGGAGATATTGGTACACTGCCTGAACGTACCACAGCGATGCATCAACGGTATTGTATTCAGGTGTCTCGCCATAATCAGGAAACCGATTGGGTATCATTCCTTTACTTATATACTGTGCAAACGAAAGTAATATTTCCCGTGCATCTTCGAATCTGCCATGCACGAGGGTAAGCCCAGGTAATGAAATCATGGTATCGCGTCCCCAGTCCCCAAACCAGTGATACCCCGCAATAATGCTTTTTTTATCGTTTTCTCGTTTCACGATAAAACTTCCAGAAACAGTCAGCAAAGACTTGCACAACTTGGTAATATTTTTTACTTCTACTTGTGGAAGTTCGAGAGACAAGGACGGAGGTTGGAGGCTGGAATCGCTTACCTCTAACTTCAAACCCCTGTCTTCTTTTTCACGCAGTGCAGTTTCTTTCTCCAATATCTCAAATACATCTAATTTGTTGTTTTCATTTGTGGAGGCAACGATATGACAATCCTTCCCTTTATTCAAGTCGAAGTGCAGGGCAAATGGGCTAAAGTGGTCTTCGTGTGACTCCAAACCACGTTCAATCTCCTTTGGGTACTCCATGTTTTTATACCAGAATGAGGCCTTGTCCATTGTCTGTGCATTATGAAAAAGATACATGGGTGTAAACCCTTCATATGGCTGTAAACATATCCTACCGTTAGCAAGAATTTTATAATCGGTCTTAAAATCTGGATTTTCGTGGGTAATCCAGTGATAATCCCGGAACGCAACCATAACCCTTACCTTCAACGTAAGGGCGAACGTCCGTTCGCCCTTACAATTCACCTGATACAAAATTACTGTAGTATTTTCTCCATGAACCATAAACACTATTTTTTTAATGATTATTCCATTGATGGAATAATCAAAGGTGGGAAATGGATTTAAACTGAATTGAACGAGATTATTATACCCTTCCGGATAGATTGTATTAGGATAGATGTTTGTAGACAGGGGAAACTCCCTCCCATCAATACAGAGAAATTCTTCCAGTTTGGAGAGCAATAGGGTTCGACCAAGCGGCGGCCTTGTAGCGGCCATAAGCAGTCCGTGATAGCGTCTTGTATTTGCTCCGATTATCGTAGATGAGGCATAACCACCGATCCCATTAGTCTCCAACCATTCCTTTTCAGTAGCTTTAGAAAGGTCATGACAGATATCTTTATTGAATACTATCGTCATATTAAAATTGCTTTTTTGATAGAAGTGTTTACTTTTATGATTTTCTCATATTTTATCAGTATTTTTAAGGGTTTCAATTTGATTATTTTTTACTTTAATCCACTTTTATATTCCTTTATACTTAAACAAAGAAGTTTTACGACGAGGATGATTAACAGTCATAGCAATCACAATAGAGTATAAAAATATAACACCCTCCCTTAATCCCTCCTGTCCCCCTCTCAGAGGGGGATAAAGGGGGAGGGAGGGAATGTCCCCTCGCCCCTTGTGGGAGCGGCTCTGGGTGAGGGGTATTTTCGTGTCAATACTTTAATAAGGAATATTTACCCATGAAATGTCCGCACTGCCTGGAATCATTTCACGATTTCTACGAGGTAATACCCGTTGGTAACGACGCAGACGGTAATTGGGGTGTTGTTAGCAGGAAGTGTCCATCCTGTGAACGAGTGGTGCTTGTTTTGGTGAATGGCAAAATAGGGAGTATTGGAGGCCGATCCATGCTGGAGTCTGTCAAAGGCGAGCGCTTGATTTATCCGAGAACCACAAGCCGTGTGCCACTCCCAAAGGAAGTGCCTGAAGAATTCACAGAGATTTACAGAGAGGCATGTATCGTTCTTTCTGATAGTCCAAAGGCGAGCGCAGCATTAAGTCGTCGCTGCCTGCAGTATCTGTTGCGAGAGAAGGCACATGTTAAGCAAAGCAATCTCACCAACGAAATCCAGGAAGTGATAGATAGCGGAAGTTTACCGCCGTACATAGTGGAGGCCATTGATGCCGTTCGAAAGATTGGCAATTACACGGCACATCCAATCAAGAGCGAAAGGACTGGCGAGATTGTGGACGTTGAGCCTGGCGAGGCAGATTGGAACCTCGACGTGTTAGAAGCCCTCTTTAATTATTATTTTGTTCAACCGGCAACAATAAAAAAGAAGCGGGAAATACTTAATCTCAAACTTAAGGAAGTTGATAAAAAAGGCGCGAAAAAAGCTTAGGTTATACAACCTGACAACGATATAAAACCAGGAAATATTTAAGCCTAAGTATAGATATTTGAAACGACAGAACTGCGATACAATAGGTATAAAAATCACATAAAAAATGCCAAAATATTTGATAACATTGAAAATCATTTAGTTTAGGGGCTAAATAATACTCTGGAGGTTTCCTACAGGGGAGACTTCTGCGTTGGTTATTTTAACTTAAGGGGATGGAAACAGGTTGCAGTCCAGATAGACAATTTAAAAGGCGATGATGGTAATTGTTGCAGATTGCTCATAGGCATGCAAAAACCTCCGCTTGAAATCATACGGGAATATTTCTATAAAACCGAACAGGATATTATTGACAATCAAACGGCATCAGCCATAAAGAGGAAATTGGCACAAGAATTTAAGGATCAATTAACCATTGGCATACCGGCAGAGGAAGACGGAATTGGTTTAAGAAAGCTGTCTCAACAGATAAAAAACAAAAAGTTAATTGTTAAACTTTTTTTGAGACATCCATTACATGCCAAATTATATCTTTTATTCAGAGATGAGGTTTTACCAAAGCTGAGGAGATACCGACTTGAAAAGAAGAACCGGCCGTCAGGCCAGGTGCGCTGGTCAATGATATCGTTTGGCCCGGTCTGCAAAACCACATGCGCTCCCGTAAGCGGTTTCTTTGTCTCTGAATCAACAACTTGACCGTCTATGACACATTCAAAAGGGGCTATTGTATTCTGCCCGCCTTCGGGCGGTTCGCCCGGCTTGTCCCATTCATCGAAAAGCCGAGAAGCGTTCGTGTAATCGATTACGCGGAACCAGAACTTTTCCGTATCAGGACAGAGGCGGCTTCCACGTCCGGCAATCTGCTTGAAGGACACTATAGAGGAAACGGGCTTCACGAAGACAACATTGCGCACGCTCGGCGCATCAACGCTGGTGGTCAGAAGGCCAACGGTAGACGCTACAACGGGTGTCGTGCTTTCCGTATTCTGGAATTTCTCAAGTACCGACAACTCAAGCCTTGTGGCAAGTGTGCTCAATGATAATTTCCCTTCTCTGTAAAGTTTTATCATAAGAAACTCCCATCCATGTCTTTTATAATTTATTTTGCAAGGTTTCTTTCAAACACGTTTCGAATATGGATAATGCAATATCTGCGTCGTCTTTTGAAAGGATCAAGGGCGGGCAAAAGCGGATAGCGCTGCGTCCACAACCCAAAAGCAAAAGCCCTCTTGAGAATGCCTTTTGGATAATGCTATCTCGCACTTCTGGCGCATATTCTTTTGTCTCTTTATCTTTTACAATTTCGGCAGCAAGCATAAGTCCCAGCCCCCTGACATCTCCAATAATGGGATATGTGCGTTCTAGTTTCTTCAATTCGTTTATCATGTAATCGCCTTGTTTGGCCGCATTATCAATGAGTCCTTCTTCAAGAAGCCTAATGGTTGTAAGCGCTGCCTGACAACTAACAGGATTGCCGCCAAAGGTGCTTGC
>Ga0209619_10003013_pt1 | contig 12136 bp, 24 predicted proteins | sample Rifsed16ft3_FD_184011 | JGI IMG/M metagenome (GOLD analysis project Ga0209619, IMG submission 184011) | Soil microbial communities from Rifle, Colorado, USA - sediment 16ft 3 (version 2) | ecosystem: Environmental > Terrestrial > Deep subsurface > Rock core/Sediment | place: Rifle, Colorado... | reverse complement strand
CCCGCTCCTGGCCATCCCATCGCCCCGGTTCATTGTCCCGGCCCGGGGGCGGGTCTACACGCTGACGGCCCGGGGGCGGGTCTACACGCTGACGGCCACGGCGCGCACGTACACGCTCGAGGCGCGGGCGCGATCAGCGCGAGGACCGGCGTGAGCAGGAGCGCGAGGATCGCCCATCCGATGGCCGAACGATGTTTCGCCCATGCCACGAACGGAACCAGCGCGAGCGCGGCCAGGAGATAGATCAGCATCGGGAGGCCTATGAGGAGCAGTTCACCTACTGGCGTCAATCGCGTCATCGGTCGGTCCCTCCCTTGCGTCGTCGCAGGATCAGCGCTCGGGCGATCGGGTAGCAGATCAGGAGACCGCGGCGTCATTGATTGGCCCGCCGAGGCAATCGCATCTCCAACTTCGCCTTGAGAAAAGCAAAGAGGTATTTCTGTGGGATCGGTTCCTTCCCACTCATCCAGCCTGACCACCGCGTCGGGCTGGCGGCCACGTTTTCGAACATCCATTCCTTGAGTTCGACGGGCGAGACGCCACACTGTGAAGCGGCAGAAACAAACGATCCAAGCCCCGATTTGCCTGTCATAACGCTAAGTTCCAGTTCATGGAATTTTCTCCTTGCATTCCAAACTCTGGAAGCATAATATCCGCTCCATGCCCAACCCAACCCCAACCCAACCTCTCGGGAGCCTAACACGGCTCAAGCGGCGACTCCAGCGATGGGGAATCCGTCAGGAAGATGTGGCGAAGGCCGCAGGGGTGAGCAAGGTCCACGTCTGCAATGTGCTGGCTGGGAGAGATCAAAGCCAGAAAGTAGTTGAAGCCGCGAAGCATCTCCTCGCTGTGGCGCGAGTCGATTGAACGATATGAAGGAGCCCACCATGAGCCTACGCCCCGCCCGCTCCATGAAGGACGAAGTGGTCGCCGCGATCGTGACCCTCATCACCGGCATCGTCCTGTGCGGGCTGATCTTCATGCTTGGCGACTGAGGAGGCCCCCATGCCGATCTCGCGCAAGTGCGATGAGTGCTGGATGGTCAAACGGGTCAGCGCCTATCCGGTGGACAGGCCGGACGCCCAGATTCTTGGGCGGTTGGTCTATCTCTGCCGGCCCTGTGCGCGGTCGCTCGGGTACACGCCGAGCGCACGACGCACGGAGAAAGCGAGCGTCTAGCCATGCCCGACCGCGAGCACACGGACCCGAAGGCGCTCGACCAGTTCTACAACCTCCCGTCCGTCCAGGCGCGGCCCTGGTACCGCGTCGTCTGGACCTGGTGCCGGGAAGAGTTGTTCAAGGAGCCGTTCGAGGTGCGCACCGAGGATGACGCGGTCCTCCAGCGCATCCGCGTGCATGAGCGGGCGACCGCCGGGGCGCGGCGTCTCCGCAAGCTCCCTCGGGATGAGGCGGCGGACATCCTCGTCGTGACGGCGATGCTGCTCGGGTTCGAGGACGTCTGGGCGACTCGGCGGCAAATCCGCAAGGTCCGCCCGTGATGGGCTCGGCGATCCTCCTAGCGATCCTGCTGGCGATCATCGGGGCGATCGTGCTGACCGCTGGGCGGCGGGCGTGGAGGGAGCTATGACTTGCAGAGTCTCGACCGGTTTCGTCTTCCACGACCTAGACCTATCGTTTCGGATGCCGATTGGCTTCGCGGTGTGCCGACGATGTGGCGACATTGTGACCCCGGAGCAGTACCAATCATGGAGCTGCCGGGGTTCAGGTGCCGAGATCATTCCTGAGATGAGGCGTCCCGGTCCGGCTGCGCCCCTTCACGGCGTCCCCTGCGCGCTCTGCGGCGATCCGGTCCTCGTCGACCCGATGCACCGGGCGGTTCTGGAGTGGTTTGGGGGGACGTGTGATGCGTGTTTCAACGGAGAGCCTGCCCATGTCTGACCTCAAAGCGCCGACCCTCGACCAGATCGCCTATCTCAAGCTCCGCCTCCGGACGATCCCGGACGAGTTGAACGTGGCCCGCGAGGCCCTCATCCGCCTCAGCGCCGAGGTCCGGGAGCAGAAGACAGGACTCGCGGACCTCGAGGCAGAGGCCGCGGCCTTCATGCGCGCGCAGATGCTCGCCGAGGCCAAGAGCAAGAAGCCGACGGAGGCGGCACTCACCGCGGCGGTCAAGGTGGCGGTGGAGCAGCACGAAGGGTGCCGACGGTTGCGGACGGGGCTGCGCGAGGTCGAACTCCGCCGGGACGGAGCCGAGTTGACGGTCAAGCATCTGACGGATCGGTTCTCAGCGCTTCAGTTCTACGCAGATCTCACGACCGCAGAGGTTCGGTTGCTCGTCGGAGGGCTCGGCGCATGAAGAAAGGCCTGTGTGATTGCGCCTCCCATGCGCCAACCGGCTTTCTGCAAAGCTCCGAGCGTCTGGCGACCGGAGAGCGGCGCTGGCAGTGCCCCCGCTGCCTCCAACCCTATATCCTCGTGCGAGATGAATGGATCGCCGTGCGCCCGCATGGCAAACCGAAACCATCACTTCAGGGCCCCGTCTTTTCACCAACACAGGAGGTTCCCATGGTTCCTTCGACACCCGCCGCGCCGACCACCGCCCTCGCCGTGATCCCACACGGCTTGCCGTTCTCCGAAGAGGAGTGGGCGGCGCTCTCACCCACGGAGCAGCAGGAAGCGATCGCCTTCTTCCGGGAGGAGACGGCGGCGACGACGGAGGGGTTGCAGGTCACCTTCCCCCGTGCGAAGTTTCCCACCTCCGGGTCGTCGTTCTGGGAGCTGCCAAGCGTGACCGGGGAACCCGAGGCGGCGAAGGAGATCGAGGGCGTCGTCGTCTGCAAGCAGAACACGCGAGCCTGGTGGATGGGGGCCGATGGCAAGACCTCCTTCGAGATCACGAATACCGCGCCGACGTGCTCCTCGCTCGACGGGATCACCCCTGTCGAGAGCGAAGATCGTCAGGCGGAAACATGCGCGAAATGCCCGCTTGCGAAGTGGGATACCGGCAAAGACGGCCGCGGGCAGGCCTGCAAGTCGCGGCTCAACGTGTTCATCCTCCGTCCGGGCGACGAGATCCCCACGCTGATCTCCTTGCCCCCGACGGCCATCAAACCCTTCGGCGCCTACGCCGTGGGCCTGCGCCAGAAGAAGTCCGCCCTGATCGCGGTGACGACGATCTTCGGGCTCCAGGATGCGAAGTCCTCCGGCGGCACGGCCTACAAGGGCATCGCGCTCCGGATGGGCAAGCCGCTCACGTTCACCGAGATGAAAGCGGCGCGGACGATCTCCGACGCCTTCGAGTCGGCGATGCGGTCGCGGGGGATTCAGGTCGACGAAGCGGCGGCGGAGGCCCCGGAGCCCGGCGAGGCCTAGCCCGTGTCCTTCTGCCCCGGCTGGTTCCGCCCCTGGTGCGAAGCCCACAGTCTCAACGCTGATCGCCCGGACCGCTGGCCGGACGCGGCGCGCGCGGCGTTCATGGCCGAGAAGCTCCGGCGCTTCCGCCTCCACTGGGCGTGGATGTCCACGCTCGGCCAACCCGCGATCATCCGGCAGCAGTCCGGGCGAGACGAGTTGATCCGGCAAGTGCGGCGAGACCTCAACGATGCCCTGTCGGAGCCACCCGCCAGCCTCGGGCGGCACGACCACCTGAGCCCGTACCGGAGAGAACCGGCGGGCAATGCTTCGGAGAGGGAAGCGGACATCCTCGCCAGCTACGAGGTCCGCACGTATCCCGATGGCTCGCGAGAGATCATCCTGCCCCACCGCCCGTCGCTCGCCGAACGCCAGCAGGCGAAGCTTGACCCATGGAGACAGATCCCAATTGAGGACGTGTTGGCCTGGGTTTCGGAGACGCCGGACCGGATCAACCTGAGCGAGAGGACGGCGCGGTGCCTCTACTGGCTGGAAAAGGAGTTTGGAGGTCCCCATGCTACCGTGTGACGGCTGCGCATATCGTCGATCGATCCCGGGCGGTACCCACATCATCTGTACGTATTTCTGGGACCCGGAGAGTACGGAGGCGAGCCCGCTGACTCATCGCGTGTCGCCACGGGTGGCGCAGTGGTACTGCTTCCCGTTCAATTACGATCCCCTGTGGGGACCGGACACCTGCGCGGCACGTGCGGAGATCGCTGACCCGGCCACCACGCAGCCTCAGCATCCGCTCTTCGATCTCTTCTCAATCCTCGGACGACGCCTCTAGTGCCCACCTCCCCGAAATACTGCGAGTGCGGCCGGAAGATCGTCGTGCCGGTGCGGAAGCGGTGCAGGGGGGCCGCGTGATGCCGGGCCGGGCGGCGCGCAAGGGACGGCTGCCGAAGCACGATCTCTGCCGGGCGTGCTGGAAGGCGCTGGGGTTGGGAAGATGAAAACTTGGAAAGTGACGACCGCCTGTATGCACAAAACGATGCGACGCGGCTGTCTGTGCGCCCTGGTGGGAGTGACGACCGCCTGTATGCACAAAACGATGCGACGCGGCTGTCTGTGCGCCCTGGTGGGGAAGAAGTGATCCCCATTCCCACGCTCGCCGAGGTCGTCGCCGACGGCGCCAAGCTCGCCGATCTGCCCTTCACGGCGCTCTGGGCCTTGCTCCGTGACGTGGGGCAACTGGAGAAAGAGATCATCGCGGCGATGCTGCCGGCGGCCAACAAGACTATGGCATCTACCGCCATACCGGAGGACCGCGCCCTGACAATCGAGGAAGCGGCCCAGCGACTCCGAATCGCCCCGGCAACGATGCAGAAGTGGCTGAGAAAACCGCCGTATGATGCCGCCGTCGTGGTGCGCTCACGCACCTGCGTCAGAGTGAGCGCCCAGCGACTGGACGACATTCTTCTCAACGGCGGGGCGCGGCCTCGCAGGAAGGCGGTGTCGGGATGAGAGGGCAAGGGCGGATCTATCATCGAGGGGACGCACTGTGGATTTCCTGGTACGCGAAGGGTGACCGGAGAGAAGCGGTCAGCACACTCGTCGGCAAGCCCGCGGGCAGCGTGACCTATGACGACGCCGTCAAGGCGCTCAAGCGACGGCTCGAGCAGAAGCGTGAGCAGCTCCTGCGCGGCTCCATCCTGCCGAAGCGCACGGAGCGCTTGACCGTTGCCCAGCTTCTCGCGGAGTACAAGACCCACCGCCTGATCCATGGCGTCAAGCGCCCGGTGGACTTCGCCTGCACGATCAAAGCGCTCGGCACCTGGTGGGGGCATCTCGTGCCCGCCAGGCTGACGACCGAGGACCTCGAACGGGAGATCCAGGCCAAGCTCGCCAAAGGCTTCGCCCGGGGGACGATCGCCCAGCGCCTCAGCGGGCTCTACGCGGCGCTCCGGTGGGCCAAGGAGAGGCTGCCGCGCGTCCCGGACAAGCCGCGGATCTCCGTGCCGCTCGGGCCCAAGGCGGTCTGGACGCCGGCCGAGGTTGACGCGCTCTGTGCCGAGGCCAAGCCCTGGCTCGCGGACATCGTGCGCTTCGGGCAGCTGACCGGGTGGCGGATCTCGGAGGTGCTCGACCTCTCCTGGGACCGCGTGGATAGCAAGCGCGGCCTCCTCTTCCTGGACGAGACGAAGACCGACGACCCGCGGGTGCGGCCGATCGAGCCGGCCATGGCGGATCTCCTCGCCAGGCGGACCACGGCGCGACGGCTGGGTTGCGCGCTCGTGTTCCACGTGGACGGATTGCCGGTCGGGGACGACCGCTTCCACCGGGCCTTCCGGGCGGCGTGTGGCCGGGCGAAGCTCGGGGTCAGGCGGTTCCATGCCTTCAGGAACAGCGCCTATGACACCCTGCTCTTGAACGGCGTGGACCTCTTCACGGCCATGGAGCTGATCGGGCACAAGTCGCTCAGCTCGGCGCGCCGGTACAGCCGGCAGAACGTCGACCGGATGCGAGGCGCGCTCGAGCGGGTGGAGGCAGCACGCTCGGCACAGCCGAACACTCCCAGCACAGCAGTCCTGCCATTCACCCGCTGAATCAGAGGGCTTGATGCCGAACGCGGCAATCTGGGGTAGAAGGAAGCGCGCCCTAGCAGGAGTCCTGCCAAGGACACCCCAGCTAGGTAATCAGGTACTTCGGCCAGGGGCCGCCTCTCCCGGGCGGTCTCTGGTCGCCTCTGTCGGACGTAGATTCGCTGCACATTTGCCTCACAGCGCCCCGTACAGGCTCCTGCACACGGCATGACCCAGCCAGACATCGCCTCCCAGCAGCCCAGGTTGTGCCCCAGGGACGGGTACGCGCTGGTCTTGGATGATGTGATCGCCCGGACGGCGATCGACGCCGGCTGGCCCGCGGTGGCCCTGTGGCGGTGCCGGATGGGCCATAGCCACCGCGACTGGCCGCCCGAGCAGATGGCCGCCCGCCGGACGGACCCTTCGGTGCGGAAACCGTGTGCTGTGTGCGGCCGACCCCTGCCCAGAAAGCCACGGCTCCACGGCTCCGGTGGTCGCAAGTATTGCCCCGGTCCCTGCACGGCTTTCGTCAAGCGTGAACGAGGCCTCTGGCTCTGGCATCACGGGCCGCCGTTCGTGATCGAGGCGCAGCCCTGGTATAAGGGCCCGCTCTACCAGGCGCCGCCGCTGCCCCTGCTCGACCCGCTGGCCGGCCGGATGCCGCGCGACTGGGCGGCGGGGTGGAGGCGCGTCCACGGCGTCGAGGCACCCGAGATAGCCGCATGATCGACGCCCCGATCGGCGCAACGAACCCCGTCCGGTGGCAGCAGGCCGAGCCCGAGCGCTTCGGCCTCATGTCTGGCTACGCTTGGCGGCACGATCCGCGGCACGTTCTCTTCACCCTGGCCCGCTACAAGTTCGTCGCGAAGATGCTGGCCGGCAAGGGGCCCATCCTCGAGATCGGATGCGCGGACGGGTTCGGGACGCGGCTGGTCGCGCAAGGGGGAGATCTCGTCGTCGGGATCGATGCGGATCCCGTGATGCTGCACTCAGCCGAACGGACGCGCGGAACCTTTCGTATCGCCTTCCGCAGGCATGATCTGCTGGACAGTCCCTTCGGTCAATTCAGGGGCGCCTTTGCGATCGACGTTCTCGAGCATATCCCGCCGAGCCGCGAGGAGGACTTCATGCGGCACGCCGCGCGATCCCTTCACCTGGCGGGCATCTTGATCCTCGGCACGCCGTCACGCGAGTCCCAACCGTACGCCTCCGAGCCGAGCCGTGAGGGCCATGTCAACGTCAAGACGCAGGCTGCACTCCGTGCCTTGTGCGAACGCCATTTCACGACAGTCTTCCTCCTCGGCATGAACGATGAGGTCGTGCATACCGGCTTCGGGCCGATGTGCCACTACCTCTGGGCGCTCTGCGTGGGACCCCGGGGATGAGCGCGCCTCTGATCGCCTCGACGCGCCGCCCGCAGACGTCCCACGAACGTGCCGTCGCCCTTGCCCTCGCCCGCCGTTGGGAGGACGCCGCGCAGGCGTTCCGCACCATCCTCCGGCGCCAGGACACCGGTGAGATCCGCCAGGCGATTGCGACCTGCCTCATGTGCCTGCACCGGACCGAGGAAGCGATCACAGAGTATCGGCGGGCCCTCAAGCGCGATCCGACGCTCGTCCGGTCGCGGAACAACCTGATCTTTCTCCTCGATCATCAGCCGTCGACGACGATCGCGGACGCGTGGCGGGAGCGGCACGCCTGGTGGAAGATCCATGGTGAGCCGCTCGCCCCACAGTGTCTCCCGCACGAGAACCGACCGGACCCTGAACGGCCTCTCCGCGTCGGCTATGTCTCGGCCGACTTCCGCGGTCACTCAGCGGCCTTCGGGTTCGGGCCCGTGGTGCTGCGCCACACCGACGCGATCGCCGTGTACTGCTACTCGCTGTCGAACCGGGATGATGCGATGACCGATCTCTTCCGTGCGCGGGCCGCCGGGTGGCGCGATTGCGTGGATTCCACACCCATCGATCTCGTCGACCTGATCCGTGCCGACGCGATCGACCTGCTCGTCGACCTCTCCGGGTTTTCCGCGGGAAACAGTCTTCAGACCTTCTGCTACAAGCCCGCGCCAGTGCAAATCACAGCCTGGGGGTACGCCACAGGGACCGGCTGCAAGATCTTCGACGCTTTCTTCGCCGATGCCTACACGGTGCCGCCGCATCTCGAGCGGTACTACACGGAGCCGGTCATGCGACTGCCCTCCATCGTGCCGTACATGGGCCCGGGGTATGCGCCAGGACCGGCTATCCGTGATCCGGGCGCGCCATTCACGTTCGGCTCGTTCAGCCGGCCGGAGAAGTGCACGCTGCCGACACTCGCCCTCTGGGCCGATGTCCTCCGCCGCGTGCCCGGATCCCGGCTACTCGTCAAGGACAACGGCTACGGGCGGGCCGCAACCGCCGAACGCTTCCGCCGGGATCTCGGGCGGCGCGGGATCGATCCGACGCGCGTGGATGTCCGGGGGTTCTCGGAGCACGCCGAGCACCTGGGCGCGTATGCCGAGGTGGACTTCGTGCTCGACACGACACCGCACACGGGCGGGATCAGCTCGCTCGAGGCGCTGTGGATGGGCGTGCCGATGGTGACACTGCCCGGGGAACGGACCGCCTCGCGACTTTCCGGCTCCTTCCTGGCGACACTCGGGATGCCCGCGCTGATCGGCCATGATGCGAAGGGCTACGTCGAGATCGCCGTGGCATGGAGCGGGCGGCGGGCCGAGCTCGCGGCACTCCGGAGGACGCTCCGCGAGCGCTTGGTCGCTTCACCCATCAATGCCGGCTACGTGGTCGCGGTTGAAGCCGCCTATCGCCAACTCTGGCGCGCCTGGTGCGCGCGACAGGCGCCCCGATGAGTGATGCCCACGCCGAAGGGCACTGGACCCACGACCAGCGCGTGCAGGAGATCGAGCGGCTGGCGAAGGTGCTTGCCGCGCAGATCGGCTGCACGTGCCCCATGATCTACTCCCGCGGCGGGCACCCACACGACGCGGACTGCGCCCGCGAGCACGTCCTCCGGCTGCTCATCACGGGTCTCATCTTCTGGGACGGCTACCTGGCGTGGCTCTCGATGTCCCAGGTGGCGCGCACGCTCGCCGAGGATGTCGCCGCGCAGTTCCAGCCAGATGATCTCGAAGGGAAGCTCGCGCGGTCCGCAATGGGTTATGCGCGCTGGAAAGCCGGGATGGCATGACCGTCACGTGTCCCCGGCAATGCGGCTCCGAAGGGTTCGAGAATCCCGCCGCGCTCGCGGCCCACCTGATCGACGCCCACGACATGGCCGGGAGCGCCGCGCTGGCGACGGCGCGGGAGGTCGCCGGGCTGAGCCGCGCGTATCGTCCTCCGAAACCTGTCCTTCCGAACGTATCCACGACAAAGGAGGCTCCCATGACCTGCAAGATCTGCGGCGGTGACCATCGCTCCGACAACAAGATCTGCCCGAAGCACGGTGGCACGAAAGATGGGGGGGGCAACATGGCCAGTAAGCCGCGTGCCGTCGCGAAGAGAAAGCCTATCACGCGACGGCACCCGAAGCCGCCGAAGAAGGCCGCCGCCACTTCGGGCAACGGCCTGCTCTCGGAGCTCGACGCGCTCCGGTCCACGGCGGCCGCGCTCGAGCCGCTGGGCCCGGTCGAGCGCCTGCACGTCCTGGCGTGCGTGTGCAAGCTGCTCGCGATCGACACGTCCGACCTGGCCTCGTGACCGCGTGATCGCTTTCATTCTCGCCGCGAAGCGGCTCCGGCAGGCGGTGCTGCCGCTATGAGGAAGCCCCGCGAGCAAGACACGGTGGCGGCGATCCTCCAGCTCCTCCACGCCCATCGCATTCCAGCATGGCGGATCAACACAGGCGCCACGAAGATCGGCGGACGGTTCATCCGGTTCGGCGCGGTGGGGATGAGCGACATCCTTGCGCTTCGACCTAGAACAGTTATTGAGCTTTTGCCGCATGACGGGCATGGCGTAAGCCATCCTGCTGGCTGCGGCGGACAGTGTAACGGTCCGATGCTCGGGCAGTGGATAAGCATCGAGGTCAAGAGCGCGACAGGAAAGACAACGCCCGCCCAGCAGAGCTTTCTGGATCAGGTGAACGCGGCGGGCGGCAGAGCGTTTGTGGCACGGAGCGTGGATGACGTGGCCCGCGAACTCGATTTCCCACCCTCCCCCACCGTCGGCGGCCGGCCGATCTCGTGGGCGACGGCGCGGCGGATCAGCAAGGATGGGCCATGAGCGCCTGCCCGAATAATCTGGCGGACGCCACGCGCTACTTCCGGCGGCTGTTCCTCCTACACCACCTAGCGGCAGCCGGGACGATCACCGCGACCGCCACGCAACTCGGGACGCAGCGGACGTACATTACCCGCCTCAATCGGCAATTGGACGTCGAAGGCCCCCGATCTTCGAAGCGCCCGGAACGGACATGACGACACCGATGGATGATCTCAGCCCGAAAGCACGCGAACTCAAGCGGTTCCTGGAGCATCTCGTGACCGTCCATGTGACGACCGATCTCGCAGGCGTGTCGGGGTGTGGGCAGTGCGACCACTTCAAGGCGGCGCTGGCATGAGCTCTGCTCGCTGCCTCGCCCGCCTTCTGACCCTCGCGGCGCTCGCCTGTCTCCTGGCCGTCTCCCTCTGGCCCGAGCCGGTCTGCCGGGCGTGCGGGGCGGAGATTTTGCGGGATAGCGTGCTGCTGAGGGCGCGGTGATGGGATTCAAGTCGGGCCGGAAAGTGACGTTCTGCGCGGAGCGGCTCCAGCAGGCCCGCGAGTGCCGAGGATTGAGTCAGCGACAACTCGCCGCAAAAGTCGGCGTGCATGTCGAGTTCGTCAAGGAATGGGAGAAGGGCGGCTCGCTGCCGAAGCGCGGCACGTTTTCAGTAGATCAAGTCGCCTCGCTGGCTCTCGCGCTCGGCTTTCCCGTCTCATTCTTCTACCAAGAGCCACCGCCTCCGCTCGGTCCTACCTCACTGGACTACCACGGCACCAGACTCGTCTGTGATGCCTGCGACGAGGATGTGGAGTCGTGGCAAGTCGTCGAAGCGAACGGACAAGACTTCCACCCTGAATGCTCACCGCCCCGTGATAGAGCGGGAGAGACCAAGCCATGACCGCCCTTGATCGGCAGACGGCGCTGGAGCGGCTGTACGTGGCCGCGCTCAACATGTACAAACAGTACCGCGACGCTCCACGGGATATCGTCATGCAGCTTCGAGATGCTCTCATCGCCGTTGAGGAGGCCGCGCTGGAGGGGGAACTCAAGGAACGAATGGAGTGGTGGCGGGCTCGCTGGGAGAAGGAATGTGCCGACCTCGCCGACGCCCGCGCGGCGATTCGAGAGGCGGGCATATTGCTCCGCCATGCCTATGGTCCCGTAGAATCTGCGAAGCCGTGGACCGAATACGATCTATGGCTCGCCCTGCCCGCTGTCGTCGCGGCGTTGGAGGAGAAGAAATGATGCTCTACCACGGGGACTGCCGGTGATACGCCACGATCCACAGGAGGTCCGCGAGAAGCTCGCTAGCCGAGTTGTCGTCGCGTCCATTAGCGGCGGCAAAGATAGTGCGGCGATGAGCCTCTATCTTACCGAGCTTGGCGTCGAACATCGGCGCGTGTTTGCCGACACCGGATGGGAGCACGCACTGACCTACAAGTATCTGCGCGGTCCGTTGACGGCACACATCGGCGCGATCGACGAGGTGCGCGGGCCCCGACCAATGGACGATCTTATCCGCCACAAGAAGATGTTCCCGGCGCGGATCAAGAGATTTTGCACAGAGCATCTCAAGGTGAAGCCGTTACAAGCATACTTCTTGGCGCTGTCAGCCGAGGATGACTATGTAAACGCTATCGGCATCCGGCGCGGCGAATCGGTGGCGCGGGCGGCCGCCGTCGAGTGGGAATGGAGCGAGTCGTTCGACTGTGAGGTCTGGCGGCCCCTCGTAGAGTGGACCGAAACAGATGTGATCGAGATCCATCGCCGCCATGGCCTGCCGCCCAACCCGCTCTATCTCATGGGCGCGCGCCGTGTCGGCTGCTGGCCCTGCATCTTTGCCTCGAAAGCAGAAATCTCGTTGGTCGCAGAGCACGATCCGGCACGAATCGACACGATTCGCGCACTCGAAGCCGAGACCAACGCCAGTCGCATGGCGACGTTTAGCGCCCGTGGCGAGATGATGCGCTACCCGGCCACGTTCTTCACATTGCGCCCAGATGGCAAAACCCACGTAGCTGCGCCGATCGACGCGG
>Ga0209619_10003012_pt1 | contig 12137 bp, 8 predicted proteins | sample Rifsed16ft3_FD_184011 | JGI IMG/M metagenome (GOLD analysis project Ga0209619, IMG submission 184011) | Soil microbial communities from Rifle, Colorado, USA - sediment 16ft 3 (version 2) | ecosystem: Environmental > Terrestrial > Deep subsurface > Rock core/Sediment | place: Rifle, Colorado... | reverse complement strand
CGGGCAGCGAGGCGGCCGGGGCCTACCCGATCACGCCCTCGACCCAGATGGGCGAGGGCTGGGCGGCCGCGCTCGCCGCGGGCAAGACGAACGTCCACGGGCGCCGCCTGCTCTTCTTCGAGCCGGAGGGCGAGCACGCCGCCGCCGCGGTGACGGCGGGCATGGCGATGGCCGGGCTGCGCGCGACGAACTTCTCCAGCGGGCAGGGAGTCGCGTACATGCACGAATCGCTGTACGCGGCCGTCGGCAAGCGGCTCACGTACGTGCTCAATATCGCGGCGCGCGCCATGACGAAGCACGCGCTCAACGTGCACGCGGGGCACGACGACTATCACGCGGTGGACGACACCGGGTTCTTCCAGCTCTTCGCGAAGGACGTGCAGGAAACCGCGGACCTCGACCTGATCGCGCACCGCATCGCCGAGTTGTCCCTCAATCCCGGCATCTGCGCCCAGGACGGCTTTCTCACGAGCCACGTCATCGAGACCGTGCGTCTCCCGGAGCCCGAGCTGGTGAAGACGTACCTCGGCGATCCGTCGGACCTGATCGCGTCGCCGACGGCCGCGCAGCGCCTCGTCTTCGGCGCAAAGCGCCGCCGCATTCCGGAGATGTTCGACCTCGACTACCCGGCCATGCTCGGCGTGGTGCAGAACCAGGACAGCTACGCCCAGGGCGTGGCCGCGCAGCGGCCGTTCTACTTCGACCACCTGGTGGCACTCACCGAGCGTGCCTTCGACGAGTTCGCCACGCTCACGGGCCGGCGCTACGCGCGCGCAGACGGCTACCGGCTCGACGACGCGGAGTGGGCCATCGTCGGCCAGGGCTCGGTCGTGCCGAACGCCGAGGCCGTCGCCGACCACCTGCGCGAGACGCGCGGGCTCAAGGTCGGCGTGCTCAACTTCACCATGTTCCGCCCGTTCCCCGGGGACCTCGTGACCAGGCTCCTGGCGGGGAAGAAGGGTGTCGTCGTGCTCGAGCGCACGGACCAGCCGCTGGCCGTGGACCCGCCCCTCCTCCGGGAGATCCGCGCCGCGATGTCGAAGGCGCTCGAGAATGGGCGGGTCGCGCCGGGCCTCCCGATGCCCTACGAGGGGATCGCCGCGCTGCAGAGCTTCGACGTGCCCGATTTCTTCTCCGGCTGCTTCGGCCTCGGGAGCCGCGATCTCCAGCCGGGCGACATCGTGGCCGCGGTGAAGAACATGTTCCCGGGAGGCGCGCGGCGTCGCCAGTTCTACCTCGGCGTGGAATTCGTGCGCGAGGGCACACGCGTGCCCAAGCTGCAGATCTGGCAGGAACGGCTGGTGGAGAGCTATCCGCACCTGGCCGAACTGGCGGTCCGTCCCTCGAGCGTGGTGAACCTCCTCCCGCGCGGCTCCACTGCGGTGCGCATCCACTCGGTGGGCGGCTGGGGCGCGATCACGATGGGGAAGAACCTCGCGATGACCGCGTTCGAGCTCTTCGGCTTGGACATCAAGGCCAACCCGAAGTACGGGTCGGAGAAGAAGGGGCAGCCGACGACGTTCTATGCCGTGCTCGCGCACGAGCCGATCCGGCTCAACTGCGAACTCAAGCACGTGGACGTCGTGCTCTCGCCGGACCCCAACGTCTTCCGCAACAGCGATCCGCTCGACGGCCTCGCTGAGGGCGGTGTCTTCGTGCTGCAGAGCGACCTGGAGCCGGCGGCCCTCTGGCAGACGCTGCCCGCGCGCGCGCGCGCCATCATCCGCGAGCGCAAGATCCGCGTGTACATGCTCGATGCCTTCCAGATCGCACGCGAAGAGGCGTCCGACGCCGATCTTCGCTACCGGATGCAGGGCGCGGCGTTCCTCGGCGCGTTCTTCCGCGCGTCGCCGCTCCTCGAGCGCGAGCGCGCCACGCGCGAACGCCTCTTCGAAGGCATCCGCGTGCAGCTCGAGAAGAAGTTCGGTCACCGCGGCGCGCGTGTGGTGGATGACAACGTGCGCGTCATCAGCCGTGGATTCGACGAAGTGCGCGAGGTGGTCCTGGCCGCGGACGCCGAGGCCGAGACGCCCGGCGACGTGCCGCACCTCCCCATCCTGCTCGACGCCCCGCTGGCCGCGCCCGGCATCGGGAATCAGGGCCGGTTCTTTGAGCAGGTGTGCGCGCTCTGCCAGATGGGCCAGGACGGCATCGCCGACCCGTTCGCCGCGATCAGTGCGATGCCCGCCGCCACCGGCGCGGTGCGCGACATGAGCGGCGTGCGGCTCGAAGTGCCCGACTTCATCGCCGCGAAGTGCACGGGGTGCGGTCAGTGCTGGGTGCAGTGCCCCGATTCGGCGATCCCGGGGCTCGTCAACAGCGTCGAGCAGGTGATCGCCACGGCGATCGCCGCCGCGGCGAACGGCCACCCGCTGGAGCGGATGGCGCCGATCGCGAAGCTCTGGGCGAAGGAGGCCCAGCGCCTGCTCGACAAGGAGCCGGCGCTCCCGCTGCCCGACGTCTTCGCGCGCGCGTATGAGTCCCTCGCCGACAAGATGAAGTGGGATGCCGATCGTCGCGCCGCCACGGACACCGAGTTCGCGCGCGTGCACACGCGGCTGGCCGAGTTCCCGCTCGCGCGCACGAAGCCCTTCTACGACGCCGTCGAGGCGAAGCAGAAGGGCGCCGGAGGCCTGCTCTCCGTCACCGTGAACCCCGAGACGTGCAAGGGGTGCAACCTCTGCGTGGACGTGTGTCCCGACGCCGCGCTCGTGACGACCAGGCAGGACGACGCGATCCTCGCGCGGCTCCGGCGGAACTGGGCGCTCTGGGAGCGGCTCCCCGACACCGACGATCGCTTCATCAACGTCTCCGACGTGGACGAGGGCATCGGCGTGCTGTCGTCGCTCCTCCTGAAGAAGGCGACCTACCGCTCGATGGTCGGCGGCGACGGCGCCTGCATGGGGTGCGGCGAGAAGACGGCCGTGCACCTCATCGTCTCGGCCATCCACGCCTCGCTGCAACCGAAAGTCGCGCGCCACGTGGCGACGCTCGGCGAGCTGATCGAAGCGCTCGACGCGCAGGCGCGCGAGCTGCTCGCCGCCGACGCGAACCTGGACGAGGCGGCCGCGGCGAGCGGCCCCGTCGCCGTCGAGCTCGATCCCGCGAAGCGCGAGCGCCTCGAGTTGCTGACGCGCACGTTGCGCGAGCTGAGGGACCTGCGCTGGCGCTACGTCGAGGGCCCGAGCGGCCGGGGGCGCGCTTCGCTCGGGATGACGAACGCCACCGGCTGCTCCTCCGTGTGGGGCAGCACCTATCCGTACAACCCGTACCCGTTCCCGTGGGTCAACCATCTCTTCCAGGATGCACCCTCGATCGCCATCGGCGTGTTCGAGGCGCACATGCGGAAGATGACCGATGGGTTCCGGATGCTGCGGCGCGCGGAGCTGCTGCGCTCGCGCACGTACGACGCCGCGGCGCACGAGGCGGAGCTCGCCGCGCTCGACTGGCCGCTGCTCACCGACGAGGAGTTCGCGCTCTGCCCGCCGATCGTCGCGATGGGGGGCGACGGCGCGATGCTCGACATCGGCTTCCAGAACCTCTCGCGGCTCCTCGCCTCGGGAAAGCCGGTGCGCGTCGTGGTGCTCGACACGCAGGTCTACTCCAACACGGGCGGCCAGGCGTGCACCTCCGGCTACACCGGCCAGGTGGCCGACATGTCGGCGTGGGGGAAAGCACAGCACGGCAAGACGGAGACGCGCAAGGAGTTGGGGCTCATCGCGATCGCGCACCGCGGGGTCTACGTACACCAGTCGTCGCAGGCCTCGGCGTCGCACCTCATCGCCGGCGTGCTGAAGGGGCTGCAGAGGCGCCGGCCCGCGGTCTTCAACATCTACACGCCGTGCCCCGTGGAGCACGGGCTGGCCGACGACTGGGCGCAGCACGCGGCGCGCCTCGCGCTCGAGAGCCGGGCCTTCCCGTTCCTCACGTTCGACCCGGACGCGGGCGCCAGCTTCGTGGACTGCCTCAGTCTCGAGGGGAATCCGGCGCTCGACGCGGCGTGGCCCACCTACGAGCTGAAGTACCTCGACGCGGACGGTGCCGAGCAGACGCTCGAAGTGCCGGTGACGATCGCCGACTGGGCCGCGACCGAGGCGCGCTTCAAGCAGCACTTCGCCGTCGTGCCGGCGGACAAGTGGGACGAGGCGATGATGCCCCTGCACGAGTACCTCGTCGCGCCGGCCGCGGAGCGCGAGGGACGCGCGCCCTTCATCCACGCCGTGGGGAAGGACCGGCGGCTCGGCCGGCTCAGCGTCTCCGGAGAGATCGTCCAGCTCGCCGAGGAGCGCCTGCAGCACTGGTCCCAGCTGCGGCAGCTCGCGGGGCTCGAGGTGGCCGGGTCGGTGCGCGACGTCGTCGCGGGCGAGCTCGAGGCGGAGTTCGACCGGCGGGCGGGCGTGCTGCGCGCCGAATACGAGGCGAAGTTCGCCGAGTTGAAGGCGACGTACCCGGCGCAGATGGCGCGGCGCCTCGCCGAGGGACTGCTGCGGCACGCGAGCGGCTCGTCGGCGATCGCGGAACTGCTCGCGTCGCTGCCGGCGCCGCCCGTCTCGGGCAATGGGGAGCACCGGGCGGCCGCGGCGCCAGAGGCCGGCGCGCCGCCACGCGGTGCGCCGATGGCCGGAGTGACTGCGGCCGTTCAGGCATCCGCCGCATCCCCGACGGCCGCCGGCACGGCCGGCGCGACGGCGGCTGCTGCGCCCGGCGCGACCGCGACGGCAGGGGCCGAGACGGAGGAGGGACTCGTCCTCGAGCCCTACATTGATTCCGCGCGCTGCACGACGTGCAACGAGTGCACCAACCTCAACAAGAAGCTCTTCGCCTACAACGCCGACAAGCAGGCGTACATCAAGGACCCGCGCGCCGGCACCTTCCAGCAGCTCGTGCTCGGCGCCGAGCGCTGCCCGGTCGCCATCATCCATCCCGGCACGCCGCTCAATCCGAAGGAGAAGGACCTCGCGAAGTGGGTGAAGCGCGCGGAGAAGTTCAACTGAGCCGGCGATGAAGCTCGCGCTCGGGTTCCGTCACGGTGTCCATCCCCCAGAAGAAAAGGAGCTGAGCAACGGGCTCCGCATCCGGCGGATGCCGTACCCCGACGAGCTCGTGCTTCCGCTCCGCCAGCACGCGGGGAAGCCGGCGAAGCTGTGCGTGCGGGTCGGTGACCACGTGGAGCGCGGCGACACGCTGGCCGAGGCCGACGGGTTCGTCTCGGTGCCGATCCACGCCTCCGCCGCCGGCGTGGTGGCGGCCGTCGAGTTGTGGCCGCACCCCGACGGCACGATGGCGGAAGCCGTGCGGATTCGCGTGGACCGCTTCGCGCCGCAGGTCCCGAGGCCGCGCCTCGTGCCGCGCTGGGAGGGCTTGAGCCCGGACGACGTCGTGCGCGCGGTGCAGCAGGCGGGCGTCGTCGGGCTGGGCGGCGCGGCGTTCCCCACGCACGTCAAGCTCCGGCCGCCCCCGGACTTCGCGGTCCACACCCTCATCATCAACGGCGCCGAGTGCGAGCCCTACCTCACCTCGGACCATCGCACCATGGCGGAGTATCCCGACCGGGTGATGTTCGGCATCCGCGTGATGATGCACACGCTGGGGGTGCGGCGCTGCGTCGTCGGCATCGAGCGCAACAAGCCGGACGCGATCGCGGCGATGCGCGGCGCCGTCCCGGCCGACCTCCCGGTGGAGATCCTGCCGCTCACCGTCAAGTACCCGCAGGGCGCGGAGAAGATGCTGATCCACGCCGTGACCGGCGTGGAAGTGCCGTCGGGAAAGCTGCCCGCGGCCGTCGGCGTCATCGTGCAGAACGTGGGGTCGGTCGCCGCGATCGCCGAGGTGTTCGAGACGGGGCTCCCGCTCATCGAGCGCATCGTGACGGTCTCTGGGCACGGGCTCCGGCGCCCGGCCAATCTCATCGTGCCGGTGGGGACGAAGCTCCGCGACCTGCTCGCCTTCTGCGACGGCGTGACGCCGGATGCGGCGGAGGTGATCATCGGCGGGCCGATGATGGGGCTCGCGCAGGCGAACCTCGACGCGCCCGTGATCAAGGGCACCACGGGCGTCGTGGTGCTCGCGCAACGCGAGACACGCGGCGCTCGGACCTATCCCTGCATCCATTGTGGCCGCTGCCTCGACGCGTGCCCGGTCTTCCTCAATCCGTCGCGCTTGGGCGATCTCGCGCGCGTGGACCGGTATGAGGAGATGGCCGAGTTGCACCTCGCCGACTGCATGCTCTGCGGGTCGTGCGCGTTCGTCTGCCCGTCGAACATCCCGCTCGCGCAGCTCTTCCTGGCGAGCAAGGCGGCGCTCAAGCGGCTCCAGGCGGGGGCGGCGGCGACGGCGGGGACGCCTCAGGCGGCGGCGGCGTAATGGCGGACGCATCGCCGAGCGGGCCGGCGCTCGTCGTCACGGCGTCGCCACACGTCAAGGCGCCGGATTCGACGCCCCGGATCATGTGGCACGTGGTGGCGAGCCTCGTGCCGGTCGTCGCGTCGGGGGCCTGGTTCTTCGGCGTCAGCGCGCTGCTCGTGATTGCCGCGGCCACGCTCGGTGCGGTGCTCGCGGAGCTCATTCTCGGCAAGCGCGGCTCGCTCGCCGACGGCTCGGCCGTGATCACCGGGCTGCTGCTCGGACTCTGCCTGCCGGCCGGCATGCCGATGTGGATGGCGGCGCTCGGCGGCTTCTTCGGGATCTCGATCGGGAAACTCCTGTATGGCGGTCTCGGGCAGAACGTGTTCAATCCCGCGCTTATCGGGCGCGCGTTCCTGCAGGCGGCCTTTCCCGTGGCGATCACGACCTGGCCGACGGCAAGCCGGGGTTTCTGGACGCTGCGAGGAGACAATTTCGCGCTGCCCTTCATGCAGGCCTCCACGGACGCCCTCACGTCCGCGACGCCGCTCGGTCTGATGAAGTTCGAGGCGAAGGGAACGCCCCTCCGGGATCTTGTCATCGGCACCACCGGGGGGTCGCTCGGCGAGACCGCGGCCATCGTCATCCTCCTCGGCGGCGCGTATCTCGCGTGGCGCGACTATCTCAACTGGCGCACGCCGGTGAGCATCCTGCTCGCCGTGGCCGCCTTCGCCACGCTCCTTCACGCCGTGAATCCGCGCTACCCGGACGCGCCGTTCATGCTCTTTTCGGGCGGGCTCGTGCTCGGCGCGGTCTACATGGCGACCGACATGGTGACGTCGCCGGTGACGAACGGCGGCCGGTGGCTCTTCGGCGTGGGGATCGGCGTGCTTGTCGTGGTGATTCGTTTGTGGGGTGGCCTGCCCGAGGGCGTGATGTATGCGATTCTCATCATGAACGCCGCGGTGCCCTTCATTGACCGTGTGACGCAGCCGCGCGTGTTCGGCACGCAACGGAGCTTCCGCCTGTGACGACGCCGTCCATGCACGGCGCACCGGGAGCTGCGGCGCCTGCGCCCACCACGCCTGCGGCGACCGCGCCCCACACGGGGACCCCGTCGTGGCGGCTCCTGACGGTGCTGGGCGCGGGAGGCGCGTTGGCGGGCGGTCTGATCGTCACCGCCTATCTCGCCACGGTGCAGCGGATCACGGCGCACAAGGCGGCGTTGGTCGTCGGAGCGGTGCGCGAGGTGCTCAAGGCGCCGGCCCGGTGGGACACGCTCTACCTCGTGGGGGGGAAGCTCACGAAGCAGGCGCCCACGGGCCCCGGCGCGCAGTCCGTGGAGCGCGTGTTCCTCGGCTATGACGCGGCGGACAAGACGCTCGGCGCAGCCATCACGGCGGGCGAGCCGGGATTCGCGGACGTCGTCTCGCTGATCTTCGGACTCGACCCGGGCACCGGTGCCCTCCTGGGCGTCAAGGTGCTGGGGCACAAGGAGACTCCGGGGCTGGGTGACAAGATCGAACGCCCGACGTTCCTCCAGCAGTTCGTCGGCGCCCTCACGCCACTCAAGGGAGTCAAGACGAAGGGCGCCGACAAGAGCGAGGTGCAGACCATCACGGGCGCGACGATCACGTCGCGGACGGTGATCCGCATCGTCAACAACGCCACGGCGCGCTGGCAACCGCTCCTGCAGGCATACCGGCAGGAAGGAAGCAGATGAGCGAAGCGCCGGCGACCTTCGACGACGTCCTGCGCGGGCTCTGGAAGGAGAACCCCGTGCTGGTCCAGATGCTCGGGCTCTGCCCGACGCTCGCCGTCACGAACTCCGTGGTCAACGGGCTCGTGATGAGCCTCGCCACGGCCTTTGTTCTCATCGCCTCGAACGTCTTCGTCGCGGCGCTCAAGCGGTTCATTCCGAACCAGGTGCGGATCACGTCGTACGTGCTCATCATCGCGACGTTCGTCACGATCGCCGACATGACCCTCGAGGCGCTGGTGCCGACCGTACACAAGCAGCTCGGCGCCTTCGTCGGCCTCATCATCGTCAACTGCATCATCCTCGGCCGCGCGGAGGCGTTCGCGAGCAAGGTCACGGTCGTGCGCGCGCTGCTCGACGGCATCGGAATGAGCGTCGGATTCGCGATCGCGCTGCTGCTGATGAGTGGCGTTCGCGAGATGCTCGGCAACGGCAGTTTCCTGGGGTTCAATCTGCTCGGGCCGCAGTTCGAGCCGTGGGTGATCATGGTCCTGCCGCCCGGCGGCTTCCTCACGCTGGGCCTCATCATGCTGGCGATGGGATGGCACGCGGAGCGCAAGAAGCGCCTCGCGAAGGCGGCCGCGTGAGCGACCTGGCCTGGATCCTGATCTCCTCGCTGCTCGTCAACAACTTCACGTTGACGCTGTTCCTCGGGCTCTGCCCGTTCTTCGGCGTGAGCAAGCGGATTGACACGGCGGTGCGTCTCGGCGTGGCCAACCTGTTCGTGCTTGTGCTGACGGCGCTCTGCGTGTGGTTCCTCAACCGGTTCATCCTGCCGGCCGCGCCGTTCCTCCGCCTCATCACCTTCATCATCGTCATCGCGTCGCTGGTGCAGGTGGTGGAAATGGCGATCAAGAAATGGAGTCCCGTGCTCTTCCGGGCGCTGGGCATCTACCTGCCGCTCATCACGACGAATTGCGCGATTCTTGCGCTCGCGATCTTCCAGACGAACCGGGGCTACACGCTGGCGCAGGGCCTGGCCTTCGCCGTCGGGGCCGGGCTGGGGCTCACGCTCGCGCTGGCCTTGATGGCGTCCATCCGCGTGCGCCTGGACGTCGCCGACGTTCCGGCCCTGGCGCGTGGACTCGGGATCGCGCTCATGATCGCGTCGTGCCTGTCGCTGGCGTTCATGGGTTTCGCGGGCCTGGGGGCAGCGTGACGATCCTGCAGGCAGTGTTCTCGATCGCCGCGGTGGCGGCACTTTTCGCGCTCTTCGGCCTCGTGCGGTACCGCGGGTGCACGGGCCATTGCGCGGGATGCACTCGCGCCTGCGGGCGCTTCGAAGGGGAGGACGATGAGATCCCGTGACGGATTCACCGGCCGCTCGCTGACGCGGCGGCACTTCGTCGGCATCGGCGTCGGCGCCTTCGTCGTCGCCTCGCTGCCGCTCGCGCTTCGCCGTCGCGCGGCGCTGGTGCGCCGTTCCGTGCCGCTCATGGGGACGATCGCCGAGCTGCAGGTCGCGCACCGTGACGAGCGGCTCGCCGAGGACGCGATTGACGCGGCGATCGGCGAGCTCCTGTGGGTGGAGCGGACGATGACGAACTTCCGCGCCGATTCCGACATCGGGCGCGCGAACCTCGGCGCGGCCCGCGACGGCGTGCGCGTGAGCGCGGCGAGCACGACGGTGATCGCCGCCGCGCTGCGGTGGGCGTCGGCGAGCGACGGGCGATTCGACCCGGCGGTCGGCGCCGCGTCCGAGCTGTGGGACGTGCTGAATCGCCACGAGCCGCCCCCGGCGGACCGGGTGCGCCGGCTCGCCGGCCGCGGCTTCTGGCGCAAGGTGGACCTCGGCACACTCGCGGGCGCGAGCGTCGTGCGGTTCGAGGACCCCGACCTGCACCTCGACCTCGGCGGGATCGCGAAGGGCTACGGCATAGACCGCGCCGCGAACGCGCTGCGCGCGCGGGGCATCGAACACGCCATCGTGACGGTGGGAGGCGACCTCTACGCGCTCGGCGGATCACCGGACGGCGGACCCTGGAAGGTCGGCATCCGTGACCCGCACGAACCGCGCTCGCTCGCCGCGACGCTCGACGTGTCGGACCGGGCCGTGGCGACGAGCGGCGACTACGAGCGATTCTTCCGGTGGCGCGGCACGCGGTACCACCACCTGATTGACCCGGCGACGGCGGCGCCGCGCCGCAGCGCATTCCACAGCGTGACCGTGCTCGCCGGCCACTGCATGGACGCCGATGCCGCGGCGACGAGTGTTTTCGGGCTCCCGCGCGAGGCGGCGGTCCGGGTGACGCGCCGGCTGGTGAGTGACGCGGACGTGATTCCGCTGACCTGACTGAGGAGGACGCGATGAAGAGCGCCACGCTGTTCTGCAGCGCCTGCGACCGCCAGGTGCGGGTGATGATCACCGAGGCGCCGCTCCACGACGGGCAGGCCACGCTGCACGACGAGGAGGTCGTCTGCCTCGAGATCGGCGACCGGTGCACCGGGAAGCTCTGCCCGCTCGGCGCCGTCGAGCCGAACGCGATGGTCGCGCGCCTGGTCCGGAACGGGATCCCCACGGAAGGGCTCCATACCGTGCAAGCCGTCTGCCCGACGTGTGGCGCGGAGGCGGAGATGGTGCTCTACGGGGCCGGCCGCGCGGCGTGTACGGTGTGCGGTACGAGCGCGCGCTGGACGCTCGAGCACGCGGAGCCGGATTAACGGCAGACGGCAGACCGCAGGCGGCGGACATCGAACGTCAGCCGTCAGACATCAGACGTATGATGTCCGCCGTCAGAAGATCTTGTCGTCCCTGACGAGGAGCACTCTTGCCCGGCGGGTCACGGTCCCGTTCCGGTAGTCGAACGGCACCTCGATGCGTGCGCCGGAGAACGTGCCGGCGAGGATGGTGAGCCCGCTGCCGCCGCGTTTCGGGTCGGGCACGAAGCGGAGCGCGTTCCCCGCTGCGGACCAGCTGCCGTAGACCGTCATCTTCCGGATCGGATCCTGGCTGAGCCGCTCGCCCTTGGTGGCGAGCGTCTGCCGGTAGCGCAGCGCGGCCCGGAACTCGTGGTTCGGCCGGATGGTGAGGATCAGCTCCTCGAACTCGATGAGGTACTGCACTCCCGTCGAGTCGGTGGCCTTGTCGGCGACGGGCAGCGGCTTGCCGTTGAGGCGCGCGGAGACGTAGCTGGCGATCGCGGGCTCGGCGGGGCGTGGTGCGGCGGCCGCTGGTGACTGGCCGGCCGGCGCGGGGCCGCGCAGCCCGCTGCCGCTCGCCACGATCGCCGCGAGGAGAATCCTGCTCACGCTGGGCATCGGCCTCAAGCTAGAGCGCGAGCGAGGCCCGTTCCAGTCGTCGCTGCCGCGCGTGGTTTCGCTCACGCGTGCGTTCGCGTGGTGACGCGAATTCCGGCGCGGCCGCCATCCTTCTACGGTGCTCGCCGCCGTCCGCTCCGCCGCTGTCCTCGGCATCGAGGCCTATGACGTCACCGTCGAGGTGGACGTCGCGGCCGGGCTCCCGATGTGGACCATCGTCGGCCTGGCGTCGAGCGCGGTGAAGGAGGCGCGCGAGCGCGTCACGGCGGCGATTACCAACTCGGGGTTCGACCTGCCGTCGCGGCGAGTGACGGTGAATCTCTCGCCGGCCGACGTCCGGAAGGACGGGACCGCCTTCGACCTCCCGATCGCGCTCGGCCTGCTCGTCGCCACGGGGCAGCTCGATGCGGCGGCGCTCGCCGGTCTTCTCGTCGCGGGCGAGCTCGGGCTGGACGGCGCCATCCGGCCCATTCGCGGCGCGCTGTCGCTCGCCCGCAGGGCGGCGCGCGGCGCGGCGCGCGCGCTCGTGATCCCCGAGAGCAACGCCGCGGAGGCGGGGCTCGTGACGCAGGCGCGGCTCTCGACCGCGCCGACGCTTCGCGCGCTCGTGGACGCGCTCCGGGCCAACACGCTGCCCCGCGCCGCGCAGGCCCCGGCCCCGATGGCGGCGTTCGACGCGGCGCTCGATTTCGCTGACGTCATCGGCCAGCCGGTCGCCAAGCGCGCGCCCGAGATCGCCGCCGCCGGCGGGCACAATCTCCTGATGGTGGGCCCGCCC
>Ga0209619_10003000_pt1 | contig 12167 bp, 9 predicted proteins | sample Rifsed16ft3_FD_184011 | JGI IMG/M metagenome (GOLD analysis project Ga0209619, IMG submission 184011) | Soil microbial communities from Rifle, Colorado, USA - sediment 16ft 3 (version 2) | ecosystem: Environmental > Terrestrial > Deep subsurface > Rock core/Sediment | place: Rifle, Colorado... | reverse complement strand
AGCGCAGCTGTCCGATGGGGGGCTCCGACTCGCGGCAGGGGGCGGTGCGGATCAACCCCGGATCCACCGGGCGCAGGTCGTGGACGTGGAGCACCGAGGGCCGGATCCGGTACATCCAGGTGCGCCGGTTCTGCCCCTGGGGTGCGGTGAACGCGGTTCCGCTCAATTGCTCGGTGTAGAGGCCGAGCGGTGGGTTCTGCGGGTTGTTCTGTCCGACGGGGAGGGCGCCGGAGACGGCCTCGGAGGCGTGGTGGTTGCCGAAGCCGGACAGGTAGGTGAGGTCGGCCATCGTGCTCCTTGCGGGCGGGCGGGGGAGAGACTATCGAGGCTCCAGGCTCCAGGCTCCAGGCACCAGGTTTCTGGCATCTGGCATCTGGTGCCTGGCGCCTGGTGCCTCTTTTGTGACTTTCGGCGGTGTGCCCGCCCGTGACGCGGCCGGTTCAATGTCGGCAGAGCGGTCCGGTGCCGTTCTGAGGGAGGGTTGTGAATGCAACGTTGCTGAGCTTTGAGGTCCGCGCCGTCGACGGCGAGGTCATGCCCGTACCCGAACTCGAGGTCGGCGCCCGGTTCACCTACCCGCAGGCCGCCTCGACCTGGAGCACTGCGGTGACCGACGGCGACGGGTGCGCCACCTTCCGCGACCACCACCCGGAGACTCCGCAGCAGGTGTGCCTCTACGTCGGCGACGAGCGCTGCGGCACGTACCCCGTCGTCGACGGTGCCTCGATCGTCCTCGAGGTGTGAGAGGAGCGTTTCATGCGACGAGGGGGCAGCGGGTGATGGCGCCCATCCTGCGCGATCCCGTGGTCGAACGCGTCGGGTCCCGGTACCGCCGGATGCTCGACGACGCCTCCGATCCCCACGAGTGGGCATACGCCTGGCGCACCGAACTGAACCGGGGCGGCTTTCGCGCCGTCGACTTCGTCATGGATCAAGTGGTGGATGCCGGAAGGTGCGTGGGGTGTGCCGCCTGCGTCACCATCTGCCCCGTCGACGTGTTCGATTACGGCGAGGAGCGCCCGGTCGACGCCCGCACGGATGCGTGCGTGCTCTGCGTGCTGTGCGCCGACGTCTGCCCCGTGCTCCGTCCCCCCGACGGGGACCTTGCCGGTTTGCTCGGATACCGCGCACCCGCAGTCGACGACGGCTACGGCCCCTCCGCATATGGCGTCTACGCCCGGGCCACCGATCCCGGGGTTCTGGCGCATGGGCAGGACGGCGGAGTGGTGTCGGCGTTGCTGATCCACGGTCTCGAGACCGGCAGCCTCGGCGGTGCGGTGCTCGGGGACGTGATGCCGGACGACAGTCAGATCGGACGCCCGCGTCTCGCCGTGGATCGAGCCGGGGTGCTCGCCTGTGCCGGGTCGCGCTACACCTACTCGCCGAACACTCTCGCCCTGCAGGAGGCGATGCGTTCCGGGGTGCGTCCCCTCGCCGTGGTGGGGGTACCGTGCCAGGTCGACGGGATCCGCCTTCAGCAGCACTCCTCGATCCGTTTGGAGATGGCCAACTGGTACCGCTCCAACGTGACATTGGTTCTCGGGCTGTTCTGCTCGGAGGCGTTCACCCACGAGAGCCTCGACCGGCTGGGGGAGATGATCGGGGTCGAGCGATCCCGCATCGCCAACATCAACATCAAGGGCAAGGTGGTGGTGCGCCTCGACGACGGTGAGGTGGTCACCACCTCGCTGAAGCGGTACCGCGAGTTCGCCCGCCCGGCCTGCCTCTACTGCCGCGATTACAGCGCCGAGCACGCCGACATCGGGTTCGGCGGCATCGGTCTCGACGGCTGGACCTTCACCCTGGTGCGGACCGAGCGGGGGCACCAGGCGTTTCAGGCTGCGATCGACGCCGGGGTGATTCAGACCCGGCCACTCGATGACGAACCGCGGGGGATGTTCCTGTTGGAGAAGTTGTCGGCGGAGAAGAAGGCCAACCGGCCGCATCCGGCGCAGATGCCGTCGCTGCAGCAGCGGCAGGCGGAGGGCCACCTCGACCCGAAGACCTATTACACCAAGGGTCCCGGGGCGCCGGTGACTGCAGTCGCAGGGGCCCCGGAGTGACCGTCACCGCAACCCGGGTGCGAGACGACCTGACGGTCGCCGTCGCCGGACAGGGGGGCGACGGATCGCTCACCCTGATCGGGTTGCTCACCCGGATCCTCAGTGCCCGCGGCTTCCACCTCTACTCGGCGCGCAGCGTCGCCTCGCGCATCAAGGGCGGGCACGCCGCCGCGCTGCTCCGCGGCTCCCTCGCCGATCGGGGCGGTCTCGGCGACGTCGTGGACCTGCTGGTCGCGTTCGACGAAGAGGCAATCACCCGCCTCGGACCGGAAATGGCGGCCGACGGCATCGTGATCTTCGACTCGTCGGCCGGCCCCGTCCCGCAGGGCGTCCTGCCCGATGCGGTCGTGGTCCTCGAGACACCGTTCGCCCGGATTGCGGTCCGGGACCTCCGCCGCGACCTCTACAAGAACAGCCTCGCCTTTGCCCTGCTCAGCCGGGTCCTCTCCGTGCCCGATGCGGAGGCGCTCGCCTGCATGCGTCTCGGGCTGGGACGGCTTCCCCCCGAGGTGCGCGAGGCCAACGCGGAGGCGCTCCGACGCGGATTCGACCATGCCACCGAGCAGGGCATCCCCGACGGATCCGGTCCGTGGTCGCTGGCGGCGGGGGTGGCGGGGGAGCGTCTCCTCATCAGCGGCAACGAGGCGCTGGCGCTCGGTTTCCTCGTGGCCGGGGGCCGCTTCTTCACCGGGTACCCGATCACCCCGGCCTCGGAGATCCTGGAGTCGATGGAACGCCATATGCCCCGGTTCGGCGGCCTGGCGGTCCAGGCGGAGGACGAACTGTCGGCGGTGAACATGGCGATCGGCGCCGCCCTCACCGGGGTGCGGGCGATGACCGCCACCTCGGGGCCGGGTCTGGCCCTGATGCAGGAAGGCGTCTCGCATGCCGGATCGGCAGAGGTGCCGCTGGTGATCGTCGACTGCCAGCGTGCCGGGCCCTCCACCGGGATGCCGACCAAGCCGGAGCAGAGCGACTTGTCGATGCTCGTCCACGGGGGCAATGGCGAGTTTCCCCGGGTGGTGCTGGCTCCCGGCGATCCCGGTGATTGTTTCCTACTCGCCGTGGCTGCGGTGGGGTTCAGCCGGCGGCTGCAGTGCCCGGTGTACATCGCCCTCGACCAGGCGGTGTCTCAGCATGCCGCCACCGTTGCCCCGTTCGATCTCGATGTGCCGATCGAGCCGGGCGCCATTGTCGGCGGCGATGACCTCGCCGGGCTCGCCGAGTACCGCCGCTACCGGGTGACCGCCGACGGGGTGTCGCCGTGGGTGGTGCCGGGGACGCCCGATGGGATGAACCTGGTCACCGGCAACGAGCGCAACGAATGGGGCCAGGTGAGCATTGATCCGGAGACGCGTCGGGTGATGATGGCCAAGCGGGCTCGCAAGGTCGCCTCCGCCGTGGACGATCTTCCCCGGGCCCGCCGGTGGGGGAGCGGCAATGCCGGGGTCGGGGTCGTCGGCATCGGCTTTGCGGTGGCGCCGTTGCGTGAGGCCACCGAGCGTCTTGCCGGACGCGGCCTCGCGGTGGCCGGTTTCCAGCCCCGCACGCTGTGGCCGGTGCTCGAGGAGACGGTGGCGTTCGTGCGGGCGCACCGTGTCACCCTCGTCGTGGAGCACAACGAGGGGGGGCAGTTGCTCCACCTGCTCGCTGCGGCCGGGGCGCCCCTGGAGAGGATGCGGGGGATCCGGCGCTGTGACGGGCTCGCCTTCGCCCCCGGGGAGCTGTCCGACCTCATCGCCGCGGAGGCGGGCCGATGACCGCCACCTACACGCCGCGCCCTGCGATCTGGTGCGCCGGATGCGGCCACTTCGGGGTGCAGGGGGCGTTGGTGCAGGCGCTGCGGGAATCGGGGGTGCCCGTCGAGCGGGTGATCATCCTCGCCGGGATCGGGTGCTCGGGGACGATCCAGAACAACCTCGGCACCTACGGCTACCACGCCCTCCACGGACGGGTGCTGCCCACCGCCACCGGCACCGCTCTCGCCGACCCTTCGCTCACCGTGATCGCCGCCGGCGGCGACGGCGACGGATACGCCATCGGCGCCGGGCACCTGGTGCACACCTTCCGGCGCAACCCGGCGTTCACCTACCTGCTCATGAACAACGCCACCTACGGGCTCACCAAGGGCCAGGACTCGCCGACCGCACCCCTGGTGCACCCCGACCGCCGCGAACAGGCACTCGATGGGATCCTGCTCGGTCTGGCGATCACCACCTCGACGTTTCTGGCCCGCGGCTACAGCGGGCGGCCCGAACAACTGGTGCGGCTGATCGGCGCGGCACTCGACCACGCCCGCAGCGGCCGCGGCTTCGCCTTCCTCGAGGTGCTCTCACCCTGCGTCACCTATCAGGACACCTATCCGATGTGGGACGCCGCCGTCTCCGACGTCGACGAGGTGGCCGGGTACGACCCCGGGGATCGCACCGCCGCCTTCGGCGCCTGCCTGCGGGTGATGGGGGAGGGCCGCATCCCGACCGGATTGATCTACCGGGGCGGCCGGCCGGCATCCCTCCCCGACCCGGCCCCGGCGAGGGCAGTGGTGGAGGGCCGTGCCGATGAGTACCGGGAGACGCTCAACGCGTATCGCGTGTGAGCCCGGCCGGTGTGGCCCCCGGCCGTGCGCCGGGCTGAGGTGGCGAGGCCCCGCGGCCATGCGGTTGCGCCGGTCGAGGGTCTGAGGATCCGGCAGGGTTCGACGACGAGGCGACCAGCCGAAGCACCCGGCCGGGGGAGCAGCCGCCGTAACTAACCTGAATTTCGGCGGCCGAAGTTCGATCTGCCTGATCGGCCAGGCCGAGCATCCACCCGTCGGCGTCGGAGGAGAGGTGATGAAGAAGGTCAAGGTCGGAGTCGCCGGCTTCGGAGTGATCGGCCAGCGTCTGGCCGACGGGGTGGCTCGTCAGGAGGACATGGAACTCGTCGGCGTGGCCGACGTCGCCCCCACCTTGGCGGTACGGGCACTCGCCGAGAGAGGCATGCCGTATCGGCTCTTCACCGCGACTCCCGGTGCCGAGGTCGCTCTCTCCGCTGCCGGCGTAAAGGTATCCGGGTCGTTCCTGGACCTGCTCGGGGAGGTCGACATCATGCTCGACGCCGCTCCCGGGGGGATCGGTGCCAAGAACAAGGAGCATTACCTGGCGGCCGGCCTCAAGGCGGTCTTCCAGGGCGGCGAGTCGGGGAAGATCGCCGACGTCTTCTTCCACGGCTACGCCAACTACCAAAAGGGAGTGGGCCAGGACTACCTGAAGCTCACGTCGTGCAACACCACCGGCCTGATCCGGGCGGTGGATGCCCTCGACAAGGCGGTCGGGGTGGAGAAGGTGGCCGTCACCATCGTGCGGAGGGTCGCCGACCCCGGCGACACCCACCGGGGTCTGGTCGACTCGCTGATGATCGAGCCGATCCCCAACCACCAGGCCGTCGACCTGATGGAGATCATGCCCCACGTGAATGCCACCGGACTGCTGGTGCACGCCCCCGTCACCCACGGGCACATCATCACCATCGTTGCCACTCCGAAGAAGCCGATCTCCAATGATGAGGCGATCGCCGTGTTCCGGGCTCATCCCCGCGTGCGATCGGTGCGGATCGAGGACGGTTTCAATACCAACACGTCGCTGTTCAACTACGCCAGGTTCCTGGGCCACCCCCGGGGAGACATGTACGAGATCGGGCTGTTCGAAGAGACGGTGGGGCACTCGGGCGACGACCTGATGTTCGCCATCAACATTCCACAGGAGTCGGTCACCATTCCCGAGACCATCGACGCCATTCGGGCGGCGATGCCGATGCAGACGGATCAGGCCGAGGCCGTGGGCCTCACCAACCGGTACCTGGGCATGGAGTAGCGGGTGGCCATCGCGTCGATCGACGCCCTCGACGTCGCCGGCAAGCGGGTGCTGCTGCGGGTCGACATCAATTCTCCGCTCGACCCGGACACGGGGTTGATCGCCGACGAGAACCGCATCGACCAGAGTCTGGCGACCATCAGGGACCTGGCCGACCGGGACGCCCGCCTGGTGATCATCGCCCACCAGGGAGACACCCTCGACTATCACAACCTCGTCGGCCTCCGGCAGCACGCCGCGCGACTCGCCGTCAAGCTCGGACGGCCGGTCGGCTTCATCGACGACGTGGCCGGACCGGCTGCTCGGGAACGGATCGCCGCGCTCGGCGACGGGGAGATCCTGCTCCTCGACAACCTCCGTTACCTGACCGAAGAGGTATCCACTTTCGAGCGCGACGTCAAGCTCACCCGCGAGCAGATGGCCGAGACCTATCTGGTGAGGAACCTCGCCCCGTTGGTCGACATCTATGTCAACGACGCGTTCGCGGCCGCCCACCGCGGCTCACCCTCGATGACCGCCTTCCAGCGGTTGATGCCGTCGGCGGCGGGTCGGCTGCTGTCCGCCGAGCTCGACGCGGTCGGCCGGCTGATCGACAATCCGGCTCGTCCCGCCGTGTTCGTCCTCGGTGGCCTCAAGGTCTCGGACGGGTTTTCGATGATGGGGCGCGTGCTCGGCGAGGGGCTTGCCGATCGAGTGCTCACCGCGGGTGTCGTCGGCGAGATCATGTTGCTGGCGGACGGCGTGGACCTGGGTGAGCCCACCACCCGGTTCATCGCCGACCGCGATCTCAACAGGTTTGTGGCCGTCGCCTCCGATCTCCTGAGGGGCCATGGGGAGCGGATCGCGTTGCCGGCCGACGTGGCGGTGGTCGAGGGCGGGGAGCGCCGCGAGTTCCCGGTCGATGAACTCCCCGTCGCCGCCTTGCTCGTCGACGTGGGGTCCCAGACGATTGCCTCGTATGAGCAAGAGGTCGCCGCAGCCGGGACCGTCTTCGTCAACGGGCCACCGGGAGCCTATGAAACGGCCGGGGCCGACCTGGGCACCCGGCGGCTCTGGGAAGCCGTCGCCGCCACCAAGGCGACCACCGTCATCGGCGGGGGAGACACCGTGGCCAGCGCCCAGCGCTACGTCGACACGTCCCGCATCGACCACGTCAGCACCGGTGGGGGAGCCCTGATCCGGTACGTCGCGGGTCAGAACCTGCCGCTGCTGGAGGCGTTTGGCGAGTAGGCACCAGGGTCGAGGCTCCAGGCACCAGGCTCCAGCCAGAACGCGTCCGACTGAAGACTGTGAGCTGTCGGCTCTTTCTGGTACCTGGTACCTGGTGCCTGGTGCCTACGTCCGCGAAATCGTGCCCTCCCAGGTGCCGACCCTCTCGCCCTTGAGGTCCTCCTCGTCGTACCAGTAGCTCGTGACCGCCTTGGTCTCTGTGAAGAACGTCACCCCGTCTCGGCCCATCACGTGGAGGTCGCCGAAGAAGCTGCTCTTGTGCCCACTGAAGGAGAACGCCGAGATCGGCACCGGAATGCCGACGTTGATGCCCACCATGCCGGCATCGATGCGGCGGGCGAACTCGCGGGCGTGGAAGCCGCTGCGGGTGAAGATCGATGCTCCGTTGGCGAACTCGCTGGCGTTGATGACGTCCACCCCCGCGTCGAAGTCGGGGACCCGCTTGACGTACAGGACGGGTCCGAAGACCTCCTCCCGGCCACAGGCCATGTCCTCCGTGACGTGGTCGAACACGGTCGGGCCGAGAAAGTAGCCATGCTCGTACCCGGGGACCGTGACCTTGCGTCCGTCGAGAACCGGGACGGCACCCTCGTCGATCGACTTCTCGATCCAGTTCGCCACGAAGTCACGGTGTTCCTCATTGACCAGAGGCCCGAGGTCGGTGCCCTCTTCCCAGGCGGGGCCCATCTTGCGCTCCTGGGCGAGCTCGGCGACCGTCGCCACGAAGTCGTCGGCAACGGGCTCCTCGACCACCACCACCGGCAGCGCCATGCAGCGCTCTCCGGCACAACCGAACGCCGAGTTGATCACTCGCTGTGCGGTGGCGCGGATCGGGGCGTCGCGCAGCACCAGGGCATGGTTTTTGGCCTCCGTCAGTGCCTGCACCCGCTTGCCGGCCGCGGTCGCGGTGGCATAGACGTGCTGTCCTACGGCTCGGGATCCCACGAAGGTGACCCCCCGCACGTCGGGATGGACCAGGAGGCGTTCGGCCTCGTGCCGTGAACAGGTCACCAGGTTGAACACCCCGGGCGGGAGGCCGGCATCGTGGAGCAGCTCGGCGATGCGCATCGACGTCTGCGGCACGAACGAGGCCGCCTTGAGCACGAAGGTGTTCCCGGTGGTCACCGCCAGGGGCATCATCCACCCCATCGGGATCATCGCCGGGAAGTTCCACGGCGCGATCCCGACGAACACCCCGAGCGGCTCGCGGTAGGTCACGGTGTCGAAGCCGCGAGAGACGTTCATGAGGGAGTCTCCCTGCATTGTCACCGGGAGGGCGCAGGCGAGCTCGACCACCTCGATGGCCTTGAGGATGTCACCGCGCGCTTCGCTGTAGGTCTTGCCCATCTCCGTGGACAGGAGTACCGAGAGGTCGTGGACGTTGGCTTCGAGACGTTCCTTGAGCCGGTACATCACCTGCACTCGCTCGGGGAGCGGGGTGTCACGCCAGGGTCCGAACGCCGCGGCGGCGGCGGCCACCGCGGCGTCGACCTCGCTCGCAGTGCACCGGGGCGCCTCGGCCATCACCTCGCCGGTGCTGCTGTTGGTGATCGGGTACCACTCATCGGTGCCGGAGTGGCGCCACTCCCCACCCACGAAGTACTTCAGCCGTTGTGCCATGTCGCTCACCTCGGAGTGTCGGCGTGTCGGTTCGGCGGACTCGAGAGCCGGGCGGGGTCGCCCCACCGCCGCCGGGAGCCACCCGCCCGCTCCCGCTGCCGCCGGCGCCGGATCCACGGAGATCGTGCGTCCGTGCCGGCTGCCGGGTGGGCGGAAAGGGGATCGGGGTTCCTCCGAGTCCGGGTTTGACTCAGACTAGGCCACTCCCGTAGGCTAGTAATCGATTATCGAGGATTGTTGCGTGGCTCGGCCGGGAGCCATGGCCACGGGAGTCACCGGTGCCCACCGTCGCCTTGCTCGGAACGCTCGATACCAAGGGCGAGGAGTACGGATTCCTCAAACGGCGTATCGAGGAAACCGGCTGTGGCGTCGTCGTCATCGACGTCGGCGTACTCGGCGAACCGCGGATCGCCCCAGACATCGGGCATGCCGAGGTGGCGGCCGCAGTCGGGGCGGACATCGAGTCCCTACGAGCCTCCGGGGCCAGGGGATCGGTGGTCACCACCATGGGGCGTGGGGCCGGGGTGATTCTGGCGCGGATGGCGGCGGAGGACCTGGTCCACGCCGTCGTCGGGATGGGCGGATCCGGAGGCACTTCGGTGATCGCCGGCGCCATGCACGCCCTCCCGATAGGGTTCCCCAAGCTGATCGTGTCCACGATGGCCTCGGGTGACACCCGGGCGTTCGTGGGTGGAACCGACATCACCCTGATGCACTCGGTCGTCGATATCTCCGGGCTCAACCGGATCCTGAAGCAGGTGCTGGGCAACGCCGCCGCCTCCGTCGCCGCCATGGCCCGGGCCTATGCCGGTCGACGCGCCCCGGCTCTGGGCGCGCCGGTGATCGGCGCCACCATGTTCGGGGTCACCTCGCCCGGGGTCACCACCGCCCGCCGCTGGCTCGAGACCCACGGCTACGAGGTGCTGGTGTTTCACGCCACCGGGAGCGGGGGGAGCGCGATGGAGGCGTTGATGCGAGCCGGCCTCATCTTCGGGGCGCTCGACGTCACCACCACCGAGCTCGTCGATGAGTTGGTAGGGGGGGTACTCTCGGCGGGTCCGGGTCGGCTCGAGACCGCCGGGGCGCTCGGTCTTCCCCAGATCGTGTCGTTGGGGGCATTGGACATCGCCAACTTCGGGCCTATCGACACGGTGCCGGAACGGTTCCGGCAGCGGAACCTGTACGTGCACAACCCGGCGGTGACTTTGATGCGCACCAACCACGACGAATGCGCCCGCCTCGGTGAGATCGTCGCCGGGAAGCTCGGTCGGGCGAGGGGACCGGTCACGGTGTTCATCCCGCGCCGGGGCTTCTCTGCGCTCGGCATCGCCGGCGGGGTGTTTCACGATCCCGATGCGGACGGTGCCCTGGTCGGGAGCCTCATCGCCAACCTCGATCCGTCCATCGAGGTGGTCGACATGGACACCGACGTCAACGACCCCGGCTTTGCCACCGCGATGGCCGAGTGCCTCGACCGGCACTATCGCGAATGGACGACAGGACCCACGGACGGAGCGAACGGCAGACGAAGGGAGGCAGCGGCGAACGACCGCGAGGAGGCATTGGAGCGTCGAAGCAGGTCCGCACCCGTCGGTGGGGCGGGTCCGGCACGAGTTTCGTAGAAGGGAGCTATGCCGATATGGCAGACACCAGCAAGGTCGTGAAAGAGTTCTTCGGGGACGCCAAGTTCCCGGTCAAGTGGGAAAGCGAACGCGAGAAGGACCTGTTCTGGGTCTACGACGACCTGCATTGCCCGCAGCCCCTGTCGCCGATGTACTTCGACATCGGCGGGTGGTGGCTGAGCTGCGATCACATGTTCCGTCGCTTCGGTACGCCGTTTGCGGTCGACTGGACCGCCAAGAACGTGAACGGGTACCTGTACACGGCGGCGATTCCGGCAGATCCGGACTTCGCAGTGCCTGCGATGGAGTACGGCAGCCTGTACACGCCGCGAGTGCCGAAGGATCCTGAGTACGCCGCCAAGATCGGCGCCTACCTGGGCGCGGTGCTCCCGACCTACGGGTTGAATTTCGCCAACTGGTGGCGGGAGCGGCTCGTCCCCGAGATGAGGCGCAATCTCGACTACCTCGAGTCGAAGATCCTCAAGGCGGACGAGATCGGGCTCATGGAGTGGGCGGTGATCCTCGAGGACGCGATCGACATCCACGATCGCCACTGGAAGATCCACTGGATGCTCAACTTCGCCCAGCTGTCGGCGACCCTCAACCTGCAGGCAGTGATGCAGGAGGTCCACGGCAAGACAGACCCGACGCTGCTCGGACGGCTGCAGAACTCGGCGGCGGACCGCAACTGGGACGCCATCGAGACGCTGTGGAAGATCAAGGAGAAGGCGAAGAAGAGCAAGGTCCTGACCGCCGCCTTCGCCTCGCGCACCGGAATGGACATCCATGCCGAGCTCGCCAAGACCGCCGAGGGCAAGAAGCTCATCGATGACGTCGCCGCGTACCAGCGTGAGTTCGGCTGGCACGCCGTGTGGAGCCACGAGTTCATCTTCCCGAGCTGGTTCGAAGAGGCCGGACCGGTGTTGGACGTGATCAAGGGCTACATCGAGTCGGATTATGACTATCCGAGCGCGGTGAAGCACCTGGCCGACGACATCGCCGCCGCCTCCGCCGAGATGCTCAAGGGCCTCAAGGGCGAGGCGTTGGAGAAGATAAAGGCGGCCAACGACATCAACCTGAAGATGGCACCGCTCACCCCGGACCACCACTTCTACATCGATCAGGGGACCAACCAGCACCTGCGGGTGGTCCTGATCTGCATCGGCAAGAAGCTGGTCAAGGAGGGCGTGCTCGACGACCCCGAGGACGTGATCTACCTGCGCTACAACGAGCTTCGGTACCTGATCGGGGACCTGAAGCACTACGACGCCAGGAGTATCGTCAAGAAGCGCCGCCTGGAGCGGAAGGAGTCGTACAAGCTCCGTCCGCCGGACTTCATCGGCACCGCCACCGAGAGCCAGCTGGCCTTCCCATACCTCAATCTGTGGGGCTTCCCCGAGAAGCTGCAGAGGGCCGAGGCGGGCAAGGGTCAGGTGACGGGGCTGGCGGCGTCGCCCGGTGTGATCGAGGGCACCGCCAAGGTGGTGATGACCATCGACGAGTTCGACCAGGTGATGCCCGGAGACATCATGGTGTGTCAGATGACCAACCCTGCCTGGACGCCGCTTTTTGCGGTGATCGCCGGGATCGTCACCGATGCAGGTGGCGTCGTGTCGCATCCGGCGGTGATGGCCCGTGAATTCGGGATCCCGGCCGTGATCGGGACGTCGGTGGCGACCGTCAAGATCAAGACCGGCGACCGGATCCGGGTCGACGGCTCGAAGGGTCTGGTCGAGATCCTGTCGTAGGTATCGACGGCAGGCACCCGGGTTTTGCCTCGG
>Ga0209619_10002995_pt1 | contig 12176 bp, 8 predicted proteins | sample Rifsed16ft3_FD_184011 | JGI IMG/M metagenome (GOLD analysis project Ga0209619, IMG submission 184011) | Soil microbial communities from Rifle, Colorado, USA - sediment 16ft 3 (version 2) | ecosystem: Environmental > Terrestrial > Deep subsurface > Rock core/Sediment | place: Rifle, Colorado... | reverse complement strand
GTCTATGAGTTTTTGGTTTTGGTTTATTTCTTTGTCTTGCACAGGGATTCGTCCAATAACAATATCAGGTTTAATTAGGTAATCCCCAAAAGCTGTACGCAACTCCTTGTATGTTAATAAAGCTTTTTCTAATTCAGCCAGATGTTCATATTGCTCGAATTCTTGAACACGTCTTCCGATAGAAAATATCCATTCACCTGGCCTGAGATGAGCCAACTTCTGAAAAGATGCCTCGATAAATCTGGCAGTTATTTGCTCAAATAATTTTCCACTTGTTTGTCCTGAAACAGCAATTGGGTTCAAGGGATAATCAATTTGTTTCAGAATACCTTTGGCAAGTGCCACGCTAATTTTGCTATGCTTATCAGCATTATTAGGAATCCCACTGGCGTCGACAGATAAAACCCGTGCACAAATCTGCCTATGGTATTCTGTGCGTAGTTTGGCAAGCATATTTACCCTCTAGGTTTCATAAAGCCCAGGATATATTCTTGATGCATCCTTGCTTCAATCTGTGATGACATACTATTGCCGTTTTTTCGGGCGGGGAGCATTCTTTTATCGCGATCCAAGTCTCGAACACCAATATGTACTAATTCAAATCCAATATGTTTTCCAATTTCACCAAGACAACGGTCAGTTTCAGTGCTAATGCCACGCATAATCGAATTACCTACCACTAACACTGCGGCCTTTTCGGGCTTTAAGACGCGCTTTATTTCTTGCAACGCAATGGTCATTTCTGAATAATATCTATGTAAAACTTGCGCCTTCTTTTTATCAGCTTTTGCAATAGTTCCGACAACTTCCTGAGCAAACCCGGGAAGCGGCAAGTAATTTATTCCGCTTATAGAGTCTCCGCCAATATAACTATGTCTTAAATTGCTCAAGTCTGAGATGGAAAAACCCATCCAGACAAGCGAAAATTTATGCGCTCGCATGTAGTCAATTGCATTACTTGCATACGGAGGAGATGTAACAACTAAATCAACACTTTCATTTGCAAACGGCAACTTCTCAACGCTGCCATCTGCTGTGATGAACTGAACTTGGGCAAGATCATAGTCATAGATATTTTGCAGGTTTCGTTTTAAACGCTTGCGAAATTCGCCAACTGCTGATTGTATTGTCTTTGACATGACACGATGTGGACGCGTATGAGCGAGATCAAGAGCAAGCGAAACTCCACCCGATTTAGTAATAATTGTTGATGAGAAATTTAGCAGTAGAAATGATCTTACAGAAGCATTCTCAACTTTCTCTATTTCTTCTAGGAGAGATAATAATTCGATTTGTGTTTTGGGCAAAAACCAGTAATCAATAAATTTTAGATTCTCCTCGGAGAATCGCAGCTTAAGGCGTTTTTCTAAATCAAACGGCTTCTCCTTGAACTGCTTCTCAGCATTGGCAATAACTCGAAAACCTTCTTGCTCTATGCTTATAACAGACTTGGGATTCAGTTTCGCGTGGCCGATGCGCAAAGCCAATGGGTCAATATCTACTCCTATACCGCGCCGGCCAAGCAATAGCGCCTCCAGCAAGGCGGTTGCCGAGCCCATCATAGGATCCAGAACAATGTCATTTGGTTCTGTAAGATTCTCGATGAAGATTCTGGGGAGTTGTGGAGGAAATTTCGCTGGGAAAGCATGGATCGCATGGGAAGAATAAGTGCTATTCTTCCCATGAAAATCTAAATCGCCCAGCAACAATTGCCGAAAACGATCTCGATATGATGAAAGTTCTATCTTAGGCTTGTCAAGAGAGAAAGAGAGTTGCATCTAAAGATCAATTGTTCTATACTAAGATGAGCTTATCTTACGGGCAAAGAGTCAATGCGTCAAGTGGTGACGCATTACAGCTCTATTTTTTATCAGGAAAGAAAAGGAAAAGATAAACAGAGCAGGCTGTTTTTTGCCTGCCCTGTTCTTCTACGGTGTGAAGTGGATTACCTGGGTGACGCACGTGCCATTTTGCCCAGGGCTTGAACATAAGGTGATCGTGGCGCGGATTTTATGTCCAATTGGATTATAGGTAAAAGCAGGCGCGCTCACTGTACGAGTAGCTCCGGAAGGCAAAGTATCCTTGGTATTTGAAGTAAGACAACCATTAATATCTGTAAAGCTGTCCGCGTACATGGAAAGGACGGTATCGGTAACCGTATCTCTCACGGTGAGAGAAATGGAGTGGAAGGATACTCCACCGGTATTTTCCAGCTCGATCTCCACCCACCAGCCTGTACACGTATCCACGCGGGCGTAATATGCTGCAAAACCAGGGGAGGGCGTGGGTGTAGGTGGAGGCGTGTACACCGGCAGGATGGTAATATTTCCTGTCAAAGTGGCATATTCTCCCCACAACCAGCAGAATCCGTTAGTTTGATCTGGATTACGGATATACCAGTAGTTCCCTGTTGGATCGCGGCCAACCACCTCGGCGACCTCGCCAACCAGCAAAGCACCCACCCTGTCATAGACCTTTCCCGGACCCACGCGGCAGTTCGTAGGCACGGAAACACTGATCTGCGGTATGACAGGCGTCGGTGCTAAAGTTTCCGTTGGCGTTTGCGTAGCAGTTGGCAGTTCCGGCGTAAATGTTTGCGTAGCAGTTGGGGATTCCAAACCGGTGATGGGAATGATTGCCTGGGAAGTTTGCGTCAACGCCGCAACGATGGTCTGCGCGATAGCCGTGTTCATGGAGTTTGAATCCGGCGTGGAAATACCCGGCACGCTACAAGCCTGGGAAAGGATCAATAAAATAGAAACCGATAAAAGGATCGGGGTGGTCTTCAGCATGTTTCCTCCTTTCCGTTAACAACCGCTTGCGATTATTCCCTCAATTGAAGAACGTTTAAATCCTGAAATTTGTTCCAGTGATTTACCCATTTTCCGGGTTGTATGGGGATAATAGGGTTGGTTAAATCAGAAGGGCGACCATGTTTGGTCGCCCTTGATGATTTAGTCGACGCCAGTGGCGTCTGAGATTTCCGTCCATTGCGAGGAGCTTCCATCGCTCTTCTCATTTGCAAAGCGGCCATGGATGAAGCCCGTACCTGCCGGAATGAGTTTGCCGATGATCACGTTCTCCTTCAGGCCAAAGAGCGGGTCAGTTGTGGAACCGATCGCCGCGCCCGCCAGCACTTTGATGGTGTGCTGGAAGGAGGAGGCAGAGAGGAACGAATCGGTGCTGAGCGAAGCCTTGGTAACACCAAGCAGAACTTCAGAGAGCTTGGCCGGCTGTTTGCCTTCAGCCAGCAATTGCTCATTCATTTTGCGAAGCTCGAGCCGGTCCACTGCATCACCAGGAAGGAACCTGGTATCGCCGGGACGAGTCACCTGCACCTTGCTCATCATCTTGCGGATGATCACTTCAAAGTGCTTGTCATGGATGTTCTGACCCTGCGAGCGATATACCTTCTGCACTTCAGTCATCAAATACATCTGGCATGCCTCACGTCCCTGAATGCGCAGAACGCGGTGCGGGTTGAGCGAGCCTTCCGTGAGCGGCTGGCCTGCTTCGATCTTGTCGTTGCTCTTGACGAGCAGACGGGCTGTGGTCGGGATCTCATAGGACATTTCTTCGCGTTGATCGTACGAGACGACGACTTTACGCGACTTCTTATCTACCAGGACACGCCCGCCGTGTTGGGCAACGATCTTGGCGTCCTCCTGAGTTGCCAGCACGTCACCAGCCTTGACCTCCGCCCCATCCTTGACTGCGAACTTCCAATTTTCGGGGATGCTGTACTCGTCACTGACGAGTTCGCTGTGCTCGATGACCACTTCGCGCAGGTCGGCATATTTTTCAGATTGATTGATATGGATGGTACCGCTGATCTCTGCAACCAGAGCTTCACCTTTCGGCTGTTTGCGCGCTTCGAAAAGTTCTTCCACGCGCGGCAGACCTGTTGTAATATCTGCGCCGGTGGCGGCAACACCACCGGTGTGGAACGTGCGCAGCGTTAACTGTGTGCCAGGCTCACCGATGGACTGTGCAGCAACGATACCCACGGCAGAACCGAGATCCACCATCGTTCCGCGTCCCAGGTCGAGACCATAGCATTTGGAACAGATGCCGTGCTGTAATTCGCATGTGAGCGGCGAACGCACTTTGATTTCCTGCACGCCCGAGGCTGCGATCTTGCGAGCCAGTTCCTGATTGATCACATCGTTATATTCGCCAATAACCTCACCGGTCGTCGGATCGATAACATTTTCAGCCAGCAAACGGCTGAAGAGGCGGCTGCTCAATGATTGACCGGCGACATCATCGCGCTTGCGAATCCAGACACCGTCGCGTGTGCCGCAATCGTGTTCGTTGATGATGATATCCTGCGCAATGTCCACAAGGCGACGCGTGAGATAACCGGCATCCGCTGTACGCAGAGCGGTATCTGCAAGGCCTTTGCGCGCGCCGTGCGTTGAAATGAAGTACTCCTGCGCAGTGAGTCCCTCGCGGAAGTTGGAGCGGATCGGCATCGGGATGATGCGCCCGGATGGGTCAGCCATGAGTCCGCGCATACCTGCCAGCTGTGAGATGGTGGAGAAACCGCCTTTGGTCGCGCCGGAGGATGCCATCGTGGAGAGATTTCCATCCGGATCCATGTGTTTCTTGACGGCGTCGCCCACGCGTTCGGTGGTGACCTGCCAGATCTCGATCTCGCGCTCGTTCTTTTCCTGCTCAGTGAGCAAGCCGCGGCGGAAGTCGCGTTGGACCACTTCCACCTGTTTGAGGGCTTCGTCAATGATGCCCTTGCGTTCCGGTGGAATGGAAATATCCGCAACGGCCAGTGTAGTGCCTGATTTCATCGCATATTCAAAGCCGAGTGTTTTGATCTTATCTGCAACGTCGGTGGTCTTTTCCTGTCCGCATAATTCGTAGACTTCGGCGATCAAATCCTTAACGCCGCCTTTGTCCAGTTTCTCGTTGACGAACTGGACTTCCTGAGGCAGGATGTGATTGAAGATCACGCGCCCAACTGTCGTTTCGATGATACGCGTTTGTGGTTCGGGCAGGCGATCGCCTTTATCGTTGTACCAGGTCATTGCGAGCATTTTTATCTCAGAGTGGACTTCCACCTGATCGAGCGCATAAGCCATTTCGACTTCGTCCATGTCGGCGAAGGCGCGTCCGTCACCCTTGTGATTTGCTTTCTGTGCCTTGGTCAGGTAGTACACGCCAAGCACCATATCCTTCGAGGGGGAAATGATCGGTTCGCCGTCGGCGGGCTTGAGCAGGTTTTTTGATGCGAGCATCAGATCGCGCGCTTCCTGCACAGCCTTTTGCGAAAGCGGGACGTGAACAGCCATCTGGTCACCGTCGAAGTCTGCGTTGAACGCGGTGGTAACCAGTGGATGCAATTGAATTGCCGAGCCTTCGATGAGGATCGGTTCGAATGCCTGGATGCCGAGTCTGTGCAACGTGGGCGCACGATTCAACAAAACGGGCCGATCACCGATGACGCCTTCCAGCGCCTCCCAAACTTCGGGACGGTTGCGTTCAATTAACCGACGCGCTCCCTTCACGTTCGCCGCGTAATTGTTCTGCACAAGTCGCGCGATCACGAATGGACGATAGAGTTCAAGCGCCATGCTCTTCGGCAGACCGCACTGATACAGTTTCAACTGCGGACCCACCACGATCACGGAACGACCGGAATAGTCCACGCGTTTGCCGAGCAGGTTGCGGCGGAAACGTCCCTTCTTGCCTTTGAGCATATCGCTCAGCGACTTGAGTTCACGTCGTCCGCGCCGGCTGAGGGCCTTGCCGCGCTGTGAGTTGTCAATCAGGCTGTCAACAGCCTCCTGCAACATGCGCTTCTCATTGCGGATGATAACATCCGGCGCGCCGAGTTCGAGCAAACGCTTGAGGCGATTGTTGCGGTTGATCACGCGGCGATATAGGTCGTTCAGGTCTGAGGTCGCAAAGCGTCCACCATCCAACTGCACCATCGGACGCAGATCCGGCGGGATGACAGGCAGGACGGTCAAAATCATCCATTCAGGGCGGTTGCCCGAACGACGGAAAGCTTCCACAACTTTCAAACGGGTTGTGGCTTTCTTGCGCTTCTGCTTCGATTTTGTCGTACGTACCTCATGCCAGAGTTCCTCGGAAAGCTTATCGAGGTCAAGGCGCTCAAGGACGTCAAAGAAGGCTTCAGCACCCATGTCTGCGCGGAAGACCTGCCCCCAGCGTTGCTTGAGTTCCCGATAACGGACTTCGCTCAGGAAGGTGAACGGTCGCAGTTCCAGGAGTTCGTCGCGCAGGCGTGAAGACTGGTCGGATGAGGCAATTGTTTGATCCTCCAGCTGGGAGCGAAGGGCTTCCATTTTGAGATCAGCATCGGCCTTGATCCTGCCCGCCTCCATTTTGAGATCTTCAAGTTCCCTGGCGCACTGGTCTTTTATTTCGTTCTCAACCACTTCCAATGTCTTCTGGACGATCTTTTGTACTTGTGTCAAATGCCTGGCGGCGACTTTATCGCCTGCGTCGAGGATCTTTTCACCGGTCAGTTCAAAGACCACAGCTTTTTTGGCGGGTTCGCCCATTTGGCCCTGAAGCAATTTCTCAAGTTTTTGACCCTCCTTGCTGAAGGGTTCATGTTTTTCGGCAATGGCTTCATCGTAGCCCTGTTCCAGGCTGGCCCGTTTTTGATTGCTCTCACTTAAAGTGTGGTCGCGCTTCGTCTTGATCTCCGCGATCTTGGTGTTGATGCTTGTGGCCTGTTCGCGCTCCGAAACGGAGATTTCATCCTCAATGCGTTTCAGGGCTTTATTGCGGGCCTCCTCGTCGACATAGGTGACGATATATTGTGCGAAGTACAGCACGCGGTCAAGGTTGCGGCGCGAGATATCAAGCAGCATGCCCAAATATGATGGGATGCGACGCGTATACCAGATATGCGCGACCGGTGTAGCCAGTGCAATGTGACCCATTCGCTCGCGGCGTACGGCGGCGCGCGTAACTTCCACGCCGCATTTATCGCAAATGATACCTTTATAGCGGGGGTTTTTGTATTTGCCGCAGTAACATTGCCAGTCACGTTGCGGGCCAAAAATGGCTTCACAGAACAGCCCATCCTTTTCCGGCCGCAGGCGACGGTAGTTGATGGTTTCGGGTTTAAGTACCTCACCGTACGACCAGGACAGGATCGTTTCGGGTGAGGCTAAACTAATACGGAGTGCGGTCAGTCCCTTGGTTTCCACTGGTCTTCTCCTAAAGAAGGTAACATCCTGAGCCTGTCTCTGTATAGCGTATAGTCGGCTAGTACAAGAGACAAATAAAGGCAAGCGCCTTAAGAGTTTCTCTCAAGCGCTTGCGATATTTTACTCGTTTTTTACATCCAATAGAGATATTATACGCCGAATAAAGGGGAAGTCAAGGCTGGTTTGCTAGATTTTTGTAAGAATTCACGCTTTATGCTGATTTAAGACAGCAACCCTCTCGCAAAGGCTAAAAATCCCTGCACATCCTTGAAATTTGTCACCATGCCCACGGAAATCCGTACTGCGCCTGAGGATTTGCCGTCAATGCATAGGCGGAAATCGTCAACGGATAAACGGTCTTCGTGACCGGGGCTGGTAAAGCATACGTCCAGTTCAACGCGCGAGATGCCAAGCGCTACTTCTCCCGCGCCCGGGTTGCAGAAACATCCCGTCCGCAAGGAAATGTTTGCTTCATTTGCCTGTTCTTCGATAAAGCGATGATCAAGGGCCTTCCCATCTTCATCATAAAAATTCACAGTCACCGCGCCGCCGCGGCCTTGTGTGGTTGTGGGGCCATAGACTCGGACAAGCTGCATGCCGTTGCTATGTTTCATGGAAGTCAGGTTATCCAACAGCCAGCCAGCCAGCGAGTGAACCCGTTCGTAGATCACATCATAGCCAATGGATTCAATGTGCTTAAGCCCGATTTCAATGGCAGGGATGTTAAGATAATCCACTGTCCCATCTTCAAAAGCAGACGCGCCACCTGCCATGTAGTATTTATCTCCTTGGACCGACGCGACAGTGATCGTCCCACCTGCGAACCATGGGCGATGTAATTTGGCCAATGTGTCCTTGCGCGCGATCAACGCGCCGACTCCTGTTGGGTAACCGAACATCTTATAGAAAGAGATCGGAACAAAATCCGGTTTGACCACGCTCAAATCCAGTTTATTTGTAGGCACGAAGGCTGCTGCGTCGAGCAAAACATCCCAGCCATTCTTGTGGGCTTTCTCGATCCATTCGAGTGGATGTTTCACAGACGAGAAGTTGGATTGCGCGGGATAGGCAAAAAGGTTGTGCCCGTCCTTCGAAGGCCGCGCCAGTTCACGCTCCAGGTGTGAAGCGTCGACGCGCATATCGGGCAGAGCGATGGGGATGTATGTCACCTCCGCACCGCGCGCGTGCGCGAATTCCCGAATCCCATTCACAGAATTGTGGTTGTCAAATGTCAATAAATAGCGCCCCTTTGGAAAGGGATATGACTCACCCACAAGTTTCAACGCGCCACTCGCGTTTTGTGTGAAGATCGCAAGGTATTCAGCGGGATCCGCATTAAAAAATTTCAACACATATTCGCGCGCATGCTCCACGAGTTGGGTCGCCGCCTGCGAAGTGGGATTGCTCGAGTGCGGATTGCCAAACACATGTTCGGCGAGCAACCTGTTGTGACGGCGCAGCTGCGACTCGGCATATAACCCGCCGCCTGTGTAATCAAGATAGATGTGCCCCCCGATATCCAGGCGCGCATATTCGGTGGCGCGCAAGTCGTCAATGAGGTGTGTGGTGGGATAGGCTGGATACGCTTTGAGAAAGGCGACAAAATCAGGATCAGTCTGGGTCATGGCGGCCTCCGGCTTAATTTAACCACAGAATCTTGTCGCGCGTCATGGCGAGCACTTCGACTGGCTCAGCGTAAACTCCGTGAAGCAATCTCCAGCACGATTTGCGAGACCTGACTTTACAAAAGAGGGGATTGCTTCTTCGTCTGCGCTTGGGTCGGCTCCTCACAGTGACGTACGAAAGTATAATTATCGCATGTCTCGCATTTGCATCGTCCCGCGCGTTGATGGGCTCGCGGGCGTGGCATCCTTTCGGCTGAAATTTGAAGATGGACTCCGCGCGCGCAGAATCGAAGTAACCCATGATCCCAACCAACCTGCGGATGTCGTTCTCGTGCTCGCGGGGACCAAAAAACTGCTCCCGTTATGGAGAGCGCGCCGGCGCGGGATGCGCATCGTGCAGAGACTGGACGGGATCAACTGGGTGCATCGCGTCCGCTGGGCGGGATTGCGTTACACCATCCGCGCGGTATATGGAAATGCACTGCTTTCATTGATTCGTAATCGTCTGGCAGACCGGGTGATCTATCAGAGCCAGTTCATCAAGCAGTGGTGGGAAGATTGGTATCGCCCCGCGCGCGTCCGTTCATCGGTCATTCTCAATGGGGTCGACCTGGATCGATATACACCCACTGGCCTGCATGAGCGTCCGTCCCAACATTATCGCCTGCTGGTCGTGGAAGGGAGCCTGGCCGGAGGTTTGGACTCGGGATTATTCGACGCGGCAGATCTTGCCAATACGTTATCAAAGAAATTCAAAATCGAACTGGTGATCGTTGGGCGCGTGCATGCGCGCACAAAAAGCAAACTGAAAAATCAAAATGCTTTTCGCATTCGATTCATGGATGCGGTTCCGCGCGAGCATATTCCATGGTTGATGCGGTCCTCACACCTTTTATTTTCCGCGGAGGTGAATCCGCCGTGCCCCAACTCGGTCATCGAAGCGTTGTCATGCGGGCTGCCCGTGATCGGTTTTGACACAGGTTCACTGGCTGAGATCGTGCAGGGAGATGCAGGTTGGGTCGTTCCGTATGGCGGTAACCCGTGGAAATTGGAACCACCCGATATCCCCGCGCTGGCTGATGCAGCAACGGAGGTTTTGGAGGACCAACCGCGCTTCCGCAAGTCCGCGCGGGAACAGGCCGAATCAGAACTCGGCCTTGATAGAATGGTGGATGAATATCTCAAGGTTTTATTAGGATAGGAGAGAATATGCCGGACGATGAAGTCATTACGTTCCTGAAAAGCCACCTGCAATCCATACAGGATAACGATACGAAAACCTACGCTGAAACCACCGCAGAAGACCTGACACTTTATGAATGGTGGATCACGCCACATCGCATCGATGGCCTGCCGTTCCATGAGTTTATGATGGCTTCAAATGCCGAGCGCGGCACAGTCTTTGGCGCAGAGGGCAAAGCCAAATCGCCGACACGATTCGATCTGTCCAACCTGCACCTCCAGCGATATGGGGATACAGCCATTGCAAGTTACACATTGCTTATCAGCACCGCCACGCCCGACGGCGTAAAAGTTGCCTCGCACAATGAAAGCCGCGTCATGATCAAACAAAACGGCAAATGGAAGGTTTTCCACGTTCACAAGTCACCTGCCTGGCAGGCTCCGCATATTCCCACATGATCCGTTATGCTGGCAAACTTGCCCTTCAACAACGCGTGCTCCCGAGTTACCGCGCGCCGTTCTTTGATTTGCTCGCCTCCGCTTGCGAGGGCGGGATGAGTCTGTTCACCGGGTTGCCACGCTCAAATGAAGGCATTACAACGGCGCCGCAATTACAAAATGCGGATTACAAATTGGGACGAAACATTCACCTGTTCAGTGATTCACTTTATCTCTGCTATCAACGTGGATTGATCAACTGGCTGGAAGAACGAAACCCTGACGCATTGATCGTGGAAGCCAACCCGCGCTATCTTTCGACGCCTTCTGCGGTGGGGTGGATGCATCGACGCGGCCGGCCTGTTATTGGCTGGGGGTTGGGATCACCCCTCCTCAATGCCCCCCAAGGTTGGGGGGCAGGTTTAGGGGGCGCGCCGGGCAGATTCCGCCAAACCCGCCGGCTCGCATTCCTGAATCAATTCGACGCGCTGATCGCGTACAGCCAACGCGGCGCGGACGAGTATGCCGGACTTGGATTTCCTCACCAAAGGATTTTTGTCGCGCATAACTCCGTATCTCCGCCGCCATCATTTCCGTTGCCTTCGCGCTCTTCAACATTCAATCGAAAACCTTGCATTCTTTTTGTTGGACGATTGCAGGCCCGTAAACGCGTGGATCTTCTCATGCGCGCCTGCGCCGAAATAGAATCGCAGCCGCGCCTGGTTATTATCGGAGGTGGGCCTGAGCGCGCCGCACTCGAGTCGCTTGCCCAGGAAATCTATCCGGGTGCGGAGTTTATCGGAGCCAGGCATGGGGCTGAACTAAAACCCTATTTCACGGAGGCGGACCTCTTCGTCCTGCCCGGAACCGGCGGATTGGCCGTCCAGCAAGCGATGAGTTACGGGCTTCCCGTTGTTGTCGCCCAGGGAGATGGCACGCAGGACGATCTGGTGCGAAAAGAGAACGGATGGCAGATCCCGCCTGATGATTTTGGCGCGTTGGTGTCCACCATGAAAGAGGTGTTATCGGATGTAACGCGTTTGCGAAAGATGGGTGAAGAGTCTTATCGGATTGTGAAGGAAGAGATCAATATCGAGAAGATGGTTGAGACGTTTGTAAAAGCGTTAAGTCTGACCGTTCGAAAATGAATTGACCGCGTCCTCCATGTTGTTGTAAATAAGGATGTTTTGCAAAAAGCCGGCGATATTCAACACGTAATAAATTTCGGGATTTGGACAGACCAGTTTCAAATAAGGGGATTTATATGGCTCTTCGCCATGCTTGCGTATGATTTCCACGTCGCTTTGAGGTGTGAACAAATTAAAGATTTTGTGGATCGCACGTAGACCGGCGCTGGTCAGAATTTCCAAGTCTGATAAATCAAGCAAGAGATATTTCGAGCCATCCTCATAGGCCTGGCGGGCGCGGTCGAGTAATTGATATTCAGTATTTCCATGAAGATGACCGCTCAAATGCAGAATAGTCACGGGCACTTCCCCATGAATTTGTGACGAAGTGATATTTAGCTCGCTCATGATCCACACTCCTTGTGATGCGTAAAAGCAAGTTTCACGGTCTTTCCACGTTTACCCACATCTGTTCCCCATTCGTTGTGATCTCTATCCAGCCATTTTGATCGGTACGCAATAGGGCGTAGTCCTTCACGGATTCCAGCACTTCGCGATCGGGCATACCGTTCTGGTCCGCCGCATCCACGCTCAACACAACC
>Ga0209619_10002990_pt1 | contig 12188 bp, 16 predicted proteins | sample Rifsed16ft3_FD_184011 | JGI IMG/M metagenome (GOLD analysis project Ga0209619, IMG submission 184011) | Soil microbial communities from Rifle, Colorado, USA - sediment 16ft 3 (version 2) | ecosystem: Environmental > Terrestrial > Deep subsurface > Rock core/Sediment | place: Rifle, Colorado... | reverse complement strand
GGCCTTTGTATTCGTTTATTTTGCTCACAATAGGTAGCCTCCGTAAAAGTATACAACCAAACTGGCAATCAGAAGGCTAACGACAGGAAAAACGACTCTCTGGAAGTTAAATAGCTGTTTACCCCTCTTTTCCCTGACCTTCTTGTCGGCAAAAACTCCAACAAAAAAGGCTCCCGCCCCGATGATGCTTCCGAAAATAAGCTTATCTATACCCAAAATCGTGTTAAACGGGTGGCCGATAACTCCTGTTTTCCAAAGAGGAAGGTAGGTAAAAAGGGACCAAAGGACCAGAGAGGTTGTAACTAGAGCTTGATTGCTCCATTTTTTGAAAAATTTTAGATTTTTCTTGGTTAGCCAGTCTGTAAGCCAAAAAGAAAGAGAGACCATAAGCCCGCCGACCCAGATTCCGGAGACCGAATCGTCGATGCCAAGCCACCTGGAAATTCCTAGGCCTGCCCCGACGGCCACGGTGCAAACAGGACAGACCGCAAGAGTCGGTTTTGCCGAGAGGAGAAAGATAATGGGGGATAGAAAGATCAATAATTTTTTCATAAATTGAGTCCTTTCAGATATTCGATAATCGGTTCGTCTCCGACGATGCATTTTCCTTCGGGCGTAAAAAGAAAGGGCACGCCAACATCGTTTAGGGAGATATTGCAGGAGCTTGCGCGCCTCACCAGAAGGTTTGAATTGGCCGGAGAGCTTATTTCTTTTTTCTCAAGAGAGATTTTTGCGGTTCCTTCCCAAGAATCCATGAATTCCTGGACCTTTGCGCAGTGTGGGCAAGTTGTACTCCAGTAGTATTCGTATCCCGAAGGCAAGCCGAGGGCGTTTTTAGAACTTTTGGTTGAATAAAAAACTGCGATTCCAATTATAAGAAGCGTTGCTACGATAACCCCGATGAAAAATTTTCTCATGCATAAATCATAGCGGTGAAAAAATTTAAAAACAACTCTTGACTTTGAAAAGACAACAGTGTTCAATTAGGTATCCCCCCCAGGGGGATAGACAAAATGGACAAGACAATTAAATCTAAAATCACCCACAGGCTAGCGATTGCCGAGGGGCATCTAAAGAAGGTAAGAGAAATGGTGGAGGACGGGGAATATTGTCTTGACGTCATTCACCAGTCCCAAGCTGTTCAGGCGGCACTTAAAAAGGTTGATGAAGAAGTTCTTCACGGCCACCTTCATTCCTGCGTTCTGAAAGATATGCACGAGCCTAAAGGCAAGAAAGAGAAATTTGTCAACGAAATAGTTGAGCTTTTTGGCAAGAAAAACTAAAAATGAAAGATTCTAAGATTTTATTGGGAATAATCGCACTTACCCTGGTAATTATTGTTGGCGGAGCTTTTCTTTTGGTCAGGGGAACCCAGGAGCCCGCTTCAGTTTCAAGTGAGGTTTTAGGAATCGAGGCCACACCGACCTCATATGAGTTGGGGGAGGTCCCCATTAATGGTGGATTAGTAAGCAAGGAATATACGGTTAAAAATACTTCCGATAAAACCATAAGACTCAAAAAAATAGCAACCTCGTGTATGTGCACTACGGCTGCATTTGATATCGGAGGAAAAACTACTAAATTCTTCGGTATGGAAGGCCACGGGGACGCCAATCCGCCGGTAAATATTGAAATTCCTTCCGGACAAGAGGGAAAGATAGTCGTCAAGTTTGACCCGGCCGCCCACGGGCCTCAAGGGACGGGGCCTTTCGATAGGGTAGTTTATTTGACTTTTTCCGACCCGGGGGGAGTCAAGGAATTAACTTTTAACGGAACCGTAATTCCTTAAATGAAGAAACTAATCGTACTCCCCTTGGGCCTAATAGCTTTTCTTGTCAATGCGCCGGTAGCCCTGGCCCATTGTCCTCTTTGCGTAGCAGGCGCTGGCGCAGGCCTCACCCTCTCCCGACTTCTGGGAATTGATGATTCGATAACCGGAGTTTGGCTGGCGGCTTTTTTGGGAGCGGTTTCTTTCTGGACGGAAACCGCCCTAATCAAAGACAAGGAGTTAAAACTAACCCTCAGGCCCTTAATCTATATCGGGATTTTTCTGGCCACGATTTGGTCTTTTTATAAATTTAACCTCATCATCAAACACGGGGATATTTTCGGAATGGATAAATTGACCTTCGGGATGCTGGTCGGCGGGGTAGGATTTTATTTGGTGGATATTGTTGACGATTTAATAATTAAGAAAAAAGGCAAAGTCTTTTTTCCTTACCAAAGAATAATTGTTAGCCTGGGAACAATGCTACTCTTAAGTCTGGGAATTTATATCCTGATCAACTATTACATATGAGAAGACTAAAGTTTAAAAAGAAAAGCAGATTCCTTTTTACCCTTATTGCCTCTTTTGTCTTCTTTACTCTGGTTGGATTTTTTGCCGGCAGGACCCCGATAAAACTAGCCACAGGCGAGGTAATTTCAGCCAAGGAGCTTAAGAAAGAGCTTGCAAGGAAAGACTTCGTATTTATCAATGTTCATACCCCCTACGAAGGGGAAATCGAAAAAACAGACTCTTTTATCCAGTTTGACGAGATGGTGGCGAGTAAACAAAGCTTGCCCCAAGACAAAAATACCCCGATTGTTCTTTACTGTAAGACCGGCAGAATGAGTGCCGAGGCTTTAACAACCCTTAAGGGGATGGGCTATACGAATGTAAGACACCTTGATGAGGGAATGGAAGCCTGGGAGCGGGCCGGTTACAAAGTTTTAGATTTATCAAAGTTGCCCGATCAGGTTTTACCCCAAGAAGGATTCACGCTCCCGGTTTCCTGGGGAGATCTGGGTCCGAGACTAATGCAACTTGGAGTAATTGACCCAAAGAAATTCGAAGAGACAATGACTTTGACCGAGGAGCAAAAAAAGATATTAAAAGAAGGTGGCGATATCCCCATCAAAATCGATAATTCCAACAGCCAGTTTGTGGTCGATTTACTTTGGGCATTAGGACTGGCTCAAAAAAGTATTGTCTATGATGAAGGCCCCCTCGGAAAAGAATATAAAAACGAGGTAGGCAATTTTGCCTCAACCGGAGGCTGGACGCTGGCCAAGAGCGACGCAGTCAACTACTTAAACAAGTTTGACCTGATCCCACTAAACCCCGAACAGCAAAAGAAGGTTGGGGAAATTGCCAAAAACGTATATCGACCCTGCTGCGGTAACTCCACCTGGTTTCCGGATTGTAATCACGGCATGGCCGCTTTGGCAGCTATTGAGCTATTGGTATCAAAAGGATTTTCGGATGAAGAAATCTATAAAGAGGTTTTAAAACTTAATTCTTTCTGGTTTCCGGATAACTATTTGATGGCAGCTACCTATTTTGCCAGGCAGGGGACAGCTTGGGACAAAATCGACGCCAAGGAAATTTTGGGAGATAAGTATTCCTCGGCCCAAGGAGCTGCAGATCTTTATCAAAAAGTTGGGCCCCTTCCTTATGGAAGCGGGGCAGGTGGAAGTTGTGGTGCCTAAGGGGGTGAGGAAAATGAAATTGAATGAAAAAGCGTTGGCAAATGCTTTGGCCGTATTTATGGGGATTGTCTATTTGTTTTGTGCCCTAGCGGTTGTTCTTTTTCCGGGTATTTTTAGGGCAGTAACGGAAAGCTGGTTCCACGGCATCGACATTGGCCTAATTTGGACAGGAGCCACCAGGCCGAATTTCTTGTTGGGACTGGTAACAGCTGTGGTTCTGTCTTGGATCGGGGGATGGTTATTCGCTTGGATTTACAACCGATTTGCTAAATAATGGATAAGGAGATGGTCAAGGACCTGGTTTGTGGAATGGTTAGAGCCAAAGACCAGTTTAAATTCTCGTCCGTTTATAACGGAAAGACTTATTATTTCTGTTCAGAGATGGACAAGCAAATATTTGAGAAATATCCTGACCGATGGATTGGGGGTGATAAATAAATGATGGGCCGAATGATGCTGGGTCCCGGATGGGGAAGTTGGGACACAATGCCTGATTACATGAAGCAAATGATGCAAAGCTATTGGGGCGGCACGCAAGCTCTTTGGGGTATAAGCGGGATTTTGGATTTTGTAACCTCGGTGCTTTTGGTGGTTCTCTTGATTGCTGCCATTAGGTGGCTTTGGAAGAAAGGAAGCTAAATTGAAGAAAATTTATATTTGCCCCATGCATCCTGAAGTAAAACAGGACAAACCCGGCCGTTGTCCGAAGTGTGGAATGGATTTGGTAGAAGTAGAAGAAAAGGGGACAGAGAATTCCGAACATAAAAGGAATGATGCCTCCGCCATGGACCATACAGAACACCACAGGAGGATGGCGGAAGACTTCAAAAGGCGATTTTTTATTGCCGTTCCACTAACGGTTATTGTTCTTATTTTATCCCCAAAAATACAGGAATGGTTCGGTTTTTCGCTTGATTTTCCTCTCAGAAATTTTGCCCTTTTTGCCCTGGGAAGTGTCATTGCACTATTCGGCGGCTGGCCTTTTTATACCGCCGCAAAAGACGAATTAAGAGCTAGAAATTGGGGAATGATGACCCTGGTATCTCTGGCCGTTTCCTCAGGATACCTATTCTCCGTTGCGGCAACATTTGTTTTTCCGGGGGAAAGCCTTTGGTGGGAAATCTCAACCTTGGTCTTGGCATTTCTTTTCGGACACTGGATGGAGATGCGGGCGGTTTTAGGAACCGGAAACGCTCTAAAGGAGCTTGCAAAACTTATTCCTCCAACGGCGCACAAATTAGAAGGAAAGGAAATCAAAGACGTACAGACCGAAGAGCTGATTAAGGGGGACTTAGTTTTGGTTAAACCCGGGGAGAAGATTCCCGTTGATGGCGAGGTTGTCGAAGGTTCCTCATCTGTCAACGAGGGGATGATTACTGGTGAAAGCCGGCCGGTTGAAAAGAAGAAGGGAGATAAGGTTGTTGGTGGGACTATTAATAATGACGGCTCATTAACCATTAAAGTAACCAAGACCGGAAGTGAGACGGCGCTTGCTCAGATAATGGAACTGATTAGAGCCGCCCAGGAAACAAAACCTGCCGTCCAAAAACTTGCGGACAGAGCCGCCAATTGGCTAACAATCACGGCCGTTGTTGTCGGTTCAGGGACCTTCGTTTATTGGTTCTTTGTTAATCCCCAGGGAGCCATCTTTGCGGTAACTTTGGCCATAACTGTTGTAGTTATTACCTGCCCGCACGCTCTTGGCTTGGCAATTCCGACCGTGACCACAATTACCTCGGCTCTTGCGGCCAAAAACGGGATTTTGATTCGGGACATGGCCGGACTTGAGGTCGCAAGACGGCTCAATTACATCATTTTTGATAAAACGGGAACGCTGACAAAAGGAGAATTCGGAGTAGCCGAGATTACGGTTTTTGATACGGCAAAAGACACAGAAATCCTTAAACTTGCCGCTGCGGTTGAAATTCATTCCCAGCATTCAATAGCAAAAGGCATAGTCGAGGAGGCTAAAAAAAGAAAGATTTTATTTACGGCAGCCCACGATTTTAAATCCTATCCTGGCAAAGGTGCAGAAGGCAGTGTCGACGGGAAAGAAGTTATCCTGGGAAATCTGGCAATGCTAGAGGAAAAAGGAGTTAGTCTCGCTTCAGCCGAATCCCATATTGCCTCCTTGAAAGATTCGGCAAAAACGATTATTTGGGTAGCGATTGACGGAAAGGTTGCGGGGGCGATTTCCCTGGAGGATTCCCTGAGGGAGGAGTCAAAAGAAGCCATAAAGAAGCTCCATGAACTTGGAGTAAAAACTGCCATGCTTACCGGGGATAAGAAAGACGTTGCTTTGGAGGTTGGCAAGAGGCTCGGAATAGACACGGTTTTTGCAGAAGTTTTGCCGGAACAAAAGGTAGATAAAGTAAAGGAATTGCAAAGTAAAGGCCACATGGTTGGAATGGTGGGGGACGGAGTCAATGACGCTCCCTCATTAACCCAGGCTCATGTGGGGATTGCGATTGGTGCCGGGACAGACGTTGCCATTGAATCGGCGGAGATAGTCCTTGTTAAAAATAACCCCCTCGATGTGGTCAAGACCATTTCTCTGAGCAGAAAAACCGATGCCAAAATGAAGCAGAACCTTGCCTGGGCAACCGGGTACAACGTTCTGGCAATTCCTGCCGCAGCAGGGGTATTTATTCCCTGGGGAATAATGTTAAGGCCGGAATACGGAGCCCTTCTAATGAGTGCATCTTCACTCATTGTGGTTGCCAATGCCCTTTCCCTCCGTAGAGTAAACTTGTGAAAATTAGAGGTTGACTTGGCCATATCTTAAAAGCTATATTGAAACGATTATGACAACCTGGGCCGTAACCGATAATGACTTCGAAGAAAAGATAATAAAATCCAACTTGCCTGTTTTGGTTGATTTCTGGGCTTCATGGTGCGGTCCCTGCAAGATGGCCGAGCCGGTTCTGGATGAGCTTTCCCAAACCTATAAAGGCAAAATTGAGATTGCCAAACTTAATGTAGATGAAAATCCGACAACAACCGGAAAGTTAGGAGTAATGTCCATTCCCACAACGGTGCTTTTTAAGGGTGGGAAAGAATTTGGACGACAAGTAGGTTTTGCAGGAAAACAGGCCTTCGAAGATCTTATGAAGAAAGGCCTTTGAAGGGGGTGATTAATTTGGATCCAAACGCTCAAAATCCACAAGATACTCCGCCAGCAGGCGGAACAATAGGAGGAGGAACGCCTCCGATGGGAGGTGGGGAACCGGTTCAAACACCGACACCCACAATTCCAGGTCAACCAGCGGAACCGAAAGTTCCTTTCACGCCGGCACCTGAGGTACCCACTTCGGGTACACCCGAGCCTACCTCTACACCAGGGTCTCAACCAGGGAAGGAAGGGGAGGAGCAGACAGGCGGCGGGCAACCAGGAGGAGGTCCAACAACCCCACCTCCAGCCGCTTTCTAATTAAGGAAGCTTTTTTAAGTGGAACAGCAAACCTTTGCACCTAAACCGGCAAATCCTACGCAGCCGTGGGATGTTGTCATAATTGGCTCAGGTCCAGCGGGCTTAACTTCCGCTATCTATACAACCAGAGGAGCCCTTTCAACCCTGATTATCGGAGGAGAAGCCTGGGGGGGCCAGCTAATGCTGACCACCACAGTCGATAATTATCCGGCTCTTCCCGGGATTCAAGGACCCGAGCTTATGCAAAAAATGCGCGATCATGCGGTTTCCTTCGGAGCAGAATTTGTGGAAAAGAACGCGGAAAGCATCGATATTTCCAAAAAACCGTTTGAAATTGTTGCAGGAGGAACCAAGTATCTTGCAAATTCGGCAATTGTGGCGGCAGGTGCAGACACTAAGTGGCTGGATGCGCCGGGGATAAAGGAGTTTATCGGAAAGGGAGTATCATCCTGTGCCCCCTGTGACGCGCCCTTTTTCAAAGACAAGAAAGTTGCGGTTGTCGGGGGAGGGGACTCAGCCATGGAAGAGGCTCTAACTCTGGCAAAGTACGCAACCGAAGTAACAATCATTCATCGAAGAGAAGCATTTAGGGCCTCAGCAGCTATGCAGCAGAAGGTCTTATCCGATCCCAAAATAAAAGTTCTTTGGAATACGGAAGTTAAAGAAGTTAAAGGAGGAAATCAAGTTGAAAAGGTGGTAGTTGCCAACAATAAAGACGAAACCACATCTGAGCTTTCCCTCGACGGGATTTTTATAGCCATTGGCCATGCTCCTTCAACCTCTATCTTTCAGGGCAAGATAGAACTTGACGAGAAGGGCTATGTCAAGATTTTCGACCACACCAAGACCTCGGTTCCAGGCATTTTCGTTGCCGGGGACGTTCACGATTATCACTACAAACAGGCAGTAACCGCAGCCGGTTTTGGCTGCATGGCGGCCATGGAGACCATTAAATACCTCGAGGAATCAAAGTCTCCGGGAAAAACCAGTTGACAAACTTAGGCTTTTGGAGAAGAATAAATTTCATGCTTAAAGGGAATCTTCTGGAAAAGTTCGTCCCCATTCTTTTGGTATTGACAGTTGCCTTGGCTTTTTTGGTCGGACTTTTATGGCAGAAGGTCTCTCTGCTCGAGAAAGGGGGAACAAGCGGAACTCAACAGGCAGTTGGTGATACCAACGTTCCGACTGATGTAAATGGAAAGCTTTCCGATGAACAAGCTAAGGCGGTCGAAAAAGTTTCCGATAAAGACAGAGTTAGGGGTTCCCGAGACGCCCAGGTTTTTATTATCGAATATTCGGATTTGGAGTGTCCTTTTTGTAAGCAGTTTCATCCCACGGTTCAACAGATTGTCGATGAATACAAAGGAAATGTGGCCTGGGTTTATAGACATTTTCCTCTAGATTCACTCCATCCTAAGGCTGACAAAGAGGCAGAGGCGGCAGAGTGTGCGTTTGAACAAGGGGGAGAGGCTGGTTTCTGGAAGTTTATAGACAAGATTTTTGAGGTGGCCACTTCAAACAACACTCTTGATTTGGCAAAACTCCCCACATATGCGGGTCAGGTTGGTCTAAACCAGACCAAGTTTAAGACCTGCCTGGATAGCGGCAAATACAAAGACGAGGTAGAAAGGCAATACCAAAGCGGAGTAAAAGCAGGAGTCAACGGAACGCCGGGAAGTTTTGTTATCAATAAAAAAGGAGAAATTTGGTTGGTTGGGGGAGCAGTTCAATTCGAATCTCTTAAGTCAACGATCGAAGAAGCCCTCAAAAGTTAATTTTTGTCTTCTTTTCTGATATAATTTGAACCTGATAAGCTTCGGCGCCATCGTCTAACGGCTTAGGACGAGGCCCTTTCAAGGCCTAAATACGAGTTCGATTCTCGTTGGCGCCACACCCTAATAAGGGCCCATAGCTCAATGGTAGAGCAGATGCCTTTTAAGCATTTGGTTGGGGGTTCGAATCCCTCTGGGCTCACATTTCATTGCGGGGTCGTCTAATGGTAGGACAGGCGCCTTTGGAGCGTCGAATCGGGGTTCGAATCCCTGCCCCGCAGCCAAGTGATATGATTGACATATGATTTTGGCAACACATATTATACTGGCGATTATAAGTATTGTTTACGTTTCTTATACCGCTATATCACCGTCTAAAGTTAAGCTTCGTATTACATATTTCCTAACTCTTGGGACAATTGTAAGTGGTTTTACAATGGCTCTTATTAATCCAGTTCAACTGGGGCGAACCTGTATAAGTGGAGTTATATATCTAGGATTTATGATTATAGTTTCAACTATAGCTCGAAAAAGACTTGTCACAGTAAACCAGAATGCGTAAATTGCAAATTTGCTTAAATTACGCGTCCGATCGGGCCTAGACCAGCCGGCTCAGCCAAAAGGCCTCAATCTATGGAATCACCCCAGGTAGAAAAACCCAAGCAAACCACAGAGCAATTGCGCTTGTCCAAGGAAATTCTCGATAAAGCAGATGTGCTTCTAACCAATGATGGCAAGAAAGTAACAGTTTTTAAGAACGTGGGCCCGAGTAAAATCGCCAAATACGGGTTCGATTTATCCAATCAGACAATCGGAGGAGAGAAGGCCCTACCAGAAAGAACCTTTGCAAGTGAGGTAACATGCCAAGTCACTCTTAATCGCACCCCCGCAGATGGAGAAGCACAAAGGACCATAGTCCTAATTAGGGTTTTTGACGAGGGAAGCCAGGAATTAAGTTTTACTTTGGCTTTTCTAAAGGGCAGACCGGCTTCTTTTCAATACCATATGGAACCAGGAGAAACGGGCCATAACCGATTTTATGTAAGGGAAGCAACGCGCGAGGATTTAGAGGATTTTTTGGATATTCTGGAAAAACCTCTTTACACAATCGATCGATAAATAACCTTCGATTAAGGATTGGAATTTGGAGGGAGATTGGAGTATGCTTCGGCCATGAATCCTCTCGAAAGGTTTTTGGGTAGGTTTCAGATAGAATCCCTCATTGCCGAAACCGACTATTCTCCAGCAAAAACGGTCGGAACAGTCAGGGTAAAAGACGTTCTTACCATCGGGCAAAACCCGTTATTTGAAATAGTTTTCTTGGATTTGAAAGAAGAAGGCAAAGCTGATTGCAGCCGTACGATTTCCAAAGTTCCACCAGGGTTATTTAAACCAGGAGCGATTGCCGAGGTTATTGTTAAAGCCTCAGAAGGGAATTGGTACGACCCGGCCGGGATAAGATGCGAAGTTGCGATCAGACCTTTTCGTCCAAATACCTATGGAACTCCCATTGATGAATCCGACCCGGAAATTAAAGAGATGTTTGAAATCAATGTCAAAGACTATGTTACTTGTCCCGCCTTCTTCAACAAGTTTATGAGATAGAGCTTTGAATTTGGGGGACGAATATAGTATTAATAAGGTATGAGTCAAGAGAGGAAAAGAGAAAGGTCTAATAAGCTTGTTCCAGTTGAGGGGATAACCGGGGGGTATCACTTTTCCAACCTAGAGCCTCTTGGTCTGGCGGCGAGAGAAAAGCTCATTCGCGAAATCAGAAGAGATGTGGCGCATCTTGAGGCCGAAGATAAACGAACGAGAGCAATTTAATCATCAATCGGATAAGAATTTGGGATGAAGGCATTGACGAACTTCAGATTATCCGCTATTATTACCTTTACAAATGAGAAAGTGACCAGATGCGAGATGCTATTGGCAGCCGCCATCTGGCGGCTTTTTTCATTTTTGGGAGGTTAACTTCCCCTAAGAGGGTAACAACTCCAGAACCTTAAAGGTAGTAAGACACAAGTTACAAGTAAAGAAAGATCTGTAAGTTTATTTTTTAGTTTTTCTGCCGACTTGTCGCTTGTTTCTTGCCACTTTTTTGGATTGTTCTTTGACAATCAAGATGTGACTGGAAGCGAAACAAGACGTGCTCACCGAATCGTCATGGTGAGACACCGTCACTTTTTGAGGATTTGATCCTGGTCCAGGATGAACGCTGGCGGCGTGCTTTAAGCATGCAAGTAGAGCGGGCCCCGCAAGGGGCAAGCTGCGAACGGCTGAGTATAAGATAGGAATCTACCCAATGGCTCGGAATACCTACTCGAAAGAGTAGCTAATACCGGATGACCTCGCAAGAGAAAAGGGCTTAACTGCCCACCGATGGATGAGCCTATCTCCCATCAGCTAGTTGGTAGGGTAATGGCCTACCAAGGCTACGACGGGTAGGGGACGTGAGAGCGTGACCCCCCAGAATGGGACTGAGACACGGCCCATACACCTACGGGTGGCAGCAACTGGGAATCGTGCGCAATGGACGAAAGTCTGACGCCGCGACGCCGCGTGTGGGATGAAGGCCTTCGGGTTGTAAACCACTTTTGTTTTGGTGGAGACACCATTAAGAATAAGCACCTGCTAACTCTGTGCCAGCAGCCGCGGTAATACAGAGGGTGCAAGCGTTATCCGGATTTACTGGGCGTAAAGCGTTTCGTAGGCGGTAGGGAAAGTTGCTCTTTAAAGATCACGGCTCAACCGTGGGAAGGGGGGCAATACTTCTTTACTTGAAAGGTCTCGGGGCTACTGGAACTCTCGGTGTAGGGGTGAAATCCGTTGATATCGAGAGGAACACCAAGGGCGAAGGCAGGTAGCTAGGGACATTTTGACGCTGAGGAACGACAGCTAGGGGAGAGAAAGGGATTAGAGACCCCTGTATTCCTAGCCGTAAACTATGCTCGCTAGTCCCCCCGATTTTTTCGGGAGGGCGTAAGCTAACGCGTTAAGCGAGCCGCCTGGGGAGTACGGCCGCAAGGCTAAAACTCAAAGGAATTGACGGGGACCCGCACAACCAGTGGAGCATGTGGTTTAATTCGAGACGAACCGAAGGACCTTACCCGGGTTTGACATGCTACCGTTTTAAGTTCCCAGAAATGGGGACCTATCCGTAAGGATGGTAGCACAGGTGTTGCATGGCCGTCGTCAGCTCGTGCCGTGGGGTGTTCCCTTCAGTGGGGTAACGAGCGCAACCCCTGCCGTATGTTGAATATTCATACGGGACTTTCCGCCTTTTGGCGGAAGGAAGTGGGGACGACGTCAGGTCAGCATGGCCCTTATGTCCGGGGCGACACACATGCTACAATGAGGCCTAACAATGGGTTGCCAAGTCGTAAGACGGAGCTAATCCCATCAAACGGCCTCTCAGTGGGGATTGAGGGCTGCAACTCGCCCTCATGAACGCGGAATTGGTAGTAATCGCGGATCAGCTATGCCGCGGTGAATACGTTCTCGGGTCTTGTACA
>Ga0209619_10002986_pt1 | contig 12205 bp, 10 predicted proteins | sample Rifsed16ft3_FD_184011 | JGI IMG/M metagenome (GOLD analysis project Ga0209619, IMG submission 184011) | Soil microbial communities from Rifle, Colorado, USA - sediment 16ft 3 (version 2) | ecosystem: Environmental > Terrestrial > Deep subsurface > Rock core/Sediment | place: Rifle, Colorado... | reverse complement strand
AGATGCGAGCCTCAAACTCCTTATTGCCGACATAGTTCACGGTGATGCCAGTGGCATCCTCAAAGGCAGCCCAGCCAGCGGCCATCTTTCGATCATCGGGATCCGTTTGCGTCCCATCCACCGTGACGGTGGTGCCAGCGAATTCACAGTTGAGGGCTCTCTCCAGGAAACCTCCGGAAGGCCCAACGATATCACTGGAACCCGGGCACGCGGCCGCTTCCGTCGCAGCGGGGGGTTCCGTCGCAGCGGGGGGTTCCGTCGCAGCTGGAGGTTCCGTCGGCGCAGGTGCTTCCGTGGCGGGGGTGGCACATGCGCTCAGAAGCATGGCTGCAACGACAAACAAGGCAAGCGTTTGCCAAATACCCTTTTTCATTCTTCTCTCCTCAAGGTAAGACTCGGCGATTTGCGTAAGATGGGCGGACGTGGGTTGGCCAGTCTGTGTCGAGCACCTCCTGAGATTGGGATTTGGGGGTTGGATGATGGAATGAAGAGAAGGGATCTCTCCATGAAAGCACTTTCATAAACAGTCTAACACAACTCTCCCACAAGTCAACCACACGATCGGGCTGGGTTTTGGTCGGAATCTACTACACCGAGAACCGCTCCACGAGTGTTAGCGAGAGGTGTATGTGTTGCAGCGGTTGGTTCGGATTGGCAATCCTCGATACCAGTATTTCCGCCGCCAGCCTCCCCGATTCATCCAGATGCTGTGAGATTGTCGTCAAGTCGGCGTGGTCGGCCGTATCAATATCATCAAATCCCAGGACGGCAAGACTGCCCGGAACATCAAAGCCCATTTGCCGAGCCACCTTCAGTACGCTCAGGGCCTGTATATCCGCAGCGGCAAATATCGCGGTGGGAGGTTTCTCCAAACAGAGGAGTTCGCGCGCCGCACGTCTGGATTCCTCTTGCGTGTTGGGGGAGAGACGGACATACTCTTTCTGGAATGGTACACCTGCCTCCATGAGTCGCTTTTGAAAGCCCAACAGCCGCTTTCGGATTGGATGAAGGGCAAACTCCTCCAGAGGGTCTATGTCACCCACAAAGGCCATCTTCCGATGGCCCTTGTGGAGGAGGTACTCCGCGGCCATGCGCCCTCCCCCTTCATCGTCAATCTCAACGCTGTTCAACATCGGGTGCGGGTATTCGATCAATACTGTTTCAAGCCCGTGTTCGATCATCCGCTGAGCATCCTTGTCGAGAATCGGCAGCGACATGATGATCAAGCCATCCAGGTTTCCCGTCAGGGGGATGGATGAAATGTACCCTTGGAGCCGGCTGGTGGAATCTACCGTATAGATCACCAACTCGTGGTTTGACTTCGACAAGACCGAGGCAACACCCCTTAGTCGTTGAGCGAATGAAGGTGCAGTGAAGAATGGGGTTACGACTCCGATTCGTCCCGTCTGAGCCAGCGCCCGGGCGCGCGCCTCGGCTTTGGGAACAAAGCCCAGCTTGTCGATTGCATCGAAGACTCTTGTACGTGTTTCACTATTGACCATATCCAGCGCGTTCAAGGCGCGGGAAATGGTCGAAATACTCAAACCCGACAGTTCCGCCACATCATAAATTGTCGGATTCTTCTTCTTCGGGCGCATGGGTCAACCACAAGAGATATTTGAAAGCACTTTCATTGTAGCTTGTCGAGGGTTAAAACGTCAACGTTGGGGCAGATGTCGCATAAGCTGTAGTTCGCTTGTTTCAATAGCCGGGATCAAGGGAAGAGGCTGTTTCCGGTGCGGTATCGCCGCACGCGACCACGTCTTGTCAAGGGTGCGGATGACAGTGTGTTTCCACGGCCGAGGCCGGGTACAGGCCCACGCTTCCCCTTGCGGGCGCCAGGGTGAGCGGCCGGGTTCTACGACGAGCACCGCCTCAGCTTCGCTTTGCCGGCGAGCCGACTCCCGGCTGAAGTAGCGGTGCACTATACGCCAGTCGTCCCAGACTGGCGGCCCACATGGCCCAGCCCCGAAGCTTCGTCCGGGAAAACGCCAGGCACATTCGTCCGGCGGCGGTAGGTCGTGCTCCCTGGGCCGCACTCGTAGGGGTTGGCCCCAGTCTGCTCGGCGAGTTCCGGCTCCGTCACTGACCGGATCACCCACCTCAGGCCACCTGCAGGAGCGCTCATCGAGTTCCGGGCCAACATTGCGCAGATACTCGATAGGTCCCACAGTAGGGTCGGTCATGAGGCGCATGGTGAGTGGCGGCGCGGTCACCTGCAGCAGGCCCACGGTGGCCTTCTCACGAGTCACATCTACACCACGCTATGTGACACTTATGAGAGAATAGCGGGTGGTGCGTTACGTTCCGGCGGCATTGCAGGCTATGGGATGCTAGATCGCTGGGCCCGAGGTCCCGCTTTCGAGCGTGTCTCGTCCCTGCTCGGCATTCTGGCGGTGGGGCTGGAAAGCATGCTGGATGGCTTTGATTCCCAGGGAGTTTGATGAACAAGAGAAGGAATACTCACAAAACATCATCCTTTCCAGATGGTTTCACCTGGGGTGCGGCTACTGCCGCATACCAAATCGAAGGTGCCTGGGATGAGGACGGCAAGGGCGAGAGCATTTGGGATCGATTCAGCCACACTCCTGGAATGATCGCGAATGGGGAGACTGGAGATATTGCCACCGATCACTACCATCGCTGGTCTCAGGATGTGGGTCTGATGAAAGAGATGGGCATTATGGCCTATCGCTTCTCGATAGCCTGGGCCCGGCTTCTTCCTGCTGGCCGCGGAAATGTCAATCGGGCCGGCCTTGATTTCTACAGTCGGCTGGTGGATGCTTTGCTGGAAGCCAATATCGAACCATTTGTCACCCTTTACCATTGGGATTTGCCACAACGATTGCAGGAAGAGGGAGGCTGGCCGGAAAGAAGGGTCGCTAACGCCTTTGTAGAATATGCGGATCTCGTCAGCCATTCCCTGGGCGATCGAGTAAGAAACTGGATGACGCTCAACGAACCACACGTTAGTGCCTTCGTCGGCTATCTCCATGGGCAGCATGCACCGGGACATACCGATCTCCATGAGGCGTTGGCAGCCTCGCACCATTTGCTATTAGCTCATGGACTGGCTGTGCCCGTCATACGCGCCAATTGCCCCGAGGCTCGGGTCGGTATTGCCCTGGATTTCCGCCCTCAAACGCCGGCTTCTTCCAGCGCCGCAGATCGAGCGGCCGCCTGGCATGCGGGCGGCGTTATCAACCGCTGGTTTCTTGATCCCCTTTCGGGTAGGGGCTATCCCGAAGATATGCGGCGCGCCTATCACGACGAAATGGGGTTCATCCAACCTGGCGACCTGGACAGGATTGCCGCGCCGCTCGACTTCCTAGGCCTCAATTACTATTTCCGTAACATCGCCCGCTCCAACGCCATCGACGAAGCCGAGAACTCCCCTCGCACGGCCGTCCCTAACGACGAGTTCACTGAAATGGGCTGGGAGGTATATCCGCAGGGCGTGTATGAGATGCTGGGGCAAGTACACTTCGGTTACGGTTTTCCGGCATACTACATCACTGAGAACGGCGCTGCGATCCGTGATCAGGTTGGTCCTGACGGGCAAGTGGAGGATCCGATCCGGGTAGCGTATATCCGACGCCACTTGAAGAAGGTCTTGGAAGCAATCACCATCGGTGTTCCTGTTCAGGGCTATTTCGTCTGGTCTCTTCTCGACAACTTCGAATGGACCCATGGAACCTCAAAGCGATTTGGCCTGGTCTACGTGGATTACCAGACCCTGCAGCGAACTCCGAAAGCCAGTGCGAAGTGGTACCAACAGGTTATCGCCGAGAATGCCATCGTATGACCAGACCATGCCCCCTGTTCAAGCAACGCCGATTCCTTGCATGGAGGCTCGAAGGATTCGACTCAACTCCTATCCGGAGTACCCTCGCCCAGGAATAGCCAGCAATCCCCACGCCGTGCGCTACCCCCGACCCGCGCACGCCGGTCCAGCGGATCATACGGCAGCGCGCTGATCCGCAAGGATGATCCTGCCTTCATCTCTGTTTTTGCAGCCACAAGAAGGAGAAGGGCTGATGCGGAGTAGTTTCCCTGACTGCGAGTGTGGCTCCCCCGAGCAGATCAACATACGTTCCATGATGTTCCACCGGCAGCCTGATCGTTTGGACGGATGAACTCAAGTTGTTGAGGATCAGCAGTGAGTCGTCGGCGTACTCTCGGACGTATGCTGCGACAGAGGGATTGTTGCTTTCAAGCCAGATGATATTCCCTCGGCCAAAGACGCTTGTCTTCTTGCGCACGGCAATCATGTGCTGGATGGAATGAAACAAAGATGCTTTGTCCGCCAGTTGACCAGTAACATTGACGTGGTGATAATCCAATTCACCTTTGACAAGTTCTGAATAGGGCTTACCCGAGGAGAAACCCGCGTTTGCCGAATCGTCCCATTGCATGGGGGTACGCACACCATCGCGATCCGGCAGGTCAAGATTTTCGCCCATCCCAATCTCATCCCCGTAATAGAGAGTCGGTGAACCGGGAAGGGTGAAAAGCAGCGAATATGCAAGTTCAATCTTGCGGCGATCGTTATCGAGCAATGGCGCCAAGCGGCGCCGAATGCCATAGTTGAGTTTCATGCGCGGTTCAGGTGCATATTGTTCCCACATCCACCGGCGTTCCTCAGGCGTGACCATTTCAAGAGTCAATTCATCGTGATTGCGCAGGAAGGTGCTCCATTGGCAAGCTTCCGGAATGGCTGGTGTGCGACGAAGGATCTCCAGCATGTCGTCGCAACGCCCCTTTTTGAGCGACATGAAGATTCGAGGCATGATCGGGAAGTGAAATCCCATGTGGAATTCATTGCCCTCGCCGAAATAGGTGCGTACGTCTTCGGGCCATTGATTAGCTTCGCATAGCAATATTCGGCCGGGGAAGTTATTGTCTATAAAGGCGCGCAATCTCCTTAGATACGCATGCGTCTCCGGCAGGTTCTCGCAATTGGTGCCCTCGCGCTCGAACAGATACGGGACCGCGTCTGCTCGGAAACCATCTATACCCAGCTCAAGCCAGAAACGCATCACCTCGATTATCTCTTCCTGAACTTTGGGGGTGTCGTAATTCAGGTCCGGCTGGCTGGCGTAGAAACGGTGCCAGTAGAATTGGCCCGCCACTTCGTCCCACGTCCAGTTGGAAGGCTCTGTATCGACAAAGATGATCCTCGCATCTTTGTACCTTTGGTCTGTGTCGCTCCAGACATAGTAATCGCGAAGATGTGAGCTCCTGTCGGAGCGCGAGGCTTTGAACCAGGGATGCTCGTCGGAAGTGTGATTCAATACGAGGTCCATCAGGATGCGGATATTTCGTGCGTGCGCCGAATCAATCAGGGCTTTGAAATCGGCCAGTGTGCCATAGGCTTCAGCAATGCGGCAATAGTCCGCGATATCATAGCCATCATCCCGCAATGGCGAGGGATAGACAGGCATCAGCCAAACACAATCTACTCCAAGGGTTTGCAGGTAATCGAGCTTTTGCGAAACGCCGCCCAAGTCGCCATGGCCATCACCATTGCTGTCTTTGAAGGCCCGTACCGAGATTTGGTAAAAGACAGCGTCTTTGTACCACATACCTAAATCGCCAGTCCATTCTTCGCGATGACGTCACGATGCCAGTCTGCGTTTTGTCCTTGGATGCGCTGAGGTGGCTCCCCCCCAACATGCCCGATAACGGAGCGGCGGCTGTGAACGGGCTCCCGTTCAGAGTTGTCGAAGATGGTCCAAACAAGACGCCCTTGCACGTTCGAGCCCTCCTGAATGGCTTCGGGCAATGCTCGAAATACTCGCCTTATGCCGGCGAATGCGGTCTCAGTCATTCACGAATCCGCTTTCATCAGACAGCTCAGGCATGGCCTATGCGTTTTCATTCATGTACCTGGCCGGGTTGCCATGATCACCCTCGAGAGAGACCCTCACCTTTTCAAACCCTCGGGGTGAATACCCCAGTTCATTTCAGTTGTTCCCCCAGCCCGGCACTGAAGAGGGAATTGGGTGTGCTTCAGTCAATCCGCCAAGAGGCAACAAGATCTGTATTGTAGGGCGGATTCTAATCCTAAAGGCAACGCTCTGAAGACAAAAGCGTTGTATGAAAGCCTCATATTCAACTATCAGCCGGCGAAAACATACAAATCCACCAGTTCTTTCGGGATAGGTTCCTCCAGGCGGAGATCGCCCGCGCTCCGCCTTTTCCGCGGTACTCCCAACCTGCGGCGGGACACGGCCGCGACCCCTAGCTCGCCTACCCTCCGCGACTCCGGCGCCAGCCGTCTATCGGGAAGGCATCTGGGCTATACTTCCCGGCCATAAAGGGGCGCATTGGCATTGACCTTTCCCGCGGCCAAACGGTCGGCTAATATCGAATCGTGAGGAAGATCGGCGAAGGCGGGATACGAGCGCTCTACCTGGCCGACCAGCCATCGATCCCGCGCGCTGTCGTCATCATGGATCTGAGATCTTCCTTCGCCGAGTACCCCTACGCGCACCGTCGTTTCCGGCGCGAGCTCGACACGATCACGCGGCCCACACATCCCCACATCCTCCCGGTATATGACTACTGCGAGATCGGCCGGAGCCCTTCCATCGCCGTGCGCCAAATGACCAGGGGCTCGCTTCAAGGGGGCGACAGATCACCGACTTCGGGCGTGCCGACCCCCTGCGTCTGCTCGGCCAGATGGCCCGGGCCCTCGACTCGCCCAACGTGGATGACGCCTCTGTCGCCCGACTTGAAGCCGGCCAACCTCCTGGTCCACGAGTCCGGGAACGCCTATCCGGTCGACTTCGGACTAGCGAACACGATGAGGGGCGCGCAAGTCTCACAGCCGCGGGAAGAGTCCTCGGCTCGCTGGACTGGACCTCGATCCCCCGCCCAGAGACTTTCGCGAAAGTGCCGGTGGTGAGCGAGCCCGAGTTGACCAAAGTTGAGCCCGGCCACTTCTTCGGAAGTGACTACCCTCGGGCGGGATGAGCGCCGCGCCGGCTGCTGAATGCGCCACGTATCCCTCGCACCACCGCCCACCTCACAGGAGCCAGCATGCGATACGGTCATTTTGACGATGAACAACGCGAGTATGTGATCGAGCGGCCCGACACCCCGCTGCCGTGGATCAATTACCTGGGCTGCGAAGACCACTTCGGGATCATATCCAATACGGGCGGGGGCTACTCCTTCTATCGGGATGCCCGGCTGCGCCGGCTGACCCGCTATCGCTACAACAGCACTCCTCTGGACACAGGCGGGCGCTGCCTCTACCTGCGCGACGACGCGGCTGAGGTCGGCGCCACTCCCCTGGTGTGGTCGCCCTCCTGGCAGCCCGTGCGGCGGGAACTCGACCAGTACGAATGCCGTCACGGTATGGGATACACCCTCATCCGGTCCCGACTGCAGGGCATCGAGGCCGACATCCGTTACTTCGTCCCCCTGGGGGACAGCCTGGAGATCTGGGAGGTGACGATCGCCAACCGGCGCAGCCGGCCGGCCAACCTGTCGCTCTTCGCCGCGGTCGAGTTCTGTCTGTGGGATGCGTTGGACGACGCGAGCAACTTCCAGCGCAACCTATCGGTGGGAGAGGTTGAAGTCGTCGAGGGCGTGATCTATCACAAGTCTGAATACCGTGAGCGTCGAAATCACTTCGCCTTCTTCGCCTGCTCGGCAGAGGTAGCCGGGTTCGACACGCAACGCGAGGCCTTCCTCGGTCCATACCGAGGCTGGGAGTCCCCTTCAGGAGTACAGGCCGGGTTGCTGTCCAATTCAATCGCCCACGGATGGCAGCCAATCGGAGCCCAGCACACTCGTCTGCAGTTGAAGCCGGACGAGGCCAAGACGGTTGTGTTTCTGCTCGGCTACCACGAGAACCCCCCCGACGACAAGTTCGATCCCGCCGGATCGCAGGTATTGAGCAAGCGCTCGCTGACGCCGATCATCGCCCGCTACAGACAGCCGCAAGAGGTGGAAGCGGCATTCCTCGCACTGCGGCACTACTGGGACGAGCTGTTGGGCAAACTGAGCGTGACCACACCCGACCCTCACACGAACCGAATGGTGAACATCTGGAACGTCTATCAGGTCATGACGACGTTCAATTTATCGCGTTCCGCCTCTTACTTTGAGTCGGGAGTGGGACGTGGAATGGGCTTCCGAGATTCCAACCAGGACTTGCTCGGCTTCGTTCACCTAGCCCCCGAGCGAGCGCGCCAACGCATCCTGGACCTGGCCGCGACGCAGCTACCCAGCGGCGGTGCCTATCACCAATACCAGCCGTTGACCAAACTCGGCAACAACGATATCGGCAGCGGTTTCAACGACGACCCTCTCTGGCTGGTGCTCTCCCTGGCTGCCTACATCAAGGAAACCGCCGACTGGGACATCCTCGACGAGCCCGTGCCCTACGACTCCAATCCCGAACTGGCCGAACCTCTCTACGGCCACCTTCAACGCTCGATGCAGTACACCCTGGACCGCCTCGGCCCGCATGGCTTGCCCTTGATCGGCCGTGCCGACTGGAATGACTGCCTGAACCTGAACTCCTTCTCCGATACCCCCGGCGAGTCCTTCCAGACGACCACTAACAAAGACGGTAAGGTCGCCGAGAGCGTGTTCATCGCCGGGCTGTTCGTCCTGGCGGCCCAAGAGATGGTTGGAATCGCCAGACACCGGGGGGAGGCCGACGCCTTCTCCGATGCGGCCAGCAAGATAGAAGACGCGATCTGGGCGGCAGGTTGGGACGGAGCTTGGTTCCGGCGCGCCTATGATGATTCTGGCAATCCGATCGGCTCGAAGGAGTGCGAAGAGGGTCAGATCTTCATCGAACCGCAAGGGGTGTGCGTCATGGCCGGGCTTGGCGTAGAGGACGGGCGTGCCCAACGGGCGCTGGATGCCGTGGCGGATCGCTTGGCCACTGTGCACGGGATCGTCCTCCATCAGCCGGCCTACAGCCGTTACTATCTGCACCTGGGGGAGATCTCCTCCTACCCGCCCGGATACAAAGAGAACGCCGGCATCTTCTGTCACACCAATCCGTGGATCATGATCGCCGAAACCAGAATCGGTCGCGGCGACCGCGCCTATGACTACTACCTTCGCATCAACCCGTCCACACGGGAAGACCTGAGTGACGTCCACCGGTGCGAGCCCTACGTGTACGCGCAAATGATCGCTGGGCGCGACGCACCAGCCCACGGTGAAGCCAAAAACTCGTGGCTCACGGGGTCGGCGGCCTGGAACTACGTCGCCATCACTCAGTGGATCCTGGGGATTCGACCGACCTTTGAGGGTCTGGAGGTCGCCCCGGTCATGCCATCAACCTGGGATGGATTCAAAGCCGAACGATACTTCCGCGGAGTTCGATACCTGATTCAGGTTGAGCGGACGGGCCCGGGGAACGAGATCCGACTTGAGGTCGACGGCCATCCGATCGAGGGGACGGTTGTCACCCTCCCGCCTGTCGGAACGCAGGAGGTTCGGGTGATCGCGAAGGTCGGGCCGGGATGATCAAGAACCCATCCCTTCGCAATCTGGTCTTGATCTGGCTGGGCTGGGCGATTGTGATGGGTGCCTTCCAGCGCTGGGTGGGCATGCGTGTGGAGCCTAAGCGCCCGGACCACGTGCTGTTCTGGACCGCCACGGAGACGGCTGCGGGAAGCCAACGCGACAAGGCATACTTGTCCGATCCGTTCCTTAACGAGCACGTATCCTGGGATTCCGAATTCTATCTCTCCGTGGCGGCCGTAGGCTATGACGACCCCGCCGTACGGGCGATCCCTTCAAACTTCAAGTCGGGGCTCGGGCCCTACTGTACGGCCGGGACCGATTCCGATTGCCACTCCCTCAGCTACGCCTTCTTCCCGATCTACCCGATGGCCACGCGGCTCGTGGCCCTGCCTCTGCGTCTGTTGGGGTTGACGCCTATCGCGAGATCTACGCTGGCGGCGGTCATTGTTTCCATGCTGGGCGCGCTGGGCGCGATGATCGCGCTGTACTCGATGACGCGGGCCTCTCTGGGGGAAGAAGGCGGAGTGAGGGCCGGATTCTATCTGCTGATCTTCCCCAGCGGCTTCTTCCTGGCCCAGGTCTACACGGAGGGCCTGACGATCGGGCTGACGTTCGGAGCACTTGCCTTTCTCTTGGCGCGACGCTGGGGGTGGGCGGCGTTGCTCGCCGCGTTAGCCGTCTGGACGCGGCCCGGCCTGGCCATCCTGGTCCTGCCGATGGCGATCGTCTGGTGGGCGGACAGGCCCTGGCGGGATGGCTTGAAGTCCGCACTGACGCGCGGGTTGGCTGCCTTCGCTCCTGCCATCGCTTACGGTGCTTGGGCGTCGACCCGTCTTGCGCAGGAATTCTTCCTCGTCGAAAAGCTATTCTTCGGACGCAAACTGCTCGCCGTCGGCCCCAGCCTGGCGATGTGGGGAGAGGCGCTCCAATCCTTCTTGAAGGGTGGCACCCCGACGGCTTTCTACTTCGGCCTGGAGTTCGCCGCATTGGCATTGGCGGTGGCGGCCTGCGTTCTTCTCCTGAGAGAACGATTTGAGCTCGCGGCTTTCGGGCTGGCCATGATCGTCTTCGCCCTCACCTCAAACTCGGCCCAGGGCATGGTGCGCTATGTCCTCCCCGTGGCGCCGATCTTCTGGGTGCTGGCGCGCTGGGGCAGGCGTCCGGCCTTTGACCGCCTCTGGTCCTTACTCAGCATCCTCCTTATGGGGATGGAGGCGATGCTCTTCACGTTCGACTTCTGGGTCGCCTGAGACACAGATCCAGAGAGGTCGCTGCCCTGGAAGTCATCCCGGCATTGCAGTGAGACAAAGGAATATGCTTCGGCCACTTCGACCATCGGCCGCGCGAGTGCGTCATCACTGACCCGCGCACCCCGGTCAAATGGATCTACGATAATCGACGATCCGCCCTCCCTTCGGACACATCCGAAGACCAAGGAGGGCGGATCGGTTGATTGGAGCGGAACTACTCAGGACGGAGGATCTTTTCCGGATGGGAGCGCCGGAAGGGTCTGAAGATACATCCAGACGTCCCCCAACTCATCATCGGTGAAACTCCCGAACCCCTCCCACATCATGTGTTCCTTGCTCGACCCAAGCCCTCCGGGGGTGACCCCGGTGCGAAAGGTCTGGATGAACCCGTCCTCAGTCCATCCCGCAAGTTCCCCTCCGGGGGTCTAATTCGGTGCCGGCGGAGACGCAGGATCTCCCGGCTGCATGCCGTTCAAGTTCTCGCCATGGCAGCCCAGGCCATCGCTTTACTTTCCGGACCTCCTGCCCCAGATCAGTGTGTCCGCCTCACTTGTGGCCGCTTGAGGCCTGACCGCGGTCGGCCCCCAAACGAAGGAATGATGAAGGACTATCCACACTCGATGGCCAAGAAGAGGCTTGGATCGAGCGCGGATAGTCCTTCGGGTTACGGCCTCATGAAGGCTGATCGTTCCCGGACGGCAGCGCCGGAAGGGTCTGAAGATACATCCAGACGCCCCTCAGCTCATCGTCACTGAAACTCCCGAACTCCTTCCACGGCATGTATTCATTGTTTAGCTCGCGGCCGGCAGGGGTGACCCCGGTCCGGAAGGTTTGGAGGAAGCCATCCTCGGTCCATCCCACGAGTTCCCCTCCAGGGGAGAGGTTCGGTGCCGGGGGAGATGTCGGATCTCCCTGCGGCTGCATCCCGTTCAGGTTCTCACCATGGCATGCCTTGCAGAATTCAGCTATGTATTCGCCGTAGGCAACGTTGGCGCCAATGGGCGGCATGTCTGGGAAGGGTGTGGAGTGGTCGATGTACTCAGCCGGGAAGATCTGGCCGAATTGACCTGTTGCCAGCAAGACACGCCCCATGAGGGTGAGCATTGGCTCTGGACTTTCAGCTCCAGTCGGAGGGAGTGTCTTCAGGTAGGCAATAATCGATCCCAGGTCCTCGGCGCTCAGGTGAATCCACGCCTCGGCCGGCATGATGGGGAGCTGACGCCCATCGGGCGCGACGGCGTGCCGGATTGCCCGGACGTAGTCGGCGTCGCTCCAGGTTTGGCTGAGGACGGTCAGGTTGGCGGCATAGATCGTGCCGATCGACGGGTCATCGATCATCGGTATTCCGGCGAGATCCGGGCCATGACACCCGGAGCAGACCCCGGTGACGATCTGTTTACCACGGGCGAGAGACGCCTCATCTGTGGGGATCGCTACCGTATCCGAGGGCACTT
>Ga0209619_10002985_pt1 | contig 12208 bp, 13 predicted proteins | sample Rifsed16ft3_FD_184011 | JGI IMG/M metagenome (GOLD analysis project Ga0209619, IMG submission 184011) | Soil microbial communities from Rifle, Colorado, USA - sediment 16ft 3 (version 2) | ecosystem: Environmental > Terrestrial > Deep subsurface > Rock core/Sediment | place: Rifle, Colorado... | reverse complement strand
AAGGATTAATTGATACAAGCGACCTGAGATACATTAGCGAAGAAATATTCAAAGAAGTAAGGAACTATATCCTGGTCTTTCGCTTAAATTCTGAGGGGTTTCCAAGATTTTGGAAACCAACGTAGATACAGGTTTGTTGGACAGGTCAAATCGTGCAGGATTATGTGTTGCAACTCCGACAGTGGCGTCAGCAGATAGAAAATCTGGGTACCCTTTTGCACGAGCGTCAGGCTCACTGTTTTGAAGGCTCGCAGCAGCCGTTCGGTGGTAGGCAACGCAGTGGTGCGGGTCGGTTGGCCGGGATACAAGCCGGGCAAGGTACGTTTGTCCTGCGCCAACGTACGTCGCACTTGATACTCGACCACGGCCAACACCCGCGCCGCCAAGGTAAGCAAGCGGGTCAGGCCGAGGGCATGATCGTCCCGGCGCACCCAAAGCGGGGCAAGCGCCAAAGCCCGGCCTTTCAAACGAGCGCAATTGCGCTCGACCAACCATTCATCCCGATATGCCAGGACGGCTTGGCCCAACGGCAACCGCCGTGCCGGGGCATTGGTGACGTAGACCCGCCAGCCCAGGCGCGGCTCCAGCGCTCGCAGCCGGGCGCGGTTTTCTTTCACCTGGACGATGTAACGGTGGCGCTCTTCGCTCCGGGCGGGCGCATCGCGATAGGCACGAACGGTGCGGCCTTCCGTCTCGCGCTGAAGTTCGACAGTCACCAACCCAGCGACGGCATAGCGCTCCAGAATGGCGTCCACCGCCGCCTGCAACGCGGTCTCATCGGTGAATTGACGCTGCCCTCGGCCGCGCGGCGGGGTCAAAGCGCGGAGGTCCGACTGTGCCTGGTCCAACCGTTTTCGCAGGCTCTGCACGGCGGCTTTGGCATAAGCCGCCGAATGTACGATGAGCACGCGCTCGCCCCATTCGACCGTCGTCTCGGTCTCGGCGCTCAACCGACGGCGGCGTTCATAGGCTTCGCCCAAGCGGGTCTTCCCATCGGCGTCCCAGACCGGTTGCAGACGCACCTTTCCGCGCACGGCATCGTCCACCCATTTTTCCAACTGCTCGGGCAGGTCGCCCACTTGCGCCAGGGGCATCAGATAGGAATTCCCCGTCTGTGCCACGTAGGCTCGCGTCGCCAGCGCTCCCATTTTGCAGTCGCCGATGTAGAGCAACCCGCGCGCAGGCAAGGTCGCCCGCAAGCGGGCGATCATGGGGATATACAACCCGTCATCGGCAGTGTTCCCAGATACCACATCGGCCCCCACCAACACGCCCAGAGGATCCAATGCTGCCAGCATGACCTTCAACTGGCGCAAATCCGGGCGATGATCTTTCGAGTGCCCCCGCTGGAACAGCACCGACAGCTCGCTCCCGCCGTACACCTTGGCCGTGGTCGTATCCAATCGTATCCGCTCGGTCGGCAACTCGTACACCCGCACCATGCGTTGGGTGATTTGTTGCTCCAGCGGTTCCCAGACCTCCGACAAACTCAACTGGCGCACCACTTCCGCCAGCCGATCATCGCTCACGTCCAGCGGGCGCACCGCTTGCCTCCACAAACCCGCCCACAAGTGTGGCAACTGTGCGACCCAATCCTGCACGTGGCTCATGTAGTGATCGTGTTCGCTCAACAGGTGCACCAGCCAAGTGACCATCGTTTTGCCCAAGCTCAGGCCTTGCCAGTTCCCGTGCGGCGGGCTAACCTGATCCAGAATCTCATCGTACCCCAACCTTTCATGCAGCACCTACATCAACAACGGCACATCAGCGATGGCTTCGTGGGTTATCTGAGTAGTTGTCATCCCCGCAGTGTACCTGATGAATCTCCGATTTGCTCATTTTTTTAAGCGAAAGACCTGTCAATGTGCTGCAAAAGTCGAGTTAAGTCTCCCACTTCTTCAGGCGTGATTCCAAAGGCATTGGCAAATTGGACGATGGGCGAGTCTGGATTTTTCAAATCAAACAACTCAGGATTTGTTGCTTTGGGGTCGGGGACTTTCACTCCATCAATTTCAATCATTGGCACTGGGGTCGCAGTAGAAGTAGGAATAGGTGTATTTGTTGGCAATGAAGTTGAGGTTGTAGTTGGTACGCTTTCAGAAGGAGTTAATTGATTTGAAGGGCTACACGATGATATAAGAATTATCACAATAAAGATAATGACGAAAATTTTCTTCATAGTAGTTCTCCTTATTGCCATCTTTGCAAATACCAAAACACTGACGTCAAACCTGCGTGCTTGAAAATCTCTGCGATCTGTTCGCTGAAAGACCTCACCCTGCCCTCTCCCAAAGGGAGAGGGGGAAGGCGCGCGTTTTACCACTTGCGCGGCGTATCTCCCTTTTCAATTTCTTCTTTAGCTCTTGCAAGCGTTTTATTCCACATATCCAATGTTTCCCGTCCAATGCGTGCGGCTTCTTTTGTGACTTCAGACAGATTAACATCGTAGTTGCTATAACCGCGCAAGCAGAAATAAAGAATAGAAAAAATATCTTTGGGATGTTTATCAGACCTGCCCTCATCCCATGCTCGCAATTTCCCGATAATAATATCTGTTGGCTGGGCGACCCATGCTTCAAAACTTTCTCCGCTTGGACTTTGAAAGGTTTCTTTCACTCGGCGATTAAAGGCAAGTTGATATTCAGGCTCGCGTTTTAGAGGAACCAGGTCTGCTCTTGCGCCTTCTTCGGTATCAATGAGGTTGAACATGATTCCCATTTGAATTGAATTCTTTATCATTTCAGGGTCAGCGTAATAGCGTGGAAGAGGAAATTTTTCTGAAATAGCGTAGCAATCCTTTTCCTGCAAATCCACCAACATATCAATGTCATTGGTGGAACGGGCGATTCCAAAGACTGAGCCGCCATACGCGCCTACGATCATATAAGGCGCGCCGATTTCATCCAGCGCTTTCACGACGCGAATATAAAAATCAAGCGTGCCCATAATTCTTATCCATATAAGTCAGGTATTCCAAAATTTTCATGTTGATTTCAGCCATGGAAAGATCGGGGAACTTCTTTCGAAACGCACCGCGTAAACCAGCCCGTACCATTTCAGAGGCTTGCAGCATGGGGATGATCCGCTTTCCTGGGGGCAATTTCGCTAATAATTCCATCTGTACACGGTCAATGGGATCGAATCCATCCACGATGGCGGAGATTTCTTCGGATGTGAGAGGTTTTCTGTCCATTATTGTTTCCAGTGTATTTCAGGAAGACATGTCATAGCGATTTTGTGCAGGCAGTTGGATTCGTTCATTCATAAAATCTGCTGAAAAAAGTGAGAGGCTATCCAGCAATGTGTCCCAAAAGTTTTCGTAAGGAAGAAGCACAACCGTATTGCCGACACGCTTGATGTAAACGCGGTCACTTTCAAAGCGAAATTCCTTGGGAAGTCGCACCGCTTGGCTTTTACCATTTTGAAAGAGTTTTGCAGTTTTCATCATCTGTCCTTATATCACACATACCAAAACGCTGACGTCAAACCTTCCTGCTTGAAAATCTCTGCAACCTGCTCGTGCGGTGCGGACTGAAGTCCTGCCTCAGCCCGTAGGGCTTCCATGAACTGAGGGAGGGATTTATCCCGCCTGACACATTACACATACCAAAAACTTGATGTCAAACCTGCCTGCTTGAAAATCTCTGCGACCTGTTCGAGGCTTCGTCCATGAAAATCCACTGACAGGCGGTCGTGATACCAAAGTTTGGAAAGTTCCCACACTTGAGCCACCGAAAGGACTTCTCCGCGTTCGAGATTGTTTCGTTTGCTCCATTTGTCAATCCATTCTCTCGACTGGAAGAGAAGCATGGTCGCTCAGGTGAAGACCAGGTCATCATACCAGCGGGCGAAGGGCAACGGGAAATGGACAAGCAGGTCGCTATTTGAAACCTTGCCATCCCGAATATCCAGCCGAACCACATCGTTGCTATCTGTGCAAATGGCTTCGATGACCGCGTCGCTGCGCGAAGCGAGTGCGGCAGGGATGCCGAGCATGTCCCAGGCGCAGTTGGCGTAATAGGTCTTGCTGTTCGCGTGGACTCGAAAATCCGTTGGAATGCCTGAGAACGGATTTGCCATGCGAATGGTCAATGTCTCTGGTTCGAGGAAGAAAGCGTGGCGACTGTGTAATTCTTTGTAAAGTGCACCTGCTTTTTCAACGCTGATGTTAAAGTGCTTCGCGGTCTCTTCCACGCTCGGCGGGTGAGTGGTATCCGCAAAGTGAGCGTAGACGAAGGCGCGTACCTGCCAGACGAGGGATTCGTTAGTCATGAGCAGAATGTAAACAAGTAGATAAGTACACAGGTAAACACGGGCTTGTCTACTTGTTTCCTTGTGTACCTGTATACTCCTTCAAGAGTTCCTCAGCTTTATCAATCCGTACCGTTTTTTCCATCACCATCTGCGCGGCGACCTTTTCGATCAGTTCACCCGTCGCTCCCGCGGCGATGGCTACCTGCCGCGCGTGCAGGGACATATGTCCGCGCTGGATGCCTTCGGTGGCGAGGGCGCGCAGGGCAGCCATGTTTTGGGCGAGACCTACCGAAACGATAATTTCCGCCAACTCATTCGCGGTTTTCACGCCCATCAGCTTGACCGCGGCCTGCGCGGCAGGGTGAACCTTCGTCGCGCCGCCGACGATTCCCACCGCCATTGGCATTTCGAGTGTGCCGACGAGATTACCGTCTGCATCTTTGTTCCAGGTTGACAATGAAGTGTACTTGCCCGAACGAGCGGCATAGGCATGCGCGCCGGCTTCGATGGCGCGCCAATCGTTGCCGGTGGCGATAACGACTGCATCCACGCCGTTCATGATGCCTTTGTTGTGCGTCGCAGCGCGGTAGGGGTCCGCGGCGGCGAAGGCGTAGGCGGCGATAATGCCATCCCGAACCGATTCGCCGGAAAAATCGTCAAATGCCAATTCTTTCAAGGGGATCGTACAACGCGCGCGCGCAATACGTCGATCTGCCAGGTTTGAGAGAATACGAAGATGAACTTTGCCGCCAGTAATGGCTTCTACGCGGGGCGCAAGTTTTTCGCAGGCCGTATTGACCGCGTTCGCGCCCATCGCGTCGCGCACGTCATAGATGAGATGAACGACGAGAAAACCTCCGATGGGGGACGCGTCCGCGTCGATGATGCGGACTTCCAGGTCGCGTGCGCCGCCGCCGAATTTTTTCAGGACGGGGTCAATCGTATCGGCTTCAGAAAGCAATTCCGCTTTGTGTTCGTAGAGTTTGAGTTTGGCTTCATGCAGATTGGCAACGTTGATGACCTGCATCTGTCCGATCATGAGCGGATCGGTCGTCGTGGCCGTGAATCCACCGCCCGCGCGGGCAAGTTTTGCCATAAAGGAGGCACCTGCAACCACGGAAGGTTCCTCGATTGCCATCGGCACGAGCACATCCCTGCCGTTGACCTCAAAATTCAGCGCAATGCCCAGCGGCAGACTGTGCAGTCCGATTACGTTCTCGATCATGTGGTCGGCGGCTTCAGGAGAGAGTCCGCCTGTGGTCCACGCGGACAGGTCTTCGGCAGTCAGAGGCGGCCCCGACGGGGACGATAAAGCGTCCGCAAGCTGTGTGCGGCGTTCGTCCAGCGTCATGTTGTAGAATCCGGAAATGCGGGAGTGTGTCATCAGTTACCTTTCAAAAGTATTTTATTCCTGTCTCCTGCCAAAATCTATCACATTTTATGAGATAATTTGCGAGAGGTCTACTTCGTATGCTACTGACTCGGGAACAACTACAAGAACGACTCATCGCATTGCATGCAGCCAGCCTGGAGTTGGTGAAGGATGTTTCTCTCGATCATTTGCTGGAGCGGATTGCCTCGGTTGCCTGCGAACAGGCGGAGGCGCGTTATGCGGCATTGGGGGTGCTGGGCGATGATGGCAAATTAATAAAGTTTATTTCCGTCGGCATGACGGAAACAGAGGTCAAGCGCATTGCCCATCCACCGGTGGGACGCGGCTTGATCAGGGAATTAATGAACACCGAGCTCCCTTTGCGTGTGCCCGTGATTCAGGAACATCCGGGCTCTGTGGGGTTCCCGCCTCATCACCCGCGCATGGTTTCGTTTCTGGGTGTGCCTATCCGTGCAGGGGAATTGCAGCTGGGCCAGATCTATTTGACAGAAAAAAAAGGTGCGCCTGAGTTTACTTCGGATGATGAAAAAATCATCCAGATGCTGGCGGCATATGCAGCAGCCGCGATCCAAAATGCCCGCATCATGGAGCAGATGCGGGAACGCGACCTCGCACTCACGCGCCGCAATGTGGATATGGCGTTGCTCAACGATATCGCCTCCACCCTGACCTCAAGCCTGGAACTGGACGAAATTCTGAACAAAACCCTCGGGCTTGTGATGAACTACATGAAGGTTGAATCTGGTGAAATCTTCCTTTTGGATGAGGATAAGACCACTTTGCGAATGGTACTGCATCGCGGAGAAGCTGCAGAGGCCTTTTGGAAACGCAATCTGTTCAAAGTGGGAGAGGGATTCATAGGTCTGGCGGCAAAGAATCGCGAGGCGATGGTCAGTTACAACCTTGAAAGCGATACCCGCTTCATGCGCGAGACCGTGGTAAAAGCAGGATTCCAACAGATCGCCTGTATTCCGCTCATGTCTGGCGAGAATTTGATGGGCGTGTTATCTGTTGCCACGCGGCATCAGGAGCCATTGGAGGAAAGAAGTGTGCAATTGCTCACCGCGGTGGGGAACTGGGCAGGCTTGGCCATTGAAAATGCCCGCCTGCATGCCAATGTACGACGGTTTGCTGTTCTCGCAGAACGTGAACGCATCGGCATGGACCTGCATGATGGCATTATCCAGTCCATTTATGGTGTGGGATTAACTCTGGAGAATGCCTTTCTCTCCATAAATGAAGATCCAGGCAACGCGAAGGAGCGCGTCCAACGGGCAATTGATGACTTGAATCATGTGATCCGCGATCTTCGTTCCTATATTCTGGACTTGAAGCCGCGTCAATTGGGCAATGATGGCTTGATGAACGGTTTGAGACGGCTGGTTTCCGAATTTCGCGCCAATACGTTTGCAGAGGTATACCTATCCGGCCCCGAAAAGGAATTGATTCACCTGCCACAGGGACATGCTCTGGCATTATTCCATATCTGCCAGGAGGCATTGGCAAACGCGGCAAAGCATGCGAAGGCGAAAAATCTCCAGATCACACTTTGGACAACAGATGAGCGCGTCCTGATGGAAATCCATGATGACGGCAGAGGTTTTGAAATGGGGAAAATGAATTCAGCCATTGGACATGGACTTGCCAACATGCAAACGCGCGCACATGCTGTAAGTGGTGACGTGGATATATCGTCTGTCCTCGGCGAGGGTACGACAGTTCTTGCATGGGTTCCGCGCAACGCGCGTGAATAAATACTGATTCATGGAATTATTCGATATTGAATCACAGAATCCTGTGACTCAATCATAACGGTTTGAAAGTATTTCACGCGCGGTTCTTTAACAGCACCTGTCCATATATATGACTAAGCTGGCAATGTCATTCATTTAACGCCATATTTGGGGGGTGGTATGGCGCGCCGGGTTGTACTTGGCTGAAACGTGTGTTCTACTTAAAATCCAGCTGTTGAATAATCACGCGCGGATTCTTTAACGTTGAGTGACCTTAAAATAACTGAAGTTTTAAAACTAGCGTAGGCTTTGCGTGTTGTAATTTTCCACATATATCTGCTAGAATGTGTGAACGCTGAGATATGAATGTTGTGAAAGATCGGCATCTCAAGTCCCTGTAGGTTTCAAACCAAATTCATAGCAGTTATAGGTAATAGCCGCTGACAAGGCGGGTTAGTTCGACATGGCGGAGCCATGTATCATCCTCACGACGGAGCGATTATGAACGCAGAGCAGGCATGGCAATCAGTACTTGGGCAGCTCCAGATGGAAATGCCGCGCGCCTCATTCGATACATGGGTGCGAAACACCAGACCGGTTTCTTATCAGAATGGAACACTGACCATTGGTGTGCATAACGCTTATGCACGGGATTGGCTTGAAAGCCGTCTCGCCAGTACTGTAAGCCGCCTGCTCGTTGGGATTATGAATGCCAGTGTTGCGGTGAATTTCATCGTGAATGGCAGCGCGATGGAACCGGCTGTGGAGGAAACGCCTCTGGCCCAGCCCGAGCCTGTTGCGACTTACGAACAGCCTTCGCGCAATCCCAGCCTGAATCCACGCTACCTCTTCGAGACTTATGTAGTTGGCTCGGGCAATCGCCTGGCGCATGCAGCCTGTCTCGCTGTTGCGGAGAAACCTGCGCGCGCATACAATCCGGTTTTCCTGTACGGGGGAGTGGGCCTGGGTAAGACTCATCTTCTCCATGCCATTGGGAATGCCTGCCACGAGCGCGGTCTGAACGTGTTGTACGTTTCGTCAGAGGAATTTACCAATGACATGATCAATGCCATTCGCACGCATACCAACCAGGCTTTTCGCGAAAAATATCGCTCTGCAGATGTGTTGCTCGTGGATGATATTCAGTTCATCGCGGGAAAAGAATCGACACAGGAGGAATTCTTCCACACCTTCAATACCCTGCACGGGCAGGATAAGCAGATCGTTGTCTCCTCTGACCGCCCGCCAAAATCCCTGGTCACACTGGACGAACGACTGCGCTCCCGCTTCGAGTGGGGCCTGACGGCTGATATCCAGCCACCTGATTTTGAAACCCGTCTTGCAATTTTGCGCTCTAAAGCCGAAAGAACCGGGCGGAATGTACCTAATGAAATTCTGGAAATCATTGCCGAGCGTGTTCAATCCAATATTCGAGAATTGGAAGGTGCACTTAACCGAATTATTGCTTTTGCAGATTTGAGTGGTACTCCGCTGACGTCCAGTTTGGTTGAAGTAGCTCTTGCGGATCTGCTTCCCCAGCATGGCGATGTACAACCGGAGGAAGTGGTGAATCAGGTTGCCCTATATTACAAACTATCTGTGGATAAACTTCTAAGTTTTGACCGTTCGCGTGACGTAGCTCGACCTCGTCAGATTGCCATGTATTTATTGCGTGAGGAGGCACACATGTCTTATCCTCAGATTGGGGAAGCAATTGGCGGACGTGATCATACAACGGCTATGTATGCAGTGGACAAGATCAAAAAGGAAATTGGAGACACTGGTTCTAAACTTAATCGGGACGTCATTCAAATCCGTCGGCAACTGCACAATCAAACGGCCGTCATTTAGCGAATTGCCCCGAGGAAAACTCGGGGCTTTTTATTGGTTGAAGGAAGAGGCGGGAATCACTTCCTCTGCCGGTACCAGATTCAGGCTTCGCGCGAGGCGCAAGCCCGTTTTTATATGTTATAATCCTGCCGTGGCGCGAAAGCGCCACATATCCTGCCCGGGGATAGGCAACATATATCCCGATCTCACACGCTCGCGGACCTTCCAGTGCGTGCCACGGATCGAATGAACGTGGTCTCTGGCGGGGATGATGCGAGCGGAGGCCAAACGCAAGGAGGTTTTTCCCTATGGCCGTAATTTCCATGAAGGCTCTGCTTGAAAGCGGCGTCCACTTCGGGCATCGCACCAACAAGTGGGACCCTCGCATGAAGCCGTACATCTTCACGGAGCGTAACGGTATTCATATCATCGACCTGCAACAGACTTCCAAACTGTTGAACCAGGCGTATAACGTGATCCGTGATGCTGTGTCGAAGGGCGGCATGGTTCTGTTCGTCGGCACCAAACGCCAGGCTCAGGAAACTATCGCAGACGAGGCGACCCGTTGTGGCATGCCTTACGTTACAGAGCGCTGGATGGGTGGGATGCTCACCAACTGGTCCACCATGTACGCCCGTATTCAGGAACTTGAACGCCTTGAGAAGATGCGCGATAACAACGAGCTCGAGCGGCTGACCAAAAAGGAAGGCCTGCTGATCGGTCGCGAGATCACTCGCTTGCAGACGCGTCTCTCTGGTACACGCAGCATGAAACGCCGCCCCGATCTGATCTTCATTGTAGACGTTGGCCGCGAGGAAGCTGCAGTGAACGAGGCCAACCTGCTCAACATCCCGATCGTCGCGCTGGTGGATACCAATTGCAACCCGCAAAATGTGGACTATGTGGTCCCTTCCAATGATGATGCCATTCGCGCCATTAAGCTGCTGGTTGCCAAAGTGGCGGATGCGGTTTTGGAAGGCAAGGCAATGCGCAAGGATGAGGAAGGAAGTGAGGAGAAACTTGCTGCTGAGGCTATGGCTCAATCTGAAAGGCCTGCTCGCAGAACCCCGCGCGTTGTAGAGACCGATGAGGAACTGGAGGATGACGTTTTACTTGGTAAAGCCACTCTGGCCAAGCTGAACGCTACACGCGAGGATGAGCCGGTCCCGGCTGTGGAAGAAACCAAGCCTGAAGTCAAAAGCGCTGAGTGATTTGAGAGTAAGATGAGGAATGAGCAGATGGAAATCACGACCGAAATGATCAAAGAACTGCGCGCTGCAACCAAGGCTGGCGTCCTGGATTGCCGCAAGGCGCTCACTGAAGCAGATGGCGATTTTCAGAAGGCTGTGGACTGGCTGCGCGAAAAAGGAATGGCAACTGCTGCCAAACGTGCTGACCGCGAAGCGTCGCAGGGTGTTGTGGAACTGTACTCTCACGGAGGTGGACGCGTGGGTGTGATGGTCGAAGTCAACTGTGAGACCGATTTTGTGGCTCGCTCTGAAAAATTCCGTGAACTGGCTCATGAGCTCGCTCTGCAGATCGCCGCTTCCGCCCCGCGCTATCTTAAGGAAGAACATATTCCTGCCGAAGTCCTGGAACACGAAGCGGAGATTGCCCGCGCCCGCGCAAACGAGGAAGGAAAGCCTGAGAACGTGACTGCAAAGATCGTGCAGGGACGCCTTGAAAAGTTCAAGGATGAAGTTGTCCTCAATCGTCAGGCATATATCCGCGATGAGTCCATCACGGTGGAGAAGCTGATCCTTCAAACGGTGGCAGCTATCGGTGAGAATGTGATCGTGCGCCGCTTCCAGCGCTGGGAGTTGGGCGAGAGTCTGGACAATTAACTGAGACATGGAGACCAACCTTCGGGTTGGTCTTTTTATGACCCCACCTGTCCTCATGGACACCCTCCCCATTTTCCTGGGAAAATGGGGAGGGCAGGGAGGGGCAAAGGAGTCATATGAGTGACATCAAATATAAACGTATTCTACTCAAACTAAGTGGTGAGGCGCTGGCGGCCAGGTCCGGTTTTGGCATCGATGTGGATGAGGCCGAGTCGATCGCCAGCCGGATCAAGGAAGTGCATGAGATGGGCGTGGAGGTGGCTGTTGTGATCGGTGCAGGCAACCTCTGGCGCGGAAAACAGGGGTTGGAGCGCGGCATGGATCGCGCCACTGCTGATTATATGGGCATGCTCGGTACAGTGATGAATGCCATGGCATTGATGGATGCGCTGGAACGTGCCAATGTTTTCACGCGTGTTCTCTCCGCCGTGGAGATGCGTGCCGTTGCTGAGCCTTACATCCGCCGCCGCGCAATCCGCCACCTGGAAAAGGGACGAGTGATCGTCTTTGGCGCAGGGACGGGCAATCCCTATTTCTCGACAGATACCGCGGCCGCCTTGCGGGCCATGGAAATTGGCGCTGAGATTGTCATCAAGGCTACCAAGGTGGATGGGATCTATGACTCCGACCCGAAAAAGAATCCGAATGCCAAGAAATTCGAAGAAATGACCCATATTGATTTCCTCAGCCGTCGGCTTACCGTGATGGATAGCACAGCGGTGACGCTGTGTATGGAGAATAACCTGCCCATCCTCGTGCTCAATCTATGGGACCCTCACGCGCTCGTAGCTGCGTTAAGAGGTGAAGCGGTCGGAACCCTGGTTCACGATTAGGTTGATTTTGGTCGATGAATAGGAGAGAGTTTCCTCTCCTATTTTTATTCCTGAGAGTCTCTCGCTTTTCTTCAGAATCTCTCACAATTTGCATTCATATAGCGAATTTTGTAATTTTGGTGTATCCTTATAACAGACTTCGGGAGTCGTTTTTCGGAGTCTGAAACGATCAGAATTCGAGGAAAGACTTCCGAACTCTTTGCTAATTTCAGGAGGCTGTGGTGATAAAAGATATCCTTAACAGCGCCGAAACTCGGATGCGCGGCGCCATTCAAGTCCTTCATGACGACCTTGCCACCATCCGCACCGGACGCGCGAGCC
>Ga0209619_10002981_pt1 | contig 12213 bp, 11 predicted proteins | sample Rifsed16ft3_FD_184011 | JGI IMG/M metagenome (GOLD analysis project Ga0209619, IMG submission 184011) | Soil microbial communities from Rifle, Colorado, USA - sediment 16ft 3 (version 2) | ecosystem: Environmental > Terrestrial > Deep subsurface > Rock core/Sediment | place: Rifle, Colorado... | reverse complement strand
GATGGCCGGCGGGCCGAGCCGGCGGGCGCCGAGCTCCGAGCCCACCAGTCCACCGACGGCCACCGCGGGGAGCCAGACGACGAGGGCCGCCGGCACCATGCCGACGCTTGCGACGTTGCCGGCCAGCCCCGCGCTCGAGTTGGCCAGGATGAAGCCGGACGAGAGCCCCGCGGCGAGGCGCGGCCCGGCCCAGCCGAACAGGATGAGCAGGGGCGTCAGGAAGATCCCGCCACCGGTCCCGGTCAGGCCCGAGACCAGGCCGATCCCGCCCCCGATCGCCATCGCCGGAACCGCGGGCACCCGCACGACCCGCTCATCATCGGCCGGACGCCCGGCGGTCGCCAGGAACCGCACCGCCGCCACGAGCAGGACCACTCCCACGAGCGGCTTGTAGATGGTCCCGGGCAGGACGATGAGGCCGCCCAGGAAGGCGAGTGGGACGGACGCCGCCAGGAGCGGCAGGAGAGCACGCCAGTCGATCTGGCCGGCCCGGGCGAAGCGGACGACCACGATGCTCGCCACGAGGATGTTGAGCACGAGCGCGGTCGGGCGCATGAGGCCGGGCTCGACGCCCGCGAGCCCCATGATCGCCAGGTATCCGGAGGCCCCCGCGTGGCCGACCGACGAATACAGAACGGCGACCGCGGCGAAGAGGACGGCGACGACGACGGTCTGTTCCACGGTCCCGCCAGGGCCTAGCGGTCGGACGTCCGGGCGTCGCGCAAGGCCGTGAGCCTAGCGCTTCTGGGGAAGGGTCGCCACGTGGTCGATCGCACGCCGGATCCAGGTTTCCAGTAGCTCCTCGTCGGCCACCACATCGTCGGGCAGGACGGCGTAGCCCTTCATCGGGCGCCCCGGCATCGGCTCGAACGGCCGCGCCCCGGGCAGCGTGAGGAGCTCACCGCGGGCGTCATCGGGCAGGCGGATCATCCACGACGAGGCGAACAGGCCGGTGACCAGGTTGCCGTGCAGGAAGAGGGCCGGATAGCCGAACATCTTGCGGCGCTCGACCACGGGAAGGCGCCGCGCGAGTTCCTCGAAGCGCTCGATCAGCTCTGGTGGGGCCTTATCGAAGGCAGGTCGGTCGGCCATCCCTTCTCCAATACGCGTCGCGGTGACGAGGTCGGGGGGTCGGGCGAGTGTATCCTCGGCCGATGAGCCGTGCGGCCTCGGCGATCGCGGCGTGGGTCTCGCGCACGGCGGCGATCGGCGCCGATCCACGCGACGACGAGGAGATCCGCCTGCGCAAGGCGCTGCTCGTCCTCATCGCCCTGATGATCCTGCCCGCCGCGCTCGTGTGGGGCAGCCTCTACCTCGCCTTCGGTGAGCCGGTCGCGGCGCTCATCCCGTACGGGTACTTTGCCGCCTCCGCCGGGGCGCTGGTCGTGTTCGCCCGGATCCGCAGCCTTCACTTCCTGTTGACCGTGCAGCTGCTTGACATCCTTCTGGCGCCGACCCTCATCCAGGTCGTCCTCGGCGGTTTCCTCACCTCGGGCGGCGTCGGCCTGTGGGGCATCCTCGCGCCCCTTGGGGCGCTCGTCTTCGCCGAGGTCCGGCGGGCGGTGCGTTGGTTCGCCGCGTTCCTGGCCGTGTTCCTGGGGACCGGGATCGCCGGGGAGCTCGTGCGCGACGGGTCTCGCCTGCCGGAATGGCTGACCACCGCCTTCGTGGCCATGAACGTTGTTGCCGGCTCGTTCATCGTCTTCACCCTTCTCGCGATCTTCGCCCAGCAGCGCCAGGCCGCCCTGTCGGCCCTCCGGGTCGAGCAGGACAAGGCCGAGACCCTCCTCCTCAACATCCTCCCGCACTCCATAGCCCAGAAGCTCAAGGCCGACACGCAGACGATCGCCGACCAGTTCGATGAGGCCTCGATCCTCTTCGCCGACGTGGTCGGGTTCACTCGGCTCTCGCAGCGCCTGCCGGCCGCCGAGGTGGTCGGCATGCTCGACCACCTGTTCAGCCATTTCGATGTCCTGGCCGAGCGCCATGGCCTCGAGAAGATCAAGACCATCGGGGACGCTTACATGGTCGCCGCCGGTGTCCCGTCGCCGCGTCCCGACCACGCCCGCGCCATGGCGCTCATGGCCCTCGAGATGCGCGAAGCGATGCGGTCGGAGGACGCCGTCGGCCACCTCGGTCTCGAGCTGCGCATCGGCATCAACTCCGGTCCGGTCATCGCCGGGGTGATCGGACGCAAGCGCTTCCTGTACGACCTGTGGGGCGACGCGGTGAACACTGCCAGCCGCATGGAGTCGCACGGCACCCCGGGCCGCATCCAGGTCACCCGAGCGACCTACGAGCTGCTGAAGGACGAGTTCACCCTCGAGGCTCGTGGCACGGTGGAGGTCAAGGGCAAGGGCGACATGGAGACGTGGTACCTCATCGGGCCGCGGCCGATCACCGCAGGGCTGGCCACCGCAGGGCTGGCCAGCGCGGGGCCCGGTCGATCGGTGGGGTACGAGGGTGCGCCCGGGTCGGCTGCCCATGCGCCCGGCTCGACCGCCGACCCGCTGGCCGGCAGCGAGGCGTCTGCCTGAGGGTCCCCTTCCGGCTCGGCGAGCGTTGGCGCGAGACGAGGATCCGTCTGGAGCGGATGACCGAGCCGTACCGCCGGATCGCCGAGCGCCCGCTGGCCTTCGCCCGGCGGATCGGACGGCACGACATCGCCGGCCTCTCGGCCGAGCTCGCCTACCGCTTCTTTCTGGCTCTCTTCCCGTTCGTCATCTTCCTGGCTGCCCTTGGCGCGTTCATCGCTCGTAGCCTGGGAGTGGCGGACCCCTCGGGCGAGATCCTGCGGGCGTTCGGCGCCGCGCTCCCGGCGGAGGTCGCACCGCTCGTCGGCGAGGAGCTGCGCCGGATCGTGGAGCGCTCGGACGCGGGCCTTCTTTCCTTCGGGGCCCTGGCCGCGCTGTACGTCGCGACGGGCGGCACGAACGCGGCCCTCAAGGGCGTCCAGCGCGCCTACGGCCTGAGCGTCACTCGACCGGTCTGGCGCGCCTATCCGCTGGCGATCGGTCTCACCCTCGGCGGCGGGACGCTCATCGTGATTCTCTTCGTCCTCCTCGTCGGGCTCGAGATCCCCGGGGCGAGCGCCGCGCTTCGCCTGGGCCTCGAGCCGGCCTGGCGCGCGGTCCTGGGCCTGCGCTGGGTACTGGCTGTCCCCGTCCTGGTCCTCGTTGCCGGAACGCTGTACCGCATCGGGACGGTGTTTCGGCCGCCGCTCCGGGCGGTGCTTCCGGGGGCCGGTTTCTTCGCCCTCGCCTGGCTGGCGGCCACCTACCTCTTCGCCCTGTACGTCGACACGCTCGGCACGTACGGCGCCACGTACGGAACTCTCGCTGGCGTGGCGGGACTGCTCGTATGGCTGTACCTGTCGGCCCTCCTCCTGCTTCTCGGCGCGGAGATCACCGGCTCCCTGTTCGACCCGTCGGCGGCAGCCGGGACCCCTGCCGCGACTCGACAGCCCTAGCCCGCTCGGCGGACCTCCCAGCCGTCCTCCGGCAGCCGGGACCCCCTGCCGCGCCGCGAAAGCGTGCCGGTCGACTCACATCCCCGCGATGGAGCGCGTCGCCATGCGGGGCCCGAACCGCGGCGCCGCGATCCCCGAGGCCTCGAGCAGGCGGATGACCCGCCCGCGCTGACCCCGAAAAGGCTCGAGCAGTTCGAGCATCCGCTGATCGTCCCCGCGCGGCTCGCCGGCGAGGGCCCAGGCGACGAGGTTCGGCAGGTGGTAGTCGCCGAGGCTGACGAGATCCGGATCGCCGAGCGCCACACGCAGCGCCTCGGCGGCCGACCACGGGCCGATTCCCGGGATCGCGGTCAGAAGGCGCGCGGCCGCCCCCGTGGTCATCCGTGCGGCTTCCTCCAGGCGCTCCGCATGTGCGGCCGCGCGGCGGATCGTCTCGGCCCGCCGCCGCTCGATGCCGAGCGGATGGAAGTCGAAGTAGGGGAGCGCGGCGAGGGTCCTCGGCGAGGGTGTGAGTCGAAGGCGGGCCGGCCCGGGTGCCGGCTCGCCATACCGGCCGGTGAGGGCCCGATACGAGCGGCGGGCCTCTTCGCCGACGACCTTCTGCTCGATGATCGCCGGCAGGAGCGCCTCGAAGACCGCGCCGGTCCGGCCGAGGCGCAGGCCGGGCAGGCTGTGATGCAGGCGGGCGAGGAGCGGGTTCGTCGGACGGAAGGCACTCGAGTCGTCGTCGAAACCGAGCAGCGCGGGGACGGCATCGAGGGCCACCTCGGCGCCGGGACCCCACGCCATCGCGACGACCCGGCCGTCCCGTTGCGCGATGTGCACGCTCGCCGGGCCGTCCGGCGTCCGCGTGGCGCGCCAGGCGCCGGATCGTTCGATGCGGATGGTGGGGTCGCCGAGGCCGTGGCGCAACGGGCCGAGGGTCAGCTTGAGGTCGAGCGGACCAGGGAGCGGGAACGTTCGACTCGATCCGCCGTCGCGTGCCTGAGGGCGTGTGGCCCGGATCCCGGCGAGGCTCATAGTCGCCTGTCGGTGAGGGCCACGACGCGCTGCTCGCGAAGCCCCCGGGTCGCCACGAGCGCGCCGAGCGCCACGGCGATGGAGACGGCGCCCCCGAAGAGCAGCGCCGCCGGGGCCCCGGATGCGGAGGCGATCGAACCGGCGATGAGCCCGCCGATCGGCGTCGAGCCCGCGAAGACGGTCACGTAGACGCTCATCACCCGCCCGCGCAGGTGGTCCGGCGCGGTGAGCTGGATCGTCGTGTTCGCCGTCGCCGCGATGGCGATCACCCCGAAGCCCATGCCGTACATCAGGAGCAAAGAGATCGGGAACGCGCGGGACAGCGCGAACACGACCTCGCACAGGCCGAAGCCCAGCGCGCCGCCGAGCAGGAGGCGGCGAGACGGTCGAAGCCCGAAGGCGATGGCGAGGGCGGCTGAGAGCGACCCGAGGCCGGCCGCGGCCATGAGAAAGCCGAAGCCCTCGGAGCCGACGACGAGGACGTCACGCGCCATCACCGGGATGAGGACCTGGAAGTTCATTCCGGCCGTCGAAACGAGCCCGAGGACGACGAGCGGGACGAGCACCGCGGAGGTGTTCCGCACGTAGCGCAGGCCCTCGCCGAGCTGGCTGCCGATCGCCGCAAGGGATCGCTCGAGGTGGCGACGTGGAGACGCATGGAGCATCGCTGGGTCGATCGCCACGGTCGCAGCGATGGCGGCGAGATAGCTCACCCCGTTGAGGACGAAGGCTGCCGGGACATCCAACACCGCGATGATCAAGCCCGCCAGCGCCGGCCCGATGATGCGCGAGCCGTTGAAGGCCGCCGAGCCGAGGGCCACGGCGTTGGCGATGTCCGCGCGTCCGACCATCTCGAAGACGAACGCCTGGCGCGTCGGCATCTCGATCGCGTTGGCGATCCCCAGTGCCGCGGCCAGGAGCACGACCATCCAGACCTGCACAACGTCGGTCGCCACGAGGGCCGCCAGGGCGAAAGCGATGAGGCACATGGTGGCCTGCAGGACGATGAGGACACGGCGCTTGGGCACCACGTCGGCGATCACCCCGCCGAGGAGGCCCAGGACGAGCACCGGTCCGAACTGCGCCGCCGCCACGACCCCCAGCACCAGTGGATCGTTGCTGAGCTGCAGGACGAGCCAGGCCTGCGCCACGGTGGCCATCCACGTCCCTGTGTTGGAGATGAGCTGGCCGCCCCAGAAGAGACGGAAGTTGCGGTGACGGAAGGCGGCGATGCCGCGGGGCAGGCGACTCTCGACGGCCGGCGACGGCGCCGCGGGGAGCGTGGCGCTCACACGGTCCCGCTCAGCCGCCGGGCTGCCATGGCGATGAGCTCGGCGGCCGTCTCCAGGCCCAGGCGGCCGGTATCGACGACCAGGTGATAGTGGGACGGGTCGCGCCACTCGACCCCGAAGTGGCGGCGCACGTGCGCTCCCCGGGCGCGGTCCACGTCGGTGCACAGGCGGGCGAGCGCCCGATCGTCCGGCAGCTCCCGTCCACCCAGCTCCTCGGCCTGCATGCGGCAGTAGCGGACCCGTGCATCGAGGGACGCCTCGAGCTGTACGTGCAGGACCCCGGGCCGTTCGCGCAGGATGAACGCGCCGCCGCGGCCGACGATGACCGCGTTGCCGCGCTCGGCGGCCTCCTCGATCACCTCGCGGGTGAACGCGGCCAGGCGTTCCTCATGTCCGGGGATCGCCGCCTCGCCCGCGGCGTCGGGCACGATGACTTCGGGGTATGCCGCCGTGAGGGCCATCCCCAGCCGCGTCAGCCAGGAGGGCGCGCGCTCGTCGAGCTCGTCAGCGAGGGCCGCCGGGATGCCCGCTCGACGAGCCGCCTCGAAGACGACCTCGCGGTCGAGGTACTCGGCGTCGAAGCGCCGGGCGAGCAACCGGCCGACCGCCGCTCCGCCGGCCCCGAACTGGCGCGACAGGGTGATGACCGGCACGTCGAGTCCTAGAGGTTCTCGATCTCCACCGGTTCGAGATCGTCAGCCGGCTGGAAGCCGAAGATGCGGGAGTAGAAGTACAGCTCGGCATCGAGCGCGCGCTGGATGTTCTCGGCCCTCCGGAAGCCGTGCTGCTCGCCCTCGAAGGCGAGGTAGGCGACCGGTTCTCCTTTCTCACGCAGGGCCGCGACCATCGCCTCGGCCTGGTTAGGCGGCACGATCCTGTCCTCGAGGCCCTGGAACAGGATGACCGGGCAGGAGAGCCGCTCGACATGGTGGACGGGCGACCGCTCGCGGTAGAGGGCGGCGCTCTCCGGGTACGGACCGACCAGCCGATCCAGGTAGCGCGACTCGAACTTGTGCGTGTCGCGCACGAAGGTCTCCAGGTCGCCGATCCCGAAGAAGCTGGCCCCCGCGCTGAAGACATTCGTAAAGGTGAGGGCGCACAGGGTGGTGTAGCCCCCGGCGCTTCCGCCGTCGATGGCGAGCCGGGCCGGATCGACCTCGCCGGCCACGACCAGGTGCTCGGCGGCGGCGACGCAATCGGCCACATCCACGACGCCCCAATTGCCCTCGAGGCGTCTCCGGTACTCGCGCCCGTAGCCGCTGCTGCCCCCGTAGTTCACATCGACCACGGCCACGCCGCGGCTGGTCCAGAACTGGATCTCCGGGTCGAGGGTCGTCCCCGAGGACGACGTCGGACCGCCGTGGCTCTTGACGAGGAGAGGCGGGAGCTCGCCCTCCGGGGCGGTGACGTCGCGGTTCCGGGGACGGTAGTAGAAGGCGTGAGCCGTAGCCCCGCCCGGGACGGGGAACTCGATGGCCCGTGGCTCGGACAGGTAGCCCTCTTCGAACTCGGTCTCAGTCGAACGGCGGAGCACCTCGAGTCGTCCGTCGGCCAGGTCGAGCGCGGCCACGGACGGCTCCTCGGTCGGCCCACCGCCGATCACGTACGCCTTCCCGCGACCAATGCGCAGGCTGGGCATCTCCGTGCGCGCGATGGGCAAGGGCTCGAGCGTGTGGCGCGTCGTGTCGAGCAGGACGAGTCGGTCGACGGCGCGCTCCTGGATCACGCAGACGAGGCGCTCCTCTTCGGCGAAGCCGTAGATCGACATGCCGAAGACCCATTGCGGTCTCCCGAACTCGGCCTCGATCATGCAGAGGGCCTCGATCGGCCCGTCCCCGGGTCGCCAGCGATACGGGTTCCACCAGCCGGTCCGGTCGGACATGAAGTGGAGCACGCCGGCGGGTGACCACTCCGGCTGGAAGATCGACTCGCCCGGCCCGCCAGCGACCTGCCTGATATGGGCCAGGCTCCCGTCGTCCCCGAACTCGGCGACCCACAACGTGGTGCCGTCCCAGGGAAGGTTCGGGTGGTCCCAGCTCAGCCAGGCGAGTCGCGAGCCGTCGGGACTGAGCCGGGGGCTCGAGTAGAAGTCGTTGCCGCGTGCCAGGGTGACGATCGGGCCGCCCTCCGTCCCGATGGCGATGAGCGAGTTCACGGCCTCGCGGTCGGAGGCGGTGTGGTCCTCGTGGACGCAGATGATCCGACCACGCGCCCGATCCACGACCAGGTCGGCATATCGGAGGGCCGAGCCCGCGGCAGCGGGGCTGATCGGTCGTGGAGCGATCCCGCGGTCCTGGCGGTACAGACGCTGATCGTCGTAGTGGGTGAAGAAGACGGTCCCGTCGCTCACGGCATGGGCCCCGCCGCCGTATTCGTGGACGCGCGTCCTGGCGTTGAACCCGGGCGGCGTGACGTCCTCCGTCGTACCGTCGGCTCCATGGCGCACGATGACGTAACGCCCGCTTTCCGACGGCCGGACCTCGACCCAGTAGAGATCCTCGCCGTCGAGCTGCAGCTGGGCGAGGCGGATGGTCTGGCGGGCGATGAGCGCGGAGCTGATCGGCGAGCGCCACGATCCGTACGGCGCGACCTGAATCGGACCCACCAGACGATGGTACCCGCGCTCCCGACGTAGAGTGTGGGCCGGCTGGGCATGGCCGGGACGAGGGAGGGGCGTGGGGTCCAGGACGGGCAGATCGGGGCCGCCGGAGGGACTCGCGTGGCTCGGTCGCGAGCCCGGCACGCGCGTCCCCCTCCTGCTGCGCTTGACGGCCCTGCTCGCTCGCTTCCTGGCCTACCGCCTGGGCCGGCTCACCCTGCGCATCGAGGGCCACGAGAACCGGCCGGCCCCGCCGTTCATCATCGCCGCCGCGATCCACCGCAGCTGGCTCGACGCCCTCGTGCTCATCGAGGTCTTCCCGTTCGAGCCGCGCATCTGGTTCATCGCCAGCGGCCCGGCCGCGTTCCGGACACCCGTGCGCACGCTGTTCCTGCGTGCCATCGGCGGCGTCCTGCCGGTCTACCGGGGCGGCTACACCATCGAGTCGAGCGTGGAATCGGCGCGCGCGGTCGTGCGCGCCGGGGCGCTCCTCGGGTTCTTCCCCGAGGGCAGCCGCAAAGGACCCCCCGACGCACTCCAGCCGTTCCGCGGTGGGATCGGCTACCTTGCCCTCCGGATGGGCGTCCCGGTCGTGCCGGTCGCGTTCGCCGGGACGAAGGAGCTCTACCTCGGGAAGCGGATCGCGGTGCGCATCCTGCCGCCGGTCGACCCGCTCAGCTTGGCCGGGTTGGGAGCCACGCCGCCGGAAGGCTCGCGCGAGGAGCGCGACGGGGCGCACCGGATCACCGCCGGTCTGCGCGATCTCCTCGAGCCGCACGTCCTCCAGCTCGCGGCGTGGACCACCGATCCGCCCGACCACCCTCGCCGCCTGCGCTGGGTGAGCCACCTGTTCCCGTGAGCGGCATCGGCCCGGCCCGCAGGCGAGCCCCGCGGGGCTGGGCCGGTGGGCCGCCGCGCCCCCGGGCTCCGGTCGCCTGGCGCGCCCTCCTCGCCCTCTTCCGTGCGACCGGCGCGCTGCTCGGGCTGCGCCTGCGCGTCGAGGGCCTCGAGCACATCCCAGAGGGGCCGTGTCTCATCGCCGCCGCTCCCCATCGGACCTGGCTCGACCCGTTCGTCCTGCTCTTCGCCCTCCCCGTCGAGCCGCGGGTCTACTTCCTTGGCGATGGTGAGGCCATCTACCGCGATCCGGTGCGGGCATTCTTCGTCCGGCACCTCGGTGGTGTCGTGCCGGTCTGGCGCGGGCACCGCGGGATCGAGTCCCACGTGGCCGCGGCCCGGGAGATCCTCGCCTCCGGCGCCCGCCTCGCCCTGTTCACGGAACGCGGTCCGGCGGTGCCCGTCGACCGCGCGCGTCCGTTCGCGGGAGGGATCGGCTACCTCGCCCTGCGGAGCGGGTCCTCGGTCGTTCCGGCCGTGCTCGGCGGGACGCACGAGTTGTACATCGGGCGCCGCGTTGCGGTGCGCTTCCTCGCGCCGATGGAGCCTTCGAGAGCGGGGGATGGGGAGGCGGGGGTGGGCGATGATCGGCAGGAGCGCGCCGCCGCCCACGCCCTCGTTCGGGAGCTCGGCGAGGCGATGGCTCCGCACGTCGCGGATCTCCTGCGGGCGACCGAACCGCCCGCCGCGTTCAGGAAGCGCTGGCGCTGGCTCACGACCGCGTTCCGCTGACCGCGGCGATCCTCGCGAGGCTCAACGGGTTCCCTGGACCTGTGACCTCGATTTGATCAATCCACCTCCCTTGATCAGCCGTGCGCTATTGACACGATCGGTGCGCGAGCGTGTACGCTTCGGGGGACGGTTCCGGGAATCCGTCGTTGTTCATGTCGTCCCGTCTCCCTCGTTCCAGCGGAGGATCGCGCGTGGTCAAGATCCGTGCCGTGTCGGACCCCTCGGTGATGGAATATCGCCCCCGACCGGTGAAGCCGAAACAGCTCAGTCCGCGCGCCCAGGCGCGCCTCGAACAGGACCGCCTGTTCCGTCGCAAGATCGTCAATCGGTTGACCGACGAGTCGAAGGTCTTCCGGCTCAAGCTCGGACCCGACGAGAAGGCCCTGACCGTCCGCCGGCGTCTCCAGAAGGTGGCCGAGGAGGCCGGCAAGGAGATCGCCGTCCGTCAGGTTGACGACGTGTTCTATGTCGGGCTCATGACTCCCGACCGACGTCCACGTCGGGGACGCCGCCCGAAGTCCCGCTCCTGAACGAGGCGGGACGCCAGCGGAGGGCGTCTCGTATCCGTCCCGGCAGGTCGTCCCGCCACAGCCAGGGCACCGCCCCCCAGATCAGCACGGCATGGTCGATCCGCAGCGGGCGCGGGAAGTTCGGAGGTCCGGACGCCGCCGCGGCCTCGATCTGTGCGAGCGTCTGGGGCCATGTCGCGAGCGACAGCAGCACCGCGACCCCGATCGCGACGAGTCCCCACCGCCGGGCCGCCGGCGGGAGGATGAGCCACAGGACGGCGGGTACCCATTTCATGGCCGTCGCGAGCGCCCACAGCGCGCCGCCCAGGCGTGGCCCGCTTGACTGGGCGACCCAGATCCCGAGGGCGAGGAAGAGGGTCACGTTGCCGGTGTCGAGGGTCGCCACGAGTGGGATCGCGAGGAGCGCCACGAGCAGGGCCGTCCACGTGGGTCGGCGGCGATACGCCCAGGCGACCGTCCACGCGAAGCCGAGGACCATCGCCGTGCGCCAGGCGAACCATGCGATCGGCCACGGCAGCGCCGCCCAGGGGAGGAAGAGTGGGAGCAACCAGGGGGCATAGAGGTACGGCAATCGCAGTCCGGGCGGATCGTAGGGGTTCCCCCCGGCGAGCCAGATCCTGACCCCTTCCCAGTAGGCCAGCGCATCGGCCCCTGCGGCGCTCCCGCGCGCGAAGAGGAAGGCGGCCATCAGACCCAACGCTGCCGAGAGCAGCGCGATCGCCGCAAGGCGCTCGACGGGGATGGCGGGCCGGGAGCGGATGGGCGAGGACGTCACGCCGCGATTGTGGCATCGGAGGGGCGCTCGAAGCGGACGCGCTCCGGCGAGCCGACCCCGCCTGTATCATCGCGCCGTTCCCGTCGTCCGCGATCCCGGCGCGCGAGCGCCGCATGGAGGGCTCTCTGTGTTCATGCGCTGGGGCATGTTCATCTACCGCTACCGCCGTCTCGTGGCGCCGCTCATGGTGCTGATCGCAGTCGCCGGTCTCCCGCTCGCGTCCGGCGTCTCCGGGAAGCTGAGCTCGGGTGGGTGGCTCGACCCGACCTCGGAGTCGGCGGCGGTGAGCGATCGGCTGGCCGACGAGTACGGCGGTGGGCGGAGCGTCCTCCTTGCGGTCTTCCGCGATGAGACCCTGTCGGACGCCGCTGCAGCGGACTTCCAGGGCCGGATGGCCGACGCGTTCGCACCCATCGAGGCCGATGAACGGGTAGCCGGTCTTGTCGGCTTCGCACAGACGGGAGACCGGCGCTTCATCAGCGCCGACGGGCGCGCGGCGCTGGTCATCGTCGAGCTGACGGTGACCGACGAGGGATCCGTCAAGACGTACCAGGAGCTTCGCCCGCTCGTCCAGCCACCGGCCGGGATGCACGTCGCCTTCACGGGCTACGCACCCATCTCGGTCGACGCCGCGACGCAGTCGGAGGAGGACCTCCAGCGCGCCGAGGCGGTTTCGCTGCCCATCGCCGTCCTCGTCCTCGTCACGGTCTTCGCATCGGTCCTCGCGGCCGGGCTGCCGCTTCTCGTCGCCGCCCTGGCGATCCCCTCCTCGCTCGCCCTGATGTCGATCGTGGCCGACCGGGTGGAGATGAGCATCTACGTCCTGAACGTGGCGACCATGCTCGGGCTCGCCCTGGCGATCGACTACTCGCTCTTCATGGTCAGCCGATTCCGCGAGG